>Ga0066660_10001115_pt1 | contig 10941 bp, 6 predicted proteins | sample GraSoiAngelo_109_FD_75177 | JGI IMG/M metagenome (GOLD analysis project Ga0066660, IMG submission 75177) | Grasslands soil microbial communities from the Angelo Coastal Reserve, California, USA - 14_0903_12_20cm | ecosystem: Environmental > Terrestrial > Soil > Grasslands | place: USA...
CGACGCGGGTCATCCCACCAAATAACGCAAAGAACGAGCCGGGCTTTGTGCGGGCCATTGGATTGTTCGATGGCACGATGATTGTCGTGGGCTCGATGATCGGTTCGGGCATCTTTATCGTGGCTGCGGATATTTCGCGGCAAACGGGTTCCGCGGGCGGCTTGCTTCTCACCTGGATTCTCACCGGACTGTTGACCATTTCTGCCGCGCTTTCTTATGGCGAGCTGGCAGCGTTGTTTCCGCACGCGGGCGGTCAATACGTTTACTTGCGCGAAGCATATTCGCCGCTCTGGGGATTTCTTTACGGTTGGACGCTGTTTCTGGTGATTCAGACGGGAACGATCGCGGCGGTGGCGGTGGGTTTTGCGCGCTATCTTGGCGTTTTGCTTCCGTCGATCTCTCCGAACGTATGGATCGTCGACCCCATCGCCCTGGGGTCGAAGTACGCGATCAGCCTCTCGGTTCAGCAGTTGGTTGGCGTGCTGATGATTGTGTTCCTGACGTTTATCAATACGCTGGGCGTGCGGCTCGGGAAGTTAATCCAGAATGTTTTTACGAGTGCCAAGACGCTTTCCCTCTTGGGATTGATATTCTTGGGTATTTTTGTGGGAAGGAATGCAGGTGCGCTGACTGAGAATTTCGGCCACTTCTGGGAGATTCAGAACGCGCAGCCCATCGAGCCGGGCGCCAATTTCCTGAGAAGCTTTGTGCCAACGATCACCGCCGCTAGCGGCGCCTTCGGGTTATTGGTTGCGTACGGAGTGGCCCAAGTCGGTTCGCTGTTTTCTGCGGACGCCTGGAACAATATTGGCTTCACTGCCGCAGAAGTGAAAAACCCAAAGCGCGACGTGGCGCTCTCCATGGCTTTCGGCACCATCATGGTGATCACACTGTATTGCCTCGCCAATTTGGCCTATCTTTGCACACTGCCGCTCGTACAGATTCAGACCGCTCCTGACGACCGCGTGGCCAGTGCGGCCTTGAATGCCGTCTTCGGCTCCCCGGGCGCGATGATCATGGCGGTAGCGATCATCATTTCCACGTTTGGCTGCAACAATGGATTGATTCTTGCAGGTGCGCGCGTGGCCTATGCCATGGCCAAGGATGGTCTCTTCTTCCGGTCAACCGGTACGCTGAACCAAAAAGGTGTTCCCGGCACGGCGTTGGTGTATCAGGGGATTTGGATCGCTATCTTGATTTTGCTGCGCACGCGGCACGTAGACGCGGCGGGAGTTGTGACCTACGGCAATCTGTACAGCGACCTGCTCGACTACGTGGTTTTCTCCGTCTTGATCTTCTACGTACTCACGATCGCCGGAATTTTTGTCTTGCGCGCGAAGCGGCCCGATGCCGAACGTCCGTACCGCGCGTTCGGGTATCCCATAGTTCCTTTGCTGTATATCGCCTCGGCGCTGGCGATCATGTTTGTGCTGCTGCTTTATAAGACGCAGACGACTTGGCCGGGGCTGGTGATCGTGCTTTTGGGCGTTCCGGTTTACCTGTTGTGGTCACGGCGGGCAAAGCAAGCCGCACGCGGGGAATAACTTGATTATCCTTTAGGGGCGCGGCCCCGACAAGGCGAAAGCCAAATTGGACGCACTCGGAAAGCCTGGGAACCGGGGCAATCCCCCAAAGGAGGAGTTGCATGGGCAACCCCTTGTTTGCAAGAAAACCGATGAGCATGCTGCTCCGGGAAGCGCAGGAGGAAGGCGGGCACAGCCTGAAACGCACGCTTGGCCCCTTTCAGCTGACGGCATTGGGGGTCGGCGCGATCATTGGCGCGGGCATTTTCGTGCTTTCGGGTCTAGGCGCGCACTACGCGGGGCCGGGCTTGATGCTCTCGTTCGTACTCTCGGGACTCGGCTGCGCTTTCGCAGGCCTGTGCTACGCGGAATTTGCGGCCATGATTCCGCTGGCGGGCAGCGCCTATACCTATGCCTACGCTACGCTGGGTGAACTCTTCGCCTGGATCATCGGCTGGGACCTCACGCTGGAATACGCCATGGGCGCGAGCACGGTTTCGTCAGGTTGGTCCAACCACTTCATCGAGCTGCTCAATATCTTCAAGATCAAGATGCCTTTGTGGCTGGCCTACGACCATTGGACAGGGCTAGACACCGCTACGAAGATCGTCGCGCGCCAGATGGCACGGGCTGCGGACGCCACTTTGCAGCCAGGCACACAGGCTTTTCTCGATAAGGTCGATGCCATCGTCAAAGCGCAGTCGCCGGAATTGGTTCAGCAGGCCCACGCGCTGCTCAATGCACCAATGATTTTTGGAGTGGAGATCGGGTTTAACCTCCCTGCCTTTTTGATCGCACTGGTCATCACCGCGATTCTGGTCATCGGCATTAAGGAGAGTGCGAGATTCAATGCAACTATCGTGACCATCAAGGTGGCCGTGGTCTTGTTCGTCATCGGTCTGGGAATTCATTACGTTGACTTTTCGAACTGGGGGCATGACTGGTCCACGTTCGCGCCGATGGGTTTCTCTGGAATCGGGGCTGGGGCGGCCTACATCTTTTTCGCATATATCGGCTTTGACGCCGTTTCCACGACGGCTCAGGAAGCCAAGAATCCGCAACGCGATTTGCCCATCGGCATTATCGTATCGCTTTTGATTTGTACGATCCTGTACATCGCTGTGGCAGGCGTACTGACGGGGATGGTTCACTGGCAGGACGTCAACATCGAAGCACCCATCGCCCGAGCCTTCCTGGACCGCGGGCTTTCGACGGCGTCGCACGTCATCACGCTCGGTGCACTGGCGGGACTTACGAGCGTAATGCTGGTCATGCTGCTCGGGCAGACGCGCGTTTTGTACGCGATGGCGAATGATGGGTTGTTGCCAAAGAAGTTCTTTGCTGCGGTGCACCCAAAGTTCCGGACACCCTACAAGAACACCATGCTCGTCGGATTGCTCGCTGCCATCGTTGGTAGTGTGACGCCCATTGACGACATCGGAAAAATGGTGAACATCGGCACGTTGCTGGCCTTCGTAATTGTTTGCATCGCGGTCATGATTCTGCGCAGCACGAATCCCGGTCAGGCGCGGCCGTTCCGGACGCCCTGGGTTCCGGTCGTCCCGATTCTCGGCATCCTCTTCAACGGGTACATGATGTACAAACTAGGCTGGGTCAACTGGGCGCGCTTAATCGTCTGGCTGGTGATCGGCCTGGTGATTTATTTTACTTACAGCCGTTACCACAGCCGCGTCAGCAACTCGCCGCAGCAGTAAAACTTCCTTGCAGCAGGCCGGGCCAGTGTGGCGCTCGGCCTTTTTTCCGATTGTCAAACGCTAACTCTGCTTTCGTAAGGTCGATTCAGGTAAAGTATTGTTTCCCGTTGACGGTACCATGACATCCTTCCGCGCAAACCTCAAAGAAGCTTGGAGCCTCTTTACATGGCCCGATCTGGTTTCCGCGGCAGTGGCTGCCGGAGGATTGATGGCCGCCATCTTTGGGTTCCATGGCAGCTTTTTCAGCTTCCTGAAATATCTGGCGGTCCTTGCGGGCGTTTATCTTTTGTTCCGGCTGATCGGCTGGTGGAGAAACCGCCTGCTGTGGAGTCTGCGCAACCGCCTGATCGTTGCTTATCTGTTTTTTGCGGTCGTTCCGATTTTGTTGATCGTCACGATGGTTCTGATTGCGGGCCGCGTTCTCTATTCCCAGCTGGGGGCCTATCTTTTGCATGAAGATATTCAGCGGCGCGTGGAGATGATTGCGGATATCTCGGAGCACATCGCCGCCGCGCATCAAACTCTTCCTCCTGGTGCGACCATGGAGGAGTCGGAGAGAATCCTCGCGACACAATCACATGCGGTCCACGATCGCGAGCTTCCTGGACTGACCATTGGTTTTTCGGAAGACGCTTCTCTTCTTGGCAAAGTAGCTTCCAAAGGAAAGAGGTCCTTCGCGGGGCTTTTACAGCAGGGCGATGCGCTTTCTCTTGCGAGTTTGCGGACCATTCCTGACCTCAAGGGAGAACGTGTCGTCACCTTGCGGGTGCCGGTGACCGAGGAGTTCCTGGCTACTGTCGCGCCAGACCTCGGCGCTATCCAGTTAAATCTTATGGAACTCTACATGGGGGGCGTCCGGCAGGGCATCATCTATCCATCGGGAGAGGAACAATACGTAGTGGCCCGGCGCATCGTAGCGCACAATCGGGCGCTGCAAAGCAGCATGTTTTGGATCGATCCTCCGGTAAATGTCGTGTCCAGCTTCGACTCCGTCTTTGTGGGTAAGGATGGCCGCGTGGAGCTGCGTCGGCCAGTACTAGCGGTGTTCAATGCACGGCCATCGCGCTTGAACGCCAGAATCTTCACCACGCTTGGAGAGTTGCGCGACTCTTATCTGCTTCTTCTCATTCTTGTGGGAATTGTCTTCCTGCTCATTGAAGCAGCTGCGCTGGTAACGGGGTTTGTCCTCACGCGGCGGATTACCAGGGCTGTCGCCGATCTATATCGGGGCACTCAGTACGTGCAGGCCATGGACTTCTCTCATCGCGTGCAAATCGAGCGCCGCGACCAACTGGGCGAATTGGGCGAATCGTTTAATAGGATGACTGGTTCGATCAGTCAGCTCATCGAAGAAGAAAACAAGCGTCGCCGCCTCGAGAATGAGATTTCCATCGCCCGGGAAGTTCAAAACCAGCTTTTCCCAAGTACCCTGCCATCGGTGCCGGGAGTCGAGATTGAGGCCATTTGCAAAGCAGCGCGTTCCGTCAGCGGCGACTACTATGACTTCATTCAGCTCAGCCCAACGCATATTGCCATTGCCATTGCGGACATCTCGGGAAAGGGAATTTCGGCGGCCCTGCTGATGGCAAGCCTGCAAGCGGCGCTGCGCAGCCAGATGCTTTCGGAAGGCAGCGAACGCTTGAACATGGCCGAGCTGGTATCACGGCTAAACGAGCATCTGGTGCGCAACACCGGCGACGACCGGTTCGCGACCTTTTTCATCGCGATGTACGACAGCGCCACGCGGACGCTGCGTTATACCAATGCGGGCCACTTACCGGCTTTTCTGATCTGCAAGGGCACTTCGCAACAATTGGATAAAGGTGGCATGGTGCTCGGCGTCATGGAAGATTACGTCTATGAAGAAGGATCGCTAACGGTCCAGCCCGACGCGCTGCTGATCGGATATAGTGACGGCCTGATCGAGCCGGAGAACGTCTATGGCGAAGAATTTGGGATTCGCCGGTTGCAGGAAGCCGCAGTCCGCTTGCGGGGTGCTGCCCCACTTATGGTCGCGGAGTCACTGATGGCTGCGGCGGAGGAGTGGGCCGGTACTCCCGAACAGGCCGATGACATGACGGTGATCGTTGCGCGGCTTCGGTAGTACCTCCGTTGCGGCTAGGCTATACTGAAAATCCTTCCAAGAGATTTTACCGGGGAGAAGAATGTCGCTTCGCAATCGGGTAGTGCTGGTAACGGGTGGAAGCAGGGGGATTGGCCGCGGGCTTGCTTTACGGCTGGCGCAGGATGGAGCGCGGATGGCCATTGCTTATCGCTCCAACAAAGTTGCCGCACAGCAGACACTGCGTCAGTTGCAGGCAACTGGGGTGGATTGCGTGGCAGTCGAGACGGACATCACCGAAGCGGGGCGGTGCGATCAGTTGATCAAGACGGTCGCGGACCGCTTCGGACGGCTCGATGTCATCGTCAACAATGTGGGAGATTTTCGCTGGGGAACGCTGGCGGAATCGTCGCTGCAGGACTGGCAAGGCATCTTCACTTCGAATCTGCTCACGGTTTTGTACATGTGCCGCGCCGCACTGCCGCATATGCGGAAGGCGCGCTGGGGCCGAATCATCAATATGGGGGCCGTTGGCGCGGAGCGGGCATTCGGGCAGGCGAAAATATCGGCCTATGCCGCAGCCAAGGCCGCGGTCGTGGCGCTGTCCCGTTCTTTGGCGCTCGAGGAAGCCAAGAACGGTATCACCGTTAACGTCGTGAATCCTTCCAGCATTGATGAGAATGAGCTTACGCTGGAAGAGGCCCGCAAGATTCACGACGCGCGTTTTCCGATCGGGCGCCCGCCGACGGTCGAGGATGTTGCCGCAACGGTAGCTTTTTTCGCCTCCGAAGAAGCCGAGTATGTTACAGGGCAAGTCGTCAACGTCAGTGGCGGCTGGATGCTTTGATTGTGCCGTGAACCCTCCATGAAAGCCCTCACTGCTGCCGAAATGCGCGAGGTGGACCGCCTCACCACTGAGCGTTACGGTATTCCCAGCCTGCAGTTGATGGAGGCTGCTGGCAAAAACGTTGCGAATGCGGCACTGCGCGAGTTTTCTCCCGGATTGCCACAACGGGTCACTGTTCTCTGCGGCAAGGGGAATAATGGCGGTGACGGCTTAGTCGCCGCCAGACACTTGAGAGCCGCGGGGGTTGGCCTGCGCGTGTGCCTATTTGGCGATCCGCGGGAGATGCGGGGCGATGCGGCCACGAGCCTCGCCCGTTATCTCGAAGGGGGAAATACAATCCTCGCCATCGAAGATGAAGCTGTTTGGGAGAGCGTTTGGCCTTCGGTTGCTGAATCGGAACTCATCGTTGACGCGCTCTTGGGCACGGGCCTGCGCGGCGCGGCTACGGGATTGATTGCGCAAGCCATCGAAGACATCAATCGCTTGTCAGCTTATGCGACTGCGGCAAGGCCAGCACTGATCCTCGCAGTGGATACTCCTTCCGGGTTACCTTCAGACGGGCAGCATGCCGAAGGTCCAGTTCTCCGTGCACACCGCACTGTCACCTTCACCGCTCCTAAAGTCAGCCAGCTCCTTTCTCGGGATGCCGATGCGGTCGGCGCCTTGGAAGTCTGCGCCATCGGCTCGCCTTTCGCTCTGATAGAAGAAATTGGGCAGGGAAAGCTTCGCTGGGCTGGGCCGGATGAATTTGCTCAGTTGCCGCTGGTTCGCTCCGTCAAATCCCACAAGGGCACTTTCGGACATGTCCTCCTCATCGCAGGTTCGCTCGGGAAGAGCGGCGCCGCTATTCTTTCGGGCCGGGGCGCGTTGCGGACTGGCGCAGGTCTAGTCACCATAGCTACACCCGACATTGTCTTGCCCCACATTGCGACGGGCCAGCCGGAATACATGTCTGAGAGTCTGGAGTCGACTGACGAAGGCACCATTGCCTTCAGCAGCCTTGAAGGAAATAGCTTCAAAGAAATCTTGAATGGCAAGACCGTTCTTGGCATCGGTCCGGGTCTAGGCACTCACCCCGAAACGCAGAAATTCATTCGCACCATCGTTCGTGAGACACTCCTGCCCACGATTTTGGATGCGGATGGTTTGAACGCCTTTGCCGGAAGCGGCGACCTCTTTCGCGACCGCCAATCGAGTTTCCTCGCTCTTACGCCGCATCCCGGTGAAATGGGTCGGCTGCTCGGAATCGCAACCCAAACCATTCAGGCAGACCGCCTTCTAATGGCGCTCGATGCGGCACGACGCTGGAACGCGCACTTTGTCCTCAAGGGCTTCCATTCCATCGTGGCTTCGCCGGACGGGCAAACCTTCGTCAGTACGGCTGGCAACGCCGGCTTGGCCAAGGGCGGCACGGGCGATGTGCTTACTGGGATCCTCGCGGCACTCATTGCGCAATTTGGCGCGGACGACGGAGCGCGAGTGCTGAGCTTCGGCGTCTACCTTCACGGCCTGGCTGCGGAGTTGGCATCTCGCGGAAAGGATCTGTCCGGCCTCCTGGCCGGCGAAGTTGCCGACGCTGTGCCCCACGCTCGGCTGAAACTCCTGGAGGAGTTACGGTCGAGTGTCTGAGGAAATGATCACCCATTCCGCTGAGGAAACCGTGCGCTGGGGCAGGGAATTCTCGAAGCGCCTCAAGGCTCCCGTGTTGGTGCTTCTCACCGGCGATCTGGGGACGGGAAAGACGACGTTAACCAAAGGCATCGTATCCGGACTCGGAGCGGCTAACGAAAATGACGTCACCAGCCCAACCTTCACCCTCGTTCACGTTTATGGCCGGCTTGCCAAGGTCTACCACGCCGATTTATACCGGATTGAGAGTTTCCACGATTTTGAGACTTTGGGAATGGAGGATATGTTCACAACTCCCTCCGTAGCAATTCTGGAGTGGTCTGAACGCTTTCCCTTACAGTCTCCCTGGCCGCAGATCCGAGTACGTCTTGAACACCTGGGGGGTGACGCCCGGCGCATCACTGTCCTGTAGGCCCTCGGAAATCTAGGGCCCACGAGGCTGCCCTTACTCTCTGGTGACGGACCCATCTGGATTCCTTGCCCGGCTCCCCTTCGGCTGCTAACGTCAAATTAGCCGTGTTTGGCTGAGTAGATGCCCAACGAACTTCTAACCCCCAGCGCCAGCGAAGAGGCCCTGACCGAACTCAAGAGCTACAACGTCACGATCCCCATGGCATCGCTGGCGATCGGCGTGGATAACATACACCACGATGTATTCCTGAGTCCGAAGGTTGTCCAGGCGGCTCGCGACTATCTCTTCGACGTCATTCGCCAGAGCACCAGCAACACCTATCTTCCGGGGATCGAGCTTCGCACCTCACGCGGACCGGACGGTGCGGGCTTCCGCAAACTGCTCTCCGAGCTGCTGCAAAGTTCCCTGACGCAGGCTAAGTATCACAAAAATATAGAGATCGACCTGCTTTTCCGGCTGGGCTTGCTGAAATTTCTGACCTTCGAAATAGGCAATCAATTTGCCAACCTGATCCTCGAAGGCAAAGAATGGATACGCAAAAGGGGCGAGCATTTCGAGCGCAGCCAGCAGGCGCACGTCATCAAAGCACGGTTGTCGGAACTGCAGTCGGCGCGGAGCGGGGTCATCCGCCGCGTGGGACAGCAGGTGGCGCAGATTGTTTCCGACGTGGAAGACAACGTCATCGCAAAAGCCCGCCGCGCCCTGTTTGGCGAAGAATTCGCTTCCTATTACGAGCTTTGTAAGAACCGCCTGATTTTCCTCGACGGTGGAAAGGATGACGTTTTTTTTCTGGAACATTACATCCTCCTGGGCAATTATGCCCGTGATCCCGACCGCTTTGAGGCCATAGATACGCTTTTCCAGGAATTCCTCCGTGAGGCCGGCATTACGCCCAGCCATGATCCGGCGCACACGGAAGCTATCCAGGCCCATACCGCGCTGCTGGAAGCGGTGCAGACGATTCGCGCGGACATTTCAAACCTCGAGGAACAGCGCGAAAACACCCGCAAGCGTCTTGACCGGGGCGATGGCTTCTTCACGAAGTTCCTGAATTCGGGTGATCCTGCCGAGCTGAAAGCATCCCTGAATGACCTCGAACTCCGTCTGAAGCATCAGGAATATAAGCTGGAGGAGCTGGGACCACAAATTGACGCGGCCAGGCAGAAGCTCGATTTCTTCGTCAAGGATCACGCAGGGAAGCTCGGTAAATATCTGAACGAGCCGGAGAATGCCAAGCGGCTGTTCGATGCAAGTTCGGCCTCGGAGGCGGAGGCGCCGATGCGCGCACGGTTGCTCGCGCAGCTCCTCGACCGTCTCGAACTGCAGGAAATTCTCTATCACATCGTGGCGAGCTATGAAATTCGGCCCATCGTCGGTGATTACTGCCCCCCCGTGCACCTGCAACAACTCCGCAAGGCGCTGGTTTCGAAACATGAGCTGAAACAAGTAGAGCAGGTCATCAAGCAGGTGCCCGCTAAGAAATTGTCGCTCAAGGTCATCGAGGAACTTTCTAAAAAGATGCGCCGTTATTCTCGCGAGGAAATGCAAGCTTTCGTGTTGCGATTTGCCAACGACTTTCTTCGCCTCAGAAGGGATCTGCGTGACGCCGAACATCTGACCACCTGCATGGAGCGCGTCAACCTGGTAACCACCGAAAAGGCGCGCGAACTGTCGCGCTTAAACAATCGGTTGTACGAGTGCGTGCTTCCGGAGGAAGCTAAGCCGGAGCAAGACCACGTTGTCTCGCACGTGATCATCAAGTCCGACGTGCGCGGCTCTACGCGCATGACGCAGGATTTGCTATCGCGTGGACTAAACCCCGCTTCACACTTCAGTCTGAATTTGCACGAGCCTGTCAAAAAGCTTCTGGACCGCTATTCGGCGAAGAAGGTATTTATCGAAGGTGATGCGATCATCCTCGCTATATTCGAAACGGAATCGACGGTAGCCTATGCGCGGCCGGTGGCCAAGGCCTGCATCCTTTCGCGCCAGATTCTTGCTGTTTGCAACTCTTACAACGAGCGGGCGTCGGCCAGCAATCTCCCCGCGCTGGAACTTGGCCTGGGAGTTGCATTTCAGGGCTCCGCTCCCACCTACTGGACTGACGGAGATTCGCGCATCATGATTTCAAAGGCGCTCAATCTCTCCGACCGTCTTTCCGGCTGCGCCAAGCTGGCGAAACGTATGCTGGCCGGACAAAAAAGCCACTTTTCGGTTTTTCAATTTCTGAATACCATGGAAGGCGCGTCGGCGGAAGAATTGGACGAATTCCTGGTTCGCTACAACATGAACGGGATCGAGCTCAACGAGGAGGGCTTTCAAAAACTTTCCGAGGAGATTTCCCTCGACTCCATCGAAACGAAGCTTGACAAACCATGGGGCAAGGAAAAGGTAACTCTCTATTATGGAGAGGTGCCCCTTGGCGAATCCGTGGAACTCCTGGTATTGCGAAAAGGCATGGCCCGGCAATTGCTCCCCGACGGGAAAATCGGCGCCCCTTCCTCTCATGCTTATTACGAGGTTTGCACCAGCCCTGCCCTTTACGACCTGGTTGCTGCGTTGATCCGCACTCAACAAGCCGCCGCAATGGCTTCCCATCGCGCCTGACCTTGCCTTGAGAGACTGCGGAGCGCTCCACTATACTGCTCGTGGAGGCGAAAAGAGTCCGGTGACTTTCCCGGCCTTCAAAGCCGGCGATTCGGTCCTTCGCGGGTCGGATGGTGGGTTCGACTCCCACACGCTTCCGCCATATC
>Ga0066660_10001121_pt1 | contig 10930 bp, 13 predicted proteins | sample GraSoiAngelo_109_FD_75177 | JGI IMG/M metagenome (GOLD analysis project Ga0066660, IMG submission 75177) | Grasslands soil microbial communities from the Angelo Coastal Reserve, California, USA - 14_0903_12_20cm | ecosystem: Environmental > Terrestrial > Soil > Grasslands | place: USA...
CGTCCATCAAACGACCCAGAGGGAGACTGCGATGGCTCGAGCGATCTGGAAAGGCGCCATCTCCTTCGGCCTCGTGACGATCCCGATCAGGGTTCACACGGCCGTCGAGGAGAAGAGCTTCAAGTTCAACCAACTCCACGAGAAGGACCAGGGGCGCATCAAGTACAAGCGAACCTGTTCTGTCGACGGGGAAGAGGTTCCGTTCGACGAGATCGTGCGAGGCTACGAGTACGAGAAAGACCACTACGTGGTCCTGACCGACGATGACATCGACCGAGGGCTTTCCAACGTACGCACGATCGACATCCTGAAGTTCGTCGATTCGAGCGAGATCGACCCGATCTACTGGCAGCGCTCGTACTACTTGGCCCCCGACGGAACGCCGGGCCTGAAGGCGTACAAGCTCTTGTCGAAAGCGTTGAAGGACGATGATCGCGTGGCGGTCGCGAAGGTCGCGTTCCGGGACAAGGAGCACCTCGCAACCTTGCGTGTACGCGACGGCGTGTTCGTCCTGGAGACGATGTACTGGCCCGACGAGATCCGCGACGCCGAGTTCGAAGAGCTGGACGAGGACGTCAAGATCGCATCGCAAGAGCTGCAGATGGCGAAGTCACTGATCGACAACATGACCGGCGAGTTCGATCCCGATGAATTCAAGGACGAGTACCGCGAGAAGCTCGAGGCGCTCGTTTCCAAGAAGGTCGAGGGCGAAGAGATCGCGGTCGTCGAGGAAACGGGCACCGCGAAGGTGCTCGACCTTATCGAGGCTCTGAAGGCGTCGGTGGAGCAGTCGGAGAAGCCTTCGAAGAAGAAGGCGGCGAAGGCTGCTCCGAAGAAGAAAGCGGCTGCCGGCTAGGCGTACCGGAGCTGGCGTTGTCATAAGTTGCGCTTATATGTGCATCTGGTGACAACACCTTGGCTTCGGCGTCGACCAACTCTCGGAATCGAAGGCCGTACCGAACGCCCGACGGGTCGTCTTCGTGCTTGAAGTAGACGTAGGCGTCGCTGCCTTTGTCGAGCACCGCGCGCGTCTCGGTCGCCCAGGCCTGGATGGCCTCGTCGGTGTAATTCAGCCCGCGCAGCCGTAGGTAGACGAAGGCGCCGCTCGTCTGAACGAGCGGCGCCTTCTTCTCGTCGGTGTCGGCGACGCACCACGCGACGTTATTGTTCGCCAGCTGATCTTTGGCCTCGGCCCAGCTGTCGTGCCGGAACTCCATGGCGAACCGGAACGGTTGGCCGGGCAACAGCGCGAGAAATGAGTCCAGCAGGGCCTTGTCGTAGCGCAGGTTGGGCGGGCACTGGAAAAGGATCGTGCCGAGGCGCGCGTCCATCGCATCTCGGGACGTGCGCAGGAAGAAGTCGAGGTTCTCGTCGACGTTCTTCAGGCGCGCGAAGTGCGTGATCCGCTGCGGCGCCTTCAGCGTGAAGCTGAAGTCCTCCGGCGTTTGCTCGCGCCATTGGGTGAGCACCTTCTCCGTCGGCATCTTGTAGAAGGTGTTGTTGATCTCTACGGAGTTGAAGCGACGAGAGTAGAACGAGAGCATGTCGGCGGCTTTGAGATCGGCGGGATAGAACTCGGGCTTCCACTCCTTGTAGGCAAAGCCACTGGTTCCGACGAAGAGCCTCCCGCGCATGACGGCAGTTTATCGACGAAAGCTGACCCGAATTCACGGAATCAGCCCGTTGTCTCGTCGCTAACAGCGCGCATGTGCCCACGCGGAGGGAACGGGAGAAAAAGGCTATTTTAGACTGACAACGGAAGTGTTAACTTGGAGCGGAGAGAGGAACAAGATGTTCAAGCAGCGCACGTTGGAGCAACAGACAGAGCAACGCCTCGCTAGGTATTTAGACCACATCAATCACATGCACCGGACCGACACTCAGCCCATCGTCGAGATCGGCACCCTACGCATCATCAAACTCGACCTCAAAGAACGCGGGCGCCGTCCAGCGGCGCGAGAGAGCGTCCTGACTGCCGTTTGACCAAGCAGATGGAGTCGGCCCGCCTAACGCTTCACGACGCGAGGTCCATGCGGTGGGGGTCGGTGCCGCGAAGGATCATCTGCGCGCGCTCGATCTCCGCCTTGTCGGCCGTGTGGACGCCGACGATGACCTGATTCGAGAGCTCAGCTTCGGTGGCCTCTTGCTCTTGCGTCGCGGCTTCGTACATCGACCACAGCACCATCGCCACCCAACCGGCTGCTCCGAATCCGATCACGCACGCGAGGACACCGAACCAGTGCGGCGTAAACGCAACTAGACCGATCACGAGACCGAGGATCCCACCGATCGGGATGCCGAGGACCGAGCCACCGAGTGCGGCCTTCTTCGACCAACCGCTCCCGAGGACTCGAGGACCGAGCTCGGCTCCGCTCGCCTCGTCGTGCTGCTCGGCCCGAAGCTCGTCCCGCTCGTCCCTCGGCGCGTCGATGCGGATCTCGGACGGGTCTATGCCCCCAGCCTCGAGCGCGCGCACGGCGCGGCGCGCGGCACGCTCGGACGGATACGTCGCCAATAGCTTCATCACCGTGGGCGTACCCGTTGCCCGAGGGCCCGAAACGGCAGGTTGCTACGATGCGAAAAAGCGCAGAACAAGGGGGAGGTTATGACCGAGCTCGTTCGGCTCGAGGTCGATGAGGGCACCGGCGTCGGCACGATCCGCCTGGACCGCCCGAAGATGAACGCGATCAACGAGGAAGTGACCGAGGGGCTTGCAGAGGCTGCTCGCGAAGCAACGTTCAACGACAAGATCAAGGCCGTCGTCTTGTGGGGCGGCGAGAAGATCTTCGCCGCCGGCGCGGACATCAAGATGATGGCCGATCGCACGCCGGCCGAGATGATGAACCGCATCGGCATGATGCAGAGCGTGTTCAGCATGATCGAGGAGATCCCCAAGGTCACCATCGCAGCGATCAACGGATATGCGCTCGGCGGTGGATGTGAGCTCGCGATGACGTGCGACTTCCGCGTCGTCGCCGACAACGCGCAGATGGGCCAGCCGGAGATATTGCTCGGCGTCATCCCGGGCGCCGGGGGGACGCAGCGCCTGCCACGGTTGGTCGGCCCTGCGCGCGCGAAAGACATCGTGTTCACGGGACGCATGATCGGCTGCGTCGAAGCGCTGTCGATCGGGCTCGCCGACAAAGTCGTCCCGGCGAACGAGACGTACTCGACTGCGGCGGAGATGGCCGCGCAGTTCGCGCGCGGGCCGACCGTCGCGTTGAGCGCGGCGAAGATGGCGATCAATCGCGGGCTCGAGATGGACCTCGGCGACGGGCTGGCTTTCGAGCGCGAAGTATTCGTCAACCTCTTCGCTACCGACGACCAGAAGATCGGGATGAAATCCTTCATGGAGCAGGGTCCCGGCAAGGCGGAGTTCGTCGGCCACTGAGGTGGAAGGCAACGGCCACCGAGGCGCGGGCCCGGCGTCGGGTCACGGGCAACCACGGCGGAAGGCGCTCGTCCGGCTGTACGTCTTCGCCGGTGCGATCATCGGGCTCGTCGCGCTTGCCGCCGCCGCGTATGCGGTCTTCGGCGGGCTCGGCTTCGGGGGTGGTTGGGTCGCCGTCGGACCAATCTCGGAGGTCCGAAGCCAGGGCGTTGCGTTCGCACAGCGCTTCGACGTTTTCGTCGTGGCCGACGACCCCGAGCCGATCGGCCTCTACGGCCGGGAGCCGCAGCTCGGGACTCAGGTGTTCTATTGCGATTCGAGCGGCTGGTTCCAGACCGATTCTGGTTCTGTTTTCGACCATCACGGCTTCTACCGCTCGGGGAGCGCGCCGCGCGGCCTCGACCGGGTACCCGTGAAGGTCGATCACGGGATGCTGATGGTGGACCCGTCTCGACGGGCGATCGGGCCCGATCGAGGGCTGACCGACCGGGGCTCGCCGCGCGGAGAGCACTGCTCGCCGGCAGCGACGGGCGACCCGAAAACCGGCCGGGTCGCGGGCGGTTAGGCGCGCGTGCCCCCGGCCGATATCCTTGGGCGCCTATGACCGAGCAGATGAAGATCGACCAGCTTGGAGAAGCGAAAGAGATCGAGGCGCACGTTGTGCTCGATCACGAGAACATCGACCCGGGCGAGCTCGACCCGAAGATGGCCAACATCGTCTACCACGACTGGGAAGCGCGGTCGTACGACGACAAGTGGTCGATCAGCTTCGACGAGCGTTGCATCTCGTACGCGCGCGAGAAGTTCCTGAAGATCGCACCGGAGAAGCACTATGGGAAGGTGCTCGAGATCGGCTCGGGGACCGGATTCTTCATCATCAACCTCACGCAAGCCGGCTTGGTGAACGAGCCCTACGCGACCGACATCTCGCCCGGGATGGTCGAGGTCTGCCTCCGGAACGCGCAGAACGTCGGGATCCACAACATGAAGGCGCGCGCAGTCGACGCCGAGAAGCTGCCGTTCGACGACGAGTTCTTCGATCTGGTCGTCGGCCACGCCGTTCTGCATCACCTGCCCGACGTCGAGGCCTCGTTCCGCGAAGCGTTCCGCGTCCTGAAGCCCGGCGGCGCGCTCGTGATCGCCGGCGAGCCAACGCGGATCGGCTACGCGATCGTCGGCCTGGCCAAACGGGCGACGGCGACCGCGATGAAGACCGTGGGCGCGCGCCTCGGCCTGACGCGCGCGCCGGCGAAGAAAGGCGAGGGGGATCCGGAAGCGGCGCTGGAGGCGCACGTCGACCTCCACGAGTTCCATCCGCACATGGTCGAGCAGTGGGCGCGCGACACGGGCTTCGACCCGGTTCGCATCGAGACGGAAGAGTTCGTCAGCGGCATCTTCGGATGGTCGGTCCGCACGATCGAAGCGCTCGCGCGCCCAGGGCTGCTCGGCGAGCAGTGGGCCTGGTTCGCGTACCGGAACTACATGCGGTTGTACCGACTGGACAATCTCGTCACTCGGCGCATCTTGCCGAAGCCGCTCTTCTACAATCTGCTGTTGTACGCGGAGAAGCCGAAGAGCGAGTGATCACGTGGGAGCGCAAACAAAGCCCGAGATAGGCGCGAGGCCGGTCCCTGCGCCGCTCGCGCGCGACGAGATCCCACGCAGCTTCCCGAAGCGGGTCGTGCGCACGATCCGGTTCATCATCTCGCACCGGCTCTACACGTGGCGGTACTGGGTCTGTGCGTTCCGCTTCATCCGCTTGAAGATCTTGCACCCCCACATCGTGACCGAGGGGTTCGTGTTCCTGGGGCCGAAGGTCGAGCTGTATGCGCGCAAGGGCTACGGCCGGCTCACCCTGGGTCGCTGGGTTTTCATCGGAAAGGGGAACGCGATCCGGTGCCATGAAGGCAACCTCCGGATCGGGGACAAAGTCGTCTTCGGGGCGAAGAACACGATCAATTGCTACATGGACATCGAGATCGGCAACGACTGCATCTTTGCCGATTGGATCTACATGTGCGACTTCGACCACCGATACGAGGACATGACGATCCCGATCAAGAATCAGGGCATCGTGAAATCGCCGGTGCGCCTCGAAGGAGACATCTGGATCGGTGAGAAGTCGACGATCTTGCGCGGCGTGACGGTCGGCTCCGGCTCGGTCATCGCTTCGCATGCGCTCGTCAATCGAGACGTGCCGCGGAACTCGATCGTCGGCGGAGTGCCCGCGCGCGTCCTCAAGACGCGCGGGGCCGACCCGCAGCGCGGGTCCTAGGCCGGAGCGCCTTCGGCGTCCACAACTTCGGTCGTCTGTGGCCGGTACGACGGATGCGTTTGGCTGAGCCTTCGTGAAACCGTGTTGATCAGCGTTCCTGAAAGGGACGTCTGATCATTGATCGCCGCGAGAAAATCTTCACCTTTGACGTGGAGAAGATTCGCATCTGAGAAGGCGCGCACCGTCGCCGTCCGCGGGATGCATTCGAGCAGCCCGATCTCACCGAAGTAGTCGCCCTCGCCGATAACTCTGATCAGCGAGGGTTCCTTCGACTCACCGTACGCTAGTACTCCGAGACTTCCAGACCGAACCACGTAAAACGAGTCGGCGGGGTCTCCCTCTCTCACGACGAACTCTCCGGGTACCACGTGCTGCTCATCTACGTGCGCCGCGAGCCACTCGAGACTCTGGCGAGAGGCGCCATCGAATACGCCCAGACCCGAGAAGAGTTCGACCGCTGGACGGAGCTCCTCTTTGCGTGCTTCCCACTTGCCTTGCGCACGTCGCAAACGAGGAAGGAGCAAGATCGTCGCCAGAGGTACTGCACCTCCGGCGACGATCAGCGCGTTACGTGTGCCGAGACCGGATGCAAGCGGCACAGCGATAACCGAGCCGATAAGCATGCTCCCCAGCGCGGCAGAATCCAGCAATCCGAAGGCCCGCGCGACGATGTGTGGCGGAAGCGTGCGCTGTACCAGCGTGGTCACGAGCACATCGACGACGACGCTGCATGCGCCTCCAACGGCGACGATCGCGACCGCGGAGTACGGCTCTTGCACCAAGCCAAGCGCAGCCAGAGGGATGCCCGTCCCAATGATTGCGATGGCAATGACGAACGTGATGTTCCTTCGGTCCGCCAACCAGCTCGCCGCGCGAGCGGCCACAACGCCGCCCGCCCCGAGTCCTGCATACAGCCAACCGACGCCGTTCTCGCTCAACCCGAGTCGCGATTGTGCGACCAGCAGGAGCAGAACCGTCTCCGCGCCGTAGATCAGGCCGGATGCCGTGTAGATCGTCGCCGCGGCTCCGAGGCCGCCCGTACCTGTGAGCGCGCGTGCGCCTTCGACTACGCGCTCGACGACATTCTGAGTATCAGCCGGCGCGACGAAGCGTCGGGCCTTGCGGGGCGGAACGGAGGCAACGGCTGCTGCGGCCATCAGGAAGCTGCCTGCGTTGGTCAAGAACGCGGCCCACGGTGAACCGAGCAGCAACAGCAGCGCTCCGAACGCCGGCCCCACCACGATCGCGATATTGGCGACGGTTTGGATCAAGGCGTTCGCGGCCGCGAACTCCGACTCGCTCACGATCGACGGCGTCATCGCAGTGACCGCCGGAACGTATGCACACCCCGCGGACGTCGAAAAGAAAACGAGGGCGAGCGCCCCCACGGGAGGACCGTGGACGGCGGCAAGCAGCGCGAGAGCGCCCATGAGGGCTGCTCGGATGAGATCCGATCCGATCATCACGCGACGGTAATCGTGCCGTTCCGCCAGCAGGCCGCCGAGTGGTCCGACGATCACATACGGCGACAGGCGCGCGACCGTGGCAGCAGCGACCCAGGAACCGGAGTGTGTGCGGTTCAAGATGAACACAAGCAGCGCAACGTTGTAGAGCCAATCTCCGGCTTCGGACACTGCAAGTCCCACAAGGACCCGCCGGAAATCTCGTCGGCGCAGCACCGAGTGGAACGTCCCCCGCCCGTCCATGGCCGTACTCGACTACGTAAGGCGAACCGCCGTCAAGGGTGCCTTCTCGACGTGGAGAGTTCGGCTAGGCGCCGGTTCCTTCCGCCAAGCCGAGGATCTCGGAGCGGCCCAGCAGCACCCGCAAGGGCACCCGCTCCTCCGGCCGCTTCAGCGCGTGCTCTTCTGCGATCGCGCGCTCGTACACATCGACCGTCCGGCGCGCGATCGTGCGCCAGCTGAACTGCTCGTCGAGCATCCTTCGCGCGTCCAGCGTGAGCCGGCGGTCGAGGCGCTTGTCGGTGAGCAGCCGGCGGATCATGCCTGCGAGCGAGTCGGGGTCGCCGGGCGTGAAGCGCAAGCCGGTCGCTTCGTGGACGACCAGCTCGCGCAGGCCGCCGATGTCGGCGGCGATGCACGGCGTGCCGCTCGCGAACGTCTCCAGCGCAACCATCCCGAACGGTTCGTAGAGCGACGGCACGACGGCGAGGTCGGCCGCCGCGTAGTACATACGGAGCTCCGGCTCGTCGATGAAGCCGAGGAAGTGCACGCGGTCGGCGAGGCCGGCCCGCTCGGCGTGGGCCTTCAATTCGTCGGCGTGCGTTCCCACGCCCGCGATGTAGAACCGAAACTCTTCGTGCTCCAGGAGCAAGGGCAGCGCCTCGAGCACCGTCTGCACGCCCTTCTCGTACTCCAGGCGTCCCGCGTAGAAGATGATCTTCTCGCGGCCGCTCGCGATGCGCGCGCGAAACTCTTCGACGTCGGCCGGCCGGTCGAACTCGTGCACGTCGACGCCGTTCGGGATCACGTCCTGCTTCGGCGACGGCAACTGGAAGATCTCGTGCACCTGGTCGCGCATGTACTCCGAGCAGGTGATCACGCGGCGCGCTTCGTACGTCAGCCACCACTCGACCTGGTGGATGAGCTTGTTCATCGGACCCGGGAGGTACCCCTGATGACGGCCGTACTCGGTCGCGTGCACGGTAGAGACGAGCGGGAGATCGAAGCAGTTCTTCACCGCGGCCGCCGCGTACGCGACGAGCCAGTCGTGCGCGTGCACGACGTCGACCTCCGTGTCGAGCAGGAGCTTCGTCGCCGCTTCTTGCACCGCGATGTTGAACTGCAGCACCCACGGGACCAGTTGGTCGAAAGAGATCATCGGCGGGTACTCGCCGGCGCGCACGATGTGGACGCCGTCGACCGTCTCCTCGTGCGGCGCGTCGGGGTGATCGCGCGTGACGACGTGGACCTCGTGTCCCGCCTCGGCGAGTCCGGTCGACAGCCGATGAACGTGCCTACCCAAGCCCCCGACGATCCGAGGCGGATATTCCCAAGAGAGGATGAGGGTTCGCATAATCAGGCGCCGAAGCCGGGCTATCCTGACACGCGTCTATCGCCCGGGCAAAGCGGCTACGGCGTGCCGGTGTCCGGAGCGAGATCCACCTGCGGGGCGCCGGCGCGCGCGACCGCCTCGTCGATCTCGAAGTACTGCTGCTCTTGGAAGTGGAACATCCCCGCGATGGCGTTGGAAGGGAACGACTGCACGCGTGTGTTATAGGCGCGCACGTTGTTGTTGTAGAAGCGTCGAGCAGCCTGTATCCGGTCCTCCGTGTTCGTGAGCTCGTTCTGCAAGGACAGGAAGTTCTGGCTCGCCTTCAGCTGCGGGTAGTTCTCGGTTACGGCGAGCAGCTGACGGAGGCCCGAAACCACACCGTTCTCGGCGCGTGCCTGCGCCTCGGGCGGCCCCGCTTGCGCGATGGCGTCGGCGCGCGCCTGGGCAAGCTTCTCGAAGATCTCCTTCTCGTGCGCCGCGTAGCCCTTCACGGCTTCGACGAGGTTGGGGATCAGGTCGTAGCGCCTGCGGAGCTCGGTGTCGACGTTCGCCCAGGAGTTCTTGATGAGGTTGCGCTGCCGAACGAACCGGTCGTACGAAACAGCGAACGCGATCAGCAGCAGGCCCACGACGCCGGCCGCGATATAGACCCCGATCATGAGCCCTCCCTGTACGTCTCGTCGATCACCTTCGGGATGTGCTGATGGAACTCGCGGGCGGCCTCGATCACGCCCCATATCAGCTTCGGCTTCGTGCGACCGCCGTACGCCAGCACCCAACGGCCACACAGTTCGAAATGCCAGCCTTTGTTGTCCAGGAGCCACTGCATCATGCGAGCATCCACCAGATAGGTGGCGAACTGCGGATCCGCTGAATTCACCTTCATAGCCTTGTTGAACTCCTCCGACTCGAATTCGATGTCGTGGAAGCCGAGCGCGCGCCCCAAGCGCGAGAAGACGCCTTCGGGGGCGATAGAGGTGTGCGGACACGACACCGCGGTGGGGACGACCGTGCACGAGAAATGCGAGTAGTCGCGGCTGGTATGGCCCTGGGCGTCGCTCGAGTCCTCGTAGTACCAGTACTCGAAGGCTTTGATGTCGAGACCGTCCCTCTGCCCCCACACGACGTTCTCGACGCCGCGGCCGTCGCCGCGCCGGAAGAGATCGAACGGGAGGCCGAGGAGATCGAAGGGGTCTTCGGTCGAGTATTGGAATCCCAGATGCCCCGCGGTTTGCTGCCACTCTTGGATGCGGCGCTTCCGCGCGTAATAGCCGAAGACGATGGCGCCCCCGACCACGAGCACCCCGATCACGATGATCAACGCGACCGCCATGTGGCCGTACGGTACACCCGACGCGCGCGTCAGTCGGACGATTCGGGCTGCGCTTCGGCGCGCGCCGCGCCGGGTAGAATGTGCCCCAAATCCACAGCCGCAGGAGGCTTTTCGATGCCGAATCACAAGCTCCCCATCCTCGAAGAGAAGGGGTTCGTCGTCCTGAAGAAGTTCGACAAGCCGGTTCCCGACTCCGAATTCCGGCACATGGAATACGTCGACTGGAAGTCGGGCGGTGACACGAACTTTGCCCCGATCGCATCCGCCTTCGGAGACATGGAGTGCGCCGGCTTCTGGGACCACGGCAAGCCGGACAAGGACGGGATCTGGACGAAGAACGCGGAGGTCTGCCCGACCCTGGTCGAGTGGACCGAGCGGGTCGGCGCCCGTTACGGCCGCGTCCGGACGATCAAGCTCGAGCCCAACACCGAGCAGGACGCGATCAAGAACCTCCACCCCGACGACAACAACCGCCTGAACCCAGAAGAGGAAGGGTGGGTCGTTCGTGCGTGGCTGCAGCTGACGGACAATCCCGACAGCTACATGATCGTGCGTGAGGACAAGGACGATCCGTCGACCGAGAGCCGCATCGCCCTGCCGAAGGGCGCGCAGTTCGTCGTCGACTCGCAGCGGCTGTGGCACGCGGTCTGGCACCCGGGCCCCGGGCCTCGGTACGCGCTGATCGTGTCGTTCGAGAGCGGGCCCGACCTCGAACGTTGGATCGACTCGCAGCTGGCCGAGCAGCCGGTCGGCGCCTAGATTTCCTCCGGCGACAGCGCAGGCAGGATGTTGTCGACCTCGAAGACCTCATTCGCCTTGCGTGCGATGAGGTCGTCGGGGATCCGGCTCCGCAGCAGTTCCACCATGTGATTCCAGCGGTCGCGGTGGCCGAAGAACCGCTCCCGCGCGTAGTCGA
>Ga0066660_10001122_pt1 | contig 10927 bp, 9 predicted proteins | sample GraSoiAngelo_109_FD_75177 | JGI IMG/M metagenome (GOLD analysis project Ga0066660, IMG submission 75177) | Grasslands soil microbial communities from the Angelo Coastal Reserve, California, USA - 14_0903_12_20cm | ecosystem: Environmental > Terrestrial > Soil > Grasslands | place: USA...
GCAGATAACAAGACTGTTTTCTTTTTTTCACGGCTGGACGACAGTGCCAACAGGCATTCCACATCCGCCTGGCTGGGCATTGCTATCGGGCTCCAACCGAATATCCAACTTTGTTTCCTGGCCTGGTTTCAGGTTCACATGTCGACTCTGAGCCTTGTTCATCGTTCCAGGGTAATACCAAGGTTTGTGTCCTCCGTACCAAACTTTCATCAAGACGTCCGTGTTGGGCGGAACCAACACACGATACTTCGCGTTAACTAAGCCGGTTCCAGACAAGAAGTTGCCAGGCTCCTTTGCCCGTCTGAACTCCACACACGCATTCAGAGGAGCGCCCGTAACGGCGTCGGCTACGGTGCCGGTTAGAATCCCACCTTTAGGTCCCAAATGAATGCTGATGCTCGCAGTAGAATGGCGAGACGTCAAGGTTACGGTTTCAAACCTGCCGTCGCTATAAAACTGGCTGGTCATACCGGGGTAGTCTTCGTCCAGCTTTTCCGCGCTCACAGCATATTTTCCCAACCACAAATGAGGGATTGCGAAATGGCCCGTTCCGTCTGTCGTGAAGTGAGGAATGATTCCGATGATGGGTCGGTCCATCGGGCTTGCGTAGACGGTGGCACCGTTAACGGGGCTGCCATTTTTATAGCTAACGGTCCCTTCAATCAGACCTGTATCTCCATTCGTGATGGCAAGTACCCCGAAACCTGTCAGTGGCACACACAGAGTAAGAACAATTGCCACGAATAGCAGGGGCGCCAGCTCGGCTCGACTCATGACCCCATTCTGGCATAGGTGCACTCATTCTTTGTATTGACTTGGAATGCGCAGCGCCAGTGCTTGATTAACGCCCTACTGTTGACCGGATCGGTCAACTCTCGGTTGCTCGGCCAACCCCGGAACTAATCGGGAGTGTGGCCACAAAAAACTGTCTCAAAATAGGGGTTCACTCCAGAGGTGAGCCTCGTTGAGACAATTTAATGGGGAGAGTGTCTCAATCCCACACTGCCGGGACACGAACAGCAACATCGTCCTCCCAATCTCCCGCGTTAAGTGCACGTGTTACAGCTGCGAACGGCGAACCATTCTTAGTCGAGGTCTACGTGAAAGGCCTAAGAACCGGCGAAGATGTAGAGCGGGAGGCTGATGATGCCGGCGATTCTGGTAAAGTCTCTGTCCAGGGTAAAGAGCGTGGCGCGATGCTCTAAGGCAATCGCTGCGATCAGGGCGTCGACAGTCGTAACCGCGACACCTTTCGCACGTGCAGACCGAAAAATGACTGCCGCTTCACGATAGGTTCGGAATCCACTTGGCTCGAGCATGTCCCACTGCGAGAGATAATGCTCGATGCGGATCATGTCACGCTTGAGACCCTGCAAGACCTCCGTGACGACAACTCCTGCGAGCGCGAAAGGCTCTGCCTCGGCGATCATGCGGCGTAATTCCGCACCGGCAAGGGAAGGAGAAGAGCTGAGAAAATCGATCCAAACGGAACTATCCACCAAGATCAAACCCGGTTTCTCCGCATGGCCTTGGGAACCCCTTTCCATATGCCACTGCCGTAATACCGGAGAATGCCCTTACGGCTCTCCGAACGGACCAGTAACTCCAAGGCTTTATCCACGATCTGCCTCTTGCTTTTCAGACGCGTGAGTTTTCTTGCCTTACGGACCAGACCCTCGTCGATGTCGATGTTAGTTCTCATCCGTTGACTATACACCAGTCTCGGATATTTTTGTGCATCACGTTTAAGGCGCGTGCTTTCCACCAAGCCAGTCGGCCCACCGGCGCTCAGCCAGTAGCCACCTGTGGTTCGCCAAATCGCCACCCGCACTGAAAACAGCACGATTCCCTGTCGCGACGCATTGAATTCGACGCGCACCCTGAACCGGGAATCCTTCTCTGGGCGGATCTATGTTGCAGCAGCCCGTATATTAAGGATGGAATGATTCGACCTAGCTTTCGCAGCATGACGTTGAAATCAGGTCAGGCAGCCCGATCCTAGCAATTGTCCCTACGGAAAATTCTGTGCAGCCTATGGCGGTGTCTTTCCTCTCAGAGAGCAGACAATGAAACTGCGAAGGAATGGATTTCGGAACGGCGGTAAATGCTTTAGAATCAGAGTGACTCCTACTGTGGGCGTGTAGCTCAGCTGGGAGAGCACCTGCTTTGCAAGTAAGCAGAATAAATCACATAAGTGCCGCATCTGGTGTCGCTTACACAGAAACGCGCGGTGCAACCACCCTCTCGAATTGGACTGACGTTGGACTGAAAGCCTGGGGTGAACCCCTAACTATGCCGTAAGGCAATAGTTCTGGCCCAAATTTCAACTGACATTCTCGGCAGCGCGCCATGGTCGCAAAAAAGGATGCTCTTTGAACAAACGAGCGGGGTCGCCACTCGCGGGCTACTTTAGCCCAGTGGCTACGTACAGAACTGACAATGCGCGCGCCTGGGTATAAATATACCGCTTCTCGTCAGCAGTGAAAATCGGCGGATATAGCCCCATAATTCCAGCAGGGTCAGTCGGCAAAACGTTGACAAACGGTTGCCGGAGCCCAGTTGCGATGTTCAGTTTTACTATCTTCAGCGGGACGGCTGCGGTATCTGGTGTCAAGTAGAGGATATCCGCGGCGGGCGAGCCGCCAATCACCCGGTCGCTCTCGGAAATTCCGATGACAGTTTTGGGTTCCCCTCCATCGATGGGATAGAGTCGAACTGTGCCTGTCATGTCGCGAGCGCTGACGTAATCGGAGTGGTTGACAGTGAGGAAAAGGCCATTAATTCCCTCCGGTGTGACGGCACGCGGCGAGCCACCGGCAGTGTCCTGCACCCAGGATCGGAGCGGGCGGTCCGATTCGCTTGCGCGCACGACCAGCCTGCGGCCGTCGCTGGCCCAGGTTGCATCGCGATAGTGGAAGTTGGGCGCGCTGATGGTCTTTGACTCACCTATGCCGGTGGGCAACAGCAGGACCTTGGTCGTGTCGCTAGGCAGGATCGAAGTCACCCACTTGTCGTCGGCAGATATGCCGCCGGCAACACCACTACCCAGCAGAACGGCGGGCGAGCCATCCAACTTGGCTAGATAGACACGGTAGTCCGTCCCACCACTGCCCCAGTCACCGATCACGGCATACTGACCGTCGCGTGATACCGAAGCCGCGAGCATGACCTCCAACCAGCTCAACTTGCGAGTTTCGCCGCCGAGTTGGCTGACTGCGACTTCATAACGCCTCTCATTGCGCGTCAGCAACACGCGGCCGTCGAACGCGATATCTTCCAAATACAGCGCACCAGGAGTGCGCAAAATGAGGCGCTGCTTACCCGATCGACTCACCCCGTACAAGGCACGGTCATTGTCGCGGCCGTTGGTCGCCGTAAACCATACCTCGCTACCGTCAGGAGACCAAGCCAGTCCTTGTTCCCCTTCCCACTCCCGCGTGAGCGTGCGTTTGTTCCCCTGCAGATCCACGACGACAACGCTACCTCTGTCATCTCCTGCGAGTGGATGGTCCATGAAGGCAATCGCATCTGCCTGCGGAGAGAACCGCATGTGACTGATCCAGCTGATGGTCTCGTAGAGCGGATTACCTATCGGGTACTCCAGGTGGCACTTGCCATTCTCGATTCGTGCCACCGCGAGTTGGGCGCCATCGGCAGACCAGTCAGCACTGATAACGTGGTCCAGCAATTCGCGAGGCGCACCGCCACTAAGTGGAACACGTGCTAAGCGGCCAGCCGAAGAAAGGGTTGCTGTTCGACGTATAATAGCAAGTTCCCCAGATCGTGAAACGGCCAGTAGCTCGCTAGGCGGCAAATCCAGGACGCGTGCGTCCGTTCCGTCCATGCGCAAGCTGTACAGCTTGATCTCCGGATGGTCCCAGGAGGCAGCGTAGATGATGGCCTGCCCGTCGGGCGCGAAACGCGCAGCCGTCAGATAGCCCTGGCGAAAGGTGAGTTGTCGATAATCGGGTTGTTGCGGGCGCAGCAGAAGGGCACGCACGACGAAAGCGGCAGCCGCCACAAACATAACCGCGAATACCAGAGCTGCGATGCGCCACCGGTTCCGGGCCGTTGGAAGCGCTACCGTTGCTTGCGTCTGGGTCGTGCCCGCGCTGATGCTGTCGAGTGCGAAACCCAGGTCCTTGGCTGACTGGAACCGCTGCCCCGCATCCTTTTCCAGGCAGCGATGCACGATGCGTTGCAGTGCCGGCGAAATCTGCCGTTCGCCAGTGCTCGTCATCTCTGGCGGGTCTTCCTTCAGGATGGCGGTCATTGTCTCCACCGCGGTGCTCCGTTGGAAGGCGCGCTTCCCGGTAAGCATCTCGTAAAACACTGCACCGAGGGCAAAAATATCCGTGAGATGATCGACGCGTTCGCCTCTCACCTGCTCCGGTGACATGTACCCAACAGTTCCTAAGACCATGCCTGCGGAAGTGCAGGCGCTGCTGGCGCGCGTGACGCCCTCGTCGGCGCCCTGCAATACTGTCTGCTTGGCCAGGCCAAAGTCGAGGATCTTGACCCGCCCGTCCTTGGTGACAAACAGGTTGTCCGGCTTGAGGTCACGGTGGACAATGGCTTTGTCGTGGGCTGCAGCGAGACCTTGGGCGACTTGCATAGCGTACTCGGTCGCGCGGCGCGGGGGCAGAACGCCACCGCTGAGCCTTTCGCGCAGCGTCACGCCTTCCAGCAGTTCCGTGACGATGTAGTGGGTTTCGTTCTGCGTGCCGATGTCGTGCACAGAAAGTATGTTGGGATGATTCAGCGCCCCTACAGCACGCGCCTCCTGTTCGAACCTCCGAAGACGTTCAGTATCGCTGGCGAAGGACTCGGGTAGGACTTTAACGGCAACCTCGCGTCCCAGGCGTGTGTCGCGGGCGCGGTAGACCTCACCCATGCCACCGGCGCCCAGCGCGGCAAGGATCTCATACGGGCCCAAACGGGTTCCGACAGAAATGCCCATGCACAGCCTTCATCTGGATATAGGGCGCATTCGCCTACGCGCGAAGAGTCCCTAAACGAATAAATAATAACCCTCGATGGGTTTGTGTTTGCTGATAATTCCGGCCTGGTACGGCATTTTATTCTCGATCTAATTCTGGATCTAACCGAATTCTCGATCAAACCGACCCCGAGATTGAAGGGGATCCACAAGAAGAGCGACGGGCTCAACGATCGTCGCAACGCCTCACCACAATACACAGGAACACAAAATCGTCACAACCAGCGGCGCTGGCAAAGAGCTAAACCGGCATAAATCCCCTACCCGTTCACGGCCGCGGGCAGTGGGCGTACCGGAAGCTGGATTCCCGGGACGCCCATGCCATGTCAAATCATACGTGGACGGATCGCAGTGGTTGCGTTAACTGTTGCGCCAATTTTCGGTGAAGCAGCTGATTTGCGGTCGTGCGTGGGCGCACTTGTGGGCAGCGTGGGCAAGAACTGTGGCACAATGCGCGCCTGGATCACGTGCTCGAACCCGGAAGCGAACTTGATGAGCGTCGGCTCGCTGAAGGCTGTCCCCGTGAAGGTGATACCCACGGGAAGGCCGAACGAATTCCCCATCGGAACGTTGATCGCCGGGTAGCCCGCGATCGCTGCCGGCGACGAACTGCCTTCAGCGAGAAAGTGATCGCCGTTGATCAGGTCGGTCGTCCACGCCGGCCAAGCTGTGGGCGAGACAAGTGCATCGACACCAAACTGTTGGAGAGCAGCGTCGATCCCCTGCGGTCCCCCGATCATTCGCTCGTTCGCCAGTGCGGCCTGGTAATCCGCTTGGGTGAACGGGGCCGACGCAGCCAGTAGGAAGATTTCCTGACCAAAATATTTCAGTTCTACATCCGCGTGTGCCTCGTTGAAAGCAATGGCATCGGCGAGCGTCTTGATAGGAATGCCAACTCGCGTGGCTAAGTAAGCGTTGAGGTCACGCAAGAAGTCATAGATCAACACGGTGAATTCCGAGACGGCCGCGATGATATCCGTGATCGTAGGAATGTCAGCGGGGTCCACAATGATTGCGCCACCATCGCTCAGGGCTTGGATCGCGGCGTCGTAGATGGCGTCGGTTTTCGCACTCCCACCAGTCACGCCGTTGCGCATGACTCCTATGCGAGCCCCGTGGAGACCATCAGGATCCAGAAACTGGGTGTAATCGCTAAACACCTTTTCGCGATTGGCAAACGTTGCGGGATCCCGAGGATCCGGAGTCTGGCTCGAAATAACTCCAAGCACGACGGCCGCGTCGGAGACCGTGCGGCCGTGCGGGCCGACAACGTCTTGGTCGTGAGAGATCGGCACAACACCGGCGCGGCTGGTCAGCCCCAGCGTCGTCTTGATACCGACAACGCCATTGTGGTTCGCCGGGCAGACGATCGAACCATCGGTTTCGGTCCCGACCGATCCGGCGGTGAAATTCGCCGACACGGCAGCGGCCGAACCCGAACTGGAGCCACAAGGATTTGTGTTAATGATGTAAGGGTTGTTACATTGCCCACCACGGCCTGACCAGCCACTGGTAGCCGGGGAGCCGCGGAAGTAAGCCCACTCGCTGAGGTTAGTCTTGCCCATGATGACCGCGCCACCTGCCCGCAGCTTGGCCGCAACCGTCGAGTCCTGCTGCGCTGGCATGCCCACCAACGCCAATGAACCGGCGGCGGTTTGCATTTTGTCGGCAGTATCGATGTTGTCTTTGAGCAAGATCGGGATTCCGTGCAGCGGACCTCTCACCTGCCCTTTCCGGCGTTCGCCGTCGCGCTGCAGCGCGATCGCGTGCGCGTCGGGATTGAGCTCCAAGATGGAGTTCACTCGTGGGCCATCCTCGTCCTGGTTCTGATCCAGCACCTTGATTCGTTTCAGGTAATAATTCAGTAAGTCAGCCGCGGTGAGATGACCGGCTGTCATCTGCGCCTGCAGTTCAAGGATGGTGACCTCGTTCAGGTTGCTTGGAGCCGAAGCAATGGCAGAGGCCTGGGCTTGGTCAAGAGCAGCGGCGGCAGGAGCAGCTGCGGCCAGACTCCCGAAGGAGGCTGCTGCGGTACCGGCGAGGGCGCCCATGCGCAGAAAGTCCCGCCGGTCGACTCCGGGTGGAGGTTGTGGTTTCGTGCTCGCTGAAGAACGCACGTTAGCGAAAAGCTTTTCAATTCGCCGAAGCATGGCGGTCTTGTTAAATGTTCGCGACATTTCGTTCCTCCTTTATGGGCAACCCCACCTTCGCCGTTCCACAGGCGTGGTGGTTGGTTTTTTTGACTCGGTGGACTGACGCACAGAAGTTCGACCCTTGCGATGAATTGAGCCTCCCCTGCGGACATGCGCGCGCGCACCGGGGCTGAACTACCTAAGGTTTTCGGTAGGGCCTACTACGACAAAGAGTCCGTGTCAGCATTCCTGAGGCTTCGGGCAGTAATTCTCCCCCTGCAGTACCGAAACTGTCAATCTTTGAAAGGCAAAACACGCCCTCCATGCGTGAGTCGTAATATTCAGAAATCCCCGTCCCGTGCGCGAAAGTTGACTTATCTTTGATGGCTGGCACTGTCCTCGATTTTTTTCAATCTACGCAGTGGGTGACCGCTTCATTACAGCTGGGGTAGATAGAAAATATGCTTGTAAACTGGGCGATCTTAAAGATCTCGTAGATGTGGTCATTTAAACCGGCGAGCGCGAGTTTGCCATTGACCTTCTTTATATTTTTAGCCACCATCATCAATACGCGTAAACCGAGACTGCTCATATAGGTCAGCTCTGAGAAATCAAGCACGAGCCGGTCTTCGCCCTCATTGATGAGAGCCAGAAGCTGCTTTTCGACCCTTTGAGAGGAGTTTGCGTCGAGTCTTCCTCGTAGCCCAACGATCTTGACCTTGCCACGCTTCTCCTCTTTGATCTCCATTCGAATTTCCCCTGTCAATTACGATATCGAAATGCCTAAGTCTTGGTTGCCGATACTCTGCGGCCCGATTGCGCCGCAGATCTCGAGTGCTGCCTTGTCAAAAAAGAAGACTTCCGAGCCTCCGCGGAGCCAAACTCTTTTTCAATTACCTCCGGGACGGTGTCGGCCCGGCACGAGCCATTCTTAGCGGTTACATCCAACGCTGTCTCGGCTTGCTCTTCTCGGTCTTTTTTCTCATTACCAGATGGTTTTTCTCTTCTCTTCTGGTGTATTCGATGCTGCTGGTGAGCTCTCGAACCAGGTGTAGGCCCAGTCCCCCGACACTCCTCTGCTCGAGCGGTCGATCCAGGTCCGGTGGGGGAATTTGCAGCGGATTGAAGGGACGGCCATCATCTTCAACCTCGATGACCAGCTCACCGTCTGTTAGGTCAGCACGCACCACGATCTCGTGCCGCTGGTTATCCCCGTATGCGTAGGAGATAACGTTTGCAAGGACCTCCTCCAGAATCAGATTGAGCTCGAAAAGGGTCTTAGACGAAAGACTGCATTTCTCTCCGAAGTTTTCCAGTTCGCCGTGCAACTTCGCGATTTCGGAGAGGTCGTTCCTTAAGACGATGCGGATCTGCTCATAGCCCATGCCCACACCGCCACCACCTGAGAGAAGTGGATGGTTCCGTCCACCCAGCTTGCTCTTTGAAACTCCCGTTGAATCCTACCACAGGACTGACGGAGTACTGCCGAATGCGCAGGTTTCTGAGTGGTTGTCTTAAGTTTCGCGGCCGCCGCCCAACCCCTGACTCTTGGCCAGAGCTTGTGGACTTGCCCCGAGTACCCGGGTAATTGTTAGGGTCGTAGGGTGGTAGAATGCGTGCAACATACTGTCCCCATCAACTTTTCTTCTGGTGCGTTGTATTTATGGATGACAACGAGGATTTGAGGCTCGTCTCTGAGTCCCGGCAAGGTAGCCGAGACTCCTTTGAGAGGCTGCTCCTCCGGTATGAAAAGCCAATCTTTAACGCAGCCTACCGGATCCTTCGCGATTACGAGGATGCAAGGGATGTTACTCAGAACGTCTTTCTCAAAGCGTTTCAAAACCTCGAACACTTTAATGCGAAGCACCGCTTTTTCAGCTGGATTTACAGAATCGCCCTCAACGAGTCGATTAATCTCTCCAAAAGCAGAAGGCGGTTCGATGCTGCTGAAGATGCCAGGATTGAGGTACGGAATACGCCCGAAAACCTCCTGAGCAGAAAAGAGCTTGGTGAGGTCGTTCAGGCAGCTCTAATGTCCTTGGAGTTCGAGCACAGGGTGGTCATTGTGCTGAGACATTTCAATCACCGCAGCTACCAGCAGATGGGCGAGATCCTTGAAATACCCGAAAAGACAGTTAAGTCAAGGCTGTTCACCGCTAGGGCTCTTTTAAGGGAAATCCTCTCCGGGAAGGGGGTCCTTTGAGCGAGTCGCGGGTGAAGTACTTGGAGCTGATACACGCCGAAATAGATGGAGAGGCAAGTGACAAGGAACTGGCCGCTCTTCAGGAGTATCTAGCCTCCGATCACGAAGCGCAAAAACTACGGGCCGCACTAGCGAAGCTGAACAATGTTTTAAACCAGGTCGAAGAGGTCGAAACTCCGGCCGACTTGCACACAAGCATATTGACGGCTCTCCCGCCGCGGCGCCCTGCCTTGGAAATTGTTGCACAGAACAGTAGTCCCTGGCGGCTAAGAATTCCTTTCATTCGTTACGGATACACTCTGGCAGCCGGCTTGCTCCTAGGTGCAGTTCTTACAGGGGTCGCTCTCAAGAACCTGTCTCCACCAGAAAAGTCGGACATCTACGGCACTCTGGCCGTTCGGGAAAATGCCCAGCGTTATGTTGCCGTGGAGCACATGAACCTGGACTTTCCCGTCCTTCGAGGTTCTGTCGAGCTAAGCCGTTCCGGTTCTAACTCGATGATGGTCTTCGATTTATATGGCCAGCAAGCGGTCGAGGTTGAGGTAGGGTTTGACGGCAGCCAGGCGGGCCTTATGAGTTTCAACCAGCAGCTAGGTGCTATTCGCTCGTTTCAGGTCAAAGAGGGTACTATATCGTTCCAGAGTGAGGGTAAGCAGCGGTCGACTGTCGTCCTAGCAAGCAAGAAGCATGCCCAGCTCCTCCTGAACCTCAGCTTTTATGTCGGAGGCAAGCTTGTTCATCAGGGGACGCTCGGGGGAGCAGCGCGAGCAGGATCCGGGAAATAAAAATTTCCAACTTTTTGCTCTCGGGTTTGTATTTGAAGTAATCGGGCCACCAGGAACTCAGCTGAACTGGAGGAAATATGGAGATTCGCGATAACCGGAAGGTCAAAAGGAACATCATCCTCGGGAGTATTGTGTTGGTTGCAATGGCCGCAGCCGTCTACTTCAGCTTCTTCTACCCGCCTTCTGGTAAACAGGTGACGGGCACGATTGCTCCGGCCGCGCGGTATCGGGCCGAGCAGATCGGTAAAGCCGACGTGAAGGTCGAGGAAACCGATATAACGCGGTGGACCCAGACGGCCGAATTCGATCATCTTTCGAAGGACCCCGCTGCCCGCAAGCTCTTCACAAATGCGGCGTTTCGCAGCGCACTAGCGAATGACGCCGTCCGCGATGCGCTCAGGAATGCCGCTGTCCGCGATGCACTAGCGAACTCCGCCGTCCGGGACGCAATGGCGAACTCCGCCGTCCGCGATGCAATGGCGAATTCCGCCGTTCGCGATGCAATGGCGAACTCCGCCGTCCGGGACGCAATGGCGAACTCCGCCGTCCGGGACGCAATGGCGAACTCCGCCGTCCGGGACGCAATGGCGAACTCCGCTGTTCGCGATGCAATGGCGAACTCCGCCGTTCGCGATGCAATGGCGAACTCCGCCGTTCGCGATGCAATGGCGAACTCCGCCGTCCGGGACGCAATGGCGAACTCCGCTGTTCGCGATGCAATGGCGAACTCCGCCGTCCGCGATGCAATGGCGAATTCCGCCGTTCGCGATGCAATGGCGAATTCCGCCGTTCGCGATGCAATGGCGAA
>Ga0066660_10001123_pt1 | contig 10926 bp, 10 predicted proteins | sample GraSoiAngelo_109_FD_75177 | JGI IMG/M metagenome (GOLD analysis project Ga0066660, IMG submission 75177) | Grasslands soil microbial communities from the Angelo Coastal Reserve, California, USA - 14_0903_12_20cm | ecosystem: Environmental > Terrestrial > Soil > Grasslands | place: USA...
AAAAATCTGATCGTCATCCGCAAACGGGCAAATGGTGCCGCCGCGTCTGCGAAGATGAGACTGAAGCAAACGCACATTCTTTGTCTTCTCCCGAAAGGGTCACCGCACCACCCCCGGCCCGGAGATCGCAAGCATGCGCCGAGCCTGGCCGCGTGCAGACATTCGAAGCTGTCGCGATGAGCTGCTTCGTTCAAGCGTCCGCGCAACAACAAACCCTGGTACCCCAGGGAGGGCAATTATAATCGCAGGGTGCCCGCAGGTGCGCCCTAGGGTTAGGAGCACGCCGGTCAAACGACGTGATCAGAGCTGGACTCGTCGGTTTGCGAAGGCGTACCGACTTGCGAGCTAGTCGACGTTCCCGTCTGGAGGCTCTCCCACATTGGGCGAGGCTGAGCGCTGCCCACACGCGGATCGGCCCTCGCCGTTTCCGTTCGGTCTGCCGCTGCTACCAGGAAATGGCTGCACGCTGCACCATTTCTTGGCGTAGGCCCTTCATTGCGTTGCGCCAATCGCGGCAAGCCTCTCGTGCCGCCGGGCGCCTGCCATTCGACCTCATCCGGAAGAATTCCGCGCCGCCGTGTAATCGCAACAGCCTCGCCCCGATTACCGGCGTTCAATTTGCTGAGAATCGATTTGACGTGCGTCTTGACCGTTCCCTCCGCCAGCCCAAACTCCTGGGCAATTCTCCTATTGCTCTGCCCTAACGTCATCTGCCTGAGTACACTCAGCTCTCTCGCCGTCAATGTCGCCTGATTCAGGCTCTCTGCGATTCGGCTTGCGACTCGCGGGGTCACTGCCACGCCACCCTCGTGCACGGAGCGAATACCTGCCATGAGATCCTCAAGACTGCACCCCAACAGGAGATAGCCGCGCACCCCTTGCGCGAAAGCGCGACAGATTTTCGCCTCGCCGTCGCTATCGGTAAGAATCACGACTCGCCTATTCAACTCAGATGCGGTGTCGGTAAGCCGGATCCCTGAATCGTAGTCCGCGATCACCACGTCAGCTGAGTCAACAGGATCCCTCGTCCGCTCCAAGGTCGCTCGCTTCCAACGGTAACAGAGCACCTTGAACTTGCCACTCTTTCGCAAGAGCGCCGCAAGTCCTGCAGAGATCACGGGGTCCGAATGAGCAATGAGCACCGCAATCTCTGATAAATCGGTCGGGTCGCTCTCCGCGTTGCTTTGCTTGCGTACGCCAGAGCTGTGGCCGGTTTGCAAACTGCCCAGCAGATTCTGTTGGCAACTGAATAAACTCAGTGCATCACTATTGGACGTGTGAACCATGCTTAGCTCGTTAGCGCGGGTGTCGAGTGTGACCGAGTCATGGGCCGCTCCGAAACCGGACATTTCTCCGCATGCCAGATCTCGGCTGCGTATTCTGCGAGTGCGCGGTCGCTCGAGAACCAGCCGGAGCCCGCTATGTTCAGGACGGCCTTGCGCGCCCATTCCTTGGCATCCCGATAGACCTCGACCAGTCGTGCGTCGGCCTGTAGATAGGACTGCAGGTCCGCGAGGTGCATATAGTAGTCACCGCTCGACAGCAGCTCGTGACGCAGCGGCTCGAAGACGCCAGGCTCGTGCCGGCTGAAATGATCCGCAAAGATCAGCTCGAGGGCCGCACGAGTTTCCGGCTCGTTCTCGTAATGCCAGAACGGGCTGTACCAGCCGCGCGTGTGCGCAACCTCCCGTGCGCTGAGGCCGAAGAGAAAGAAATTCTCCTCGCCTGCCTCCTGCGCCATCTCGATCGTCGCGCCATCGCGGGTGCCGAGCGTCAGGGCGCCATTCATCATGAACTTCATGTTGCTGGTGCCGCTCGCCTCATAGCCCGCCGTGGAAATCTGGTTCGAGACATCCGCGGCAGGAATCAACCGCTCCGCGACCGACACGTCATACTCCGGAATGAATACCACCTTGAGGCGTCCCGCGACCTGCCGATCGCCGTCGAGGGTGCGGGCCAGATTGTTGATGAACTTGATGATGATCTTGGCGAGCCGGTACGCGGGCGCCGCCTTACCTCCAAACAGGAACGTGCGCGGAGTCATCTGCAGAGCGGCGTTTGCGCGCAGCCGGTTGTAGAGCACCACGACACGCAGCGCGTTCAACAGCTGGCGCTTGTACTCGTGCAAGCGTTTGACCTGGCAGTCGAAGATCGAGTCCGGATCGACCACGACCCCGGATGTCTGCTTCAGCCAGTCGGCCAGTTTCACCTTCGCGGTACGTTTGACGCGCAGAAAATCAGCTTGAAACCCGCGATCCTCGGCCAGGGGCCGCAGCCTGCGCAGCTCGCCGAGATCGCGCCACCATTCGCTACCGATCGCCTGGCTGATCGCCTCCGCCAGCGCGGGGTTCGCGAGTTTGAGCCATCTGCGTGGAGTCACTCCGTTCGTTTTGTTGTTGAAGCGCTCCGGAAAGAGCTCGGCCAGGTCTCTCACCGTCGAGCTGCGCAGCAGCTCGGTGTGTATCTTGGAGACGCCATTGGTGCTGTGCGAGCCGACGATCGCCAGGTTTGCCATGCGCACCTGCTTGCTCGCACCCTCCTCGATCAGACTCACACGTGCGACGAGCCCCTCATCGCCTGGCGCTCGGATACGCACCGAATGCAGAAATCGCCTGTTGATCTCGAAGATGATCTCCAGAAGCCGCGGGATCAGCAGCTCGAACCACTCGACCGGCCACTTCTCCAATGCCTCCGGCAGGAGCGTGTGATTCGTGTAAGCAAACGTGTCCCGGGTAATTTCCCAAGCGTCCTCCCACGCGAGATGCGCCTCGTCGAGAAGGATGCGCATCAGCTCCGGAATGGCGAGCACCGGGTGCGTATCGTTGAGATGGATGGCCGCTCTCCCGGGCAGTGCGTGCCAGTCCGCATTCGAGCGCCGGAAGCGCCGCACCAGGTCCGCGAGAGAGCAGGCAACCAGAAAGTATTCCTGCAGGAATCGCAGTCCCTTGCCCCGCATGGTCGAATCGTCCGGGTACAGTACGCGCGTCAGGGACTCCGCCGCGAGCGTCTCAGCGAGTGCCCCGACGAACTCACCGGCGCTGAAACGCCTCAGGTCGAAGTCATCCGGGGCAACAGCACGCCACAGCCGCAGGGTGTTGATCGTGTCTACTCCATATCCCACGACAGGTCGATCGTACGGCAGGCCGATCAGAGTGCTGGGTTGGTGAGGAATCAGCTCGAGGTCGCCGCCACGCAGCGCGAATGTGCTGCCGAACTTCACTTCCACGCGCTCCTCGGGACGGGCGACCTCCCAAGGATCGGGAAGACGCAGCCAGTTGTCCGGCTGCTCTTCCTGCCAGCCGTCGCGGATCGACTGTCGGAACATTCCGTATTCGTAGCGCAGCCCGTAACCGACGGCGGGCAGCTGCAACGTGGCCATCGAATCGAGAAAGCAGGCCGCGAGCCGGCCCAGACCACCGTTGCCGAGGCCAGGGTCGGGTTCCTCTTCCATCAAGCCCACCCACTCGAGGGATTGCAGAGCGCTCGTGGAGGAGCCCGCCGCATCCAACAGATTCGAGACGTTGTTTGCAAGCGATCGGCCGATGAGAAACTCCATCGACAGGTAATACACGAACTTCGGGTTCTGGCGCGTGTAACTCTGCGTGGTTCGCAGCCAGCGCTGCGCCAGCAAGTCTCTCACCGACCGGGCGAAGGCTTCGAATCTGTCGCGAGCGGTCGCGGAGCTCCGGTCCATCAGCTTGTCATAAAGGAGATGCCGTTCGCAGGAGCTGAGATCAACGGCCTCACTCGTCTCAGCGTTCAAAGACTGTCTCTTCGCTCGTATATTCATCTATGCCCCCATCGAGCATGCTGCTGACCCGACCATGCCCGGTGCGGGGCTCGTCTCGCGCACTCGGCTCGAGCGGCAGTTGGGACACTCGATTGATGCGCTCGCCAATTAGGTTTCAGGTCAGATCAACCGCGTACGCTGTGGACTCGCCGGCGGGAGGCACGTTGCGGAGCAGAGGCCAACGGCCCTGCCCGTCGAGATCCAGTCGCCCCTCGGCGCGATCGCAACTCCTCAATCCCATGCCGGCAATCGTTCACGACGCCGGCATCGCGAGCAACGCTCACCCTGTTGACGAAGCGTTTCATCCGAGTAAACGCCCCCCGACGCGGCGCGGTGCGCGAGCGCATCGCCGCCCTGAGCTTCCACCTCTCCCGGGCGTCTGCCTGCCTTGCTCATCGCTTGGTTTCCTGGCGCGAAACGCTGCATCCATCGATTGCAGATTGCGCACACACCCGAAGGCGCACTTCCCTCTCAACGGAAGACGGTAGGCTTGGTCCGCACCACGCGGCCGCGTAAACCGTGCGAGTGGATACGCTCACGAGCATCAAAGTGCTCCGACAGGTCGTTGAGTCAGGCAGCTTCGTCGCCGCGGCCGAGCGCATGGATCTCTCCACCGCGATGGTCAGCAAGCACGGGTCGGGGTGTGCAGTGCGCTCATGAGGTTGGCTCCATGGCATTCCATCATGGCGCCATTGTTCTCCGGCGAGGGACCGCGCATCGCGATTCTTGCTTTCCGCGGCTCGAGGGTTAGAAGGGGGCCTGCACGGGCCGCGGCGGCGGCCGCGGCGTGGCGCTCCGGATCCAGGCCGAGAGCTCGCTCGCCAGTGTCCGGGCGCGCCCGAGCTGGCCCGCATCGAGCCGGCCGGCGGCCGCCTGGAGCTCGCGAAGCGCGATCTCATTCATGCTTTCGGGAATGCCCAGGTCGACCGCGGCCCGGATCAACGCGTAACCTCCCACATCGTCGCGCTCGCCCCCGCTCGCTTCGACGTGCATGCGGCCGAGATTCACCATCGCCGGCGGATAGCCCTGGGCAGCCGCCTGGCGAAACAGCTCACGCGCACGCGCGTGATCCCGCGCGACTCCCAGGCCCTCGTTGTACAGCGCGGCGAGCTTGTTCTCGGAGTCGACATTGCCGCCGCGCGCGGCCACCTCGAGCAGATTCGCGGCCTTCTGGTAGCTCTGCCGAACTCCGAAACCGTAGAAATACATCGTCGCGATATTCCCCACGGCATTGTCGGAGCCCTGCGCAAGCGCGCGCCGGTACCAGGCGAGCGCAGCGACGTAGTCGCGTGGCACGCCGCGACCTTCCGCGTACAGCACGCCTATCCGGTTCATCGCTTCGGCATGTCCGAGCACTGCCGCGCCGGTGTACCACTGCAAGGCCCGCCGTGGATCGCTCGGAACTCCCAGACCCTCATCGAAGGCCTCCCCGAGGGCGTACATGGCCTGGCTGTCCTGGTGCTCGCTGGCCGTACGATAGAGCTCGAGCTCGGGGCCCGTCACAGCCAGGGGAGCGGGCCGGCCGGGCGAGGGAGCGGCAGCGGCGAGGCTCGCCGCACCCAGGAGCAATCCGATCACGATCACGCCGGGAGTCTTCACGGTCTATCTCTCCAGATCCTGCCGCTGCAGGTAAGCGTGCATGGTTCGACGGTTGAGCCAGTGCTCCTTCCCATTCGCTGACGTCCATTGCGGACGACGCATCCTATGGAAGCACGTTATGAGCCGGCCGCGAGGGTAACAATCCGTCGGCGGTAAATGCAGCGTTTCACGTAGCCAGGCGCGAGTAAGCTAGGGTGGCCCGGTTTCCAATCCGCCCACAGCGCTCCCATTTTGAGATTGCGCGACAGCGCTCGCCACGAGCGTGTATTGCGAAGGATGCCATGCGATGAGGGTTCTTCGCCGCCACTCGGCGATCTCCTCGAATAAGACAGCTCAGGAGGCAATGTCACCGACTTCTATACGGAGAGCGCCCGCCGACGCGCGTGCGCTAAAATGGAAAGCACCGCACTTTACGGGGGTGGAAACTTTGCTAGGACGGCCGCGACCGCACGCTGTACAGGTCCCGCTGAGTGCTCGATGTCATCATCGCTGATTTCTTTCTTTGCCCATCCATGCCACACCGGCCTGTGACTGTGCGCATCGAAGACGTCTATTGACAGCGTCCCCTCTCGATACTGGCGCACATCCACAGCGTCGCCCCAGTACGGCCCGCCCCACCCTCGTGGACCACCCCAACCGCAGCCCGCGTAAGCTTGCGGGTAGGTGGCAATGTCTGTCCGCTCTCTGGAGCCGATTGTGAAGTCGATAGTAAAGTCAGCCACTTGAGGATCACTCGCCTCGACATAGCCCCTCTCCCTGAGATCCGCCCTGATCGCGTCCTCGACGCGCGCCGCAACCAGCGGATTCAGCGGATTCTCCAGACCAAGATGCTCCCGTTCCATTACCGTGAACGTCTGATAGTTGCGAAACGTTGCGCTTCGGTCATAGTCGCTTCCCACCCGCAGCTCAGTTGCACAACCCGACACGAGACCGAAAGTGAGCACTAGACCAACCCAACTGTATCTGGTTCCAATGCGCTGTCGAATCACTTCGGTTCTCCTTGACATTCCCGAGGGTAGCCGGTCTGTATCACGACACGGAGCGGTTCCGTGTCATCATGTTTCTGCCAGCCGGCTCACGTAGCCTTACCTGCACTGGCACCGACTCTACTTCGGGGCTCGGCTGCAAAGAACTTCCAAGCGCAGTGGTCACGAAGTCCTTGTCGCTCGAGCACCAGGTCGGAGCAATGCCGGGGGCACCGAAAGCCTCGTTGTGGGCTGGACCGGGACTCATTGGATTACTCCTCAGCGACGGCCCTGAACACGCAGCCGCCGACCAACGCTCGGGGCCTCCCTCTCCACCGGCGCGAGGTTTGTATCGATGGGGTAGTCATCGGCCGCCACCTGTGCGCGTGCGAGCTCGCTGCCTGACACTATGCCCACAAGGAACAGAATCCGCATGATTCGACGGTTCATGCCCGTGCTCCTTTCGCTGACGTCCACTGCGGACGATGCGTCCTGTGGAAGCACCTTATGAGCCGGGCGTGAGCAGAACAATCGGTGAGCGGTAAATGCAGCGTTTCACGCAGGCAGCTGCGAATAAGCCGAGAACCGAAAAGACCTGTCCCCCGGGCTCAGGTGCACCGTTACACAACTCCTGATACCCCCAACAGGTCGGTAGCGGCTGAAAAGCGCTGCTTCTTCTTCGGGCTCGCGGCACTCCGCGCATGGTTGTGCATGGCGCGCGTACCTACATCATGCGTAGTGCGAGTCAACAGGAGGTCGTCCGTCTCGCGCTTGCTTTCGTCCGGCGAAACGCTGCATTCCCTGCCGTTGGATTGTTAACAGGCTGCGGCGACGCTAGCTTAGCTTCGGCAACAACCTTAGGAGAATCCAGTCTGCGTAAGTAACTGACGTCCTTGATCGCGAGCGTATTCTTGTCGAGCATCGTGCTCGTCCACGCAGAAAACGCTCCCGACCATGCGACAGCCGGAGAATCCCCTGCCGCTGTGACCGGAAACCAGTCGGACGGCACGGTAGATTTTTCGGGCGGAAGCATCGCCGCAGGCATAGGCTTTGTATGGGGCCACGGCGAATTGAACTACGGCGGCCAGTCTCATTCATTCAAGATCTCCGGGGTCTCGATTGTCGACGTCGGAGCGGCAAATATTTCCGCTTCCGGGCAGGTCTATAACCTCAAGAACCTTGCCGATTTCAACGGCAATTACGTCGCGATGACGGCCGGGATGACTGTTGCAGGTGGCGGCTCGGCCGCCTACCTGAAAAACGAGCACGGTGTGGTGATCAAGCTGCACTCCACGGAAGCTGGTCTGAGATTCAATCTATCCGTTGATGGCGTCAAGGTGACGCTGGCGAGTTGAGCGCCGGGCATCTCGACGACGCGGCTCCGATGGCGACTGCGGTCCAACAGCCGCGGCGAGCCTGTCAGGCTCGGCTGAAGATAACATCAGTTAGCGACTGCCGGCGGGTCGGCGAACCGACCCGCCGGCAGCAGCGGCGAAGCCTGGGAGGCCAGCGGGTAACGGCGTAGGGCTGCGTCAGCGCGCTCTGAAGAGTTAGCTCGCTCCGTCGTTATGGTTCGCGGCGCTCTCCACGCATTCTGGCCTTGCTCACAAAGTCCTGGTCTGCGCCACGGGCTTCTGCTCTCGAGGCACGCGCGCGCCTGACGGCGCGAACGGTGCCGGCGGAGCTATTCCGCTGACCCTTGCAATGATTGCATTGGCCCCGAACGTGCAACGTTTCTTGCTTGCATGCGGCGCAGTAGCTGCGGGTTAGGGCCGCGGGCCCGAAATTGAGCGTGCGCTCATGTCTCACATGTCTCACGTAGGTCGTCCTCTCTCGCTGATTGCGCTACAGGAGCCCGGCATTCGCCCTGCTCCGAAGCCTCAATAAGAACTGCTGCCAGCTTTCTCAATCGAACATCAACTCAAGATCGCGGGGCGCGCAGCGGTCAAGGATCGAAGACCGCCCGTGGGCGGCGAGGGCCTCCGCCCTCGTCCTTGACGGCGAGCACCCCGCGATACAATGGGAAATCAAAGCAATCCCGCCCTGCCCTCTTCGCTCCTTTCTCTGCTCCTAGAAGTTTCTGTCCGACTTTGAGGCAAGATGCCGCAGGTGCCTCAATCAGAGGCGCTATCGGACTCCTCATCCATAATCAACTGAAGACAAATACGTGCCGCGGCGACAAGAGCTGCCCCAAAGACGATCGTGACGGCGACGATCACGGGTTCACCCAACGCAGGGACACTCATGTCGGGGTCTGCCGTCCTGGGATTACAGGTCAACAGATCCAGGCACAGGTTGCTCCCCGGCTTGAATCTTGGTGCTCGTATTCCAGCACGAGAACGTCGCTGTCGACCCACCAAGGTCCGGCTCGCCGGACTCCTCGGCGATTGTCTCGGCGGCCAGACGTTCACAAGCCGGCACGTCAACTGCGACGCCCGAAGCCTGCGCCACGATCGAGCCGTTGGCGTTGCTCAGCCAGACAACCATGAGGACGACTTTAAATAGGGGCATAGGATGCCAGTCCTCCTTCCCATTCGCTGACGTCGACTACGGACCACGCGTCCTGAGAAGCAGGTTATGGTCGAGGTACGAGGTAAACAATCCCTCCGCGGTGAATGCAGCGTTTCACATTTCACACTGACAGCCGCAAGTAAGCGCGCGTGGCCCGGCGCGTGAGCGCTCCCCATAGGCAGTCCGGCGCGAGCACCGCAACGCGATAATGGTTCCCTATCCCCCACGGTTCGGAACAATGGCTGCGCCGGGCACGACAATATCAACCAGGGCCACGACCCGGCGGGCGGCGCCGTGCGGCGGCTCGGGGCGACCTTTCCCGAGTCTGCGAATCAGTGATCGCTGCGGAATGCCCGCTGCACTTGAGTAGCTAACGCTCTCGCTGCGACCCTCTGTTCCCTGAACGCTCGCGCAGCTCTCTCACCCCTGGGTCCCGCGGCCTTCACGAACGCCAGCTGTGCGCGTGACGGGTCCCCTGCGGCCTCGTAACATTCACCTGCGCGCTGGAACTCCCTTTTTTCATAGAGCACGTCAGCAAGCGATTTGGCTTCTCGCGGGTTTGCGGCCTCACAAGCGCGCGACTCGTCAGGCGCAGGATCGGCGAGGACAAGTTGATTGGCTGCGAAACAAGCCAGTGCCAGATCTCATCGAGTCGCGCAGCCGCATTCTTCGCTCCATCCTTGCCTCGCCCGGACTTCAACCAGACGTGAAAGTAGAGTCCCGCGCTCACATGAACAATGAGCGCCCTGCCAAGCCAACCTTTCTTCTTCGGAAACCACCGCGTCGCCGCCGCTTCAATCCTGGTCGCGGGAGGCCTGGAACACCCCATGAGCGCTTGGCGCGACTCAACGACGGCGCGCCGACCTCGCTTCAGCGCAGGTAATCATGCACGACCTTTCCCAGCCCGAGTGTTAGGTCCGCCACGCAGTGCGTCGCGGCCACCACCTCGAGGACTGGCAGCTCGGCCACCGGCGCTAGCGCATGTGGAATGAGCGCCAGCGCGGCAGGACCGGTCCAAGCTCCTTTTACGTCAATATCTTCCAGGTAGTATTCAACGAGCTCGCAGATCCGCGGGCTCCCATCGACGTGTGGGATGAGCTTCAGCAGATAGTTGGGCGCGGACAGGCCCGCCTTGATTGTTGCAATATCCATCGCATGGTGCTTGTAACCCATGGTTCCGGTCGCGACGCGGACGGGACCGTAGTCGAGGGTACCGATCAATGTGTCGGTTTCAGCGCGCAGCGTCGGACTGCCGAGCTTCTTGGGGAAACCCCAGAGCTCGCGGCCACCGGCGATAGGTGGGTGGTCATTGAGGAACATGCAGAGCGTGTAATTGCCCCTGCGTCCGCGGAATGACACCGGGACGATCTGCCCGCTTTCGGTGTAGTCGCCGAAGCCGGTGGAGTCCGGCATGCGAATGAACTCGTATTTCACCAGGGGGGCTTCGATCGCGAGTGGCTCCGGCACGAGTGCATGCAGTTTCTCAGGATCGGTCCGATACGTAATGATGAAGTACTCGCGATCCACATACCGATACGGCCCGCGGGGATACGCTGGCTGGGTCAAGGGCATCGCAAAGCCGCGGTCTCGGACCTCCTGCTCCTTCATGTGGATCTCTTGAATGCCCGATTGACAGGAGACGAAATGGGCGCGCGCGCCGTCGACTCGGACGCCGCGAGCGCCCTGCCCTCCGCTGACGCCGGGGATTCTTCCAGCACACGGTAGACGGCCGGCGCCGGAGTCTCCGGCCGCTTGAAATCCGGTCCAACAGCACAAGCGGCGCGTCCCGCGGCCGCGACCAGGCACGCAGTGGGGCCGAAGTGGCTGCTCACGCCGCGGTCCTCTGGAGACGCGTCGCTGGCTGGAGAGGCGTCGCTGCAGCGACGTCTGGTTGATGCATCTTCAGGTTCGCGACAACGCGATCCAAGGCCCTGACCAGAAGCTGCATTTCGTCCCGGGAGAGACCGTTCAGGGCCGTGAGGTCTGACTCCCGCACCATCTTACGCAGCAACGGAAGGTGCGCGCCGGCTTTCGGCGAGATTGCGAGCGATCGTGCGCGCC
>Ga0066660_10001126_pt1 | contig 10917 bp, 12 predicted proteins | sample GraSoiAngelo_109_FD_75177 | JGI IMG/M metagenome (GOLD analysis project Ga0066660, IMG submission 75177) | Grasslands soil microbial communities from the Angelo Coastal Reserve, California, USA - 14_0903_12_20cm | ecosystem: Environmental > Terrestrial > Soil > Grasslands | place: USA...
AGCGAGTACTTCAAGCGGCAGTGCTACGTCAGTTTCGACCCCGGCGAGTGGAACCTGGCGGCGAGCGCGGGGTTCCTCGGTTCCGACCGAATCCTGTGGGCATCGGACTTCCCCCATCCGGAGTACAAGCCCGAGGTGGTGTCCGAGCTCAAGAAGAACCTCTCGACCCTGCCGGACAAGGACCAGCGGAACATCTTGGCGGAGAACGAGATCAAGGCTTACCGCCTCCCGCTCAAGGCCATGGAAGCCGCATAGCCGCCCTTTGCCTGAAGGGAGGCGGACCAGACCTTCGGAGGATGGCGCGGCAGGCATCGGCGGGCGCCGGGTGACCCGGGTAGGTTCCGTCTCCGTCATCTCGGAAGGGCGGACACATGACCTATGAGAACCTGACGCTGACCCGCGACGGCCACGTGGCGGTGGTGGTGCTGAACCGTCCCGACAAGCTGAACGCGCTCAACGGTGCCCTCAGCCGCGAACTGCTGGGCGTCATGGACGAGCTGCGGGCCGACGACGCCGTCCGGTCGGTGGTGATCGCCGGTGCCGGCCGTGGCTTCTGCTCCGGGGCCGACCTGACGGACGGGGGAACGCGGCGCGACCTGTCTGAGCAGAGCCAGGGCGAGCGCCTCGACGAGATGGGGTGGGTGGGGCGCCAGGCCGTCGCCGTCTACCGGCTCGACAAGCCCACGGTGGCCGCCATCAACGGCGTGGCCGCAGGTGCGGGCATGAGCTTGGCCCTGGCCTGCGACCTGCGCATCGGTGGTCCCGCCGCCCGGTTCCGCACGGTCTTCGCAGAGCGCAGCCTCAGCCCGGACTCGGGCATGAGCTACTTCCTCACCCGCATCATCGGCTACTCACGCGCCTGCGACCTGGTCTTCACCAGCCGCGACGTCGACGCGGCCGAGGCGTACCGGCTCGGCCTTCTCGACCGGCTGGTGGACGACGCCGACCCGCTGGGCGCGGCCGTCGACCTCGGCCACCAGATGTCGGCGCTGCCGCCGTTGGCCGTCCGCTCGGGCAAGAGGGTGCTGCAGCACAACCTGGAGGTGGACCTGGAGGATGCCCTCCGCTACGAGACGGCGGGGCTCGGCTACGCCAGGCGGGCCCCGAATGACGTGCGGGAGGCGGGCCTGAGCTTCCGCGAGCGCCGCTCACCCACCTTCACCGGCACATAGCGGCGGTCGGCTCGCGCCAGCGGAACCCCATTCGCCCGATCGCTGAACCTCGGCCGGGCCAACGAAACGTCGAGCTCAGATGCTGAGCCCGCTCCAGGAGCGGGTCGCCTCGCTCGTTGCCAGCCTCGACGAAGCAGTCGCGGCGGCGACTCGTGAAACCCATGAGGTGGATTGTCACTGGCGATCGGGTCGGGCTGCCTTGGCTTCTAGTGATGATATCATATGATATCCAAGGCTAGGAGTGGACGCATGGCTGACATCCTCATCAGGGACCTGCCCGACGATGTGGTCGCCGCCATCGACGCCAAGGCTCGCCGCGCTGGCCTGTCTCGAACCGAGTACATCCGGCGTGCCCTCTCGCGCGAGCGAGGGGCGTCAGGACCCGAAGTGACTGTGCAAGATCTGGCCGCCTTCGCCGCGATTTTCGCCGACCTGGCCGACCCCGAGGTCATGCACCGAGCCTGGTCGTGACCACCTGGCTCATCGACAAGTCGGCGCTTGCTCGGCTCGCTGACAGCCCCGACGCATCAGAGTGGGCCAGCCGGGTCGACCGCGGTCTCGTTCGGATCTCCACCGTCACCAGACTCGAGGTCGGCTTCTCGGCGAGATCCGCCGACGACCTCCGACTGGCCAGCGAGCATGCGCCACTTGCTCACATGCCGGTCGAGTACCTGACGCCCGCCATCGAAGACCGCACGGTAGAGGTCCAGATGGAGCTCGCCGACAGCGGTCATCATCGAGCCGCGTCGATCCCGGACCTGCTCATCGCCGCGACCGCCGAGCTCGCCGGACTGACCGTGCTCCACCTCGACAAGGACTTCGAGCTGATCGAGGCGATCACCGGCCAACCAGTCGAGCGGCTCACGCAACACTGATTCCACCCTTTGGAGCAGAGGGCATCACTCTGCAGGACCAAGGGGTGTCGCTGAGTAGCCGGGTGCGACTCATCTCCGCAAAGGAGCGCGTTGCCCCGGTGTGTCGACGTTGCCGTAATTCCCTAGCCCGACGCCGCCGGATTCCCCACCGGGCTCTTGGGGGTGTTGGGTTCTACTCGATGGCGGTTCGTTCCTGCCGAGGCCGCGCCATGATCAGCTCGGCGAGTTCGTGGGCCAGCGCGTTGGCCGACGGCCAGCTTCAACTGGACTGGAGCGGACGACGGGATTCGAACCCGCGACCCCAACCTTGGCAAGGTTGTGCTCTACCAACTGAGCCACGTCCGCAGCGCGCCTCAGACTAGCAAAGCACGGGCCGAGCAGAACCCGAGCCCGACCCGGTGTGACCTCTGTGCTCAGCCGGTGGGGACCTGCTCGGCGGCCTTCTTCAGCTCGGCCAGGGCCTCGTTCACGTGGTGGGCGATGTTCCAGACGCGAGGCACCGCCTCCCTGCCGACGACGATGCCGAAATACATGGAGCCCATGTAGCTCATGACCGTGATATTCACGGCGCCGCCGTCGCTTATGGGACCCATGGGGTACATGGCCACCATCCGCGACCCGGCCGAGTAGAGCGGGAAGTTCGGTCCCGGCACGTTGGAGATGGTGACGTTGAAGACGGGACGGAGCCGGTCCATGATGCGCATGTTGGACGCCAGGCGGGCGGCCCGCGCCGCTACGGCAGGCGCGGCGAACTCCGCCCAGTCCATCAAGGTCTCGGCGCCGATGGCCTTGTCCTGCTCCTTGGCCTGCTTTGTCCCCTCGATGATGCAGCGCAGGCGCTCGACGGGGTCAGCCACGTTGGTCGCGAGTGTCACGAGCATGGACGACACCCGGTTGCCCATCGTCCCCTTCTCGTCCTCGGTCCTGACCGAGATGGGGACCATGGCGACCAGCGGGTCCTCGGGTAGCTCGCCCTCCTCCTGCAGGTACGCACGCAACGCCCCGGAGCACAACGCCAGCACGACGTCGTTCACCGTCCCGCCAAGGGCGTTCTTGACGGCCTTGACGTCTTCCAGGCTGATGTCGGTGAACCCCAGCCGCCGGTGGGGGGTGAGGCTGACGTTGAGAGGTGTCTTGGGTGCGCTGAAGGGCGGCGGCGGCGGGTTTACGCCGGGGGCCCGGTTCCGGCGACGCAGGCGCAAGGCCATCTCCGCCGTGCGCCGGGCCGCCTTGACGGCCCGGACGGGCTGGCGGGCCAGGGAGGCCAGGGCATAGCTCACCAGCTCCAGGTCGGTCGGCACCTTGTCGGGCCGCCACGGAGGGTCGGGCTCGGGAACGACCATCGGCTCGGGCGTCAGGTCGAGCAGGTTGACCGTGATCTCGACCCCCGAGACGCCGTCGATCGCGGAGTGGTGGAGCTTGCTGACGACGCCGATCATCCCCCCCTCGAGCCCTTCCACCACGTACATCTCCCATAGGGGCCGGCTGCGGTCGAGAGGGCGGGAAATTACCTCGGCCGAGAACTCGGCCAGCTCCCGGACGCCACCCGGCGCCGGAAGGGCGGCTCGGCGCAGGTGGTAGTCCAGATCGAATTCGGGATCCTCGATCCAGAGCGGATGGTGGAGCTGGAAGGGGACCTCCACCAGTCGGCGCCGGAACGGCGGCAGCAGCGGAAGCCGGTTCTCCACCAGGGCGCGGACCCCCTCGAACGAGTAGCCACCCGGCACGGTGGAGGGGTCGAACACCGCCGTCGACCCGACGTGCATGTGATTGCTCGGGGTCTCCAGGTAGAGAAACGTCGCGTCCATGCCGGTCAGCCGCTGCATGACTGCCTCCTCGGTGGGACGCGGTCCCTCTGACCCAGCCCCAGTACCCCCATCCTCGCGCCGGACATGCCCGGCCGCATCAAAATGACGCCATTCTTTACCAAGCTCGACATTCGCCTACTTCAACAAGCGCGACAGGCGGCGGTCGGCGAGCGGCTTTCCGCCCGTCTGACAGGTCGGGCAGTACTGCAGCGACGTCGTCGCGAACGACACTTCTCTCACAGTGTCCCCACAGACGGGGCACGCCTCGCCGGCGCGGCCGTGGACCCGCATGCCCGAGCGCTTCTCCGACTTCAGCTCTCCGCCGGGGAGGCCGACCGAGCGCGCCACGGCATCGGTGAGCAGCTCGACCAGGGCCTGGTGGAGCCGCACCCCCTCCTCCTCGCTCAGGCGGGCCGCCGACTTGAAGGGAGAGAGCCGGGCCGCGTGCAGCACCTCGTCGGAGTAGGCGTTGCCCACCCCGGCCAGCACCGTCTGGTCGGTCAGGGCCGATTTCAGCCGCCCCCCGTTGGCGGCCAGGCGGGCCAGGAGCGCGGACGCGTCCAGCGCCGGGTCAAGGGCGTCGGGGCCGAGGCGGGCGATCCCCGGGACGTCCTCGGGCGAGCGCACCACGTATATGGCCAGGCGCTTCTCCGTCCCGGCCTCGCTCACCTCCAGGCCGCCTCCGGGCTCGAGGCCCACCCGCAGTGCCAGGGGTCCCCTCCCTTGCTTCGGCTTGGCCGTGGCCATCTTCTCCCGCAGCCGGACCCAGCCGCCCCGGGCCAGGTGCAGAACGAGCCACACCGGGTCGCCGGCCGCCCCCGAGGTCTCCAGGCACAGGAACTTCCCCCGCCGTCGGCAGCAGACGACGGTCCGACCCACGAGGGCGTCGAGGGGCGGGTCGAAGGTCTTGAGGGCCGCCACCGCAGCCAGCTCCACCCTGTCGATGCGGCGCCCACCGGCCTCGGCCGTGAGGAAGCGGGCCAGGGCTTCGACCTCCGGTAGCTCGGGCACGACGGGCCCCTCAGCGGCCGGTGTGGCCGAAGCCGCCCGTGCCCCGCTCGCTCACGGGCAGCTCGGCCACGGTCACGAACCGGGCCTGCTCCACCCGCTGGATCACCAGCTGGGCGATGCGGTCGCCCCGGCTCACCTCGTAGGCCGCGACCGGGTCGGTGTTGACCAGGAGCACCCGGAGCTCGTCCCGGTAGCCGGCGTCGACCAGCCCGGGCGTGTTCAGGCAGGTCACGCCGTGGCGCAGGGCCAGACCGCTGCGGGGCTGGATGAACCCGGCGTAGCCCTCGGGGATGGCGACGGCCACCCCCGTGCCCAACAGGGCCCGGCCCCCGGCCGGGGCCAGCACCGCCCCCTCCCGGGCCATGAGGTCGGCGCCGGCGTCGCCGGGGTGGGCGTAGGCGGGCAGGGCCAGGTCGGGGTCGAGCCGCACAAGGGGCACCTCGATCTGGCCGTCCAACCCGGCCTCTCCGTCCTGTCCGCCCTCCAGCAGCACGATGGCATGGTAGGTGGACGGCTCGGCCGGGCGGCCGCCCGGGGACGGTCGGACGCCCGGGAACGCTTTAGCATCGCCGCCCGTGCTGGCGTGGCTGGACCTGGAGATGACCGGGCTCGATCCCACCCGCGACGTGATCCTGGAGATCGCCACCCTCGTCACCGACGACGAGCTCGAGATCGTGGCCGAGGGACCGGACATCGTCGTGTCCGCCCCCGAGGCCGCCCTGGCCGGCATGGAGAAGGTCGTCAAGGCCATGCACGCCCGCAGCGGTCTGATCGAGGCCGTGCAGGCCTCCACCACCAGCCTCCATGACGCCGGCCACGCCACCATCGAGTTCCTTCAGGCCCACATCGCCGAAGCGGGGACCGTCCCTCTGTGCGGGAACTCCATCGGCACCGACCGCCGCTTCCTCGTCACCCACCTGCCCGAGCTCGATGCCTACTTCCACTACCGCTGCATCGACGTCTCCACGGTGAAGGAGCTGTGCCGGCGCTGGTACCCCAAGGTCCTGGAGGGGGCGCCGGCCAAGGCGGGGGGGCACCGGGCCCTCGACGACGTGCGCGAGAGCGTGGCCGAGCTGCGCTACTACCGCACCGCCATCTTCAAGGAGGCGGAAGCCCGCTCGGCCGACACCTCCTGATCGGGACGGGTCCGGCCGCGGGGCGGCGGGACCGAGGCAACGGTCCTACTGGGCCCACTCCTTCACCTGCTCCACGATGGCGGCGGGGTCCGGTCCCACAGGAGTCATGTTGAGCACGGTGACCCCCGCCTCCTTGTAGGCGGCGATGCGCTCTTTCACGTATCCGGCCGGCCCCACCAGGGAGATGCCCTCGAGCAGCTCGTCGGGCACGGCATCGGCCGCGTCCTTCTTCTTGCCCTCCAGGTACAGGTCCTGGATGAGCTCGGCCTCCCGCTCGAATCCGTAGCGGCGGGCCAGGTCGTTGTAGAAGTTGCGGCCCCTGGCGCCCATGCCCCCCACGTAGAGGGCCACCATGGGCCTGGAGAGGTCGCGCACACCCTGCACGTCGTCGCCGATGGCGACCAGCCCGCCGGCGCCGATCTCCAGCGGACCCAGTGACGGGTCCCGCCCCGCCCGCCCCCGGCGGAGGGCCTCCCCCCAGACCCGGTCGGCCCGCTCGGGGACGAACAGGATGGGCAGCCAACCGTCGGCCACCTGGGCCGTCATCTCCACGTTCTTGGGCCCCAGTGATGCAACCCAGATGGGGATCCGCTCGCGCAACGGGTGGGTGATGAGCTTCAGGGGCTTGGCCAGTCCGGTGCCCTGCCCCGTGGGGAGGGGGATGGGGTAGGCGCCCTCGTTGGTGAGCACCTCTCTTCTCCACACCCGTCTGCAGATGTCCACGATCTCGCGCGTGCGCCCCACGGGCTCGACGTAGGGGACGCCGTGCCAGCCCTCGATCACCTGGGGCCCGGACGCACCCAGGCCCAGGACGAAGCGCCCGCCCGAGACGTAGTCGAGCCCGGCGGCCGTCTGGGCCAGCAGGGTCGGGGTGCGGCTGTAGATGGGGAGGATGCCCGAGCCCAGCTCGACCTTGCTCGTGCGGGCCGCCAGGTACCCGAGCAGGCTCACGGCGTCGAAGCCGTAGGCCTCGGCCACCCACACCAGGTCGAGGCCGGCGCTCTCGAGCGCCACCACCTGGTCGGCGGCGGCCCGGATGTCCCCTGCGTAGTTGAGCTGCGTGCTGACGCGCATGACGGCCTCCTCGGGGCACGATCCTGTCGCCGACATCCTCATGGGGTCTTGACCGGGCGGTCAAGTATGGTCCCGGGCATGCCCCAGCACAGCAAGCAGGAGCAGGAGCCGGCAACCGAGGAGGTGACCGAGGTCGGCCCCGGGGTGGTGCGCTTCCAGCTGCCCATCCAGATGCCGGGGCTGGGCCACGTGAACACCTACGCCCTCCTCGACGAGCGGGGCGCGGCGATCGTCGACCCGGGGATGCCCGGGCCCCTGACCTGGCGCACCCTCGGCCGCCGGCTGCGCCAGCTCGGTGTGCCCGTGCGCCACGTGCACACGGTGATCGTCACCCACTCGCATCCCGACCACTTCGGCTCGGCCGGTCGCCTGGCCCGGGAGGCGGGAGCCGAGCTGGTGACCCAGAGCGCCTTCCGCACCTTCCGGCCCGGGCGGGACGGACCCGACCAGCGCGACGCCGGGGCCGGCCCCGTGGGCAACCCCTTCGCCACCGTCCCCTGGGGGGGCCGGCCTCCCCGCCCGCCGCGGAGCCGGATGATGATGTTCCGGGTGCTGCGCCTGGCCGGGCAGTTCGTCGTGCCCCAGCCCACCACCAGGCTGGACGACGGCGACACCATCAAGCTGGCGGGCCGGGAGTGGACGGCCCTGCACACGCCGGGCCACACCCTGGACCACCTCTGCCTCCACGATCCGGAGGAGGGCCTGCTGCTTTCGGGCGACCACGTGCTGCCCACCATCACGCCCCACATCGCAGGGATGGGCGCCGGACCCGACCCGCTCAGCTCCTACCTATCGTCGCTGCGGCGGGTGGAGCGGCTGGAGAACGTGCAGCGGGTCCTGCCCGCCCACGGCCATCCCTTCGACGACCTGGCGGGAAGGGTCAAAGCCATCGAGCGCCACCATGCCGAGCGGCTGGAGCAGCTGCGCTCGGTGTCGGGCGCGCTGGGAGCGGCGACGGTGGAGGCCTACTCGAGGGAGCTCTTCCGCCCGGCCCGGTGGGGGCCCATGGCCGAGAGTGAGACCTACGCCCACCTCGAGCACCTCAGGCTGGCCGGAGAGGCCGAACGCCACGAGCAGGGGGGCAGGTTCGTGTACCTCGTCGCCCCCGGCGCCGGGGCCGGCCCGGCGACCTAATCTCGGCCGCCATGGAGAACCGCACGCTGGGACGGACCGGGATCAGGGTCAGCACGCTGTGCCTGGGCGCCATGATGTTCGGCGGCTGGGGCAACCCCGATCAAGACGACTGCATCCGCATCATCCACACGGCGCTGGACGCGGGCATCAACTTCGTTGACACCGCCGACGTGTACTCGGGGGGCGAGTCGGAGGAGATCGTGGGCAAAGCCCTGCGGGGCCGGCGGGAACAGGTCGTGCTGGCGACCAAGTTCTGCGGCCCCATGGGCCAGGACCCCAACCAGCGAGGCGCCTCGCGGCGCTGGATCATTCAGGAGTGCGAGAACAGCCTCAGGCGCCTGGGCACGGATTGGATCGACCTGTACCAGGTGCATCGGCCCGATCCCAGCGCCGACGTGGACGAGACCCTGGGCGCACTCTCCGACCTGGTTCACCAGGGCAAGGTGCGGGTCTTCGGGAGCTCGACCTTCCCGGCCGAGGAGATCGTGGAGGCCCAGTGGGTGGCAGAGCGGCGGGGAAGGGAGCGCTTCGTCTGCGAGCAGCCGCCCTACTCCATCTTCGTGCGGGGCGTGGAGGCCGCCGCGCTCCCGACCTGTGAGCGCTACGGCATGGGCGTCATCCCCTGGAGCCCGCTCAACGGCGGGTGGCTCACGGGCCGCTACCGTCACGGCGCCCCCCTTCCGGAGACGGGCCGGGCGGCGCGCATGCCCGAGCGCTTCGACCCCGCCAAGCCGGAGAACAGGCGCAAGCTCGACCTGATCGAGGAGCTGCTGAAGCTGACGGCCGACGCCGGGATGCCGCTCACGCATCTGGCCCTGGCGTTCGTGCTCGAGCACCCGGCCGTGACCTCGGCCATCATCGGGCCCCGCACCATGGAGCAGCTGGTCGACCAGCTCCCGGCGGCCGGCGTCCACCTCGACCGGGCCGTCCTTGACCGCATCGACGAGCTGGTGCCGCCGGGGACGAACGTCCACCCGGGGGACGCGGGCTACATGCCCCCGCCCGTGGCCGCGCCCTGGCGCCGCCGGCGGGGACTCCGGCAACGGGCGTAGCGCGCCCCGGGCCCGCCCGACCCGGAGTCGAGCGGGTCGTAGCCGTCGACTGGTCGGGGCGGGCCGACACCGCAGGTCAGCGGCGCCACATCTGGTGCGCGGAGGCAGCCGGGGGGACGCTCGTCGCCCTGGCCGGGAGGAGGACCCGAGCCGAGGTCGTCGATCACCTGGAAGGGCTGGCGCGCGCCCACACCCGGCTCGTCGTGGGCCTCGACTTCTCGTTCTCCTTCCCCGCGTGGTGGATGGCCGAGCGGGGATGGCGCGACGCCCCGGCGGCGTGGTCGGCGGCAGCGCGGGAGGGAGAGGCCTGGCTGCGCCGCTGTGCCCCGCCCTTCTGGGGCCGGCCCGGCCGCGTGGCCCCGCCTGTCGACCGGCGCCGCCCCGCGCTGCGGGCCACCGAGGCGGAGGTGGCCCCGGTGGGTGGGGTCAGGCCGTGCTCGACGTTCCAGATAGGTGGAGCGGGAGCCGTGGGCACGGCCTCCGTGCGGGGCATGCCCCTGCTCGCCCGCCTCCGGTCCGGGGGCTTTCGCGTCTGGCCCTTCGACGCACCTGGCTTTCCCGTCGTCGTGGAGATCTACCCCCGCATCTTCACCGGCCCCGTGCGCAAGTCCGACGGGGCCGAGCGGCGCAAGCTGCTGTCCCGGAGCTTTCCCGGCCTCGACCCCGCGCTCTCCGAGATGGCGGCGCGGACGGAGGACGCCTTCGACGCAGCCGTATCAGCCCTGGTCATGTCCGCCCACACTCCCGAGCTGGCCGCCCTGCCCCACCTGACCGACCGTCGCTCCAGGACGGAAGGCCGGGTGTGGGCACCGTCGGCGTGGTCCTGAGGCGGACGCTACCGTCGCGCCGGTGGAGACCCGGCGGTTGGGACGTACCGAGCACCGCTCCTCAGTGGCCGTCTTCGGCGCCGCTGCCCTGTCCGTGCCCGGTGTCCATGGCTTCTGTACGCCCGGAGATCTGGACCTGCTGCGCGCCTGCCTGGTCGCGGCCCGGAGATTCGTCCCCCTGGATGCAGCCCAGCGCGAGGCGGCGTCGGCCCAGGTCGCCCACGAGGAGATGATCTTCCCCATGCCCACGGGCTGAGGGGATCAGGGCATGGGTGGGATGAGGGGGCGGCGCGCCGTCGCGGGGTGGTTGGCCGCCGCATGTCTGCTCAGCGCGTGCGGCGGCGGCCGGTCCAGGAACAAGACGGCGGCGGCGACGTCCACGACACCGACGACGACTCCGACGAGCGTGGCGACGACGACCACCGCCACCAGCGCGCCGGCCGCCACCGCCCCGGCTCCGCCCCCGGCCGCCCCCACCGCCGCTCCCCCACCTCCGAAGCCGGCGCCGGCGCCCAACCCCTGCGGCGTGTCAGGCCAGGGGCCGCCCGCGGCCACCATCGCCGCCAACTTCCCCACCGCCCTGGCCTTCGCCCCCGACGGCCGCCTCTTCTTCGCCGAGCGGTCGGGCACCGTGCGCGTGTACCAGGACGGGTCGGCGCGCCAGTTCGCCACCGTGTCCACCGTCACGTCCGAGTCCGGCGGCGGATACAGCGAGCGCGGCCTTCTGGGCCTCGCCGTCAGTCCCACCTTCGCCCAGGACCGCTTCGTCTACGCCTTCTACTCGAGCTCCGACCGCTCCCATCAGTACGTGGTGCGCTGGACCGACTG
>Ga0066660_10001136_pt1 | contig 10886 bp, 10 predicted proteins | sample GraSoiAngelo_109_FD_75177 | JGI IMG/M metagenome (GOLD analysis project Ga0066660, IMG submission 75177) | Grasslands soil microbial communities from the Angelo Coastal Reserve, California, USA - 14_0903_12_20cm | ecosystem: Environmental > Terrestrial > Soil > Grasslands | place: USA...
CCTTGCACGAGCCAACATAAACCACTATCTTAATTAAGAGCAACCTTCAGGATAGGGTGTGGAGGGATGAACGAAGCGGCCCTTCGAGCGGTCGCGAACCCGAACCGGCGCAGGATCCTCCGGCTGGTGTGGGATCGCGAGCTCTCGTCGCGCGCCATCGCCGACCACTTCGACCTCACTTGGCCTGCGATCTCTCAGAACCTCAGGGTGCTCGAGCTGGCCGGCCTGGTTCGCACCCGCCGCCAGGGAACGAGCCGTCTGTACCGCGCCGACCGCGCGCGCCTTCGCCCCCTCAAGGCGGTGCTCACCGCGATGTGGGAGACCGACCTCGACCGGCTCGCCGAGTTGGCCGAAGCCGAGGAAAGGACCCACCGTTCATGACGCCCAGAACCGATACGTTGGAGATCGAGCGCCGCATCGCCGCGCGTCCCGAGACGGTGTTCTCGTTCTTCGTCGACCCGGAGCGTTACCGCAAATGGCAAGGCATCGAAGCCGAGCTCGACCCGCGGCCGGGCGGGATCTTCCACATCACCGTCACAGGTCGCTCTCGCACGGTCGTGCTCGGCGAGTTCGTCGAGATCGATCCCCCGCACCGTCTTGTGTTCACGTGGGGTTGGAACCAGTTCGACGGGATGCCGGAAGGGATGCTCGTCGGACCGCGATCGACGACCGTCGAGGTAACCCTCACCGAGGAGGGCGGGGGCACGCTCTTGCGGCTCCGCCACACGGGCCTCCCGACCGACGCCGCATTGGAGTTCCATTCGGTCGGGTGGAAAACGACCATGGACCGTTTGGTCGTCGTCGCCGAAGGTGGCGATCCGGGCCCCTATCCGTTCCAGGAGATCTAGCGAGGATGGTGACCGTCATGGGTGAAGTTGCGATCGCGTACGCAGGGAGCCGCGCGCGCATCACCGCGCTGGTCGGTGGCATCGACCGTGAGCGCGCGTCGACGATGGTCCCCACCTGTCCCGAGTGGTCCGTGCACGACGTCGTCTCGCATCTGGCCGGCGGCGTCGCCGACGCCCTGTCGGGCAACCTCGAAGGGCTCGGAAGCGAGGAGTGGACGGCTGCGCAAGTCGACGCTCGCCGCGAGAACTCCACTGCGGACGTGCTGACCGAATGGAATACGAACGCGCCGCTGCTCGAACGGTTCTTGGATCCGGCCGGCATGCTCGGACGGCAAGCGGTCGCCGACATCGTGAGCCACGAGCACGACATCCGAACGGCGTTGTCGATACCCGACGCGCGCGACTCGGACGCGGTCCGCATCGGCCTCGGGTTCGCGGCCACGAAGCTCGTCGAGTCGGCGTCGGAGCACGGCGTCGCCTTGCGACTGCGGAGCACGGAAGGTCTCGACCTCGGCCCGGAGAGCGCCGACGTGACGCTGACGGCGAGCAGCTTCGAGCTGCTGCGCGCGGCCACCGGGCGACGCAACGTCGATCAGCTGCGTGAGATGGACTGGGACGGCGACGTCGACGCGGTCATCCCATCGTTCTGGTGGGGTCCCCTGCACCCTTCAGAGAAACGGATCGATGAGTAGCTACTTCCAGTCGACCAGCACGACGTCCATCGGTTCGGAGATCCCCTTCAGTGTCAGTGTCTTCGGCGACGACCCCGTATATGCGGTGCCCGTTACCGTCTCCACGCTCGCGAGGATCTCCCCGCCGTTCGCTTGTGCCGCGATGCGCGCCGCTTCGTGCACGCCTTTTCCTGCGAGGCTCTTCCCGACCACGGACGCCGATGATGCGTGAAGACCGATGCGAACCTGCGGTGCGAAGCCCGCGGTCTGGCGGTGCTCGGTCAGCTTCCGCTGGATCGCGACGGCGCACGCGAGCGCCGCGTCCGGACTCTCGAAGCTGACGAAGAACCCGTCTCCGGGGTTGTCGATCTCTTCTCCGCGGTGCGCGTTGAACAGCGCGCGCAACGCCTCGTTGTGCCAGCGCAGCACCGACTCCCACGCCTCGTCGCCGATCGCCTCGATCAAGTTCGTCGACTGGACGATATCGGTGAACATGAACGTTGCCATGATGCGCCGCGGCGTCTTCGACGCGCTGCCACGGAGCTGCCACGGCAGCAGCTCCTCGACCTCTTCGATGATGATCGCCGCAGTCGGGCACGAGAAGGCGGCCTCACGCAGCTGCTCTTCATCGACGCTCCCGGTATCGACCACGTCCGCTTTGAGGAACTCGCCCTTGAGCCAATCGAATGCCGTCGGTGCCAGCGTGATGCACGTGCCGGCACCGATGCACCGCTGACGATCCACGCGCGCGCGCAGCATCAGGTCATCCGTCCGATCAGTGCGAACGCCGTCGCTTCCGCGCGCGACGACGCACCCAGCCGGGCGAACAGCTCTGACAGCTGCATCTCGACGGACTGCTCGGTCGTTCCGATCGCCTCGGCGATCTCGGCGTTCGTCTTCCCTTCGATAAGCAGCGTCAGCAGCCGGGTCTGGTCTGCGCTTCCCATGCCCATCGGCGTCGCCATCTCCGGGATCTCCATAGGCCCCGCGAGCTCGGCCAGCGGCGCACCCCACGGCCCGCGAAGCCAGCGCACGCGCACGTTCTGATCCAACATCCGCTGAACGAACGCCGCGAGCATGAGCTGCAGGCGTCCGCGCGCCTGCGCCTTCTCTTCATCCGTTCCGCCCTCCAGCAACACCCGAGCGGCCGGCAGGACTACCTGGAGATTGGCATCCTCGCGATGAGATTCGTCGAGCTCGTGCAGCGCAGCGCGCGCGGCGACGGCGGCGTCGACGACCTGGCCGCGTGCCAGCGCAGCGCGCGCGAGGGCCGCATTCGCTTGCGCCGTCCACGGTGGGCTGCCGGGCAAGATCGTGGCAACCGTTTTGGCGTCGAGCGCGGAACTGATCGCCAGCTCGAGAAGGTCGTGGTCTTGCGACGGTGCGCCGAGCTCCGCTGCGCAGAATGCGAGCCAGGCGAGAGCCTCGCACCGCGCCGCCGGACGCCCATGATCAGCGCCGAGCTGAGCGGCGCGCTCGAGATGCTGGCGCATCCCGATGGCGTCGCCGGCCAGCGCGCGCGCGATTCCTCGCCACAGCTCCATCTGGCGCGCGCGATGCGGTGTCGGCACGGCGGCCGCAACGGCCGCCGCCCGGTCGAGCCATTCTGTTGCTTCTTGCTCGTCGCCGACGTCGGCGTGTGCCATAGCCAGGCCCCCGGCTGCGGCGAACTCGAGCAGGCGATCACCCATGCGGCGCGCCGCTTGATACGCCTCCTCGCCGCGCGTCAGCGCCAAGTCGGGAAAGACCTTCGCGCGCGCATAGACATGCACGCCGTAGAGCATCTGCGCCTCGGCCGTCTCTCGCTCGCTTTCCTTCGTGAGCGAGTCCATCTCGGTCGCGAGCTTGCGGATCTCTTCGATGCGCGCCGCGGAGCCCGGCAAGTGGATATCGGGAGCCCAACTGATGTACGCGAGCGCGATGATCGAGCTCATCAATCCGCGCCGATCACCGAGCGCCTCATAGAGCTTGATGGCACGGTGGAGCCGTTCGGCGGACTCGGCGACGTCCTGCGCGATCGGGAGCTCCATCACGATCTTTTCGATCTGCTCGCCGCCGACCGTACGTCCCAGGATCTCAATGTAGCCGCCGTTCCTCACCAGCTCGATGAAGTACGCGCGCACGCGTCCCGTCGCGATGACGCCGAGCTCCCGTTCTGCCGCTGCGATGCTGCGGTCGTCCTTCAGCTCGGTCGCCAGCTCCAGCGCGCGCAGATAGGCCTTCGAGCCGCCGTCGAAGTCGGACTCGGTCGGGTTCGGGTTGTACCCCTCGCCGATCGGCGTCCGCAGGAGCGCCTGGCCGAGCTCGAGCTGTGCAGCGAGCTCGATGCCCGTGTCTCCGCGCGAGGCCGCAAGCTCGGCCACCTTCCGAGCGATCTCCGCTGCACGATCGTCATCGTTGGCCGACCGCAGGGCGGCCGCGCGCCTCAGCATGACGTCGAACTCGAGGTGTGGCTCGCCCATGGCTTCGGTCAGCGCGTTGAGCTCGGCCAATCCTTCAAGTCGCTCGGCCGGTCGCCGAAGCATCTCGAGCGCTTCATCGCGCACGCACAGCAGCGCAAGCCGGTCGGCGGCGCCGGCGACGATCGGCAAGGCCAGCTCGACCAAACGGAGGGTCTCTTCAGGGGCGTGTGAGTCGAGCGCCGCGCGCGCGGCGGCAAGCGACAGCTGCCCCGCACGCTCGGCATCGCCCGCGGCAAGTGCGTGGTGCATGATCAGCGCAAGGCTTCCTGCCGGCGGATCGCCCGAAGCCATCAGCATGTCGACGATCGCACGGTGCACGGCGCGGCGCTTCGTCGCGGACAACGTCGCGGCAGCGAACTCGCGGACCTGTTCGTGTGTGAAGCTGAAGTCGGCCGGCGACGACGGCGGATGCTCCATGAGCAATCCGGCCGAGACGGCCGGCACCAGAAGGTCGCCGAGGTCGGAATCGTCTGATTCGCCGAGGCGCGTCCTTATCTCGCGCAGGTCTCGCAAGCTGAACGTCCGGCCGAGCACGGCGGCCTGACCCAGCGCTTCGCCTGAGTCTTCAGGAAGATGCGCGGCGCGGCGCTGGATCAGCGTGCGGACCGCCGAGGGCATCAAACGGTCGACGTTCGCGGCGAGCGTCCACACGCCGTCCATCTGTTGGATCATCCCGTTGTCGCGGTACGCGTGCGTAAGCTCCTCCACGACGAACGGCACGCCCTCCGCCTGCGCGTGGACGGTCGCCGCGCTCGGGCCGTGGACCTTGCCGCCCAGGAGGTGCCGAAGCAGCTCGGCGGTCTCGAGCTGGCTCAGGCGGCCGACCTTCAGCCGGCGCACGAGACCCATGCGTTCCATGTCGGCGATCAACGTGACCGCCTCGTTGACGAGCGCGGTCTCTTCCGGCCGCATCGCTGCCATCAAGAACAGCGGCAGGTCGGCCCCCGTGCGGATCAGGTAGCGGAGGAGGCGGATGCTGTCCTCGTCGGCCCACTGGAGGTCGTCGATCAGGATCGTGATCGGAGTCACCTTCGCGAGCTCTCGCATCGCGAGCGAGGCCAGGTCGAATGCGCGCATGAGCTTCTGATCCGCCGGGAGCTCCGCGAGGCCCGGGTCGTCGTCTCCCGATACGGCGTCGATCGCCTTGTTGAGCCGCGCCTCGGCCGGCGTCCCCTGCGCCGCCCGTTGTGCCTCGGCCGAGGTCAAGATGCTGCGCGCGAGCAGGAACGGCCCGCGGATCTGCTCATCGGCCATAACCCCGATCGTCACGAAGCCGTCGGCCGTCGCGACCTCGGAGGCGGCGAGGAGCAGCCGCGTCTTCCCGATGCCCGGTTCGCCCTCCAGCGTGAGACCGGTGAACGACGTGTGGGCCGCGCGGACGGCTTGCTCGACCGCAGCGAGCTCGAGCGGGCGGCCGACGACCGACTCGCTGACCCTGCGAACGTGCAGGCTCAGCGAGCACAGCGGCTTGATGTCGGACGCAAGCGACAGCGTTTCGGTGGTGCTCATGGAAGATCCATCCCGAGGCCCCAGGCACTCGTCGGGCGGCCCCCGACAGGCATGACCGTTATATACAGGAGAGACGGCAGCCGCCAGGCTCATATGAACGGTGCGTCCATCGACGCATAGTTCACCCGCCTCGGATCCGTCCGATTTGCCCCATCCGAGACGCCCTGCTCGCTCGTTACCTTTACGTACGTGCATGAAGGGAGACGTGAACGTGGTCTGGACCAAGGCGGCAGGCACAAGCACGCGCGCTCGTCTGATCGCCGTCGCCACCGCGGTGGCGATCGCCATCAGCGTGATCGCGGCGTGGTCGGCGCTCGCGTCGCGAGACGGGGCATCGCCCCGGCTGAAAGACTCGGGCGCGCGCATCGGCTCCGGCAGCACCTGCGTTAACAGCTTCGACCCCGCCTGCGGCCCGCTGCGCTGGCAGCCGGCGCCGGGCCGGAATGAGCCCGTGGGCACGAGCGTCACGCCCTCGGCCCTCACTGCCGTCACCGGCCGCGGCATCGCGTTCGCAGTGCGCGCCACCGACCCGGACGCAAGGATCGCCTGCCACTGGATCCTGTTCGGCGACGAGTCGTCCGCCCTCATCCCCGCGATCACGATGCGCCACCAGTACGGGCGTTGGGTGACGCCGCCGAAGCGGGCTGGCTCGTTCACCACGACCTACACGCATGCCTACAAGACCCCAGGCGTGTACCACGTGCAGTTCGGCGCTCGGTCGGGCAGCGACTGTTCCAATGACTACAACCCGTACGGCGGGGAATCGGTCGCGACGGCAACGGTCACGATCTCGGCGTCGTAGCGGGCGCCTGCGATAACGTCCTCCGGCACCGAGGAGGACTGTGCAGCCAAATCTGCTCGACCGAGACTTTTACGCGGGGGATCCCTACCCGACCTTCGCGTGGCTGCGCGCGAAGGAGCCGATCTACCGCGACCCACAGAGCGGCTTGTGGGCGCTGCTCCTCCACGAAGACATCATCTGGGCCGAGCGCCATCGCGAGATTTTTTCGTCGGCGCGCGGGAGCAGGCCGCTCGCCGGGCCCCAGCCGTCAATGATCGACAGCGACGACCCGATCCATATCCGCAAACGCCATCTCGTCGACAAGGGCTTCGCGATGAGCCGCGTGGCCGCGTACGAAGACTGGATCCGCTCGATCGTGAAGGAGCTGATCGATTCGGTCGAGCAGGCCGGCCGATGCGACGTCGTTCGCGACCTTGCCGCGCCGCTCCCGACCGCGGTGATCGCCGACCTGTTGGGTGTGCGGAAGGAAGATCGTTTGCGCCTGCAGCGGTGGTCCGACGACATGATCGCCGGCGCAGACGGTCCGCAGAACGTCACGCAGACGGTGCTCGACGCAGCCGCCGATTACTACGGCTACATGAACGAGGTGCTCGACGACCGTCTCGCGCGCCCGCGCGAGGATCTGATCAGCGTGCTTGTTCACGGTCACATCGACGGGCAGGGCTTGAGCCACGACGAGTTGCTCGGCGACTCCCTGCTCCTTCTGATCGGCGGCAACGAAACGACGCGCAACGCGATCGCCGGCGGGCTCGAAGCCATCCTTCGCGATCGCGCCCAGTGGGAGATGCTCGTCGACGATCCGGCGAAGATCCCCGGCGCCGTCGAGGAATGCCTCCGCTGGGTGACTCCGGTGATCAATATGGCTCGCACGACCACGCAAGACGTCGAGGTCCGAGGCCGCACGATACCGGCCGAAGAGCAGGTGCTGTTGATGTACGCGTCCGGCAACCGGGACGAGCGTGTGTTCGAGCAACCGGAGCGATTCGATATCGCGCGCGATCCGAATCCGCACGTGACGTTCGGGTACGGGACGCACTACTGCCTGGGCGCAAGCCTCGCGCGCGTCGAGATCCGCGTGATGCTTCAAGAATTGGTGCGACGGCTGCCGGGGATCGAGCTTGCCGACCCCGGCGAGCCGTTGCGGCGAACGCACTCGTCGTTCATCCGCGGCTTGCTGTCGCTACCGGTCGTTGTGAACGGGCGTTAGCTCTTCGCGCCGTCGAGCTCGAGCGAGCATGAGTTCATGCAGTACCGCTGCCCGGTCGGCGCCGGGCCGTCGTCGAAGACGTGCCCGAGGTGCGATCCGCACGCGGCGCACGTGACTTCGGTGCGGATCATGCCGTGGTTGCTGTCCGTGTGCAGCTCCACGTTCTGACGGTTGACCGGCTCCGTGAAGCTCGGCCAGCCGGTCCCGGAGTCGAACTTCGTCGCCGCGTCGAACAGCTCGGCGCCGCACGCGGCGCATCGGTATATCCCGTCGTCGTGGACGTCCCAGTACTTGCCCGTGAACGCGCGCTCGGTGCCCTTCTCCCGCAGCACGTGGTACTGCTCGGACGACAGCTGCTTGCGCCACTCCTGCTCAGACTTGATGACCTTCTCCAAGGCTCATCCTCCTTCGTTCGCACCCCTAGAACGCTCTGTTGGACGGCCCTGTTCCCGCCCTCACTCCGTGAGGAAGGCCGCCGTCCGCTTCAGCCCCTGCCCCAGGCCCGTCTTCGGTTTCCATCCGAGCGTCCGTGCCGCCAGGCCGACGTCGAGGACGCTCGCCTGCAGCTCGCCCGGGCGCGCCGGCTCGAACGCGGGCCGGCCCTTGTAGCCGACCGTCCGCGCGCAGACCTTGAATAGCTCGAGCACGGAAGTGCCCTTGCCGGTAGCGATGTTCACGCCGCCGGCGACGTCTGATTCCATCGCGCGCGCGAACGCCTCGGCCACGTCGGCGACGTAGACGTAGTCCCGGACCTGCGTGCCGTCCCCGTAGACGACCGGCGTCTCCCCGCGCAGCATCCGTCCGAGGAAGATCGCAACGACTCCGGCCTCGCCGTGCGGGTCTTGCCGCGGCCCGTACACGTTCCCGAGCGCAAGCAGCACCGTCCGAAGGCCGTACGCGGCGCCGTAGAACGCGGCGTAGTCGTGCAGGACGCGCTTGGAGATGCCGTACGGCGAGGTCGGCCGCGAACGGGAGTCTTCGCGGATGGGGAGCTTCCGCGGTTCGCCGTAGATCGTGCCGCCGGATGATGCGATCAACACGGTTTGCGTGCCTGCTTCGCGCGCGGCTTCGAACACCGACAACGTCCCCAGGATGTTCTGGTCTGCGTCGTCGATCGGATCCTGCGCGGCGCGGCGCACGTCGATCTGCGCCGCCAAGTGAACGACGACGTCGGGCGCGACGGTTCGCACGAAGGATCGGAACTCGCGCGCGCGCACATCGAGCTTCTCGAGGTGAACGCCGGCAGAATCGACCGCCCGCGTCAGGTTCGCTTCGCGGCCCCTCGACATGTCGTCGACGGCGAATACGGTGTGCCCGCCCGCGGCGAGGTGATCGACGACGTTGGAGCCGATGAAACCGGCGCCGCCGGTCACGACGATTCGCTTGGGGTGGGAACTCTTCGTCGGGCTCATCGTCTCCGATCTTCGGTGCGTTCGGAGAGTCTATGTGGGCCCGGTTCGGCCGAGGCGGGAGGGCTGATCACGAGCGGCCGGGCCCCCCTATGGCCACCCGGCCGCTCGTGGATCGCACCCGAGGCTATTGGCGGGATGGGTCCCGGCCATGGTCCAAGAGAGGCATTTTCCGTAGGACCAAGCGCCCGTTGGGTGGCCGGGACCTTTGGTCCCGGTGCCGCGTTTCGCTGGGCTGGTCGCGGTATCTTTCCCAGGTTCGGCCGCCGGCCGGTTCCCCGGACGAGACTGGAGGATCCTGGATTGTCTCGGATCGCGCGCGCACTCGCAGCTCTCGTAACGATCGTCGCCGTCGCCGGCGTGGCCGCCCTCGGAACGTTGCTGGTGCTCCGGGCGCGCGACGACGCGATCGCGCGCGCCGAGGCGAGCGTCCGAGATCGCGCGCGCGTCGCGGCGCAGCTCGTTCACGACGCGATCCAAAGCGACCTCGGCGCCGTCATCGGAACGACCACGCGCGCGGTATTCCATCTGGCCGTCGTGACCAAGGTCTACGTTCAGACGCACGGGTATCTATCCGAGCTGCTCGCGACGCATCCACGCCTCGTCACGGCGGCCGTGTACGACGGCGCGGGGCGATTGGTCACGCGGATCCCGGCGGAACCGTCGATCGCCGGGAAGCAGTTCAAGCAGCAGGAGTACTTCAGCAAAGCTCGCAGCTCCGGCTTCCCGCACATCTCGACCTTGTTCATCCAGCTCGGCAAGCCGAAGGTCCCCGTCATCGCGTACTCGATCCGCATCTTCAATCGCGGAGGGGTCTACGGCGTGTTGGCGGCGACGACGCCGATAGCAGCGTTCGACACCATCGTGCCGCCCTACATGCCGGCGGGATCCACCGTGCGGATCTACAACGCGGCGGGTGAACGTGTGTCGCCGTCGTCGGAAGCGACGGGCAAGACGTACACGACGGACCCCATCGTCGGCCCGGCGCTGAAGGGAAGCTCGATCCTCCGTCGAACCGGTGGGTCCATCGTCGCCGCCGCGCCCGTTGCCGACTACGGCTGGGGCGTGGTGGTGTCGCAGCCGGCGCGTCAAGCCGACGCAGATGAGCGTGCGCTCACGACGCGGCTTTCGTGGTACGCCGGTGCGGCGACGCTCCTCGCGTTGATCGCCGCCGTGGTCGCGTGGCGCCGGTCGGCGCCGATCGAAGCCTGAACCCTCCGTCGACGCGCCGCTAGGCTGTCGCCGATGGAGTTCGACGCGATCGTCATCGGCGCCGGTCACAACGGCTTGGTCGCGGCGTGCGCGCTCGCGCAAGAAGGCTCGCGGGTCGTTGTGCTGGAGGCGCGCGACCTCGTCGGGGGCGCGTGCGTCACCGAGGAGATCGCGCCCGGGTTCCGCGTCTCGACCGCCGCGTATTCGTTCAGCCTGTTCCGGCCGGAGATCTTCGAGGCGCTGCAGCTGTCGAAGTATGGGCTCTCGTTCTACGCGAAAGACCCGCGCATGTTCGTGCCGCTCCCCGACGGCCGGCACTTCTTCGTGTGGCGCGACGCCGCGCGCACGCGCGAGGAGATCGCGCGGATCAATGAGCACGACGCCGCCGCCTACGACCGGTGGAACGCGTTCTGGGACGAGGTGGCAGACGTCATCCGCCCGATGATCCTTGCCGAGCCGCCTTCCCTCAACGCCCTGGAGAAGCGGCTCGCCGACCAGGGGCGAAGCGAGCTGTTCCGGCTCGCGATCGCGGGAAGCGCCGCCGACACCGTCGCCGAGTTCTTCGAGAGCGACGAAGTTCAGGGCGCGTTCGTGGGGCAGGGCGTGATCGGAACGTTCGCCGGCCCGCACGATCCCGGTACGGCATTCGTGATGACGTACCACGCCTTCGGGGGCGAGCTGGTGGACGGAGCGGCGACTTGGGCGTACGTCCGCGGCGGGATGGGGGCAGTGACGCAAGCGCTGGCCGCGCGCGCGCGCGACCTCG
>Ga0066660_10001137_pt1 | contig 10882 bp, 8 predicted proteins | sample GraSoiAngelo_109_FD_75177 | JGI IMG/M metagenome (GOLD analysis project Ga0066660, IMG submission 75177) | Grasslands soil microbial communities from the Angelo Coastal Reserve, California, USA - 14_0903_12_20cm | ecosystem: Environmental > Terrestrial > Soil > Grasslands | place: USA...
TTGAATTCATGCGCCGCAATCTGCGTGGTTTGGGTGAAACCGGAGCGATTTCTTTGCTCTTGTCCAGGCTCGACCAGCGTGTTCTCGCAACTTATAGCGATCCTCATTTCCGCCTCAGCCAATGGGGATCGTTGCTCAGCTTCGCGGCTGAACGGACAACAGAAAACCCGCTGTTCGCCGCGCGACTGGAGAATGTCTCTCTTCAATTCGAACGCAAAATCGACCGGAAGAAGACCACCACGGCACAAGTGCGTTACAGCTTCGGTAAGACAGACCTGAGCCAGCTTCTGGTTCCGGAATTAGTATTGCCCGAAGATCGGTCCGTGCGTCTCTCGACGTTTTCGGGTTCCATCATCAAAGATACTCGCGACAAACCGCTCGATGCTCATCGCGGGCTTTATCAGACCTCCGACATCGCAATCACCGGCAATGCGATTGGAGCTAGTACGAACTTTGCCAAGTATCTGGGACAGGTTGCTTATTACCGCGGAGTAGGGGGCAGAATCGTGTGGGCCAATAGCTTACGGCTGGGATTCGCCAAGGCATTTGGCAGCAGCAACATTCCGACCAGTGAGCGATTCTTCGCGGGAGGGGGAAACACTCTGCGTGGCTTTCCCATCAACGCGGCGGGACCACAACGCATCGTGCCCTTTTGCGGCAATCCGAATGATACGTCTACTTGCGCCAACATCACCGTGCCGATTGGGGGCAATCAGTTATTCATTCTTAATTCTGAACTCAGATTTCCCTTACCCATCATAAAAAATCTTGGGGCTGTGGTTTTTTACGATGGTGGGAACGTTTACAACCGCATCAGCATCGCTCGTTTCATCAACGACTACACAAACACTGTGGGAGTAGGGCTCCGCTATGACACTCCGGTGGGGCCAGTGCGGTTCGACATAGGACACAATCTGAATCCGGTGACCGGTTTCAGATCAACTCAGTTTTTCGTCACCTTAGGGCAGGCATTCTAACGCTAGCGGATTGGGGCTGTTGCCATGACTCGAAAAAGATTAATGGGCTGGATACTGGGAAGCATCGCCGCTTTACTGGTGCTGGTCGCGGTGGCCGGATTCTTCATCTTGCGGAGCAATGCATTTCACCAATACGTCTTGGCGAAGATCGTGCAGAAAGCTGAGGAAGCGACTGGCGGGCAGGTGCAGATTCAAAGTTTTGACTTCCACTGGCGTAACCTGACTGCCGATGTATACGGACTAATCATCCGCGGCACCGAGAAAGATCAGAATCATCCGTTGCTTGCCATTGATAAGCTGTCGGTCAATATCAAAATTGTGTCTGCATTGCAGCGCAAAGTAGATCTGAACGAGATCATTATTCAGCATCCCGTGGTTCATCTCATCAGCGATAAGAATGGCCGCAGCAATATCCCACAACCCAAGGTCCCGACGAAGGATAACCAGCCCGTGAATGTTTTTGACCTTGGAATTAAACACGTCCTGCTGACCAACGGAGAAATTTACTACAACCAGGAACGCACTCCGCTGCAGGCCGACCTGCATGACCTCGAAACGGAAATCCAGTACAAGATTTTGCAATCGCGCTACACCGGTTCCATGTCATATCGCAACGGGCGTTTGCTGATGGGAAACTCCGCTCCTCTTCCTCATGACCTGAACGCCACCTTTATCGCAACACCTTCGCTTTTTTCCCTGAACCCTGCCGTTCTGAAAATTGGATCTTCTCAAATTCGCCTGGAGGCAAATGTCAGCGACTTTGGAAATCCCAAAGTGGATGGTACCTATCAGGTGCTGCTTCACATGCAGGATTTTAAAGCGCTGATGACAGATTCGTCCCTGCCTGCTGGAAACATTGATCTTTCCGGAGCGCTTCGCTACCAGAATGTGGCGGTGCAGCCTTTCCTGCGCAATGTGGTAGTTGAAGGCAGATTAGATAGCCGCCAGCTTGATGTCGTGCTCCTTCAGGCGCGTGCTGTCGTTCGTTCGCTTCACGGGCAATACAAGCTCATCAACGGCAACTTGCAGGCCAGTGATATTGGCGCAGACTTGCTGGGCGGTCACCTTAGCGCCGAGCTCTCGATGCAGCACATAGACGCGACCCCGGTATCGCGCCTGCGAGCCTCCGTGCGGGCGATTTCGCTACGATCTGCGCGCGAGGTGGCGAAATCTGAACAGGTAAAGCGAATGCCGGTGACGGGACGAATCGACGGCATGGCCGAGGCTTCGTGGATTGGTAGTGTCAGGAATCTCAGAGCGAAATCAGATGTAATACTAAAGGCTGCGGTCGAGCAAAGCTCCGCCACCAGGAATAATTTGCTTCCGGTCGATGGCATCATCCATATGAATTACGATGGTGCTCGTAACATCATCACGCTTCGTGACAGCTATTTCCGAACACCCCAGACCCTTATCGGGATTCACGGCAGCGTCAGTGATCGATCCGATCTGCGCATTCAAGCTAAGACCGGCGATTTGAACGAGCTTAATTCGCTGGCCGCAGCTCTCCAAACGCCCAACAACCAGACTGCAAGCGGATCAACTCCCGTACGAACTCTAAGCATTTCGGGTTCTGCGGCGCTCACTGGCGTCATGCAGGGCTCCCTGAAAAACCCGCGTATCTCAGGACAAGTGACCGCCCAGAATTTGCTGGTCGATGGCAGCCAATGGCGAGACTTGCAGTTTGCGATTCAGGCTTGTCCCTCGGGCATCACCGTGCAACGTGGTTCACTGGTTGCGGCGCGTCAAGGGCAAGCCTTTTTCAGCTTGAATCTCGGCCTCAGACAATGGAAATACTTTCCATCCAATCCCATCTCGGCAAGTCTTACTGTTCGACAAATGCCGGTCAATCAACTGCAAAAACTCGCCAAATTAGATTACCCGGTAAGCGGCAATTTATCGGCGGACATCTCCCTGCACGGTTCGCAACTCAATCCCATGGGGAATGGTTCGGCGCAACTATCGCAAGCGCGCGTCTATAACCAGGCGATTCAGAATCTGTCGCTTCAATTCAAAGCCGCAGGCAACTCAGTTACTTCTGACCTTGTCGCGAAAATACCGGCTGGCTCGGCAACCGCACACCTTATCTACTACCCGAAGAATCAGGGTTATGAATTGCAGATGAACGCGCCCGTAATTAATCTGGCGCGGCTCGATGCAGTCCAGCAGCGCAACCTCGGGCTCACGGGCATGCTCTCGGCATCGGCAACCGGGAAAGGCACTCTGGCGGACCCGCAAGTCGCGGCCACTCTACAGGTCCCAACCCTGCAAGTCCGGCAAGCCAGTGTGAACCATGTCAAAGCTCAGTTGAATGTGGTGAATCATCGGGCTGACATCACGCTCGACTCCGAACTCGCCAACGCGTTCGTGCAGGCGCGTAGCACTATCAACCTCAACGATAACTATTACACCGTGGCAACGTTGGATACCAAAGGTTTGCCGCTTGCGCCCTTGATCGCGCTCTATAAACCTGTACCTCCCCAATTTCAAGGACAATTAGAGTTCCATGCGTCGGCAAAGGGTCCTTTGAAAGACAGATCGCGTATGGAAGCTCACTTAGTGATTCGGACGTTGACTGCGGCTTACCAGTCCATCCAGATTGCGAACGCCGGTCCTATTCAGATTGATTACGCCGACTCGGTTGCGCGAATTGCTCCTAGCGAGATCAGGGGAACCGGGACATCGGTTCGGTTCGATGGTGAGATTCCGTTGAAGGGATCTGCGCCTCCCAGACTCAACCTACTCGGCAGCATTGACATGCAATTGTTACGCATCCTTAGCCCTGAGGTGCAGAGCTCGGGTAAGCTGGCACTTGATCTACATGCGACGCGTAGCAGCAACGCCAATTTGGGTGTCCAGGGACAACTACGCATGCAGAACATCTCCCTCGCGGCCGCCAGCGCACCTATGGGCATCGACAATTTAAACGGGCTGTTCGATATTCAGAACAATGAGATTCAAGTTAGCCATCTCGCGGGTCAGCTTGGGGGCGGGCAGATTACTGCTACCGGGGCGGTTATCTATAAGCCGCAAATGCAGTTCACTCTTGCTCTTAATGCTAATGGGGTTCGCCTGCGTTATCCCGAGGGCGTGCGGACAATACTCGGTGGCGATCTAACCCTGACCGGAACCCCGCAAGATTCGAATCTTGATGGCCGCGTGCTGGTGGATAATCTCTCTTTCACGCAGGACTTCGACCTTGCCGATTTCATAGGTCAGTTTTCCGGCAACTCCGCGCCCCCTACCGGTGAGGGATTCATCCAAAATCTGAAACTCAATGTCGCTGTGCAGACTACGTCGCAGCTCAATTTGGTGAGTTCGACACTGAGCCTGCAAGGCCAGGCAAATCTCCGCGTCATCGGCACCGGAGCTGATCCCGTCATTACCGGACGAGCGTCGCTTAACAGCGGTGAAATGTTTTTCATGAAACAACGGTATCAACTGCAACGGGGCATCATCGATTTTGTTAATCCCAACCAGACCGAACTGGTCGTGAACCTTCTATTAACGACTGCTGTGCAGCAGTACAACCTGAGCCTTAATTTTATTGGACCTCTGGATCGGCTCAGAACGGAGTACACGTCGGAGCCGCCCTTGCCACCGGTCGATATCATTAATCTACTCGCCCGCGGACAGACTACGGAGGAAGCTGCCCCCGCCAATCTGGATGCGAACTCGGTTCTGGCGCAAGGTTTGGCAGGGCAGGTGAGCAGCCGCCTCCAGAAACTTGCGGGAATATCCAGTTTGCAAATCGATCCCACGATTGGTGGTAACGGTACCAACCCGGGCGCGCGCGTTGCGCTGCAACAGCGCGTGACCAAGAACTTCATCTTTACCTTTTCAACTGACGTCGCCGATGCGCAGAGTGAGGTTGTGCAGGGTGAATATCAAATCTCTAAACGCTGGTCTGTCGCTGCCGCGCGAGACCAATACGGCGGCATGTCAGTGAATGCCAAGTTCCACAAGGTGTTCTAGAACTTTTCAAAGGCCCGGAAAATCAAGTAATCCCCAGCGGTTCAGCCGATTTGCTGGCGACGAAAGCAGCTCAGCAGATGATCATTGACCATTCCAACCGCCTGCATGAAGGCGTAGCAGATGGTAGAGCCTACAAAGTTGAAACCGCGCTTTTTCAAGTCGTGGCTCATCACGTCCGATTGCGGCGTACTGGTTGGAATCTGTTTTAACGAGCGCCAATCATTTTGTCTTGGCTTTCCGCCCACAAATTGCCACACGTACTCGTCAAAGCTGCCAAACTCTTTTTGCACTTTCAGGAAGCCCTTCGCATTCTGCACGGTAGACGCAAGCTTGAGCCGGTTGCGAATGATTCCTGGGTTCTGCAACAGAGAGTTCAGCCTTCGTCCGTCGTAGTTGGCGATGCGGGCGAGATCAAAGTTGTCTAACGCAGCCCGATAATTCGCCCGCTTCTTGAGGATTGTTTCCCAACTCAGACCGGCCTGAGCTCCTTCCAGAACTAGAAACTCGAATAAGGTACAGTCGTCGTGTGCGGGCACACCCCATTCCTTGTCATGGTATTCGATGGAAAGCTCACTGCGCGCCCACCCGCACCGTACCAGAGTTGAAGTTTTCGCCTGCATACTTAAGCTGACACATTAGGGACATTCTTACTGCAGCGATTTCGGATCGGACAGATTCTTGGGCGAATGCTTATTCAGCAAAGAGATCAGCTCCTGGCCAGCGGCAGGAGTCCGAACTTTTCCTTGCCGGATAATCTCCTTCACGCTCAACTTCTTGCCATACAGTTTCTCGTTAGCGCGATTGTCGGGCCGCAAAGTTGATCCTTCCAGCGATATTCCAGCGAATAACCCGCGAGAGCGGGAATAAGAGAGGATTTCGGCGCGCATCACGATGTCCGTTGCCCCTTCGGCGCTGCGGCCTTTCGGTCCCGCGGCTGCTGCGGCATCCGCGCCCAGTTTTACTTTACTGCCCATCAGAGATTCCGCGCCGCGCGGATTCATAACCAGCAGCACGAAATCTGTCGCCTGCCCGCCCAGTTGAAAACCAATGTTGCCTCCCTCCAGCGCGTACATCGCGGGGACGCTCCAGGGACCGGTAAAGTGCTGGCCGGTTCGGCACGACATCACGCCGCGTCCGTAACTCCCGCCTAGTCCGATAGCAAACTTTTTAACAGAAGGCAGCACCACGACACACTCGGCCCTGTCGAATAGATCTTTGGGAATATCCTCGGGAATGTTAATGATCTCTTTTAGCACCACGCCCGCTTCCTTAACCCGGTCTTGTTCCTTCTCGCTGTCCGCCGCCATCAAGCTAATGGGCAACATGACAATTGCAAAAATCAATGCGAGCAGTTTCTTCATCGACGCCTCCCTCAGTGTCTCAGACTCTTATGCTAATGCCTGTTTGGTCATTTTGTAACATCTCACCGTCAAGCGATGGTGAAATCCCTGTAGCGCCCGACAAAAAACGCTTTAGCCGGCTAAATCCCACATCCGGCAGTGTTTCACCCATGACCAAACGTGTGCTCCTTTTGTAACTTGGCACTTGCTGTTCGGTCTCATAAATTCGTAGAGTGGGTTACGGCTCTGGCTGCCGCTTTCGGCACCAAAAGTGCATCTAACAAGTTAAGAAGGCCATTAGCCGTGGCAAGTGGGGAAAAATTTGGACCTCTTGGGAATGAAGTACACGAGGATCGTATTTGTTACCACCCTGATGCTCGGCATAGCGCAGGTGCCCTTATCGGCGCAATCGAACGCCTATATCACCCCAAGTCCTACGCTCGCCAATGGCAGCGCCGCTTTCAATTCAGCCCCTTCTGCATTAGCTACCGATTCTGACCAGGCCGGCCAGGACTCCGTCCTTACTATTAAGACGCGCGTGGACGAAGTGAACCTGCTATTTATTGCCACCGACAAGCACGGCAAGTTCGTCCGTAATCTCGGGCAGAGCGACTTCGCTATTCTCGACGATCATAAGCCGCCGCAATCTATTCTGGAATTTCACCGCGAAACCGATTTGCCGTTGGAAATGGGACTGCTCATCGATGTGAGTGGCTCGGTGAGGGCACGTTTTGATTTCGAACAGCAAGCCGCTACCGGCTTTCTTCAGCACGTGCTGCGCCCGAATTTTGACAAAGCTTTCATACTCGGCTTCAATAACCGCACCCAGCTTTCGCAAGATTTCACTGATAACGTCAGGCTGCTTTCTGCCGGCGTGCAGCGCTTGCACGATGGCGGTGGTACGGCGCTCTACGACGCTGTCTACCACGCCTGTCATGACAAGCTTCTAAAGGAGCGCCCCGCTCATCCGGTGCGCAAAGCTGTCATCATAGTGAGTGACGGTGAGGACAACCAGAGTGAGTACACGCGGGCGCAGGCCATTGAAATGGCACAGCGCGCCGAAGTGATCATTTATGCCATCTCTACCGACGACAGTGGTCTCATCCTGCGCGGCGACAAGGTTTTGGACCAGTTGGCTGCGGCGACCGGCGGTCGTGCCTTCTTTCCATACAAGACGAAAGACATCACGCATTCTTTTGCGGCGATCGAAGACGAGTTACGCAGCCAGTACGCGGTGTCCTACAAACCCGCAGACTTTGATGCCGATGGTCGCTTCCGTTCCATCGAAATCACATCACTGAAAAAGGACCTGCAAGTCCGAGCTCGCAAGGGCTATTTCGCCCCTCACCAGTAGCTCCGCAGTAAGAATATTTTCCTCCTGTCTGTAGCGAAGCCCTCCCCTGGCAAGAACGGGCAACGCCACTCCCGTTTGCGCCGCTCATCTCCCTGTGATACCGTCCGTTTGATTCCCTCAACCGAGGAGGTGCGCATGATCAGTTGGATCATCCTGGCCATAGCTGTTCTGATTCTCGGCTTTGTCATTGGCATGTACAACAGCCTGGTGCAGTTGCGCGTGCGCGCTGACTCGGCGTGGTCCGACATTGACGTGCAGCTCAAACGCCGTCATGACCTCATACCCAACCTGGTAGAAACCGTCAAAGGCTACGCCGCGCACGAAAAGGGCACATTCGAAAACATCGCGAAATTCCGTTCGCAGGCAATGCAAGCATCCACTCCGGCGGACAAGGCTGCCGCCGAGAATCAACTTACCGGCGCGCTAAAAAGCCTTTTCGCGGTAGCCGAGAATTATCCCGAGCTGAAGGCCTCGGAGGAATTTACGCAATTGCAAAACTCGCTGAGCCAGACAGAAGATGCCATTCAGAATTCGCGGCGCTACTACAACGCCGTGGTGCGCGACTTTAATACGAAGATCCAGTCTTTTCCGACGAACATTCTTGCCGGCATGTTCGGCTTTCAACCCCGACAGTTCTTCGAGACAACCGAAACCGACCGCGAGCCAGTGGCGGTTAAGTTCTAGCCCATGCTCGTCAGAGCTAGGTCATCTATAAAGACGGTTCTTGCGACGTCACTGGGACGCAGCAATTTGCGTCTCTTCCACATGGCAGCCCGCTTCTTGGCCATCATTTCCTGTGTGGCGGCCCTGGCTGTTCCCCTCGCCGCCAAGAGCTGGCGCGTCGCCGAATTCCAGGACAACATCACAGTCCAGGAAGACGGCAGTACCACGGTCAGTGAGCGCATCACCCTGGTGTTCATAGGTGAATGGCACGGGATTCATCGGTTTATTCCAGTCGAGTATCCCGGACCGCGCGGCACAAACTATACGCTCTTCCTCCAAGTCAGTGGCGTGAGCGACGGCAACGGCAACAAGCTGAAGTATGACTCCAGCATCTCGCGTGGTTTTCGTGACCTCAAAATATACATTCCCGATGCTGTCGACACTACCCGCACCGTCGAGATCGATTACATCGTCAAGAACGGTATCCGCTATTTCGACGATCACGACGAGTTCTACTGGAATGTTACTGGCAACGACTAGCCGGTCCCGATCGACCACGCATTAGCGACGGTTCGCCTGCCTGACAACACTGCGGGCTCGCTGCGCGCCCAGGCGTTCACCGGAGTCTACGGTTCGATTGAGCGCGAAGTTACGTCAACCATCAATGGCTCACAAATCGAATTCGAAACCACAAATCCGCTACCCATGCGCGGCGGAATGACGATAGACATCTACGTCCCTAAAGGACTGCTCCGGGAACCCGGCGAACTCACTAGCTTGGGATGGTTTGTGGGCAGCAATCCGGCGGTGTTTCTTCCCCTTTGGACAGTGGTCGTCATGTTCACCCTGTGGTGGTATAAGGGCCGGGATCCCGATCCCGGCATATCAGTTGCGCCAATGTATGAGCCCCCGGCAGGCATGACACCGGCAGAAACAGGCACCTTGGTCGAAGACACAATTCACCCTCGCGACATCACATCGACACTCGTCGATCTAGCGGTCCGCGGTTATGTGAAAATCGAAGAAACGGTGGATCGCGGCCTGGTCTTCCATCACAAAGACTATATCTTCCACTTGCTCATCCCGCGCTCTGATTGGAAGGGTCTCGCCCCGCATGAGCGTGTGATGCTGGAAAACGTCTTCGGTCGCGGAGATGAAATACGCCTCTCCAGCCTGAAGAACAGCTTCTACACTTCAATCCCGATAATCCGCCAAGACATAATGTCAGCGCTGAAGACCAAAGGCATGTATCTGCTCGATCCTGAATCGGCAAATGCTTATAACTTGTTGGGCATCGGCATCATCATTGCGCCGCTGGCGTTGGCACAATATTTTGGATGGGCAAACTTTTTCAGTTCGATCCCGCTACTGCTGGCATGCGGTGCGATATCGGCGATCATCTGGTGGTTATTCGCGCGGGTAATGACCGCCAAGACGTTGAAAGGGGCGCGTACCCGAATTGCAGTGCTCGGATTCCAGGAGTTTATGACGCGCGTGGATGCCGACCGCCTGAAGCGAATGCCTCCTGATACCTTCGAAAAATATCTTCCTTACGCCATGGCCCTGGGAGTGGAACATAACTGGGCGCAAGCGTTCGCGGGCATCGTGAGGAATCCACCACAGTGGTATGTATCCCCCAACGGAATGACCGGTTTCAATCCTATCTTCTTCTCCAGCAGCATGCATAGCATGGCAGCGGATATGAATCAGGTCTTCGTTTCGGCTCCGCGCGCCAGTTCCAGCGGGTCAGGATGGAGCGGCGGAGGCTTCAGTGGCGGCGGATTTTCCGGGGGTGGCTTCGGGGGCGGAGGCGGTAGTGCGTTCTGACTAATCGCGTAATCGGCCTGGTACATGTCGTGAAGGAATACTTACCCTTCCCAGTTGACAATTTCGCCTTTTATTCGCTAATGTAAGCCTATGGCTATCACACAACGGCAGCGGCAGGTTTATGACTTCATCTCACGTTTTGTGGTGGAGAAGGGGTACTCACCCTCATTCGAAGAGATTGGCGAGGGCCTTGGGCTGAGTTCGCTGGCGACGGTGCACAAGCATATTTCAAACCTGGAAGAAAAGGGATTACTGACACGCGGCTATAATCGCAGCCGGTCAATTGACCTGATTGCGCCTAAAGGGCGACTGAAGCAGTCCATGGGGGTCAATACGGCGGTAGTGCTGCCGCTGGTGGGAAGAATTGCCGCCGGGCAGCCCATCGAAGCGATACAGAATACGGAAACCATTTCGCTCGCCGACTTCGTGCGATCGAAAGAAGTATTCGTGCTGGAAGTGCGCGGCGACTCCATGCAAGATGAGCATATTCTTGATGGCGATTACGTGCTGGTGGAGAAGACGAAGACGGCGCACAATGGCGAGATTGTCGTCGCGCTGGTGAACGGAAGTGACGCAACCCTTAAGCGTTTCTATCGTGAAGGCGACAACATCCGCCTACAGCCCTCGAACGTAGCAATGAAACCAATTATGGTGCCGGCCGCGGCCGTCGAGATTCAGGGCAGGGTGATCGGAGTATTACGAAAATACTAGAATCAGCCAGTCAGGCCTTGGCCATCGGCTCCCAA
>Ga0066660_10001139_pt1 | contig 10875 bp, 11 predicted proteins | sample GraSoiAngelo_109_FD_75177 | JGI IMG/M metagenome (GOLD analysis project Ga0066660, IMG submission 75177) | Grasslands soil microbial communities from the Angelo Coastal Reserve, California, USA - 14_0903_12_20cm | ecosystem: Environmental > Terrestrial > Soil > Grasslands | place: USA...
GCCGCCAGCGTGTATAGCCGTGTCTCGACCGCGCCGCGATCCGCCAAACCCGCCAGTTCGTCCAGGCTCAAGGCCTGTTCGATGCAAAACCGTCCCACCCTCCGGCGCTCCAGGCTGGCCAGATGCCCCCCCACGCCCAAGAGCTCGCCGATGTCGGCGCATATCGTCCGGACGTAGGTCCCTTTGCTGCAGATCACATCGAACGTCACATCAACCATAGCGGGAGAGGGTCCACCACCCGTTGCATTCGGCAGAGCAACGGGTACCCGAGGCGCCTCTCCCACGCCCACCGTAGCAGGAGAGGGCCCCGCAGTGGGGCTGATCGAAAGAATCTCCAACGAGTGCACCGTGAACTCGCGCGGGGACCGGGACACGGTGCGCCCCGCGCGCGCCGCCTTGTACAGAGGGACGCCCTGCACTTTGACCGCGGAGTACATCGGCGGGACCTGTTGGCGCCGACCGATGAAACGGTCCATGGCAGCCACGATGGCCGCCTGATCCGGCAGTGTCTCCGCGACCCGCCCGACCACCGTGCCAGTCGCGTCCTGTGTGTCAGTCGCAACCCCCAGTCGGAGCACCGCACGGTAGGCCTTGTCCATATTCATGAGATACTCCGCGATCCGCGTGGCCTTGCCCAGGCACAACACCAGCACGCCGGTTGCCGCCGGGTCCAGCGTGCCGGTGTGGCCAACCTTGTGCAACCCGAGCAGCGTCCGCGCCCGGGCCACAACGTCATGGGACGTCCGCCCGGCCGGCTTGTTGATGACCAGCACCCCGTCCAAGGCCACACCTGCTTGGCGATCGGTGAGATCAAGGTTCACGATGGTTGTCCTTCGGCTCGGTCGGCTGTGGCTGTACCTGATCCAGCAGGGTCATCACCCGCTTCACCCGATCGAGCGAGGTATCCTTGACAAACGTCAGCGCGGGGACGTACCGCAGCTTCAGGCGCCGCCCCAACTCGCTTCTGATGAACCCCTCGGCCCGCGCCAGCACCGCCAGCGTCTCCGCCTCCTGAGGGCCCTGTTGCAAGACCGTCACATAGACCCAGGCCTGCCGCAAATCCGCTGTCATGTCCACGGCCGTCACGGTCACGAAGCCGACCCGAGGATCTTTGACCCGCCGCATCAGGATATCGGCGATCTCCATGCGGATCTGATCGCCCACCCGGTCTGTGCGCTTGTGGCCTGTCATGGATCAAAGCAGCTCCACATGGTGCTCGATCAGCTCGACGGACGGATTCGCGCGGACCTCGCTGACGACCGCGTCCAGCATCTGGCGCGCATGGCGGCCATCATTCGACACACAGGCCACGCCCAGCACCGCGCGCTGCCAGAGGTCGTTCCCGTCCACCTCGGCGATGGAGACATTGTACGTCTTCTTGACACGGTCTTTCAGGCTCAGGAGAATCTGGCGCTTGCCTTTGAGCGAGCCGATTCCCGGCAGGTGCAGATCAATCGTACAGACGCCAACGACCATAGGGCGGGAAGGTCAGAGCTTCGCGGCGACCTTGTCGATGGTAAAGACCTCGAGCCGGTCGCCGGGCTTGACATCGTTGAAATTCTCCACAGTGATACCGCACTCGTACCCGGCCTGCACCTCTTTCACATCGTCCTTGAAGCGTCGGAGCGAGGCCACCCTCCCCTCGTACACGACAACACCGTCCCGCACCACCCGCACACTCGCGCCGGCTCGGACGATCGTCCCGTCCGTCACGTAGCACCCGGCCACGGCCCCGATTTTCGCGATCATGAATACCTGACGCACTTCCGCTCGGCCCAGCACCCGTTCCTTGAGCGTTGGCTCCAGGAGCCCTTCCATCGCCGCCTTGATGTCGTTCAGCACCTCGTAGATGATACTGTACGTGCGGATGTCCACCCCTTCGCGTTCGGCCAGGGCCGCCGCCTTCGCCTCCGGCCGCACGTTGAACCCGATGATGATCGCGTTCGACGCCGCCGCAAGCTGGACGTCATTTTCCGTGATGCCCCCCACCCCTTTCAGCAGAACATGCGGCTTGACAGCCTCGGTCCCGAGCCGCTCAACGGCGTCCGCGATGGCTTCCGACGACCCCTGGACATCGGCCCGGATGATGACCCCGAGGTCCTTGACTGTGCCTTCCGTCACCTGCGCGAACAGGTCGTCCAACGTCACCTTGCGCACAGGAGCCGCGCCGGCGGTCCGCTGCTTCTCGAGCCGGGACTCGGCGATCTCGCGGGCGATCCGCTCATCCTTGGTCACCACGAACTCGTCACCCGCCATCGGCACCCCCAGCAGGCCGACCACTTCCACTGGGATCGAGGGGCTCGCTTCTTTGACCGACCGGCCCGCGTCGTCGAAGAGCGCGCGGACGCGCCCGCTGAAGGTGCCGACGACGAACGGATCGCCGGCACGCAGCGTGCCCGTCTGCACGAGCACAGTGGCGACCGGGCCGCGCCCTCGATCGAGTTTGGCCTCGATCACGGTGCCCTTAGCCAGCCGTGCCGGATTGGCGCGTAATTCCAGGACTTCTGCTTGCAGCAAAATCATCTCCAGCAGGGTGTCCAAGCCCGTTTTCTTCTTGGCCGACACCTCGACGTAGATGGTGTCCCCGCCCCACGCCTCGGGGACGAGTCCGCGTTCCGCCAATGAGTTTTTGACCCGATCCGGGTTGGCGTCCGGCTTGTCCATCTTGTTGATCGCCACGATGAGCGGCACGCCCGCGGCGCGCGCGTGATCGATCGCCTCGATGGTCTGCGGCATGACGCCGTCGTCGGCCGCGACAACCAGGACCACCAGATCAGTGACCTTCGCGCCCCGGGCCCGCATGGCGGTGAAGGCCTCGTGGCCGGGCGTATCCAGGAAGGTGATGGACTTGCCATGCACATGCACGACGTAAGCGCCGATGTGCTGCGTGATGCCGCCAGCCTCTCCTTCGGTGACCCGTGTTTGACGGATCGCGTCCAACAGCGACGTCTTGCCGTGGTCCACGTGGCCCATGATCGTGACGACCGGCGGCCGTGGGACCTGCGCGCCTTCCGTCTCTTCAGGTTCCTGGAGCAGCGCTTCCGCCGGGCGCTCGGCGGTCATCTCGACCTTCACGCCGAACGACTCGGCGACCAGCGTGGCCGCGTCCGGCGCAATCGGCTGGTTCAGGGTCAGCATCGTTCCCATGTCCATCAGCTTGCGGATCACGTCAGCGGGCTTCTGGCCGAGCGCCTCGGCAAAATCCTTGACGGTCAGCCCTTCCGACAGCTTGACCGCTTTCAGGCGAGGCTTGGTGACTTCTGTAGGTGGACCGCTTGGCGCGTGCCTGGTTTTTTCCTCGCGCCGGTGCATGGGCATCGCGCGCAGGTCGCGCCAGCGGGTCGCGTCATCGCGGGTGGGAATCGGTTCGTCTTCCCGCCCCCGCCCGACCCGGCGGAGTTTCTTCACCTTATCCTTCAGACCAAGCAGGTCAGCCTGCGACGCCTCCGGAGGCAACCCCTTCTTGCTCACTGGGTGACGATCGATGCCGGAGGCAGGCAGGGGCGGCTGTGGAGGAAACGTCACCTGTGGCGTCTGGGACGCCGGAGATCCTGGAGGCCCCGCAACTGTTGGCTCAACCCCACCCGGGCGGCCAGGATGCGAAGACGGCTCCGCGTGAACCTGGCCTGGTGGCAGTGGTGCGGCCACCTTGGAGAGGTCGGAGGGACCGGCGCTGATCGCGGCCGGCTCCTCGACCGGCCTGAGCGGCGCCACGTCGCCCACCACAGTAGTCTCGCTTGGCCGCCGTTTGACCAGGATCATTTTCTTCTCCGCCTTCGGCGGCTCGACGACCGGAGGAGGTGTTTTTTTGGCTTTCAGCGCGGCGGTGTGGCTTTTCTCTTTGTCGGCTTTTTCGGGCTTGTCCGGCTTTCCTTCAAGCGGCTTGGTGGGCTTGGCGGCTTCGACGGTCTTGGGCGGCTTGACGAGAAACGCGGCCGCGGGTTTCTTGGCCTTCCCGGCGGCCTTCGCCAGGATCTTCGCGACCGTGTCGTCCTCGAGGGCGGCCATGTGGTTCGAGACCGTCACCCCGATCCCCTTGAGATCGCTGATCAGATCTTTGCTAGCGATTCCGAGTTGCTTTGCTAGTTCGAAAACCCGCATGCCCGTCCGTGCTCTGGGCTACCCGGTCGCCGCCTCGGAATCCGTCGCCCCCGCAGCAGGAGTGGTCTGAGGCTCCGCCTCCTCGGCACTCGCTTGCTGCGCGGCCGCCGCGGCCGATTCCGCTTGCACCAACCGGGCGTGCTGTTCTTGCAGCTGCTGCGCGATAGCCGCTCGGGTCTCCTGATCCCGCACGACCCGTTCCTTCTCATATTCGCTGGCCCCGATGATATCGATCTTCCAGCCAGTTAGCTTGGCGGCCAGCCGGACGTTTTGCCCGTTGCGTCCGATGGCCAGCGAGAGTTGGTTGTCCGCGACGACGACCAACGCCGATTTCTTTTCCTCATCCAAGCCCACCTTTTCGATGACGGCAGGGTTCAAGGCCTCGGCGATAAAGACCCGCGAGTCCTGTGTCCACGCGATGATGTCGATCTTCTCGCCCCGGAGTTCCCGCACCACCGCCTGGACCCGCGAGCCCTTCATGCCCACGCAGGCCCCGACTGGATCGACGGCGCGGTCCCGCGAGGCGACGGCGATCTTGGTCCGATCGCCGGGCTCGCGGACGACGCCCTTGATCTCGACGATCTTCTCGGCGATTTCCGGCACCTCCGCTTCGAACAGCTTGACGATGAAGTTCGGATGGGTCCGGGAGAGGATCACCTGCACATCGCGCTGCGTCCGTTTCACCTCCAGCAAGTAGGCTTTGATGCGATCCCCCCGCCGGTAGGTCTCCCGTGGAATCTGTTCGTGCGCCGGCAAGATCGCCTCGGTCTTGCCGAGGTCCACGATGTAGTTACGGCGCTCCTGGCCGAGAATGATGCCGTTGACGAGGTCGCCTTGGCGAGCCGAATACTCCCGCTGGACGACTTCCCATTCGGCTTCACGGACTTTCTGGAAGATCACCTGCTTGGCCGTCTGCGCCGCAATCCGCCCGAAGTCCTCGATCTCGATGACGGATCCGATCTCGTCCCCGAGTTCGGCCTCGCTGTCGACCTTGCGGGCCTCCTCCAAGGAGACCTCAGACTTGGGGTTGGTCACCTCGTTGACGATCTTCTTCAGGGAGATGGCCTCGACTTCCCCACTCTTGCGATCAATCCGCACCTGGATGTTTTCGGCCGCCCCGTATTTCTTCTTCGCGGCAGTAAGCAACGCGGACTCCACCGCATCGAGGATGCGTCCCGCATCGATTCCTTTTTCCCGCCCGATCTGTTCGATCACCGCAAGGAGCTCTCGACCCATTGCCCTGCTCCGTCCCTCTCAGAATTCCACTTCCAGCCTTGCTTCCAGAATCTCGGCCAGCGGGAGCACCACCGGCGTTCCCTCGCCGACGCACTTGGCCTTCCCGGCCTGCGCCTCCACCCACACCTGCGCCCCATCCAACTTCTGGATCCGCCCGACGACCACCGCCTGCCCCAGCACCGGCTTGGCCATTTTAAATCGCGCCAACCGCCCGCGGAAACGCTCATAGTCCTCGGGACGCCGGATCGGACGGTCCAGCCCCGGCGAGGACACCTCCAGCAGATACGCGTGTGGGATCGGATCCTCCGCATCTAGCGCATGCCCCATCAGCATGTGGGCGCGCGCACAGTCATCCAGTGTCACGGCTCCCTCACCCTGATCAGTCGGCCGTTCGATGACCACCCGGATCAGGGTCTTGGGGCCACGCCCCCGCACTTCCACGTCGACGAGGACCAACCCGAGAGAAGCCAGAACAGGCTCGACGATCCGCTGGACAATGGAGCCAACCCGTTCGGATCCTCGGGCGGTTCCCTGAGGAACGCCGCCGGCTGGCGCTAGGGGATGGTCTTGACCCGTCATGACCGAAAAAAAAGTGGGCAGAGCCCACTTTCGATAGCGCACCCTACCACACCTATCCTTGCGAAAGCAAGGGGGAACTAGGCCAGGATGCGCTTGAAACGGTCCATCACCAGACAGGTCACAAGACCAGGAGCGCCGGCCCCGATCGGACGACCATTGATGCGGGCGACCGGGAGCACTTCGATCGTCGTGCCCGTCAGCAGGACTTCTTCGGATGTAGCGAGGTCGGCCTCGGTGAGGGGCTCCTCTTTGACCGCCACCCCGGCTTGCTGGGCCACCGTCAGCACGACCTTGCGCGTCACCCCGGAAAGCAACAGGGGCCCCTCGGGCGGCGTGATCAAGACACGGTCCCGCACCACCGCGACATTGCTGGTCGTGCCTTCCACTACATAGCCGTCACGCACGAAAAGCGCTTCAAAGGCCCCCCTGTCCCGCGCTTGCTGCTTGGCGAGCACGTTCGCCAGGAGGCTGACCGACTTGACGTTGCATCGAGCCCACCGGATGTCAGGAACGGTGACGACATCCACGCCGCTGGCATAGAGAGCAGGAGCGGGCGGAACCAGGGCACGAACCGTGATGACCACGGTCGGCGGCACGTGGCTCGCGAGCACGTGGTCACGCGGGGCCACGCCCCGGGTGATCTGGATGTAGACCTTGGCTTCGGGATACCTGCTGCGCGAGACGGCTTCGGAGACCAGCGCCGTCCAGCGCTCTCGCGTATAGGGAACGGGAATACCTACGGCGCGGGCGCTCTGCTCGAGGCGGTCGAGATGCTCCGTCAGATGGAACGGGTGCCCGGCGTAGACCCGAATGAGCTCGTAGACGCCATCTCCGAACTGAAAGCCACGGTCTTCGACCGAGACACGGGCCTCGGAGAGCGGCAGGAAGGCATCGTTGACAAAAGCAATATCAGGCACGCCCGGTTCTCAGGCAGACACTGGGTTCTCACCCGCCACCGTGACGGTATAGACCCGCCGATCCTCGGGGGTGAACTTCCAGCCCATTCGCTTCTCGAACACGAGCCGGTGGACGCCGGACTTCAGCGCGCGGAACTCGAAGGCCCGTTTGCCCGAGTCGATGGCATTGTTGCTGTCACCAAAGCTGCGTTCGTACTCGTCGTTGAGCAAGGCCACCACTTCGGGATTATACGACGGCACGTAGATCTCGCACCGGGTCCGGTCTTCCCACAACCGGATGGTAAAGGTCTCGCCGACGCTCGTCTCCAGGACTTTCTCTTCCTTCCCGCCTTCTCCAACCCCGACTGCCTGCATACCGTCCTCTCCCACGATCGGCGCTATCTTACGCGAGCTGACAGAGTGAGTCAAAGTTTCAAGATGAACCGCAAATTCGCTCCCGGAGCCAGGCCTTCTTGGCGTGCGAAGCCGGCATGGGTCTCGATCACATAGCGGGCCTTTTCTGGTGGCGGGCCGTACTCCGGACACTTCTCGGAGAGGCATGGGGTGACGTTTTCCGTGATCAGCAGCACCTGTTTCCCCTCGTCAACCCAGATGATGTCCACGGGGAAACGGTACTGGCGCGTGTTGCGGCGGTGGAAATCTGCCCTGTCGTAGATGAACAGCATCCCCCAGTTGGGAGGAAGACTGTCCCGGAACGCCAGTCCGGCGTACAAGAGCAACGGATTGTCGGCGACCTCGACAGTCATCTGAGTGCCCGACGGGAAGCTGACCACTATGGATTCGGGACTCTGTCCCGTCGACATGAAGTAGCTGCCCGCCATCAGCAAGACCAACGCTAGGGCAGCGAGAACGCCCAACCGAGTCGCTTGGGGCTTCTCCATAGGTTATACTATCACCGATGAAGCACGGCGCTAGGGCTTTTGTTCGGCCCCAAACAGGTCTTCCGGCCTATGCTAGGCAAGAAAATCACATTGACAAGAGCCCGTTCGCCCTTCTAGAATTTGGTGTTTACCATAACACGAGTGTGGTGACATGGGCCATCCACCGTGCATGATGGCCTCTCTCGACAACGTAGCGATAAGTTTGCTACAGCGCTTCAGGGAAGGAGACGTGGGCTATGGCGTTACTGATTACGGAAGAGTGTATTTCTTGCGGGGCCTGCCTCCCCGAGTGCCCGAACGAGGCCATCTTTGAAACCCGTAGCGACGCCGAGGGGAAAGGCTACCATGTCGGTGATGGCCAGGGCGTCGGCGATAACATCTATGTCATCACTCACGAGCGTTGCACCGAGTGTGTCGGACACTTCGACGAGCCCCAGTGTGCGGCGGTCTGTCCAGTGGATAATTGCTGCATCTCCGATCCCGCCTATCCCGAATCGACGGAGGTTCTCTTGGAGCGCGCCCGGAGGCTGAACCCGGATAAGGAGATCGATCCCAACAAGGTGTGGAGCGGCGTGCGCAACTAAGGCACCGCTCGTCTCCCTCGTAAACCCGAAGCCCCCTCCTCTCCCGGCTGGAGAGGAGGGGGCTTCGTCTTACAATGTCCCCCAGTTCTTGAAATACCGGAGCAAATCCCGGACAGAAAGAATGCCGACGATCTTGCCGTCCTCCGTGACGGCCAAGTGGCGGATGCCCCGCTCGGCCATCAAATCGCTGGCCTCATGCGCGGAGCGGTCGATCTCGATAGCGATGAGCGGGGCGTGCATCACCTGCGAGACCCGCACCTGGTTGGCGTCTCCACCCACCGCCAACACGTTGCGGACGAGATCGGACTCGCTGACGATCCCCACAAACCGCGAGCCTTCCGCCACCAAGAGGGCCCCGACCTTCGCCTCGCGCATGGTCCGAGCGGCCTCGATGACCGGCGCAGTGGGGGTGATGCTCAGGATCTGGCGGCTCATCATCACCGCCAGCGGTCTCTGAATGGCCGATCCCCCGATCGCCATGGCGGGCGCGATTGTAGAGAAGCGGCCTGGGACAGTCAATAGCGAGGGGGTTCTATGGTATACTCCGCCGACACACCGGCAGGCGGAGGGGGTATGAATATCAGCGTCATTGGCACCGGCTACGTGGGGTTGGTGACAGGAGCCTGTTTCGCCGAGTTCGGGGTCCACGTGACCTGCATGGACAGGGACGAGCGCCGGATCGCCCAGCTGGAGAAGGGCGAGATCCCCATTTACGAACCGGGACTGGCCGAACTGGTCCGTAAAGTGCTGTCGGAAGGGCGGCTGCGCTTCACCACCGATCTCGGGCAGGCTGTGGAAACCGGCCTGGTGATTTTCATTGCGGTCGGGACCCCGTCCCGCGAGGATGGGTCCGCGGACCTCTCGTTCGTGGAAGAGGTAGGGCGTGGCATCGCGGCCCATCTCAACAGCTATAAAGTAATCGTCACGAAATCGACGGTCCCGGTGGGAACCGGCCAGCGGGTGCGCGAATTGATCGAACAGCACGGCCCCCGGCCCGTCCACTTCGACATCGTCTCGAACCCGGAATTCCTCCGCGAAGGCTCGGCCATCGAAGACTTCATGCGCCCCAACCGCGTGGTTATCGGCGCTGACAGCCCGCAAGCCGAGGCGATCATGCGCGACCTGTACCGCCCGCTGTACTTGATCGAGACCCCGTTCGTCTTCACGGACATCGCCACCGCCGAGATGATCAAGTACGCCTCCAACGCGTTCCTCGCCACCAAGGTGTCCTTTATCAACGAGGTGGCGAATCTCTGCGAGCGGGTGGGAGCGGACGTGCAAGTGGTGGCCAAAGCCATGGGGCTCGACCATCGCATCGGGTCCAAGTTCCTCCACGCGGGGCCGGGATACGGCGGGTCGTGTTTCCCCAAAGACATCGCGGCGATGATCCAGACCGGCCGCCACGCGGGCTGTCTCATGGAGATCGCCGAGGCGACCGCACGTACCAACGTCAAGCAGCGGTCGCGCATGGTGGAGAAGATCAAGGCCGCGATGGGGGGCTCCGTAGCGGGCAAGTGCATCGCGGTACTCGGGCTCACCTTCAAGCCCAACACCAACGACCTGCGGGACGCGCCGTCGCTGGAGATCATCCCGAAGCTCCAGGACGAAGGCGCGACGATCCGCGCCTATGACCCCGCCGGAATGGACGAGGCGCGGAAGCTCCTCCCGGGCATCACGCTCTGCGCGAACGCCTACGACGCAGCGACGGGCGCCGACGCGCTGGTGCTCATGACCGAGTGGAACCAGTTGCGCAACCTGGAGCTCGAGCAGATCAAGCGGAATCTCAAAGCGCCCGTCTTTGTGGACCTCCGCAACGTGTATGAGCCGGCCCGCATGGCGTCACTCGGCTTCCATTACACGTCGGTCGGCCGACCAGCCTCCCGCGCCAAGGACAGCACGTAGGGGCGGTTCGCGAACCGCCCTCCCCTCACATCACTTCGGTCTTCGGCTTCGGCTTGTACCCCATCCGGTCGAGCAGCTTGCGGATGCGCGCTTGGAGGGTCTCGTCCGCCGTGAGCATAACCTCCGTCAAGGGCTCGACGGCCGGTTTGCCGATCTTGCGGATGATCTCGGAGGCGACCTGCCGGAGGTCGTCATCCTCGTGCGTCAGCAGACTGGCCACCGCCGGCACGCTCGGGGCGCCGATCTTGATGAGGGACTCGTAGGCCCGCTGTCGAATGTCGTTCACCTCGTCGGTCAAGGCTTCGATGAGTGGGCCCACCGCGCGGGGATCGGCTAAGTTGCCCAGGACCTCCACCGCGTACTTCCGGGTAAGCCAGTGACTCTCATTGAGTGCGGCCAGCATCTCTTCCACGCGTGTCTTCTGGGCGTCCCGAGAGCGGATCGTGATGCCCTTGACGATGCGTCGCTTGGTCGGCGCGCCGTGCAGGGTGCCGCCCGGCTCGTCCTCGACCACGCGGACTGTCACCCCGTCGCCCGGCTTGATCTTCTTGAGCTCTTCGACGAGATCCTCCCCAACTTCCAGCATGACGGTCTTCCCTTCGTAGGCGAGGAGCTCGATCTCCAGGGTCCGGTTCTCGACATCGACCTTGACCACCTTTTCGGAAATGAGATTGA
>Ga0066660_10001141_pt1 | contig 10866 bp, 7 predicted proteins | sample GraSoiAngelo_109_FD_75177 | JGI IMG/M metagenome (GOLD analysis project Ga0066660, IMG submission 75177) | Grasslands soil microbial communities from the Angelo Coastal Reserve, California, USA - 14_0903_12_20cm | ecosystem: Environmental > Terrestrial > Soil > Grasslands | place: USA...
GCTCGACTACAATGCTCGCGTGCGACAGCTCTGGCGAGCGCTGCAGGGTGTCCCGCAGTTGCTCCTGGTGCAGCCGGAGCAGCTCAGCTACGACCTCGCTTACGCGCTGGCCCTGTTGCCCCTGGTCGTTGCCGGCATCGTTTTCTTCCTGCAGGACGCGCTGTTGCTGTTCGCGCTGTCGTTTCTCGCCGGCATCGTCTGTCTGCTGGCCATTCAGCTCGCCCGATTGACCTTCGGCTTGCCGGCATGGATCGGCTTCAGGGCGACGCACCCGCTGGTGGCGAGCATCCTGATCGCCAGCTTCTTCTCACCGCGTACGCCCGCCTGGGTTGCGGCGACCATGGTCATCCTCTTCATCGTCATCGACACGGTGCTCTGGCCGCAGCTGCAGCGAGTGATGCTGCATCCCGCCTTGATCATCTTTGGCCTTCTGTTCCTGATCGATCGACAGTTGGGGATCGGCTTCGCCAATCCATTCGACGGCCGTCACCTCGACGATCCGCTGCTGATCTGGTACAAGCTGCAAATCGTGATCGACCCGGTAAAGCTTTACGTCGGCAACGTGCCGGGGCCGATCGGCGTCACGTCCGCCGGCGCGGTCGTGCTGGGCCTGACGTACCTGTGGTACACGCGCAAGGTCTCGCTCGGGTTGATCGCCGGATTCGTCTGCGGCATCGCCGCGGTCGCACTAGCGATTCGCTCAGACCTCGGGTTTCAGCTGGCGTCCGGACCGTCGCTCTTCCTCGCGGGCTACGTCGCGGCCGACCGTCGCCGCGTCCAGTTAGCGGAGCGATATACGTTCCTGTTTGGAGTCGCGGCCGGTGTTGCCACGATGCTCCTGCGCTGGTACGGCCAGGGATTGCAGGCCGCCTGGCAGGGGCTGCTGCTTGCCAGCGTGGTCGTCACTGTGGCGCTGCGCGTTCAGGCCATCCGGCGCCGGCGTACCCGGCAGGCCGGTGGACCGACGCCACTGCGCACCCTCACCGTTGAGTCCGGTGAGGGCGAGCGCCGGCACACATTGGCACCTCCGCGCCCCGACGTACGCCAACCTGTACGACCCCAGGTTCGGCAGCCGGTGATGGCGACATCGCCGGTGGCCACGGCATATAGCCGGGGCTCCGCTGCGCGACCGGTCCGCGCCTACGATTCGCAGGGCGATCCGAATGACATGGTCCGGCAGATGCGCAGTGCGGCCAGTCGGGGTGGCACGCTGCGCGGCGTACAGGGAAGCCCGTTCCTGCTCCTGCCGGCACTGGTGGTCATCAATCCCGTCGGACTGTGGCTCACCTGGACGGCGCCGCTCGTCGGCCGCCGCACCAAGCTGATGTTGACCGCCGCCTCGGCCCTCTGGTATCTAGGAGTGGCTGGGCTGGTGCTGCTGCTGGTGCTGACGCGGCACTAGCGTCTGTGGTCTGCTGCTCATCCTGATCGTTTGATCGCGCGCCGGCCCAACGGAGACGATGTCGATCGGCGCGCGGCAGAGTTGCTCGAGACGGTCGATGTATCGGCGAGCCGCCTTCGGGAGATCTTCCGGCCGGCGAAGACCGGCGATCGAGGATCCCCATCCCGGGAGTTCCTCGTAAACCGGCTCGCAGTGCTTGAGGTGACTGATGTTCGCCATCGGAAATTCCTGTAGCTCACCTTTGCTGACATACCCGGTGCAGATCCGGATGGGATCGAATCCGTCGAGGACGTCAAGCTTGGTCAGGGCGATCGAGCCGATCCCGTTCAGGACCACGCTGTAGCGGGCCACCGCGGCATCGAACCAACCAACGCGCCGTGGCCGCCCGGTCGTGGTGCCGTACTCCACCCCGATCTTGCGGATCTGTTCGCCCAGGGCATTGTCGAGCTCGGTCGGCATCGGGCCGTAGCCAACGCGGGTGGTATAGGCCTTGAAGACACCCATCGTCAGGTCGACTGCCGTCGGCGGAATCCCGGAGCCCGTCAGCGCGCCGCCCGCGGTGGGCGAAGACGACGTCACGTAGGGGTAGGTGCCGAAGTCCAGGTCGAGCATGCTGCCCTGCGCCCCCTCGAGCAGAACCCGATCGTTGCGGCCGAGCGCCCGATGGATGATCGGGAAAATGTCCTGGATATAGGGCCCGAGGCGCTCGCCGTACCCGGTGTATTCGTCGAGGATCGCCTGCCGATCCAGTGGCTTCACGTGATAGAGCTGCTCGAGAATCGGATTCTTGATCTTGCTGAGCACGAAGCTCAGTTTCTTCTCCAGAAATCGCGGCTTCTGCAGGTCGCCGGCGCGAAAGCCGATGCGCCGAACTTTGTCGGCGTACGCCGGACCGATGCCGCGCCAGGTGGTGCCGAGCCGGTCATCGCCACGCTGCTCTTCCTCGAGCTTGTCGAGGATCGGGTGCCAGGGCATGATGAGATGAGCGCGATCGGAGATGAGGAGGCGGTCGATGCTGATCCCGCGCGACTGCACCTGCTCCATCTCCTCGAGCAGGACCCGCGGATCGAGCACGACGCCGTTGCCGATGACGCAGGTGGTGTTGGGATAGAGGATGCCGGAAGGGATCAGATGAAAGCGGAATTCCTGACCGGCGTTGACGACGGTGTGGCCGGCGTTATTGCCGCCCTGAGAGCGAATCACCATGTCCGCGTTTTCCGAGAGCAGATCGATGATCTTGCCCTTGCCCTCGTCGCCCCACTGGCCGCCTACGAGGATCGTGACCATGGCTACGACCCGCGTCTCCGATCGACGTTGGCGAACTTCGTCTGCTCGTCGATGAAGAGCAGCTCGAATTTTCCGGTGGGACCGTTGCGATGCTTGGCGATGATGATTTCCGCGATGTTGCGCCTGTCTTCGGCGACGTTGTCGTTGTAGAAACGCTCGCGATAAATGAAGAGCACGAGGTCGCTATCTTGCTCAAGTGTGCCCGACTCGCGAAGATCAGAAAGCTGAGGGCGATGATCTGTTCGCTTCTCGGGTTCGCGGCTCAGCTGTGAGCAAGCGATCACAGGGATCTGTAACTCTCGGGCGAGACTCTTCAGACCGCGCGAGATATCGGAGACCTCCTGCACACGATTTTCTTGATTGCGACCCTGCATCAGTTGAAGATAGTCGACGATGATCAGACCGAGGTTATTCGCAGACTTCAAGCGCCGTGCCTTGGTGCGCATCTCCATGACTGACACGTTCGGCGAGTCGTCAATGTAGATCTGCGCCTCCGAGAGCGACCCCATCGCCTGGGCGATCCGTGGCCACTCGGCGTCCTTGAGCAACCCGGTACGCAAGCGATAGGAATCGACGGACGCCTCGCTGCACAGCAACCGTGTGACGAGCTGCTGCTCGGACATTTCGAGAGAAAAAATGGCGACCGGGATCTTGTATTGGATGGAGGCATGCTGAGCGATGTTGAGTGTCAGCGACGTGTTATGGACGAGGACATCTTCAGCAATGAAATTCGCGCCCGATGGAACCGCGAGGTCATAAACCTGGTGGTCGCCAACCGGCTCGATGGAGACGATCCGGTCCCAGTAGAGTTCCGGATTCGCGAGCTCGCTCAGCCACCAATCCTCGAGAATCTCGTTGAAAATTCCCAGTCGTCGCTGGGACAGGCCATGATTCGTCCGCGGGTTGTAGGTTTCGAATCTGGAGGTATGGGCTCGTTCTCCGGACAGGACGGCGAGCTTCGACCAGCCAAGGCCCTGCATCGCCGCCGCCTGACCCACCATTGTCCAGACGACCACGGGAAGATGGCCGTTGTTGCTTCGGAATTGCGGCAAGTCCTTCGGGAAGCGATCAACCTTCTCGCCAATCCATCCGATCTCTGCTTGATACCGAGCAACCGATTCGGAGTCGGTGATTTGGACGCGCCAGCAGCGTTCAGACTTTCGGTAGAGGCGTGAGACGATACCGAATCGGACAAGCGCGTGATGCACGTCCTTTGCAAGACCTTCAGAGGCAACGGCGAATTCAACTCGGGGACGTCCGTTCTGTGTGCGGAATATGCTCCCGTCGCACGACATCAAGCCCCTTATGAGCTCACGAAGCGCCTCTTTATCCCATCGCCACACAACGTTTGGTAACCGCTTGAACTCAGCCTTTTTACCCCAGAGCCCGAGATCCTTTAGCCACCTAACAAGAGGATTGAACCGGCTCGCTGGGAGTTTGGTTTTGGCGAAGTAACCAAAAACACGATAGTGGGGGCCGCGCTGCGCTACGTGACATGTTGGGAAATGCGTCGTGATCGCCGCGCGAAAGTCCTCAACGATTTTAGGGTCGACGTTAATAAACTCGGGCGCGCTCGTCGAGAGTGCGCCGTCTCCGATGAAGTAGCCGAGCAGTCGCGCCAATTGCGCAGGCACCTTTTCAATTCCGAAGATGGCCAAGCGACGCGGGACGGCAATTGCATCCCCCTTGATCAGCTCGTGCAGAGGCTGCCAACCGGACACGGTTAGAAATGGATGGTGCCCGGTGACCTCGACCCGTCTTCCCGTTTGCGTGGTTACAGCAAAACACGGCTGCATACCGCTATCGACCCAATCTGCGATCTGACGGGACTCGATCCGTCCGTACGGTGAGAGACCAAAAACGGAAGGCCGCTTGAGTTTCACGAATTCCTCAATCGACAATCGGGCGCCTGTCTCAGGATCGTCTACAAGAGTGCTCGCGACCAAACATTTCCCAACCCCAGGTCTAGCTGCAATGATGATCAAGTCCGACTTCTGGAAACCGCCGGTTTTCGCATCCAGGTCGTTGAAGCCGCTCGGCACGCCGGAGATAACTGACTGATCTTTGTGGATCTGCTCGATCTGGTCCCAGGTCGTCTTGAGGATGTCTTTGAGGGCGACGAAGTCCTGCGTGATGCGGCCTTCGGCGATGTTGAAGATGACACCCTCGGCGGTGTCGAGCGCGGTGCTGGCCGGTGTGCTCTCGTCGAACCCTAGCGCGGTGATGCGGCCGCCGGCGCTGATCAGTTTTCGCTTGGTCGCGGCTTCTTCGACCAGATGCCCGTAGTACTCGACGTTGGCCGCCGTCGGCACGCCGCTCTCGAGCTCGGCGAGGAACGCCTGGCCGCCGACCCGCTCGAGCACCCGCATCTTCTCCAGCTCCGCCGCCAGCGTGAGCAGGTCGATCGGATCCGAGCCGTCGTAGAGATTGAGGGCCGCGCGATAGACCTGGGCGTGGTGGTCGAGGTAGAAATCTTCCGGACGGAGGAAGTCCGCGACCCGGACGATCGCATTGCGGTCCAGCATCAACGAGCCGAGCACCGAGGCTTCGGCTTCGAGGTTGTGGGGCGGCACCCGGCCGCCAACGGCCGGCAGCCCCGGCGAGCGTCTCAGGTCGACCGTCAAGCGGAGGTGACCATCAGCGGAATGCGCGCTCTGACATCCCGGTGCAGCTTCACGTGGGCGGTGCCCGGCCCCATGGCCTTGACCGGCTCGTCGAACTCGATCTTGCGCCGGTCGAGCGTGATGCCGTGCTGTTGCTTGAGCGCCGACGCCACGTCGGCGTTGGTCACGGCGCCGAACAGCTTGCCATCCTTGCCGCTCCGAAGTTTGAGCACCACCTGCGCGGCTTCGAGCCGGACGGCGAGCGCCTTGGCGTCATCCACTTCGCGCTGTTCGCGCTGAACCGTGGTCGCTCGTTGCCGATCGACCTGTTCCTGTGCCCCGCGGGTCGCCGGTTGAGCCAGCTTCCGCGGAATCAGGAAGTTACGGGCAAAACCGTCGGCAACATCTTTGGTCTCTCCCGCTTTGCCGGTTCCCTTTACGTCCTCGATGAGCACAACTTTCATGCCGACCTCCCTCTCGCCCGCGTGACCGCCAGCCCCCGCTGGCGCAGCTCGCCAAGTCGAGACCGCAGCCCCTCGCGCCCGTTGCGCAAATCCTGGTCGAACACGCTGGTTCCCAGCGCGATCCGTTCCTGATGCTCCGCAACGACATCCTTCGGCGCCTTCTCGACGAACATCCGGACGGCCAGTACGGTCAGGGCGACGGCATCCATCTCGCCGAAGATCGGCAGCCGGAGCGGCACGTCGACCACCGGGTTGAGGATCAGCGCCATCGCGGCGGCGAGCGCCACTTTGTTGCGTTGCGGGACGCGCGGATCTCGATAGAGACAGTAGGTGAGCTTTCCATATCGAGGCAGCTCTCGAGCGATCCGCCGGAGCAGCCGAAGACTGAGCAGCATGCTTCCTCTATATCCCCGCGAGTCCAGCGCATCGAGTCGGTTCCGCTGCGCTTAGGCGTCGCAGATTTTACCAGAGCACAAGCCTACGCAACCGTTGTGACAGCTGTCTGTCGCAAGTCGTCCACCACTTGCACCGAGGGCCTGTGGATAGGCACTGGAAAACCTCCCTGACAGGCCTCAACGGAGGATGACGACGACGAAAATCAGGTAGCCGCCGATCAGCACGAGGCCGCTCCAGCGATTCAGTCCTCGCCCCGCGTAGCCGAGTCCGATCGCGACCGCGGTTAGCGCCGTGAGCCAGGCGATGTCGGCCATCGCGCCTGGCGCCGACGCCAGCCCACCGATCAACACGGCTGGCAGACTGACGCCGGCCAGCAGGTTGAGCGTGTTGCTGTTGAAGGCGAGACTCACCACGGCCGTCCCGTTCCCCGACAGCGCCATGCGGGTGGCGGCGTAGGCATTCGGCAGGCTCGTGATCGCCGCCAGCGCCACTGCCCCGAGAAACACTCGCGAGAGATGCCAGTGATCGCCCAGCACCAGCGCGCCGTTCACCATGGCGATGCTCCCCGCCACGATCGCCGCGATCGACGGGACGATCCACCAGACCGGGCCCCACAAGTCCTGCAAGCGCTCGCTGCGTTTGAGCTCACCGTGAATGACGCGGGCCGCGGCCGCCAGCCGGTGTCGCATCGTCCGCGGCAGGAAAAGGTGCTCGACTCGATGCGGTTCGGCCGCGAGCAGGAACACATAGAAAAGGAAGACGCCGAGGAGCAAAACCAGCGCAGCCAGGGGCGCCAGCCGCACTAGCAGAAGCAGGCCAATCACCAGGGTCGCCCAGAACGCGACGCTTCCGTCCAACACCAACAGAATCCGGCGAAAAGAAACGCGGCCAGCGACGACCGCACTGAGTCCGAGCAGGGCCGCGAGATTGAACAGATTCGAGCCCAGAATCACGCCGAGGCCGACGTCTTTCGCACCCGAGGCCAGGGCGGTGATCGCCGAGGAGATCTCCGGCGCGTCGGCACCCAGCGCCGTCAGGAGGCCGACGAGACCGGCGGCCAAACCCACATTGGTCCCCAGCCGGCCGAAGCCACGGACCAGCAGCTCGCTGGCGCCCAGGCTGAGGGCCAGCCCGATCGCGAAGACGACCAATGCCAGGCCGGTCGACACTAGCCTTCGAGCAGCTCCGGATGCGCCTCAAGGTAACGCCAGGCGGCTTCGGCATCGGGTTGGAGGACTCCGTCGACGATCGCGTCTTCGAGTGCCGATTTGACCCGTCTGATCCATGGTCCGGGGGGACGCCCGGTACGGGCCATGAGGTCCTCGCCAGTGAGTGGTGAGCGGATAGCCGCAATCGCCAGCGCATCCAGCCGGCGGATGCGCGATTCCAGGTCGTCGATCTTCTTGACGTCCGGGTAGTGGCTCGCGCGCATGTCGGCGCGCGCCAGGTCGAGCAGCCGGTTCAGCTGGTCGCCCGCATCGCGCACCAGCCGGCGGACCGCCTTGTCCTCCCAGGTTTCGGGGTCGTACTGGATCGGGCGCATATGCAGCCGAACCAGCTTGGTGACCGCATCGATGCGCTCGCCTGGATAGCGGAGCTGCCGCAGCGCCGTGCCCGCCATCGTGGCCCCCTTTTCCTGGTGGCCGATGAAGGTCGGCTTTCCATCACGCAGCTCGTGCACCGCTGGTTTGCCCACGTCGTGGAACAGCCCGGCCAGCCGGGTGGTCAATTCCGGCGGCGTCAGCGAGGCGGTACGCAGCGAGTGGCCGAAGACATCGTGGCTATGCCATCCTCCCTGCTGCATTCCCTTACCGGATTCGAGCTGGGGCACGATGCGGACCAGCAGCCCGGTCGCATCCAGCAGCTCGAGGCCACGCTGAACCTGCGAGGCGACCAGCAGCTTCGAAAATTCGTCGCGGATCCGCTCCATCGAGACGACAGGCGGCTGCAGCCGCGACGACTGGGCGCGAATCGCCTCTTCGACCGCGGGATCGAGCGAGAACTCCAGCGTGGTGGCAAAGCGCACGGCGCGTAGCATCCGCAAGGGATCTTCATCGAAAGTTGTCTGCGGGTCGAGCGGCGTCATGATTCGGCGCGCCTTGAGGTCTTCGAGACCGCGGTCGGTGAGATCCAGCACCGTTCCGTCCCAGTCCATCAGCAAGGTATTAACCGTGAAATCGCGGCGAAGGACGTCATCCTTCAAGCTGCCTGGGCTTACCTGTGGCTTCCTGCTGGTTGGTCCGTATTTCTCAGCCCGGCTTGAGACGAATTCGAGGGCATGGTCAGGATCAATGGCCAGATGAGCAGTTCCAAAGCGTTCGAAGATCACGGGTGGATTAGCCACGTGCAATGCTTGGCCCACCGCGGTGGCCAATTGCGCCGCGCCAGTGCCCTTCGACCAACGAGGAGGCAAGTCGACAACCACGAAGTCGACTTCGGGGATCCGCTTCGCGCGTTCGCCACCCAACAGCCGATCGCGCACATAGCCCCCGACCGCCACGGTTGGCAGGTTCAGCTTTTGGGCTTCCTCCCTAACAGCGGTGAAGGCGCTCTCCCATTCGGGAAGCGCCGGCGGATCAAGCCGAACGGGCATGCCGGGCGCGCAGCTGCGCAAATTCGACCGCCCCAATCAAGCCGGCGTCCCCGCCGAGCGCCGGGCGGACGATCCGCAGCCCTCGCCGCGCCGCCTTCCAGGAGGACGCCGCCATGGAACGCCGCATGGGCGCCAGCAGCTGGCGGCCGGCCTTCAGGACGCTTCCGCCCAGCACGATCAACTCCGGATTGAAGAGGTTGACGAGCGTCCCCATCGCAATTCCGAGGTAGCTGCCGGCGGACTCCAGGATGGTGGTCGCGAGCTCGTCTCCGGCGCGCGCGGCCCGCACCACATCCTCGGGACTCGGGTCCGAGAGACGGTGCAGGGCGCTACCCGCGGAGTGCGGCGCGGCGATCCGGGCGGCATGGGCGATCCCCGTGCCACTGGCCACCGCTTCAACACACCCATGATTGCCGCAGCGGCACAACGGTCCGCCCGGCTGCACGACGATATGACCGATCTCCCCGGCAATCCCGTGCGCGCCAGCATAGAGCTCGCCCCGCAAGATGAGACCGGCGCCAATGCCGGTGGAAACCGTCACATAGATGAGCTCGCTGGCACCGCGGGCCGCGCCGCGACGGTGCTCGCCGAGCGCTGCCAGATGCGCATCGTGGTGAAGGAAGCTGGGAATTCCGGTCGCTCGGGAGAGGATCCGGTTGAGCGGGACGTTGTGGAACCCCGGCAGGTTGGCCGGGCTGATCACGAGGCCGGCCGCCGGGTCGACCGGGCCGGGGAGACCGATACCGAGCGCGCGCACACCTCGAGCCGGAGTCCCGTCCAGGTCCAGCGCTTCAGCGACCGTCTCGGTGATCCGCTTGATGACGTGCCGGCGCCCGCGGGCGGCCTCGGTCGGATGTCGCACCACCGTCCGCAGCTTGCCGCGTGCGTCAGCGACCGCCACTCGCAACTGCGTGCCGCCGAGATCGATCCCGACGAAGGCCATCAGCGCCAGCGGGGGCGCGGCAACGGCCGTAACGTGGCGGCGGCCAGCAGCGCCCCGATGAAGAGGGCGATCGCCGTGGCCCGGAAGATCAAGTGATACTCATCGAAAATCGCCTGCTTCACCTTGAGCAGATAGACGGCGTACTGGCTGGCGAAGTTCGGGTTCAGGCCAGGTAGCGGAGGCAGCAAGTGCGCGGTCGCCTGGTGAAATTCCCAGAGGCTGAACCCCGCGACCAGAGAAAAGCCGACCAGCATGCCGATCAGCCGCATGACGATCAGAAAGGAGGCCCCGGCGCCGCGCTCGGCCTCGCCCACCGCATCCAGCAAGGCGGCGCTGACCGGAGCGATTTCGATCCCAAGTCCCAATCCCGTCAGAAAGAGCTCGCCATCGGCCCGCGTGAACGGTCCGAGCAGCTGCGGCCCGAGCGACCCCTCGTTCCAGCCTGAGAGCAGCAGGAAACCGATCGCCGCCAGGACGAGACCCAGGGCCGCAACGAGCCGATAGCTGCGCAGCCGTTGCGCCAAAAAACCGCCGGCCAGAGCACCGATCGGAATACCGAGCATCAGACGGAACAGCAACCACGCCGAGCCACTGGCATTCATCGAGAAGACCGCGTTCGCCAGCACGGGGATATAAACAAGTGCCACCATCAGGCCCGCGCCCGCGACGGCATTGGTCAGGGCCGACCCGGTAAATGACGTGTCGCGGAAGCGGCGTACGTTGATCAGCGGATTCGCGGTCCGGCGCTCGTGCCAGATGAAGGCGGCGAAGCAAATCAGCGCCAACGGCGCCTGCCAGACGAAACCTTCGCCGACTGGACTCTGCTCCGGATTGGCGGCGTAGAGCGCCAGCGTCAGGAAGACCAACCCGGCGGTGGCGAGAGCAGCCCCCAGCCAGTCGAGCCGCGCCGGTCTTCGCTCCTCGCCGCCGGCGCGGATCTCGGGCCATAGCGCCCAGAAGATCACGGCGGCGACCGGGATGTTGATCCAGAAGATCCAGGTCCAGCCGAAGGAGGAGGCGGTGATCAATCCGCCCCACAAGGGACCAAGGACGCTGCCGATCTCTTGCAGCGCGCTGATGGCGCCCAGCACCGGGCTACGATCACCCGCCGGATACAGGTCGGCGGCGAGCGCCAGCACGGCCGGCACGAGCGCCCCGCCGCCGGCGCCCTGCAGCAC
>Ga0066660_10001144_pt1 | contig 10858 bp, 10 predicted proteins | sample GraSoiAngelo_109_FD_75177 | JGI IMG/M metagenome (GOLD analysis project Ga0066660, IMG submission 75177) | Grasslands soil microbial communities from the Angelo Coastal Reserve, California, USA - 14_0903_12_20cm | ecosystem: Environmental > Terrestrial > Soil > Grasslands | place: USA...
CCATTGATCCGCATCACCAATTCACAATTCGCGCTTTCAAGCTTTTTGCGGATGGTGCGCTCGGTTCGCGCGGGGCGGCGCTGTTCGAACCTTATAGCGACGCTGTGCAAACCAACGGCGTGATGACCACTCCGGAGGCAGAAATCTACAATTTGACGTATCGGGCGTTGCGAGCAGGTTTTCAAGTTTGTACGCATGCCATCGGCGACGCCGCGAATCGCAGCACGTTGAATGCTTACGAACAAGCCGAGAAGGCCGTGCCCGATGCACACGATCCGCGGTTGCGCGTCGAGCATGCGCAGGTGCTCGCGCCGGAAGATATTCCACGGTTCGCGAAACTCGGCGTCATCGCCTCCATGCAGCCCACGCACGCCACGTCCGACATGCCGTGGGCGGAGGAGCGCCTCGGCCCGGAGCGCGTTAAGTACGCCTATGCGTGGCGTTCGGTGAAAGATTCCGATGCGCATTTGCCGCTGAGTTCGGATTTTCCCGGCGAAACGCTCAATCCATTCTACGGAATCTATGCGGCCATCACGCGGCAGGATCCGCGCGGCCATCCGCCGGCAGGCTGGCATCCGGAGCAAAGACTTACCCTCGAAGAGGCGCTGCGCGGCTACACCGTAGAAGCCGCCTATGCGGAGTTTGAAGAAAAGAACAAAGGCTCCATCGAAAGGGGGAAGCTGGCCGATTTGACCGTCATCTCGAAGGACATTACGAAAATTCCGCCGGCGGAAATTCTCTCGATTCGCGTGCTGAAAACCTTCGTCGGCGGCAAAGTGGTGTACGACGCCGAAACCTCTCACTAGGCACGATGGCTGTTTGATGGCCAGGCACGCAGAGATTCGGTAAGATGGTCGAAACCAATTTGAGAGGCACAGGAGGAAAATCATGAGCATTTCGGTAGGACAAACTGCCCCGGATTTCACGCTGCAGAATCAGGACAAGAAAGAAGTGAAGTTGTCCGACTTTACGGGCAGAAAGAACGTCGTGCTGATGTGGTACCCGCTCGACTGGAGCCCCACTTGCACCAACGAACACGCCTGCTTCGTGAACGATCTGAAGAAGTTCGAGACGCTAGACGCGGAAGTGCTGGGGATCAGTGTGGACAGCGTGTGGTCGCACAAGGCCTTCGCGGACAAAATGGGCATCAAGTATTCCTTGCTCGCGGATTTTCATCCCCGCGGCGCCATGAGCGAAAAGTACGGAGTGTACCTGGCCGACAAAGGAATCACCGGCAGAGCCATTGCCATCGTGAACAAAGCGGGGAAAATCGCCTGGTTCAAGAATTACGACATTCCCGTGGTGCCCGACCTCAAGGAAGTCTCCGCGGCCCTGTCACAAGTCAAAGCCGCCACCGCTTAGCAGCTGCGGGCAGGAGTGGGTCATGAGCGCCGAGGCTTCTCGCCGCGCTCCCGACATGTCGCTGAGCGAACTGGTTCGCCTCTATCGCCTACAGGCCGGTGATTTCGGCCGGCCTGCCGCGCTCTGTTCGTTTGCTCTTTCTCATGCTGAAATCGAGCGCCTTTTTTCTTCCTACGACGAGGACTATCACATCAGCCGCTTCTTCCATTTCTCGGAAGGGGAAGGCGAGAAATTTATAATTAACGGCATTCCCGCTACTCACGTTTCCATCGAGAGGGAAATCGAGGAGATTCTTTAGCGCGCGTCGAGTCACGGAGGAACTCAGGGATTCACCTTGGACCACGTTTGCCGTGGCCGACCCGAACCGCAAATACTTCGCTCTGCTCTCCCAGCTGCCTCTGACCAAGTTACGGCTTCTGCGCTTCAGCCGCAAATTCAGGGGCAACTTCGCAAGACTCCTGGAGTGGTGGGGTATGCGCTGAGGGCCCAATCGCTAAGCCATAACTTTTGGACGCTTTCCGCCTGGACCGACGAAAGAATGCTTATGGAATTCTTGAGCAAATTTCCGCACGCGGAAGCGATGAAGGCGTTCGCCCGTTATAGGGTCCCAAATGGGAATTTCGGTCTCGCAGCAGTTGCCTTCTTAGGCGGCTTTCAAACCGACCGCCTCGACGAGATCGTCCAGCGCCTGAAGCACGGCAGTGTATTCGACGGTCCCGGGCTGTGGTCTTTCCTTTGGGAATGGATTGGTCTGCGGCACGGGCCGCCAGCGGCAAATGCTCCAAGTTCGCGGTCGCTGGTTATACGGGGACGGCGCGGTGGAAGCGCCGCGAGAGTTTCGCGTGCTCTTCGCGAATCTCTTTGGGCAGACGGGCGCCGAATTTCATCAGGAACTGCTTGGAATCTTCCAGTTCGTCTTCCCAATCCTCGGGGCTTACGCGCAGCAATTCGTCCAGCGCCTCATCGGAAACCTTCAGGCCGTCGAGCGTCAAACCTTTCATTGCCGGCACGTAGCCAATGGGCGTTTCCTGCGCCGCGCCGCGGCCTTCCATGCGCTCCAGGATCCACTTCAGCACGCGCACGTTCTCCCCAAAGCCGGGCCACAGGAATTTCCCGTCGGCGCCCTTGCGGAACCAGTTCACGTGGAAAATCTTTGGCGGATGCGGGATCCGTTTACCCATTTCCAGCCAGTGTCCAAAATAATCAGCCATGTTGTAGCCGCAGAACGGCAGCATGGCCATGGGATCACGCCGCGTGATTCCCACGTCGCCTGTGGCCGCGGCGGTGGTCTCGCTCGCCATCGTCGCACCGACGAAGACCCCGTGCTGCCAGTCGAACGATTCGTAGACGAGCGGCGCCACACGCGCGCGGCGGCCACCGAAGATAAACGCGGAAATCGGAACGCCTTCGGGCGCTTCCCATTTCGGCGAGATGCTCGGCGACTGCTTGGCAGGAACGGTGTAGCGCGCGTTCGGATGCGCGGCGGGGCCTTTGGAGGAATCCCACTTCTCGCCTTTCCAGTTCGTAAGTTCGGCGGGGGGGTCACTGCCGATTCCCTCCCACCACGGTTCGCGCTGCGCAGTCATGGCGACATTGGTGAACAAAGTATTTTTGTGCAATGCCCTCATCACGTTGGGATTCGTGTGCATTCCTGTGCCAGGCGCGACGCCGAAGAATCCTGCTTCCGGATTGATGGCGTGCAGATAGCCGTCGTCGGCGATTTTCATCCACGCGATGTCATCGCCCACGGTCCAGACGCGGTAACCTTGACTTTCCAGGGCGGACACCATCATGGCCAGGTTGGTCTTGCCGCAAGCGCTGGGAAACGCTGCGCCCATGTAAGTCACCTTCCCGCCGGGTGATTCGAGCCCGAGAACGAGCATGTGCTCCGCCATCCAACCTTGTTCGCGCGCCATCACGCTGGCAATGCGCAACGCAAAACATTTTTTCCCGAGTAGCGCGTTGCCGCCGTAACCTGAGCCGACGCTCCAAATCAGTTCCTCCTCCGGAAAATGTACGATGTACCGGCGCATGGGATCCAGATCGCCCAACGAGTGCAAGCCGGGAACAAATTCGTTCGAGGGACCCAGGCGATCCAGCGCGACCTGGCCCATGCGCGACATGATGCGCATACTCGCCACCACGTAGGGGCTGTCGGTCGCTTCGACACCGACTTTGCTGATGGGCGAGTTTGCCGGCCCCATGATGTAGGGCACGACGTACATGGTGCGGCCACGCATGGCGCCATCAAAGAGCGCGCCGACTTTGCGTTTCGCAGCGTCAGGGTCCATCCAATTGTTGGTCGGGCCGGCGTCGTCTTTGTCGCGCGAGCAGATAAATGTGACGCGCTCGGTGCGCGCCACGTCGTTTACGGAACTGCGGTGGAGATGGCAGTTTGGATAGGTTTTTTCATTCAGCGTGAAGGTGTCCCCAGCGCGCAGCATCAGGTCGACCATGCGCCGGTATTCCGCCTCAGACCCGTCGCAATACACGACGCGGTCCGGCTTGGTCAGCTGCGCCGCTTCTTCCACCCAAGTTTCCAGCGGAGTTGCCACTTGCTCTCCTGTCCAAAGACCGTTTGCTGCAGAGTCTTTAGCGTGTGGCGCTCGGGGCCTTGCAACACCGATAGCGCTCACGGTGAAGCCCCTCGCAAAGCGAGGTCTTAGAGCGAAATGGACTCGGCCATACCAACAGGCCTCTTTTAGGAGGGAACTCTCGGCCCGGGTTGGCAAGGCGCGATGATTCTATCCAAAAACCAGTCTATGTTAGGGCTTGCCTTCCGCGCAACCCGGCCCACCAAGGAGCCGTGCGCGGGTCACTTTGAGGTGTGACCAAGATCACGGCCAAGGGGTCGCGCGAGCCCCAAAATACGGCGTGCATCATCGCGGAGCGCGCGTGTTCAAAATCCGGCAGGCCCAATTCCTAGCCCCAGGTATCAAGCGCTTCGTTATTGAGGCTTCCCGGATTGCCCGCGAGCAAAAGCCAGGCCAGTTCGTCATGGTTCGAGTCAACGAGCAGGGCGAGCGCATGCCACTGACGATTGAAAACTCAGATCCCGCAGGGGGGACGATTAGCATCGTGGTGCAGGCCGTGGGCAAGACCACGCACCTGATGCACGCCCTGCGACCCGGAGATGTGTTGGCTGACGTGGTCGGCCCCTTAGGCAAACCCTCGGAAATCAATAAGTTTGGAACCGTAGTGGTGGTTGGTGGGGGCGTAGGGACGGCCATGGCTTACGCCACGGCCTTGGCCTTGAAGCGCGCGGGCAACGACGTCATTTCCATTATTGGGGCGCGGAGCAAAGAATTGGTGATTCTGGAGCGGGAAATGCGCGCGGTGAGCGACACGCTGATCGTGACCACAGATGACGGAAGCTATGGGTTGAAAGGCTTCGTCACGGATTGGCTGCGGGAGCTCATCAAACGCGGCACGCCGATTGACCTGGTTCTCGCAGTGGGCCCCGTGGTGATGATGAGCGCTGTCGCAGAATTGACCCGGCCGGTAGGGATTCGAACGGTGATTAGCCTTAATCCGATCATCATGGACGGCACGGGAATGTGCGGCGGCTGCCGGGTGCTAGTGGACGAGAAAAGCCAATTTGCGTGTGTGGACGGGCCGGAGTTTGAGGCGCATCGCGTGAATTTCGAAGTGCTGGTGCAGCGCAACAGCATGTACCGCGAGGCGGAACGACGCGCGACGGAAGAATTCGTCCGCGAGGTGCAGGCGGCGAAGAACGGCACGCAAAGCGAAGAACCGTGCCTGTCGTGTCCGGAGGCGCGCGATGAAGCCGCCGGCCGCACCTTCACGGAACCCCCTGACGCTGAAAGAACGCGTTAAAGTGCCGCGGCAGGCCGTGCCAGAACCGGATGCCGTGCCGCGCAGCTCGAGGAGTTTTTCCCGGCGGCGATATCGTCACCGGGAGCGCCACGGTAATCTTAGAGATGGGCGCAAGGCGCGTGGCGAAATCCATTCATGAATATCTGACTACTGGCGTATGGGAAGCTCCCACCGCGTAGAGGACCTGCGATTGCGCTTGTTCCCGCTTCGGTGTTGTAGATTAGAGGCCCTTGTCTAGAGAAAACGATTTCGACCGGCTGCGCGTGGTGCTGGTGAATACGCGGAACCCGCTGAATATTGGAGCGGCGGCGCGCGCGATGAGCAACTTCGGCTTCCTGCATTTGCGCGTGGTGAATCCCTACGAATTGGCGTTTCGCGAGGCGCGTTCGGCCGTGGGGGCAGCGCCGCTGCTCGCACAAGCGGAGGAATTCAATTCGTTGAAGGAAGCGGTCGCGGATTGCTCGCTGGTCGTGGGCACGACGGCGCTGCACCGGCGGAATCGGTGGCATATGGTGCGGGATTTGCGGTGGGGAACGCGTTTGATTCGAAAGCGCCTTTCCGGAAGCCGCGTGGCGCTTCTTTTTGGCTCGGAAAAGCGCGGTCTTTCCAATGAGGATCTCAGCCATTGCCACTGGCTGATGCGCATCCCCACGCGGGAAGAGCACCGCTCGATGAACCTTGGGCAAGCAGTTGCGGTCAGTCTGTATGAATTGGCTCGTGACAAGAAACCTCCTGCGGCGCCAGAAAGAACAGCGCTCGCCCCCGCAGGGGATCTCGAGAGGCTCACCTCGCTTCTGCTCGAAGCTTTGAAGACCAGCGGCTACCTAAAAAGCAGCGAAAAAGGCAGCAACGCGAAATCGCGTTCTGCGGCGCCAGCCGAAGAAAAAATTCGACGATTCATTCGGCGGATGAAGGTCTCGGCCGAGGACGCGGAATTGCTGCTCGGCATGCTGCGGCAAATCCTTTGGAAGCTTCATTCCAATCAATGAACGCCTGCTAAGGGAACTCGCTCTTTTCGATGGCCACAGGTTAAGAAGCCGATTGTAGGAATTTCAACTGTCCGGTCTTGGCGGTCACCTATCTATTCACTATTTCTACAAAAGTCTTTGACAGTCTCCGAGCAGATTACAGCGAATAATGTTATTGTGGTTATTGTCTATGCGCTCAGCTGGCTGGGGCACCCGCGTCCCCAATTTTGCGGATCATCGGAGAATACATGGAAATTAGCTTGACGCAGCAAGCGCCACAGGCGCGGCCGTGGGACCGGCCGTTCTGGAAACCCGTGCATGGCAAAGAAGGCGTCTTCGCCTACCTGGTCCTGATTCACGTCCTTACCGTTATTGGCTTGATCCTATTTCCCCTCCCGAGCCTCAAGGTATTTGGCATGGCCGTATTCTTCACCGCGCTCGGCGGGCTCGGCACAACCGTTTGCTATCACCGGATGCTGGCGCATAAAACCCTGAAGACGCATCCGCTGGTCGAGCAGTTCCTGATTTTCTGGGCGGTCTTCAACGGCTCGGGCCATCCGGCGAGTTGGGTGGCGTATCATCGGTTGCACCATGCGGTGACCGATCAGCCGGAAGATATTTCCAGCCCAAAACAAGGGGGTTTCTGGTGGGCGCATCTGCGCTGGCTGTATCAAACGGAGCCCGCAGACAAAAAGCGCTGGGCGCCGGAAATGACGGGACGCATTTACAAGATTTGGGGGTGGGCGGAGACACCGGTCATTGTGGTTTCGATTTTCTTCGGGCTGATTCTGGGTTTCGGCTGGATGGGGTTTTTCTGGCTGGGCGCCATTCGGCTGGCGTACTCGCTGCACTTGCAGTGCCTGGTGAATAGCCTGACGCACCTTGGCGAGGCCAAGGAGGGAGGGGATTCCAGCATCAACGTCTGGTGGCTTGGACCTTTTCAATTGACCGCCTGGGGCGAAAACTGGCACAAGAATCATCACACGCACGCCGGCTCGGCGCGCTTGGGACTGCGCTGGTATCAGACTGACATTGGATGGTATTTTATCTGCTTGCTCGAAGCGGTTGGATTGGCCCATTCGGTCAAGCGGCCTCGCGCATCTTAACTTTCTGGGTGACATTTTGGGGATTCGGAAAGCGTATTTGGCCGCTTTTGCTTTGGCGTTCCTGCCCCTACCCAGGATTGTTGCGCAGACCCCTCCTCAGGAAAGTTGTAAGAGCGACGATTCGGCTAAAATTGTTCGAATCGATGATCGGAACGAAAGAATCTTTGTTATTGTCCGCGTCGACCAAATCAATACAGTCTCCAAGGCGCGAAAAGTGTTGCTCCCTTTGCAGGCATCTCTGAAACAATGCCGGCCAGGCTGGGGAAAGACGTGGTCGGTAAGCTTTTTCTCTGACGCGAAATACGCCGGATACAAATACGAAGACAACGTGGCGGCATTGGTCGCCAACGGAAGTTGGTCCAAGGCCTATCTCGGCGAGTACGAACGGCAAACACAGAGACTGATCATGAATCCAGCAGAGCGCGAAAGAATCAGGTTCCTCAAGATCCCCTTGCCCTGACCCTGTGGCTGTGCCAAACGCATGTACGCGCAAAAATTCAATGTGCATGTGGTGATTCAGGGCGAAACGAAGCCCTGCCCGCTCGAGTGGCTGGACCAATTCTGCATGCGCAACTTCACCAATTCCGTGGATTTTGACGACACCCTCCCCGTCGCCGATGGGAAGATCGAAGCCAGCTTTCGGCTCACGCCGGAACGCTTTGCGGAAGGACTCGCTGCATGGTTGACGCAACACGGGAAAGGCCGAGGACAGCCCGTGGTGGTGAAGGTCACCAAAGCGCTCTCTGGAAACCGGCAGGATTGCACGCACAGATTATAGGTCCGTCATGCAGCCACTGGCAGAGGGTCCAACCCGCGCTTGTTTAGTTTATTTCAGGGCCGCAGGGGAGAGGTTGCCGCCAGAAGCGGTGTCGCGCTTTTCGCCGCGCAATGCTGCGCGAATCTGCGGCAAAGCATGAAGCGCGGCGATTTCTCCGGCAGCGACCATGTCCGGCGTTTTCGTGAAATCGTCCCACACAAATTGCTTTACGTCCGGCTCGATGATGATGTCCGCCTGCGTGCGCCAGGCGAGGTCGGCATGCCGCTGCATAATGCTGAAGGAGCGGCTGAGAATGTCAGTGAGGGTGCGCGGCTGCCCGAGATTGCCGGACTCAAGGTACACGGCAACGACGATGTCCGCGCCAAGCAAAAGCACGCCCTCGATGGGCACAGGCGAGGTGAGAAAGCCGTCCACCAGCGTGCGATCTTCATATTCGATGGGAACGAAAAGGCCAGGGTAAGCACAGGACGCGCGAAGGGGCGGAGCAATCGGGCCCGTCGAATAATAGACAGTAACTCCGTCAATGATGTCGGTGGCGGCGATGGCCAGAGGCGTCTGCAACTCCTCGAACGTTTTGGCGGGCGTGAAGCGCGCGAGAAATTTTTCCATGCGCTGGTTGGTGGCCAGCCCGAGCCAGGAAGGCGTCCAACGCCCAAAATCGGCGAAAGTCGTGACGGAGCCGATTTTTTCCATTTCGTCGAGCGCGGCGCCGCCGCAAAAAGCCGCGCCAATCAAAGCGCCGACGCTTGTGCCCCCCACGCAGTCAATGGGGATGCCCGCTTCGCGCAGCACGCGCAGCACGCCGATGTGCGCGATGCCGCGGGCAAAGCCGCCTGAGAGCGCCAAGCCGACGCGCGGGCGCTCCGGGCGCAGCGGCTCGTTGCCATAGGCGAACGCGCGAATTTTGTCCTTCGCGTTTCTGAACCAGGCAAGTGGTCCCGAGGCTTTTTCTTCCTCCGCCATCTTTCTATTTTAGCTCGGATGCCCTAAGGCATGCCCGCGTTTGACCGCGGCTTGCCGGTTTTGTAACCTGTCGTTCCGAGAACATCTTCGCGACAAAAGGCAACTTATGGAAAGACGCATCGAAAAGGCAGTGGTGCTGGGAGCAGGAACAATGGGTTCGCGAATCGCGGCGCACTTCGCAAACGCTGGCCTGCCCTGCGTGTTGCTGGATATTGTCCCGCCAGACTTGCCCGCCGATGCGCTTTCGCCGGAACGCAACAAAATCGTGCGGACGGGGCTGGAGGCAGCAAAAAAATCAAAACCGGCTGCTTTCTTTACTCCTTCCCTTGCCGACAGGATTTCGATTGGCAATTTTGAGGATGATTTGGCGCGCTGCGCCGAAGCGGACTGGGTTATCGAAGTCGTCGCGGAAAACCTGGAAATCAAGCGCAAATTGCTAGCGCGCGTGGCGCAGTTTCGCAAGCCCGGCGCGATCGTAACGACCAATACTTCTGGTTTACCCGTGCACTTGATCGCCGAAGGCATGAATGAAGAATTCCAGCAGCATTGGGCGGGCACACACTTCTTCAATCCGCCGCGTTATCTGAAGTTGGTCGAAGTGATTCCCGGCCCGAAAACTTCGAAGGAAGTGATCGCGACACTCAGCGACTTTTGCGACCGCCGGCTCGGCAAAGGCGTGGTCATCGCCAAAGACACGCCGAATTTTATTGCGAACCGTATAGGAACGTTCTCGATGCTGAACGCTCTGCGACTGATGGAAACGCTCGGGATGACCATTGAAGAGGTGGACGCCTGCACCGGCCCGGCGGTGGGCTGGCCAAAATCGGCGACGTTTCGAACGGCGGACATTGTGGGCCTGGACGTGCTTGTGCACGTAGTGAAGAACATTTACGAAACCGCGCCCAACGATGAATCGCGGGAACGGTACAGAGTACCGGCGCTGGTCGAAGAAATGGTCAAGCGCGGCTGGCTGGGCGACAAGACCGGGCAGGGCTTTTATAAGAAAGTTCGCGGCGCAGGCGAGAAGGAAATTCTCGCGCTTGAACGGAAAACGATGGAATACCGCCCGCGGCAGAAGGCGAAATTTGCCTCGCTTGAAATGGGCAAAGCCATTGAAGACACGCGCGAGCGGTTGCGCGCGCTAGTGGGACCGCTTCTGGAAGGACAAAAAGGCGACCAGGCGCAGCAGTTCATGTGGGGCGGTCTTTCCGAAATGTGCCTGTACGCGGCGCGGCGCGTGCCGGAGATTTCCGACAATGTTGCCGATGTGGACCGCGCGATGCGCTGGGGCTTTGGTTGGGAGCTTGGGCCGTTCGAAATGATGGATGCGCTGGGAGTGAAAGCTTTTGCGGCGCAAGTGCAGAAAGAAGGTAAGGCCATTCCGGCGGTCATCGAGAAAGTGCTTTCGAACGGGCGCAAAGCATTTTATGAATCGGAAAAAGGGACGACCACGGTCTTTGATGTTTGCACAGGCGGCGCACGGAGGGTCGAAGAGCCCAAAGGTGTCATCATCCTGAAGTCATTGAAAGAAGGTGGACGCGAAATCGAGAAGAATGCGGGAGCGAGCCTAATTGATTTGGGGGACGGCGTGGTTTGCTGCGAATTTCATGCCAAGATGAACGCGATTGGCGCGGATCTGATTGCCATGATGCATAAAGGGCTGAAGCGTCTGGAAACCGATTTCGACGCCATGGTCGTTGCCAATCAGGCGGCGAATTTTTCGGTTGGCGCAAATCTGATGCTGGTGCTCGTGGCGGCGCAGGAACAGGAATGGGACGAACTGCATATGGCCGTGAAGCAGTTTCAAAACGTCAATCTAGCGATGAAGTACGCGCCGAAGCCGG
>Ga0066660_10001146_pt1 | contig 10850 bp, 9 predicted proteins | sample GraSoiAngelo_109_FD_75177 | JGI IMG/M metagenome (GOLD analysis project Ga0066660, IMG submission 75177) | Grasslands soil microbial communities from the Angelo Coastal Reserve, California, USA - 14_0903_12_20cm | ecosystem: Environmental > Terrestrial > Soil > Grasslands | place: USA...
GACGAGCGGATCATGAACTGGATGGCGGATCAGTTTCTGGCCGATACCGGGATCGATCTCCGCCGGGACCGGCTCGCTCTGCAGCGACTAAAAGAGGCTGCTGAACGAGCAAAGTGTGAATTGTCGTCGGCTAGTGAAACCAGCTTCAACCTCCCTTTTATTGCGGCTGATCCGTCTGGTCCAAAGCATCTGAACAAGACGCTTACGCGGGATAAGTTCGAGGATCTGGTTGGCGATCTTGTGCGACAAACAGTAGAGCCGTGCGAGCGCGCTCTGGCTGACGCGAAACTGCAAGCGTCTGACGTCGACAAGGTGATCCTCGTGGGTGGCCAAACTCGCTCCCCAATCGTCGAACGCACGGTGGCGGACATCTTCGGCAAGAAAGCTTCCGCCGAAATTAATCCCGACGAAGTTGTAGCGATGGGCGCTGCCATTCAGGGCGGCGTGTTGTCCGGCGATGTCAAGGACATTGTGCTGCTCGATGTGCTGCCACTGAGTCTCGGCCTCGAGACTCGCGGCGGCTTGTTCACGAAGATCATCGAACGGAATTCGACCATTCCGCTGCGCAACAGTCTGACGTTTACAACGGTCGTAGACAATCAATCATCAGTCGAAATCCATGTCCTTCAGGGCGAGCGGGAAGTCTCCGCTGGCAATCGCAGCTTGGGAAAGTTCGAGCTGGTGGGAATTCCCTCGGCGCCGCGTGGCATACCGCAGATTGAAGTAACCTTCGAAGTCGACGCCAATGGAATTGTTTCGGTCTCGGCCACGGATAAAGCCACCGGCCGCGAGCAGCAGATGCGTATTACGCCAACTTCGGGTCTGTCGCAGGACGAAATCGATCGAATCATCCGGGAAGCTGAAACTTCGGCCGAAAGCGATCGGAGTCAGCGGGATAAAATCGATCTCGTGAACCGGCTGTCCAGCTTGATGAAGAATACTCAACGGTCGTTTCTGGAATTCGGTGCGCTACTTTCGGAAGAAAGCCAGGAGAACGCCCAACGCCTTTTGGGTGAAGGCGAGGCCGCCCTCAAGTCCGATGAATTGGGTGAACTGCGTATGGCGCTCGATGCCGTGGATCGTGTGGCTCGTCAACTTACGAATGCGATGATGAAGGAATCGGTCGAGTCCGAAGCCGCGAAAGAGAGTTGAGCGATGGTCCGACAAACTTCAGTTTGTCGTCTAGTTTGAAGGTAACCGTCAATAATGGAATTGAACGAATCGGACTCGTTCAAGTAAAATAAAAAAGCGGTCAGTGGCTTTGCCGTTGCAGCGGTTCAACTACTGGCCGCTTCTCTCAATATCAGAACTATGGCTGTTAACAAGCGAGATTATTACGAAGTTTTGGGCGTCAATCGCTCGTCAAGTGAGCAAGATCTTAAAAGCGCATATAGGCGGCTCGCCCATCAATATCATCCTGACAAAAACCGAAACGATCCTCAGGCTGAAGAAAAATTCAAGGAAGCCGCTGAAGCTTATGCCGTGCTTTCCGATGCCGAGCAACGGAGGCGTTATGATCGGTTTGGACATGCGGGCGTTTCCAGTGCGGCGAGCGCAGCCTGGGGCGCGCCAGGTTTTGGCGGCTTCGAAGATATTCTCGGTGACCTGTTTGGTTTTGGCGATGTGTTTGGCGCCGGTGCGCGGGCGGGCGGCCGGCGATCGGCAGCGCACCGGGGTGCTGATTTGCGTTACGATCTCGAAATTACTCTGGAACAGGCCGCCACCGGAATGACTGCGCAGTTGCGAATTCCTAAACTCGAGATGTGCGAGACATGCAGCGGTTCTGGGGCTGCTCCAGGCACGAAGCCTGAGACTTGTCGCGCGTGCGAAGGCGCCGGACAGGTCCGCTTTCAGCAAGGCTTCTTCTCGGTCTCTCGTACGTGCAGCGCTTGCCGCGGCGCTGGCCAGGTGATCACCTCACCCTGCGAGAGGTGTGGCGGCGCCGGCCGCGTCGAGCGTGAGAAGTCGATGGAAGTCAAAATTCCGGCCGGCGTCGAAACTGGATCGAGATTGAGGCTTCAGAGCGAAGGCGAGTCAGGCGCGTACGGCGGCCCTGCAGGTGATCTATATGTCGTCATCCATGTTGCGGAGCACGAACAGTTCGAGCGTCAGGGGAACAATCTCTACGCCTCGGTCCCGATCACATTCGCGCAGGCTGCTCTCGGATCTGAAATGCAGGTGAAGACGCTCGATAACGAGCAGGCGCTTAAAATTCCTGCGGGTACGCAAACGGGAACCGTCTTTCGCGTGCGCGGTAAGGGAATGCCGGTCCTGGGTGGCCGTGGCCGCGGCGATCTTTTTGTGGCAGTTTCAGTCGTAACTCCCACGATGTTGACGCGCGAACAACGAAAGCTTCTGGAACAGTTAGCGAAGATCGAAACGCCGGACCTGGAAGACAAGAGGCTGGTTGATAAAGTCCGTGACATTTTCGGATAGCGTAGCTCAAGAATGTGGGCCTGCGTTTTTCTCTAGCGCAGGTGTTCACGCCTGGGTTGGCGAAACGGCCTGAAGTCCTAAGCCCTATTTATGGGGCGTGGCAGGCAGAGGACCAAAGCCTCGTCAATGGCGCTGTCATAATTAATTGCCCTTGCATTCCTGATCGCAAAAATACTCGTTAGCTTCGTCTCTACGCTGAGAAAGGTTCAACCTATGACATCCCCTTTCAACTTTGCTCGTTTGCGTCTTCCGCTTCTATTGCTGGTTTTCGTTTCGGCTTCCGTTGCCCACGCACAAGACGAATACGCGACAGTGAAGGATTGGGAGAATTTTAATTTCACCCGCAAGACTATTGTTCCGGCTGACATTGCCGCATTATCCATCGATGATCTCAAGCTGGTACGCGGCATTGTCTTTGGCAAGCACGGCCGTGTATTCAAAGACGCGGACATTCGCCGTTACCTCGAATCGCGTTCCTGGTACAAAGCCAATGCGAACTTTCAGAATTCAGCCCTGAATGATACCGAGCGTGCCAACCTGGATGTCATTCGTCTTGCTGAAGCGCGCAAGCACGATACCGTGCAACCTGGTGACATGCGCCTCTACCAGGACCGAGCCCTAACGCGGAAAAAGTTTGGCCAGCACACCAATGCCGAGTGGACAGTGTTGGCGGCTGAGATTCAAGCCATTCATGGCAAGCGCTTCGATGGCACGCCTTGGCTTCAGCAGTACTTTGACGAGCGCTATTGGTATCGCCCGGCTGATCGTTACGATCCCAAGAGCCTCAGCGATATCGAGCGCAAGAACCTGCAATTGATCGACACGATCCAGAGACAACAGCGCCGCGTGGCTCTGGCTCCCGGCGACATGGAATTATTCGAGAACAAGCTGATCGCCGATCGGATGCTGCGCGGTTTGAGTCTGCACGAGTTGCGCCTGTTGCGTAACGAGATCTATGCGCGACATGGCCGTATCTTTAAGACCACGTGGATTCAACAGTATTTCGGCAACCAGCCCTGGTACGATCCGAAAGAGGATTTCAAGGACGAAGAACTCTCGGGTCCCGATAAGACCAACGTCGAAACGATCGTCGCTTACGAAAACAAGCTGCACAATCAGATAACTACCGCGCCAATCACGAGTGCTTTGCTCCAGGGCTTATTCCTTGAAGACGTTCGCAAGATGCACGATGAGATTTACGCCCGCCATGGAAAAGTTTTCAAGGACCCCTGGACGCAAAAGTACTTCGCCAGCTTTGACTGGTACAAAGCCAATCCAAACTACTCAGACGCTGCGCTCAGCGAGATCGAGAAAGGAAACGTCGCGGTCATCGCCGCCTACGAGAAGAAAGCCGTAACCGCGATGAGCACGATCGAAGGTTGATAAAGCCCAAGCGGGCCCCGCGTGCCGGGACCGAGACAAACAAGAAGCAGTAATCCAGAGGGGTAAGCAGAAGCGGGCAGGGAAAAAACCTGCCCGCTCTTTGCGTCTGGAAATTAGGGAACCCAGACTAAGGCATTGGTTTCGAAAGGACGGTCGAAATCAACTCATTCAAACCTGCGTCCGAGCCGTTATGGAAGTTTTTGTAGAGCGCGGTTAACTGCACGAGGATTTTGTTTTTGGCGTCTTGTTGCTCGGGCCGGGTGCTGAGGGCGACGGCGCGAGCGTAGGCGTCGATGGCTCGGCCGGCCAGGTGTTTGATTCGTTCCAGCATCGCAGTCTGTTCCGGAGACGGAGGTTTGTTGCCAAACTTTTCATTGTAAAGAGCGGAGAATTGAGTGAACTCGCCTCTTAGAATCGAGATGCCCAACCGATGGTAAGCTGCGGGGTCGGTTCGATAAGGGCTGTCAGTCTGTACAGCTTTCGTAAAAGCAACGGCGGCGGCAACCGGGTCTTCGTCTTTGAGAAACCATCCCAAAGCAAAGTTAAGAAACCCACGGGCGATATCCATGCTCTTGAACGGATCGGCTTTCGAAACTTTGTTGTCCTCGATGAGCCGAATTGCCCGCTTCGCATAATCGATTGTCTCGATGTTCAGACTCACATTTCCCGCCAACGCACTGTCGTAACCGGCTTCAGCCATAATGCCGAGCGCGAAGAAGTTTTCCGGATCTGACTTCAGGAGCGGTCGCCCAAGCTCAAAAGTTTTGAGGTAGTTCTTAGCGCCGTAAACAGCATAGAGTTCGTGCTCGTGCATCGCCCTCTCATATTCGGCGACAAACCTTTGCACTTCCTTCGTCTCATTGTCAGTATCGCCTCCGAACCTGCGCAGATATGCTTTGGCGGTTGGATAAGCGTACCTCTGCTGTTCGGGATTGGGGTTCCGCTTGTAATCGGTAAATTGTGCGTAGAGCGCCTCCTTATCGTCGTCGAGCCGCCGTCCCACCATAGTGGGATTCGAGGGAGCCCCGGGATTGCCGGGACTCTGGGCTGAGATGCTCAGGGCAAAACCCAGCAGGGATATGGTAATTGCAACTAAGAGTAGTCGGCGCGCGCTCGGCATGATCGTCATGATATCAAACACCTGTGGGATATTTGCAAGAGCTAGGTTCGTTTTCAGTCTGCCAGCATTAGCAGATAAACTCCCTCTCACTTTGGGAGAGGGCTGGGGTGAGGGCTTAGCTGACGAATCAAGAAACTATCACTTTCAATCTCTTCTTGTTCTCAGAAGTTCGCTCCGCTGTGACGAGAAAAAAATAAAACGGTTGTCGGTACTAAGCCCTCACCCAACCTCTCCCAAAGGGAGAGGGAAAGCAGCTAATCACGTCCCTTCGAGTCGGCCCCGAATTTCTTCCAGCCGAATTCGTAATTCTTCTTCAGACGCGCTGACACGACGGTCACGATAGATCTCTTTTCCCCCGACCATCGTTAGGAGCACATCTCGTCCCGATGAGGAAAAGACCAGTGCGTCTGCCGGATTGCTGATGGGCTGTTGATGCGCGCCGCTGAGATCGACAACCACGATATCTGCCTGCATACCTTCCGCGAGCGCGCCGACTTGCTCGTCGATTCCCAACGCGCGAGCCCCATCGAGCGTCGCTGCAAACAACGCTTGCTCCGCGGTGACTGGTGCATTTTTCTGACTATTAGGAAGGTCTACTATTCCGTCACCGAAGTCGAAGGACTCAGGGTCCCTGCTAACGCGCGGGCTCCTGCCCCAATCAAGTCGCGCGATCAGCGTCGCAAAACGGGCTTCTTCGAGAATGTCACAGGTGTTATTGCTCGCGACTGAATCGCTTCCCAGGCCAACGGTGATTCCCTGCGAGATGAACTGAGCGAAGGGCGCGCAGCCATGGCCCAGCTTCGCGTTGGACTTAGGACAATGAGCGATAGCAGCGCCGCTCTGCTTGATGAGATCGAGATCGGTCTCATTGACGTCGATACAGTGCGCCAGTAGAGGCTTTGTTTCGAGCACCCCTTGGCGCTGCAAATATGCAACCGTCGAGATTCGCGGAGCGTGCCAGTCGATACCACGCCTCTTAAGTCCGTCCGCGAACGCGCCCCGACCTTCCAATAAAAGTAATTTCTCAGCTTGTGATTCGGCCGCGTGCATCATCAAGGGAAACTTTTCATCGATGGCCAGCCGAGAAATCATCTCAAGCTGCTTTGCGCTGACCGTATAGGGCGCGTGCGGCGATACGCCTACCCGCACGAGATCATTTTCATATTCCCGCATCGCACCGATTTGATCGCATAGGTTCGCGACGTTCTCGGCTGCTCGTTCGGGATCGGGGCCGAAGGATTCCTGGTAGACGACGCCGCGCAATCCAACCTGTCTCAGCGCTTGTATTGTCTGCGGGCCTGATGAACTGGAATCGCCAACACTGGTAACGCCGAAGCGCGCCGCCTCGATCGCTCCACAGGTTGCCGAGACGATTAGATCTTCCGCGGTCATAGCCATGCGCGCGATGGTCAGCTTTCTCAGCCAAGCAAAAAAATCGCTTTCTTCGCATTCGAGAAAGCCTCGCATCACGGTCAATTCCAAATGGGAATGTGCGTTAATTAACCCAGGTAGAATCGCCGCTTGCCCGAAATCTTCTATTGGCGAATTTGGAAATGCAGACTCTATCTCGCTGCGTGGGCCAAGCGCGACGATCGTGGAACCGTCGATTACCAGCGCGCCTTCTTCGATCATCGGCGATGCAATGGGCAGTAGCCAGCGCGCTGAATAGATTACCGTCATGTCTGATGAAAGAAGATAGGACCCATTCGAGCTTTGGAGGTGATGCTGTTTTGTGGACCACCTCTCGCCTCCTTGACGCGATGATAGCGATCGAGAATTGAATTGACGTAAGCCCGCGTGGAAGCGATATCGATGCGGGCGATGAATTCCTGTTCGGTCAAAGGCGGAGCGCCACTAGCCACGCGATTCCATTCCGCCGCCCGGCTGGGGCCGGCGTTATAAGCCGCCAACATGCGAGCTTCACGACCAGGCGAATCGCGGTATTCCTGGCCGGATTTTTCGAGATACCAGCAGCCGATCTGAACGTTGCGCTCCGGATCCCGCAACAGCGTATCGGGATCCGCGGCAGCGCGTTGCTCCAAAGGCGTCAAGCCGGTTTCAGCTGCCCATTCGCGGGCGACCACCGGAGTAACTTGCATCAATCCAATCTCTCCGTTGCGGCCTTTCTTCCACGGTGTGAAATAGGTTTCTTCATACACGACGCTCCACACTAAATCGGGATCGATTTGATAGCGGACAGCTTCGCGCGCAATCAGGGAATCGTAATGGTGAATCCAGTACTGATCGAAAACATAGAGGCCGATAGCAGCCAGGACCAGCAGCGTGAGGATGATGATTAACAGTCGCTTCATTCAAGCAGAGCAAGAGCCGGGACGATATGCGAGGTATCAAACAATAATAGTTTCAGTTGAATCAGTTAAAACATCTCAAATCTCAAGTCTGAAATCTCAAATCTGATAGATCGATCTCAACCTTAATTACTGCGAGAAAATTGTGGCCAGAAACTCTGGGGCGAGCAAGCAGGATCGACGCCTTCGTAACGCAGCCGCAGTGCCTGTTCGTCGAACACATGACCCTGAAGCCAAACTTCAGCGGAAAGAGTTCCGCCGACGCAAAGCGGCCCGCCGCTTAGCGAGCGCGTATTAACCAGCACTTCTAATTTCAGCCCGCATAGATCTAGATAGATCCAGTAGAGTTCGCTGCCCGAAAGCGGATTGCGCAGCGGTTTGAAGGCCAGCACGCGTCCACGAAGTATCCAATCATTTTCGTGGGACGCACGCGACGGCGCCGCTTTTTCCAGAGGCAACCAACGCATCTCCATCTCGCGTGCGCAAACCCGAGCGCGATACGCCAGACCGCAGAGGCCGACGTGCAGGGCCGGCGCGCGAAAACCAGACGCGCCAACTTCCGTCAGATTTTGCAGCTCGAATAGGACTTCGGTGTCCGAGCCGCCGCAGTAACCGTGGACCACTGCTTCGCCTTGTTCATCATATTCGGTCAGCGCCCACGGTGTGATTCGCTGCATATAACGCGCGCGAAAACCCGGACGACAGTTCGCGTAGAAAACTTCGCCAGTGCCTGATTCGTAGAGCACGGTCCAGACTTCGAGACCTTCTCCGAGTTTCCAGCAACGGCCATGCAGGACGGCGCCACGCCGCAACAGCCGCGTTGGCTCACCATGATTCTCGGCGCGCTCGGCGAGAAAGTTAATCGCCTTCTCGCTGGGCACTTCCAAGCCAATCGTTTCAAAGGTAGCGTCCATGAAGAGCAAAGGGCGAAGCGTAAAGTGCTAAGAGGCGCGACGGCGTCCGTCCATCGGTGCGGCCTCAATTTCGATTTCATCATTGCGCGGCGAGTGTTTCCTCTGGCCGCGAATGTTGCGCGCCGGCCCATGTTGCGGGCGCGCGCCGGACCGCACCATCTCCGCAAAGAGATCGACGTCATAGTCGGCTTCGCGCGACATCGTCTCGCGAATCTCGTGCAGCACGGTTAAGAATTTAGGTCTGCGGTACACGCTTCGATCTCAAATCTCAAATTTAAGCAGCCTCAGTTTCGGTTGCTTCCGAAACCAAAAACTCCGGCGTCACGATCATGGGAACGAAAAACCCGGCTGCCGTATTGAACAGGCGGATGCGCGCTTGCCGCCTAACGTTCGCCAAATGACCGAAGTTCCATGTAACTAGATAATCGATTTTGTGGAATGAAGCAACCGCTACGTGTAAAGCATCGGCGATAAACTTGCGATGAAAAATTCCGCGCGAGACATAGCCTTCGGCGAGTATTGCCGCCTCTTCCGTGAGTTCGACCTGTTCGAGTCCGTCGACCAATTTAAGGTACGCGGAACGATGAGGCTCAGCCACACGTCCAAGTTCGCTCGTCACCAGCGGCGAGATTACCGCCCGATATTCTGACAATTCATGTTCCCACCAGCGAATCGTCAGGTCGCGACGAAAGGGCTCGCCATTGTCCAGATACGCGCCGATAACCGACGTCTCAAGATAAGTGCTCGGTTTCATCTTTAGTGGAGAGAGCTTTCGGGTGTTGGACTGCCTATTTGGACCGCGCTTGCATCCAGCGGCTCAAGCCGCACTACGCCCCTCTGAAAATCAAAAACGACGCGAAAGTGTCGAAGAAAATTACCGCCGAGAATTCCGCTTTGGAGGAAGCCCGCGGTTTCATTTACCGGCTCGAGATCGAGCACGGCCGCGTCTACCCTCTCGCGAGAATAAGCGCCCACAGAAATTTTGGGGAGCAAGGCCATCTTCACATCTTCGGCGATGCCCGCGGCTCCGAACACTCGCATCCGACCCTCTTTGATGAAAGGCTGAACCTCATCCTGCGCGGCCAACTTCTCAGCCATTACCGTAACGGTCGCGCCCGTATCGATAATGAAATTGAGCGGTCTCTTGACTCCATCTATCAGAATTTCGCCACTCAAAAAACCGCTCGCGGTGGTTCGCACGGGAACATTGAAGCCCGGTCTGGATTCGACGGTCTGAACGTTATCGGATTTTCCGAGGCTGTTGACGAGCTTTCCCAGATCGATATCATTGTTGCGCTGACGAATCAACGTCAGGGTCTGCGTTCCATAGTCAACCGAAGTTATCATCCGGCCCAATGCCGCAATCCCAAGATATCCATCGACCGGATTATGATCGTCAAAGAAATGTCGGATGTAGACCGGCACGCTGGCGATGCGAACCTCGCCGATATCGATCGAACTGAGATATCCATAAACGATCTCAAACCGCCCGCCACCACCAACCGCACGCGCCAGACCTCCGTGCGCGACCGGCTTAAGGCCCAATTTTCGAGCGGTCTCTTCCGAAATCACCGACATGCCCGAACCAGTATCAAGTACGAAGCGAAGATAATCCTTCGAGCCGTTGATTCGAATTTTGACAATCGGGCGATTATCGCGGTTCTCGAACTCGACCACCGTTCGATCCGCGCCTTCAAGATCGTAGAGCGAACTTTGTTGTCCCAGATAACGCAAGAAGTCGATTAGGCCGCGAATGCGCGCGCGGCGATCGGCGTCGGTGCGCGGAGCAATGATTAGAAAGCGCTCATAAGCATCCGCAGCTTCCTTATACCTTTCGGACCGCGCGGCGGCTTGGCCGAGGCTGAAAACGTAGTCCGGTTCGTCGGGGTCGATGCTCGCGGCGCGACGCAGTCCGGACACGCATCTGCCCAGGCGGTTCTCGTAATAATCGACCATCGCCAGGCCGGCGATGGCCATCGCCTGGTTGTCATCCAAACTTAGCGCAGTGCGAAACTCTTCCACGGAAAGGCGGAAGTCTCCTGAAGCCAGGATGGCCGATCCGAGCAATGCGTGCGCGCGTGCCGAGAGCGGATCGATGGCGATGACCCGCGCGGCGTGATCGAAGGAGTCTTGCAACCGTCGTTGTTTGAGCAGCGCGTGACTCAGCCCGAGCCGCGCGTCCATGTCGCGATCGTCTTTCGCCAGCAACTCGCGATAAATTTGTTCGGCGCGCTCGAAGTCTCCGCTGCGGAGGGCCCGCTGAGCGCGGCTGCGCGACTTTTCGTTGTCCGCCGGCCTGGCCACGACAAGGACTGCCAAGGCGAAACAAACCAGCGCCAGCACGCCGATTCGTGAAACGGTGGATCTATGGGATGGTATTCTCACTACTTGAGAACCTCGCCCGTTTTCATCGACCAAAGCACCAGGTCAAGCTCGTCAAAATCAATCCTAACCTGACCGGCAAATTCTCGCATGCGCGCCTCGGTTTCAAGATAAGCTTTGCGGCTGCTCGGCGGCTTTGCCGACTCAATTACGCCCATCTCTGCCAGACATCTAACGACGTGCTTGTCCAGGATACCGTATCCTTTGAAGCCTATGTTCCGCAAAAAGTGGCTCGCCTCTTTGTAGCCGAGTCCTTTGATGCGCGGGTCTTGGGCCAGCCAATCACGACGTTCAGACGCGTCACGA
>Ga0066660_10001147_pt1 | contig 10841 bp, 9 predicted proteins | sample GraSoiAngelo_109_FD_75177 | JGI IMG/M metagenome (GOLD analysis project Ga0066660, IMG submission 75177) | Grasslands soil microbial communities from the Angelo Coastal Reserve, California, USA - 14_0903_12_20cm | ecosystem: Environmental > Terrestrial > Soil > Grasslands | place: USA...
GCGACATGAGCATCGTGGGACCACGCGCGTGGCCGCCGGACATGGTCGACCAGCAGGTCGCAACAGGGCTCGACTACCGACTCCGGATCATGGCCGGTCTGACGGGACCCGCGCAGGCAACGAAAGGGATGGGCGGGAGCCGATACGTCGACCTCGATCTTTTGTATGTCGAGAAGTGCAAAACGCTGCGGGGATGGGCCCTCGTTCGATACGACTTGGGCGTCATCGCGCGTTCGCTGCGCGTCCTCGCGCGCCGTGAAGGGCTGACGTACTAGAGGTAGCTGGAAACCTACGCGCCGCCAAACGTTTCGGCGAGCAGCGAGGCTCGATTTCCGCTTTCGACTCGATCGAGGATGTCCGTAACCGATCTCGCCAGAACGGCAGGGTCGAGAGGCTTGCTGAGGTAGTCGAACGCTCCGAGCTGCTGCGCGCGCGCTCGCTCGCGTTTACCTGTCAAGGCACTGATGAAGACGATTGGCACGTCGTCCGTCGAGCGTTCGTTCAAAAGCTCCGCTGCAACTTCCCAGCCTGACTTTCGCGGCAGCATGATGTCGAGCAGGATCAGGGCCGGGCGCTCCCGCCGTATCTGCTCGAGCGCCTCCACCCCATCGGCTGCTTCGATGACGCGCATTCCCGCTTCCTCGAGGCCGATCCGACAGAGCGAGCGTATGGCCGCGTGGTCGTCGACGACGAGCACAGTGCGCCGGTTCGCGTGGGCCGCGGACAACGTGATCGAAGACTACTCCGTGGCCGCCGCGATTTGAACGAGCGTCGTAGTCGGCGCGCGTTTCCTTCAGGTTTCCGTTCCATCGCCGTACACTCGATGAGTGATCTGTCCTGCTTGTGGCGAGGAAAACCCGGATCGGTTCCGGCTCTGCGGGTTCTGCGGGACCGCGCTGGCACCGGCGCTCGCGCCACAGGAAGTGCGGAAGACGGTCACGATCGTCTTCTCGGATCTGAAGGGCTCGACCGCGATGGGCGAAAAGCTGGACTCGGAGGCGGTGCGGGAAGTGATGTCGCGCTACTTCGACGAGATGCGAGCGGCCCTCGAGCAGCACGGCGGGACGGTTGAGAAGTACATCGGCGACGCGATCATGGCGGTCTTCGGACTCCCACGAGTCCACGAGGACGACGCGTTGCGTGCAGTGCGCGCAGCAGCGGAGATGCGAGCTCGACTCGCCGCTCTCAACGAAGAGCTCGAGCAGCGATGGGGAGTGACGATCGCGAACCGCACGGGCGTGAACACGGGCGAAGTCGTCGCCGGCAATCCCGCGACGGGACAACGGCTCGTGACCGGCGACACGGTGAACACTGCTGCTCGGCTCGAACAGGCGGCTCCTGCCTGTGAAGTCCTGATCGGAGAGCCCACTTTCCAGCTCGTGCGTCACGCTGTGGACGTCGAGCCCGTCGAGGCGCTCGAGCTGAAGGGTAAGTCCGACCGAGTTCCGGCGTACCGCCTCATTGCGGTGGACGAGGCAGAGACGGTCGATCGTCGCTCCGACGGCACACTCGTCGGGCGCACGCGAGAGCTCGCGATCCTCGTCGACGAGCTGACGACGGCCGTGCGCGATCGGTCGTGTCGCCTGGTGACGGTGATCGCCCAGGCGGGCGTGGGCAAATCGCGCCTGATCGAGGAATTCTCGCGCGCGACGTCGCAGGGCGCCCGTTTCCTGCGCGGCCGCTGTCTGCCGTACGGACGCGGGATCACATTCTGGCCGCTCGTCGAGATCATCCGCGAGGCGGCTGCGATTCACGACGACGACACGCCTGAGGAAGCGCGATCGAAACTCGCCGCGGTCGCCGGCAGTAACGCCGACGACGTCGTAGCACGCATTGCTTCTGCAATCGGTCTGCTCGACGGCGACTTTCCCCTGAACGAGGTCTTTTGGGGAACGCGGAAGCTGTTCGAGTCGATCGCGGCACGGCAACCCGTGGTCGTCGTCTTCGACGACATCCACTGGGCCGAGTCGGCGTTCCTCGACCTCATCGAACACATTGCCCGGACCGCAACCGATGCGCCGATACTGCTCGTCTGCGCGACGCGGCCGGATCTGCTCGAACACCGGCCCGAATGGTCAACGCGGTACGACCGACTCCTCGAGCTGGCACCGCTCTCCGATGCAGAGAGCGGACTGGTGATCGAGCATCTTCTCGGCGACACCCGGCTGCCGGCGAACGCACGCGATCGTGTCATCGCTGCAGCGGAGGGCAATCCCCTCTTTGTCGAGCAATTGTTGTCGATGCTCATCGACGAAGGGCTTCTGCGCCTGCAGGACGGGAGCTGGGTAACCTCGGAGGACCTCTCCGAGCTCGCGATCCCCGGGACGATCCAGGCGCTGCTCGCCGCGAGGCTCGACCGGCTTTCCCTTCCGGAGCGTGCGGTGATCGAGCCTGCGTCCGTTGCAGGACTCTTCTTCGCGAAGACCGCTGTCGAGGCGCTCGTGCCCGATGTCGTCCGGCCGGAGGTCGAGGGACATCTCGGGTCGCTGACGCGGAAACAGCTCGTCCGTCGCGAGGAAACGCAAGACGAGCTCGATTACCGCTTCCACCACATCCTCGTGCGCGACGCGGCGTATCACGGAATCCTAAAACGCGCGCGCGCCGGCTTGCACGAGCGGTTCGCAGATTGGGGCGAGCAGGTCAACCGAGAACGCGACCGCGAGACCGAGTTCGCGGAGATCCTCGGCTACCACCTCGAACAGGCCTATCACTACCTCTCAGAGCTCGGGCCGCTCGACGATCACGGGCTCGAGCTCGGCCGGCGGGGCGCGGCGAAGCTCGGAGGTGCCGGCCGTCGCGCGTTCGCTCGCGGCGACATGGCGGCCGCGTCGAACCTGCTCCGGCGCGCCGCAGGTCTACTTCCAGAACGAGACGCGATGAGGCTCGAGCTCCTTCCCGACCTCGGCGAGGCGCTGATGGAGACAGGTGAGTTCGCGTGGGCCGAGGTCTTTATCGACGATGCCGTCGAGGGCGCCCTCGAGGTCGGCGATGAACGCCTGCACTCGCGCGCGGTGCTCACTCGACTGCTGGTCCGTCACCACATAGCGAGCGACCTCGGAGCTTGGGGATCAGAGGTCTTACAGACAACCGAAGAGCTGATCCCGAAACTCGAAACGCAAGGTTCGGACGCCGAGCTCGCAAGCGCTTGGCGCATGGTCGCGTTCGTCCACGCAGCGGCCTGCCGATGGGAAACCGCCGCCGCAGCCGGGCGAAACGCACTCGAGCACGCCCGACTCGCCCACGACCGCCGGTTCGAGGCTCGCCAGTCGGGCGCGTACAGCCAAGCACTCTGCGACAGCCCGACCCCTGTTCACGCCGCCATCGCGGCCTGCGAGGAGATGCTCGCCAGAGACCTGGGTCACAAGCAATCTGAGGCGATGATCCTCAACTCGCTCGCGTGCCTCCTCGGATTGGACGGCGACTTCGATCGAGCGCGGGACGCCTACCGCGAGGCCCGGTCGACCCTTCTGGACCTCGGCGCCAACGTCTTGGCTGCCTCGACATCCTTCATGCTTGCCCGTGTCGAACTCCTCGCGGGGGCTCCCGAGGCTGCAGAGCAGGATCTGCGACAGGATTACGAGCGCCTCGAGGCGATGGGAGAAGTGTTCTTCCGCCCGAGCATCGGCGCGATGTTGGCGCACGCGCTCTATGCGCAAGGCCGGCTTGACGAGGCCGAGGCTCTTGCCCTCGAGGCGCAACAGTTCGCCGGCGAAGACGATATCGAGGTCGATTCGCTTTGCCGCTCGGTCCGCGCAAAGGTGCTTGCGGAACGCGGGCAATTCGCTGAAGCGGTGGCGCTCGCCGAGGAGGCGGTCGCAGTCATCCCTCGTGTCGAGGCTCTGCTGATGCGCACCGATGCGTTGATCGACCTGTCGGAGGTCCACCGCGCCACGGGTAATACAGAGCGCGCCCGCACCGCCCTCGAGGAGGCGCGGGATCTCGCCGCGCGCAAAGAGATGGCGGTACCGCTCGCACGGGTCGAGGAGCTGCTCGACGGGCTGAGCCGCGAAGCGGCCCAGCCCGTCATCTAGCGACCGTTACTTTCGATCAGCCGCCGTAGTGGCTATCGAACGGAGAGCCGATGGCGTGAAGATCAACCTCGCCCCCGCCACTCGGGAGCGGCGAGCGGTTGTAGATGCACGAGTCGTTCGCGTGCGGGAGAAGATCGGTCGCGGTGAACGCGGGGATACCGACCGGCGCAGGGATGTTTCCGGACTTGTCACAGTTCGGGACAGTGATGAATGTCGTGAAGAACGGCGCCGCGTAATTCGTGTCTTCCAGCAGCTTGAGCTTGTTCAGATTCACGCCCGGCGGCAGCGGCGTGAACTGGATCCTCACCGTTGCGTATGGACTCGAGCCCGCCAAGGTCGGGAACTCGTCGAAGGAGATCTGCGAATGGATCGTCCCGGGAGCCGCCAATGAGTTATCGAGGACTCCCGCATCGACGAACGTACACGGCAATGAGGTGTCTGCCGCGGCAGCGCCGAGAGTCGCATAGGTCGTTTGGAGACCGTTCGTACCGCGGACCGGTTGCGGCGCGTCGAAGCAGCCTCCGTCAGCCGAGGCGTCGCTCGAAAGGGTGAGCGTGTCGTAGTTCACCTGAACAGAATTCGGGGGCTGACCCGGTGTCCCGGTGCCTTCGCCGTAGGTGGCCGTCCCCGTCAACTTCATGCTCGTCGCAACCGTCGGGCCGGGTGCGAAGCGCACCGTCATCTTCGCGCCACCGCCACCCGCGACGTTGCCAACCGGACAGGAAATCGTCAGCTGGCCGGCACTCGTATCGGGCGTGCAGCCTGAGAGGGCGAGCGAGACGCCGTCGACGGAGCGAATTGCCACATCAGTCGTCGGGAATCTGACGCCGAGAACCAAATGAGTCGCTGTCGCGCCACCCGATTCGTTGTTGAACTCGGTCACGGAGAGCGCATCGCTCCCCGGCGAGATGAAGTGGGGACCAACAAATTGATGGACGCAGGACGCACCCGTCAGGTTCGGCGGTGTTCCCGTAGACGGGACAGCGCAGATGTTCTTACTCGCCGCACCCCCTGCGCCGGCGAACACCAGACCGATCGCAACGACCGCGCCGGCGAGGACGCAGGCGCGTCCGAAAGACGTCGTACAAAACGGCAGCATGTACTTTCTCCTCTCCCGTGGCGCCGTCGTGTCCCCACCCTCACCCGGCGCCAGCCTCATAAGAGGCGGAAATAGTTCACTCGATCATCGCTTGGCGGCCGACCCCTGTCAATGCGGTGTCTAAGTGGTCTGTCGCGCAGCCGCGACGAGCTTGGCCGGCGCGACCTCCGCGTAGGCGTCCTCGGCGATGCCGGCGAGCTCGTCCCAGTCGAGGCCGCGGTCGAGGCGAACGCCCAGCCAGCCGCGGTGGCCGACGTACGGCGGCACGAAGAACCGTTCCGGATCAGCGTCGACGAGCATCCGCTGCATCCCGTCCGCGGCCGCACACCAAATCGCGAAGCGGCCGTCGCCGTGGTGGTTCGTAAGGACCATGAGAAACGCCTTCTTGCCGCGCACGAAGAACGTCGGCGCGCCGTGACTCAGACGCTCGCTGGTCTCCGGAAGATGGAGGCAGATCTCTCGGATCCGCTTCAGCGTCCGCTCGCGCTCACGTCCCGCAGCCACGGCGCAATCGTAAGGCTCAGAGAGCCACGCCAAGTGAGAGGATGGCGCCCTGTGAGCACCCTCAGCGAGGTCGCCCCCGGGCTCAGACGCTGGACCGCCTGGCACGAAGAGTGGCGCCAGGAGGTCGGCTCGCTCGCGGTTCAAACCCCGGCCGGGCTCACGCTGATCGACCCGATCAACCCGCCGCCGGAGGTGCGCCGGCCCGAGAACATCCTGCTGACCGTCTCCTGGCATGCGCGTACCGCGGGCAACATCCCTGCGAAGCACGTCTGGGCCCCCGCCCGCGCGGTTCGCCGCCTGAAGAATCGCGGCGTCGAGGTGACCGATCCGTTCGAGGCCGGCGACGAGCTGCCGGGCGTGATCCAGGCCTACGCGACCGCGCGAGAGGCGGAGGTCGTGTACTGGCTCCCGGATCAGCGGGCGATCGCGGTCGGTGACGTCCTCCTGGGAGCCGGAGCGAAGCCGCATGCCACCTCCGAGCCGTTGCGGCTCTGCCCGGAGCGATGGCTCGACGGCAAGAAGTACCGAGACCTCAAGAAGTCGCTGCGTGTTCTCCTCGAGCTCCCGATCGTGCGCATCCTTCCGTCGCACGGCGACCCGGTCTTGACCGGCGGCAAGGACGTGCTCGCGGCGCTGATCGAGTAGCTACCGAACGCGGAGGTACGCGATCACGCCGAGGTTGCCCCCGCCGCACCGCGCGGTGATCCCGTAGCGGCCCCGCCGCGCGTTCGTGCGAACGCGACCGTAGCCCCTGAACGCACCGCCCGCACGAACTCGCGCGGTGATGGCCCCGATACCGGCGAACGCGTGGCCGGGAAACGCGCGGGAGATGATGGTGACGCTGTCGCCGCGTGGACATCCATCCGCGTTCCCCGTGACGGTCACACGCGCGCCCGCAGCCACGACGCTCGGGCTGACGTGCAGGCTCGGTCGCGTCGCGGCGTACGCAGTTGCAGCCCCTGCGACGAACAGGACGAGTGCGAGTATTGCGACCGCTCGTTTCACGTCTGTCACGTTACTTCACGGCGGGCGGGAAGGACGCCCCGTCAAGGGGGAACTTCGGCGGGGTCGACGTGCCGAGCGGCGTCCCGATCTCGCCGCCCCAGACGATCAGTGAACGCCCGGTCCACGCGATTGCCGAACCTGCGCGCGGGCGCAGCGGCCAGCTCGGCAACGCGGCCCACCGGTTCGTCGACGGGTCGTAGCTGAACCCGCGCGACGCCGCCCAGAGGAGAACGCGCTTCCCCGTCCAGACGACAGACCCCGCGGCGGACGCCGGAGACGAAGCGAGTCGCCGCCAACGATTCGTCGCCGGATCGAACGCGAGAGTCGTGCGCGCACGCGTGCCCGCGCCGACGACGAGCAGCTCACGTCCGTCCCACACGGCAGTTCCACCGTGGGCGGGCATCGCCGCGATGCGCCGCCAACGGTTCGTCGCCGGGTTGTAGGCGGCCGCCCTCGCGAACGACGCCGGGTACGGCTTTCCGTCGGGAGTCAAACCGTGGACGAAGAGCAGCAGCTCGCGGCCGCTCCAGGCGCCGATCGGACCCTGGTCGGGTGCGAGCGGCGAGCGTGGCAATACACGGAAGGTCTTCGTCGCGGGGTTGTAGGTCCGGCCGTTCGAACGCGCGTCGCCGCAACATCCGCCACCCCAGCCGATCGCCTCGCGTCCGGTCCAAACCAGAATCCCTCCTTGAATGGATCGCGACAGCGTTCGCCACGAGTTCGTCGCGGGGTCGTACGCCGCGGCCGCGAAGGCTCCCCAGGCGAGCAGCTGCTTACCGGTCCAGACGGCGCTGCAGCAGTACGGGTCGGAGCCGAGCTTCGCCGGAGGCGTAAGCCGCTTCCAGGCCTTCGCCGCCGGGTCGTACGCCTGCGCAAGCGCACCGGAGCCGACTCGGCGGCCGAGGACGATCAATTGCCTGCCGGTCCAGACGGTCGCGGCGGGCAGCGTGCCCGACGGCGCGGAAGGGATCGTCTCCCAGGTTCCGGCGACCTTGGTCGCGGCAGCAACTGCGGTCGGGACGATGACTAGCGAGACGAGGAGGGCGAAGATCTTGACGAGGCGGGACATGGGTTCCTCCGTTCACCGAGGTAGCCTTGCTCAGCGAGTGTCGAGGAAAACGCGCCGCTCCACCATGGACGCGAGATAGCGGGTCGATGGAATCTCGCGCCGAGATCGTCGTCCGCGGGCCCGACGGGCACGAGCAGGCAACCGTCCAGCTCTCGTCGGATCGCGTCACGATCGGCCGGCTCCCGGATGCGAACGACATCGCGCTCCAACCGGACCCGGAACAGCTCGTCACGCGCTCGAACCACTGCGCAATCGAGCGGGACGGCGCGCGCTGGTTGGTGGTCGACGGCGGCAGCGTCAATGGGACGTTTCTGAAGCGAGACGGTGAGCTGACACGCGTCGACGGTCGCGCTGCGCTACGCGACGGCGACCTCGTCTGCGTGCTTGCTTCGGTCTCCGGAAGCGCGGAGCGCCGCTACTTCGAGTTGGGCTTCCATGCGACTGTGGACTCGCAGGCGACGCGGGCGGTCGAGGTCCACACCGGCGCGGCTGCCGCATGTCTTCGCTACGACGCCAACCAGGCTCGCCTCCTCCTGGTGAGCGACGACGAGGAGCACGAGGTTCCGATCCGAGCGCAGGCGCACCGGCTCGTTCGCTACATGGTGGAACGGAACGAAGCCGGCGGAGGCGAACCGGTGCTCTGCACTCACGAGGAGCTCATGCAGGCGGTCTGGGGCGGCGAGCCCATGCACTCCCGCGAGGAGCTGGCGAAGCTCGTCTGGGAGCTGCGACGGAAACTCGAGCCGTTCGACGCGGAGCATCTGATCGAGAACGAGCGCCGCCTCGGGTATCGGCTGCGAACGTGCCGAGACCGTTGACTCCGAACGTCGGCGAGACGTTCGGCGGGTACACGATCGAATCGGTCCTCGCGCGGGGCGGAATGGGAACGGTCTTCCTCGCCACGCACGAGCGGCTCGCGCGCAAGGTCGCACTGAAGGTGATCGCCGCCGAGCTCGCGCGGGTCGACGACTTTCGTGCACGGTTCCTGCGCGAGTCTCAGCTAGCCGCGGCGCTCGACCATCCCAACGTCATACCGATCTACGACGCCGATGAGGTCGACGGCGTGCTGTTCATCGCCATGCGCTACGTGAGCGGACCGAGCCTGCAGACGTTGATTCGGGACCGGCGATCGCTCTCCCTCGAAGACACGCTGCGGATCGCCGACCAGATCGGCGGCGCTCTCGATGCCGCGCACGCGGCGGGCCTCGTGCATCGCGATGTCAAGCCCGCCAACATCCTCGTCGCCGAGCCCGGAGATCACGCCTATCTCTCCGACTTCGGACTCGCGAGGCGAACGAGCGCGGAGGGGATGACGCAGACCGGTTTCTTCCTCGGCACCGTCGACTACGCGTCGCCGGAACAAATCGAGGGCCGTCCCCTCGATGGACGGGCGGACGTCTACTCCTTCGGCTGCGTGCTCTTCCACTGTCTCGCGGGGCGACCGCCCTTCGTCCGCGACAGCGAGTTCGCGGTGCTCAATGCACATCTGCGCGATCCGCCTCCGAATCTCTCGAGCGTGCGGAGCGATCTGCCGCCCACGTTGGCCGGCGCGCTCGCGAAAGCGATGGCGAAACGCCCGGAAGATCGCTTCGCCTCGGCAGGTGCGGTTGCCGCAGCCTTGAGAAACGGCGAGGCGACCCGGGCGGCGCCGATCGAAGTCAGGCCGGCGACGGTGGTCACGCGCATGCTGGCACGCCCCGCTTCGCGGCGGCCGTTCCTCGTGGCGGCGCTCGTCACGCTCGCAATCGCCGCGGCGCTCGCGGTCTTCTTCGCGACTCGCGGGTCAAAAGCAAACTCGGATAAATTGCGCGGGTTCGTCGATCGGATCGAGAACGTCCTGTCCCAGTCCGCCGCGGGGCGCCGGGAGATCGGCGCCGCGCTCACGGCGGGGCTCAAATGCGTGATCACCACCAACGAGGCAGCGCAGCGTATCGGGAGCGTCGCGGACAACCGCGAGAGCATCCTCGTCCAGCTCGGCAGCCTCGGGACGCCGACGAGCGACGCGGACCGTGTCGTCACGCTCCTGCAGAAAGCGCTACAGCAATCGATCGAAGCCGATCGCCACTACCGTGACGGCTTCGCGTCCGTCAGGTCCGATTTCTGTCCGTTTCCCTTGAACGCCGACTTGAAGCTCGGCGCGACGGTGAGCGCAAACGCAACGGCGACGAAGAGGCAGTTCGTCGCCGCTTTCGATCCGTTGGCACGCCGCTTTCAGCGTCGAACCTGGTCGGCGGGGGAATTCTAAGTGGAGGCGTTCATCTGCGTCACGTGCGGCACGGAATTCCCACCCTCCGAAGATGAGCCCGACCACTGTCCCATCTGTCTCGACGAGCGCCAGTACGTCGCTCACGAAGGTCAGCGCTGGACGACGATGGCCGAGCTCGCACGCGACCACCGGATCCGGCTCGAGGAAGTCGAGCCGGATCTCCACGGGATCGGAACTGAACCGTCGTTCGCGATCGGACAGCGCGCGCTCCTCGTAGAGGGTCTTCTCTGGGACTGCATCACGCTCGTCGACGACGCGACAGTGGCGGCTGTCCGCGAGCTCGGTGGTATCTCGACGATCGCGATCTCGCATCCGCACTACTACTCGGCGATGGTGGAGTGGGCAGAGCGTTTCGATGCGCGTGTCCTACTGCACGAGGCCGATCGCGAATGGGTGATGCGGCCGAGCGAACGGATCGAGTTCTGGTCGGGGGAGCGCAAAGAACTCTCAGCCGAGCTCGAGCTCATTCGGCTCGGTGGGCATTTCGACGGCGGCACCGTGTGCATCTGGCGCCGGGGCGCAGACGGGCGTGGCGCGTTGCTCGCCGGCGACATCGTGCAGGTCGTCGCCGACCGCGACTGGGTGAGCTTCATGTACAGCTATCCGAACCTGATCCCGCTTCCGGCGGCGGAGATCGAACGCCTGCGTGCGATCCTCGAAACGCTCGAATTCGACCGCGTGTACGGCGCGTGGTGGGACCGGGTGATCGCGGAAAAGGCGAAAGCGAAGGTGCTTCGCTCGGCCGACCGCTATGTCGACGCGCTCAGCGCACGTCGTAGGGCGGAGTCGAGTCGATGACGTTGAAGATCGCCGCGCCGGTCGAGCTCGCCTCGGTCTGTGTTGCCGTGACACCGGTCACGCTGTAGA
>Ga0066660_10001159_pt1 | contig 10788 bp, 9 predicted proteins | sample GraSoiAngelo_109_FD_75177 | JGI IMG/M metagenome (GOLD analysis project Ga0066660, IMG submission 75177) | Grasslands soil microbial communities from the Angelo Coastal Reserve, California, USA - 14_0903_12_20cm | ecosystem: Environmental > Terrestrial > Soil > Grasslands | place: USA...
CTGCGCTACAACCCCGACGGCTCCGTTCCCGCCGACAACCCCTTCGGGCCGGGCAACCCGGTATGGGCCTTCGGGCTGCGCAACCCCTTCGGCCTCGCCGTCTCACCCAGCGGGCAGGTGGCCGTGACCAACAACGGACCAACCGGCGACGCCGGCAGTCCGGGCACGGGCTACGACACGCTGATCGTCTCGGTCGGACGCGGTCGCGGGTACCAGTGGCCCAACTGCTACGGCTACAGCCACCCCAACTCGTCGGCCACCTCGTGCGGCGCCGGCCAGCTGCCGCCCGACTGGTCGAGCGAGGCGTCGACCGCGGTCCCCACAGGGGCGGCCTTCGTGGACGGCTCGGGACCGGCCGGCTACGCCGGCCACCTCGTGTTCTGCTCCTTCGGCGCCGGGATGGAGGTCGTGAGCCCCGGGAGCCCCCACGCCACCGTCAGCCCTGGCCCTCCCAACTGCCGCCTGGACGTCAAGCAGGGACCGGACCACGCCCTCTACTTCTCCGACACGGGCCACATCTACCGACTCGGGTAGGGGCCCCCGGCGAGCGTCAGGACAGGGCGGCCGCCGAGAGCTCACCGGCGACGGCCGGCGCGGGTTCGACGCTGAGCACTCCTCGATGGCCTCGGCGCTCATGGGGCCGGCCAGGACCAAACCCCCCATGAACGGACCATTCCCTCGATGGCCCGCGGGTCCGCCCGCGCCGGGGTACGGACGCACCGGCGGGCCGGGGTGCATAGTTGGCCCTGAAGGGAGGGGGAACGCGATGTTCAGCATCGACGATCTCACCGGCCGCTGTCGGGCCGCCCTCGGGGAGGGCGACGTCCGGGGGGCGGTGAAGGAGGTCCTGGCCCGGGCCGTGAGCGACCCCGGGGCCGTGGCCGGGGCCCTCGGGCACGAGCGGGGTGAGCTCGCCGTGCTCCACCACTCCCCCGACCTCACCATCCTCAACGTGGTCTGGGCCCCGGGCATGACGCTCTACCCCCACGACCATCGCATGTGGGCGGCCATCGCCATCTACGCGGGCCAGGAGGACAACACCTTCTACCGGCGCAGGCCCGGGGGACTGAAGACGTCGGGTGGCAAGGAGCTCAGGGACGGCGACGTGATCCTGCTGGGCGACGACACCATCCACTCGGTGACCAACCCCCGGCGCCAGTTCACCGGGGCCATCCACGTGTACGGGGGCGACTTCATCAACGAGCCCCGTAGCCAGTGGGACCCCGTAACCCAGGAGGAGCAGCCCTACGACCTCGAGCAGGTGCGCCGGGAGTTCGCCCGGGCCAACGGCGCACGGGAGCCTGAGCGCTCAGGCCCAGCCTCGTAGGAGGCGCTCTGCCTCCCGCGCCAGCTCCTCCACGATCTCCCGAGCCGGCTGGCGTCTGGTGACGGCGTCGACGGACTCACCCGCGTAGAGGGGCATGGCTTCGATGGCTCCGGTCGTGTCCTTGCGGGGGCAGGGCACCGCTCCCTTGGGGATGGGCACGCTCATGTCGCCCATGCGCATCTCGCCCACGACATCGCCCTCGAAGGCCTTCATGGCCTCGACGCAGGAGGCCAGCACCCGATGGGGCGCGTCAGGCCACATGACCGAGAACGCCGTGGTCACCACCGTGTCTCCCGAGCCGGCGCCCAGAAGGGCGTCCACGTAGGCCGGGTGGGCCGGCGACTCGGCCGCGGCCACGAACCGGGTCCCCACGCGCACTCCGGCGGCGCCCGCGGCCAGGGCCCCGGCCATGGCCCGACCCGTGCCGATGCCCCCCGCGGCCAGCACCGGCACGGCGACGGAGTCGAGCACCTGGGCGAGCAAGGTGAGCACGCCCAGGCGCCCCCGGACGTGGCCGCCGGCCTCCACCCCCTGGGCCACCAGGAAGTCGCAGCCCGCCCCCTCGGCCTGGCGCGCCTCCTCGGCCGTGCCCACCTGCCACACGGCCAGGGCGCCGCCACGGTGGACCCGGGCCACCAGTGACGCGTCGGGCTCCCCGTAGAAGAACTCGACCACGCGGCAGACGCCGGCGGACGCCTCGACGGCGGCCACGTCGAGGAAGGGCATGAGGAAGTTGATGCCGAACACGCCATGGGTCTGCTCGGCCATGACCTCCAGACGGGCGGCCACCTCCGTGGCGGGGACCATGACCATGTTCACCATGCCCAGGGCCCCGGCGTCGCTCACGGCGCGGGCCAGCGGGGCGTCGGCGATCCCTCCCATGCCCGCCTGTTGTATGGGCACAGAGCAGCCCACCAGGCGGGTGAACGCGGTGTCGAGCATGGGGCCTCCTGCAACGCCGTCTGCTCACCATCTTGAGCCACTGCGTAGGCTGCGCGCCATGGCCCTTGACAAGCGCGCCGTCGACGATCTGCTCACCCGCGTCCATCGAGAGGTCGACAGCGGCCTGCTTCCCTCCTGTCAGGTCGCCCTGGGCTACCAGGGCGAGCTTGCGGTGTTCGAGACCTACGGCGACGCCACCCCCGAGACCCGCTACGTCGTGTTCTCCTGCACCAAGGCCATCATGGCCGCGGCGGCCTGGCAGCTCATCGGGGAAGGCCTGCTCGACCCTGCCGTCACGGTGGTGGAGGTCATCCCCGAGTTCATGGCCGAGTCGAGGCAGGGGGGGCGTGAGGCGGTGACCGTGGAGAGCCTGATGACCCACACCGCCGGCTTCCCCCACGCGCCCATGGGCCCGCCCGAGTGGTGGACCCGGGAGGGCAGGCTCGAGCGCTTCTCCCAGTGGCGCTTCAACTGGGATCCCGGTACCCGCTTCGAGTACCACCCCACCACCGCCCACTGGGTCCTGGCCGAGGTCCTGGAGCGGGTTGCGGGCATGGACTACCGCGACCTGGTGCGCCGGCGCATCGCGTTGCCCCTCGATCTGCCCCGTCTCCGTGTCGGGCTCCCTCCCGGTGCCGAGGGCGCGGCCGAGGGGGCGACGGTGGCCGAGCTGGTGGCCCGAGGGGAGCCGTGCAGCCGGGACGAGCTGATGGCGGCCTTCGGTGTGCCCGAGCTACCCGTCACCGAGGTGACCGAAGAGGCCCTGCTTCGCTTCAACGACCCGCGCTACCGCGAGCTCGGCGTGCCCGGCGGGGGCGGGATCATGACCGCAGCCGACCTCGCCCTCTTCTACCAGGCCCTGCTGCACAACCCCGGTGGGCTGTGGGACCCCGACGTGCTGGCCGACGGCACCGGCCGGGTGCGCACCACCTACCCCGACCCGTTCCTGGGTATGCCCGCCCTGCGCACCCTGGGCGTCGTGGTCGCCGGCGACGACGGCAAGTCCTCCTTCCGGGGCTTCGGCAAGACGGTGTCGCCCCGGGCTTTCGGCCACGGGGGCGCAGGCGGCCAGATCGGCTGGGCCGACCCCGCCACCGGCCTCTCCCTCGCCTACTGCACCAACGGCATAGACGCCAACCAGATCCGCCAGCCTCGCCGCGGGGTGGCCATCTCGTCGCTGGCCGGCGTCTGCGCGCCGCGCTGAGGGATCACACCAGGCCGTCGGCCCAGCGCCGGCGCAGCTCCCGGTAGCGGCCTCGGCGCCGGGAGGTTCCCATCCTCAGCCAATTACGCTCCTGGTCATGACCATGACGATGAGCGAGGCCACCGCCGCCCTCACCGCACCGGGCCAGATGTTCGAGATGGGCGAGATACCGATACGGGGTATCCCGACCCGGGTCTGGAACAACGCCCCGCCCACCCTGCGCAACGTGCTCGAGCTCTCGCGCGGGCACGGCGACACGACCTTCCTCGTGTACGAGGACGAGCGCATGACCTTCGACCACCAATTCCGAGCCGCGGCCGGGCTGGCCCGGACCCTGGCCCATGACCTCGGGATCGCCAAGGGGGACCGGGTGGCCATCGCCATGCGCAACTACCCCGACTGGGTCATCGCCTTCTGGGCCGCAGCCGGGGCCGGGGCCGTGATCGTGCCCCTCAACGCCTGGTGGACGGGCGCCGAGCTCGAGTACGGCCTGGCCGACTCGGGGGCCAAGGTCCTCTTCGCCGACGGCGAGCGAGCCGAGCGCCTGGCTCCGCATCTGCCCGGGCTGGGCCTGGAGGCGGTGGTCGTGGCCCGGCCCGAGTCGGCGCTGGCCCCGGACCAGGTGGAGCTCACCGAGCTCCTGGGCTCTTCACCCTCCGACGGCGTCCTACCCGAGGTCGACCTCCAGCCCGACGACGACGCCACCATCTTCTACACGTCGGGCACCACGGGCCGGCCCAAGGGGGCGGTGGGGACCCAGCGCAACATCTGCACCAACCTCATGAGCCTCTTCTTCGTGGCCGCCCGGGGCGCCATGCGGGCCCGGGGGGGAGAGACCCCGCTGGTGGCCGGCGGAGGCGAGCAGAACTCCTATCTGCTGAGCGTGCCCCTGTTCCACGCCACCGGTTGCCACTCCGTCCTGGTGGCCAACACCGCGGCCGGCGGCAAGCTGGTGATGATGCACAAGTGGGACCCGGAGCGGGCTCTGGAGCTCATCGAGCGCGAGCGGGTCACCAACTTCGGCGGGGTGCCGGCCATGGTGTGGCAGGTTCTCGACTCGCCCGACTTCGACAAGCGGGACACGTCCAGCGTGAAGTCCATCAGCTACGGCGGGGCTCCGGCGCCCCCGGAGCTGGTGAAGCGCATCAGGCAGCACTTCCCCGTGGGTCTGCCCTCGAACGGGTACGGCCTCACCGAGACGTCTTCGGTCACGACCATGAACACGGGCGAGGACTACATCGCCAAGCCCGAGAGCGTCGGCCCCCCGGTCCCAGTCTGCGACGTCAAAGTGGTGGGCGACGAAGGCAACGAGCTCGCCCCGGGCCAGGCGGGCGAGCTCTGGATCAAGGGGCCCAACGTCGTGCGGGGCTACTGGAACAACCCCGACGCCACGGCGGCCACCTTCGCGGAGGGCTGGCTCCATTCCGGCGACGTGGCCCGGCTCGACGACGAAGGTTTCGTCTACATCGTCGACCGGGCCAAGGACATGCTCATCCGGGGGGGCGAGAACGTGTACTCGGTCGAGGTGGAGGCGGCCCTGTTCGAGCATCCGGCGGTGGCCGACGTGGCCGTCATCGGCATTCCCCACCCGGTTCTGGGCGAGGAGGTGGGAGCCGTGGTCCAGCTGCGGCCCGGCGCCTCGGCCACCGAGGAGGAGCTGCGCAAGCACGTGGCCCAGCGCCTGGCCGCCTTCAAGGTGCCCGTGCGGGTGTGGTTCCGCGAGGACCCCCTCCCCCGCAATCCTGCGGGCAAGGTGCTCAAGCGGGACCTGCGCGACGAGCTCGTCGGCAACCAGGCGCCGAGCGGGTAGGCGGGCGTGGCCGGCGACCGCCTCGAGCGCTATCGCCAGCTGCGCGACTTCGAACGCACCTCGGAGCCCGCCGGAGCCACCACCACCGACGGAGAGCCGGCCCCGAGCGGCCGTTTCGTGGTGCAGGAGCACCACGCCACCAGCCTCCACTGGGACCTCAGGCTCGAGCACGACGGCGCCCTGGCGTCGTGGGCCGTGCCCAAGGGCATCCCCCCCGACCCCCGCCAGGACCACCTCGCCGTGAGAACGGAAGACCACCCCTTGGAGTACCTCGACTTCGCAGGCGACATCCCCGAGGGCAGCTACGGCGCCGGGCGCATGTCGATCTGGGACCGGGGCACCTACGACTGCCGCAAGTGGGACGAGCGGGAGGTGCTGGTGACCTTCCACGGCCAGAGGGTCTCGGGCCGCTACGCCCTGTTCCGCACCAAGGACCGCAACTGGATGATCCACCGCATGGACCCTCCGGCCGATCCCGAGCGCCAGCCCATGCCAAGGGGGCTGCGGCCCATGCAGCCCGTGCCCGGACCCCTTCCGACCGACGAGCAGGGCTGGGCCTTCCAGCCCGCGTGGGGCGGCCTGCGGGTGCTGGCCGCCGGCCAGGGCGGCAGGGTGGAGTTGACCGACGCGGGCGGCGCCGAGGTCACAGGCGCCTTCCCCGAGGTGCGGGCCCTGGGCGAGGCCCTGGGGACGACCGAGGTCATCCTCGACGGCGAGCTAGTGGTCGCCGGGCCCGACGGGAGGCCCGACGCCGAGCGCCTGGCCCGGCGGCGGGCGGCCCGCAGCCCGGCCGTGACCCGGCGCCTGTCGTCGGCGACCCCGGCCGTGCTCCTGGTGGGGGACCTGGTATGGCTGGAGGGCCGGCCCTTCGCCCCCCTCCCGTACCGCGAGCGCCGGGCCCGGCTGGAGGAGCTGGGCCTGGGCGGACCCTCGTGGCAGGTCAACCCCGACCACCCCGGCGAGGGCTCCGCCCTGCTCACCGCGACCCGGGCCCAGGGCCTGCCCGCCATCCTGGCCAAGCGCCTCGACAGCCCCTACCTCCCGGGCGAGACGTCCCCCCACTGGGTCCTGGTGGCCGTCTGAGGGCCGCCCTCAGCCCGCCATCTCGACGTCGTCGAGCGCCTCCACCTGGGCCCGGATGGCCTCGGCCTGGCCCACGATCACGGTGGTGAGCTGCCGGGGCGCCATCCACCTGCGGGCCGCCTTCAGGACGTCGTCGGCGCTCACCCGCGCCAGCGCCTCGGGCATGTCCCGGAGGAACCCGATGCCCAGTCCGAAGGCGCTCAGCGTCGACAGCTGGCTGGCCAGGCCGGCCTGGGTCTGCCACGAGAGGGCCAGGCCCCCCGACAGGTAGCGCACGGCCTCGCCCAGCTCGGCCCCCTCCACCAGGGACTCGGCCATGCGCCCGAGCTCGTAGCGGGTCTCGAGCAGAGCCGGCCCGACCACCTCGGTGGCCACGTCCGCGCCCACGACCAGGTTGGACGCCGACGGCCGTTGCGACACGCCCGCGCTGGGGCTGTAGGTGTAGCCCCGGCGCTCCCTGAGATTGGCCCACAGCCGGGAGGCGAAGTAGCCGCCGAACACGGCCGTGGCCGCGGCCAGGGTGGGATAGGCGGGGTCGGAGCGGTCGACGGCGGGGCCGCCCAACCTGATGCTGCCCTGGACCGAGCCGGGCCGGTCGACGATCAGAACCGGACCCCGCCGAGGGGGGCCGGGCGCGGGAAGCCGCACCGGGGGACTGCCCGGCAACCAGGCCCCGAAGGCCTCCTCCACCCTGGCCACGGCCCGGGCCGGGTCGAAGTCCCCGACCATGACGAGAGTGCTCCCCCGGGCCGCGACACGCTCGGCGTGGAAGCGCCGCAGGCGGGCCGGGCCCGTGCCGCTGACCTTGTCGGGCGACGGCATCGGGAGCCCGTAGGGGTGCCGGCCGTAGAGCCGGGAGACCAGGGCGTGATGGGCGATGGTCCCCGGCTGGCTCAGGGCGATGCGCAGCTCTTGGGCCACACGCTGGCGCTCCACCAAGACTTCGTCGGCGGGGAAGGTCGCCGTGGCCACCGCCTCGGCGACGAGCCCGAGGAAGGGGCCGAGCGTCGCCGACAGCGTCGAGCCGCTGACCACCAGGGTCTCGACATCGGCCGACGCCATCACGTCGGCGCCCAGACGCTGGAGATCCTGGGCCAGGGCGAAGCTGGAGCGGGCCGGCGTGCCCGACAGCAGCGTCTCGGCCAGGAGCCGGGTTCGGGTCCCGTCGTCGGCAGGTCCTTGTCGCACCAGCGGTACGCGCAGCCGCATCTCGGCCCGGGGGACGCCGGGACGGCGCACGGCCAGCACCCGCAGGCCGTTGTCCTGGACCACGTCGCGGACGCGGGGCAGGCGGGGGCGCTGGGACGGCGCCACCGCGGGCACGGTCACGGGAGGGCCCGCGGCGCGCTACGCGCTCACGGACGGGACGCCGGACGCCACTCGAGCACGGCCCGGCTCGGGGTGGCCAGCCACCGCTCGGCCGCGGCTGAGACCTGGTCCGGCGTCACCTCGGCCCAGCGGGCCGGAAGCTCGTCCAGCAGCTCCGCCTGTCCCCTCTGCTGCTCGAGGACGGCGCACGTGAGCCCCCGGTACATGCGGTTGTCGATCCGGCGCAGGTAGGAGGAGGACATGGAGTTGACGACCCGCTCCAGCTCGTCGGCCTCGACCCGCTCGGCGGCGGCGACGACCTCGTCGTCGGCCGCGGCCAGGATGGCCCCCACCTCGACCGGCTCGTGATGGATGGCCACCAGGCTGAGCATCGTCGGGTCGCGCACCTCGAAGGGGGAGTCGAACAGGCTGACCGAGCCGCTCACGTGGGTCGCCACCTGATCGCGCTTGACCAGTCGCTGGTGCAGGCGGGACGCCTCTCCCGCAGCGAGGAGGTGGGCCAGCACCACTGTGGGGACGTACTCGTCCATGGCGTCAATCGGGTCGGGCACGCGGTACCCCACGGCCACGGCGGGGGCGGGCGCCAGGGGGTCGACGTGCACCGAACGCCGCTCCTCCTCGGGCAAGGGCTCCCACCAGTCGGGACGGGGAGGCACCGGCCGGGCGGGGATGGCCCCGAAGTGACGCTCGACCAGTTGCTGGACCCGGTCGGGATCGGCGTCGCCCGCGACCGCGAGCACGGCGTTGGCCGGGGCGTAGTAGCGCTCGAAGAAACCGGCGGCGTCATCGAGCGTGGCCGCCTCCAGGTCCACGAAGCTCCCGTATCCGTTGTGGGCGTTGTTGTAGGTGCGGAACAGCACCGGTGGGAGATGGATCCACGGGAAGCCCCCGTAGGGCCGGTTGAGCACGTTGACCCGGATCTCCTCCTTCACGACCGCGATCTGGTTGGCCAGCGTCTCCTCGTCGAGGCGCACGCCCAGCATGCGGTCGGCCTCCAGGAAGAGGCCCAGCTCGAGCGCTCCCGAAGGCAGGATCTCGAAGTAGTTGGTGTAGTCCTCGGCCGTGCTGCCGTTGAACTCCCCGCCGTTGCCCTGCACCAGCCGGCCGTGCTGGAGCTTCTCGAGGTGCACAGAGCCCTCGAACATGAGGTGCTCGAAGAGGTGGGCGAAGCCGGTTCGGCCCTCGGGCTCGGAGCGGAAGCCGACGTCGTAGTACACGGCCACCATCACGACCGGGGCTGCGTGGTCGGGGGAGACGACGACCCGCAGCCCGTTGCCGAGCTGGAAGCGCTCGATGGGAAAGGCCACCCGGGGCCCCGCCGCTGCCGCACGGGCGGGCATCCGGGGGACGATACTCGGGCGTGGCTCCGCACCCGGCTGCCCCGCGGGACCTCCTCGGCCCGGCGCGTGAGGCGGTGGCGTCGGCCCGGGTGGCCCGGCTGGCGACCGTCGAGGCCGACGGGCGCGCCCACCTGGTGCCGGTGTGCTTCGCCCTCGACCAGGACACGCTGTACTCAGCGGTCGACGCCAAGCCCAAGACGACGACGGCGCTGCGGCGGCTGGCCAACGTGGCCGCCAGGCCCGACGTCACCCTGCTCGTCGACCACTACGAGGAGGACTGGGAGCGGCTGTGGTGGGTCCGGCTCCGGGGCCGGGCCCGGGTCGAGTCCTCCGGCCCCCCGCTCGAGCTGGGGCTCTCCCTGCTGGCGGACAAGTACCCGCAATACCGCCGCCGCCCGCCCCCCGGACCGGTGCTGGTCGTGGAGCTGAACGAGGCGCGGGCCTGGTCGGCCTCGGGCCCCCCGGGCTGATCCCTCAGCGGGCGGGGAGCCCTTCCGGCTCCTGGGCCCAGGCCGCCGGTTCGCCCCAATGGTCCTCGTAGACCAGCTCGTGGAGGGGGCGCCGGCGCACGGGTCCGTGGCGCCCGGCCGGTCTGCCCAGGGGGATGGTGGCGGCCACGAACACCTCCTCGGGGAGTCCGAGCAGGCGCCGCAGCTGGTCCTCCACCGGCGCGTGCCACATGGTGAGCACGCCCCCGTAGCCCAGGGCCCGGGCGGCGAGGAGCAGGTTCTGGCAGGCCGGGTAGACGCTGCCACCCTCGGTCGGATTGGGGGCGCGGTAGCGGATGAGGCAGGGCATGACCACCACGGGGATGTGCTCGAAGTTGGCCACGAAGTGCTCCATGGTGCGGGCCATGCGGGCCCGGGGGCTGTCGTCGGCAGACCCCGTGTCGTCGGGCCGGGTGCGGTCGTAGCCGTCCTCGGTCCGCTTGGCCCGCCACCCCCGGCGAAAGGCCTCGCCCAGCAAGGCCTTGGCTTCGCGCGCCCGCTGGCTGTCGCGCAGGACCACGAAGCGGAAGCTCTGGCGGTTGGAGCCGGTTGGGGCACGGGTGGCGGCGAAGAGGATGGCAGCCAGGTCGGCTTCGGGTATGGGCTCGTCCAGACGGTAGCGACGGATGGCCCGGGTGGTGGCTATCGCCTCCAGGACCTCGGGCATGCGTGCGGTGTCGGCGGCGGCGTCCATGACGGCGAACGTAGCCGGGCCCTCACAAGAAGCCGAGGGGGGCGAACCTGGCGCCCAAGCCCACCTTGGAGTCGACGCCGAGCACGCCCTCCAGCACGGTCGCGTACACCGAACGAAAGTCGGTCGTGAACCGAATGTCTCCCTGATCGAGATCGGCCAGGTTGGGCTCGGCGCCGTAGAAGCCGCCCCGTACGCGGGGGCCGGCCACCAAGACAGGCGCGGCGGTGCCGTGATCGGTGCCCCCGCTGGCGTTGGCCGCCACCCTGCGGCCGAACTCGGAGTACACGACCGTCACCACGTCTTGACCACGGCGGTCACCGGCCAGCGCGCTCGCGAACCCGGTCAGGGCCGCGTCGAGCTGACCCAGGAGCTCGGAGTGAACCTGCTTCTCGTTGGCGTGCGTGTCGAAGCCGCCCAGGCTGACTGCGTAGGCGCGCGTGGCCAGCCCCGACTTGATGGAGCGGGCGACCAGGTCGAGCTGAGCGGCCAGGGGGTTGCCCGCCGGCGCGGCGGCCGGGCCTGCCCCCCCGGCCGGGGCCGGAGCGGGCTGGTGGGACAGAGCCTCAGCCAG
>Ga0066660_10001162_pt1 | contig 10779 bp, 7 predicted proteins | sample GraSoiAngelo_109_FD_75177 | JGI IMG/M metagenome (GOLD analysis project Ga0066660, IMG submission 75177) | Grasslands soil microbial communities from the Angelo Coastal Reserve, California, USA - 14_0903_12_20cm | ecosystem: Environmental > Terrestrial > Soil > Grasslands | place: USA...
GCGTGCGCGTGACGTGGCAGGGCGTGGTCACACCGCAGGTGGCGACGGAGGCTCGGGCGCTGCTCCGCGGCCTTGGACTGGGGAGGCCGACCGCGGTGGTCCTGCTCAACCCTGTGCGGCTCGGCGGCGTGGTGGTGCGGCCCGTCGTGATCACGCCGCTTACCCGGTGGGTCACTCCCGCGAACGAGGTGACTCGTCTTGGACCCTGCCGCGCGCACGACTGTCCGGTCCTGCTCTTGGGCGGCGGAAGCTCGACGCCCACTCTCACCGCCGCCGGCGTTCGCCTCAGAGTCGTCGGGTCGGCGACGGTGCGCTCGGCGGTGCCGCTCGGTTTTCAACCGGCAATCGAAGCGCAGCAGCCGGTGGTGGTAACCGCAGACGCGGCGGGACTCGAGGCACTGGCCGGGCTGAGCGGCGTGTTCCGGACCCAAAGCTGGGTCGCCTCGCCGGCTATCGGGCGGCTGCACAGCTGGCAGCTCGAGGGGTTCGAGCGCCGGCTATCGCGCTCCCAAGCGGCGCTGCTTGCGGGCGGGAGCCAGTTGAGCCTCAGCGGGCCATTCACGGCGCTCGACACCGCGCGAGCGCAGGCGAGCGCCGCTCCGCGCCGCCTGCTGCTCGCCGGGGGCGGCGCGATCGCGGTCTTGGCGCTGTTCGTCATCCTCGCGGGCGGCGCACTGCGCCGCGACCAGCTCGCCGAGATCGAACGACTGCGGGCAGCGGGCGCGCGAGAGGGTCAGTCCGTCCTGTTCGCGGCGGCGGAGTCGGCGCTGGTATGCGGCGTCGCACTTCTCGCGGGCGGGGCGCTGGGGATTGCCGCCGCGGCGGTGCTGGCGCGCGCAAGCACCGAGCCAGCGGGGGCGGTGCTCAGTCACAGTCTGATCACGCCTGTGGGGGCTCTCGCCTTGGCGGCAGGCTGGGTCGTGGCGAGCGCAGTGATGTCGGGGTTGGTGCTCGCGCGCGACCGACGCTGGATCGACTTGCTGGCGGTGGCCGCGGCGTCCGCGCTGGCGGCGGGGATTAGCGTCGGCACGAGTGGCGGAGGCCGGCTGGCGGTGCTGCTGGCGCCGCTCTGCGGCCTAGCCGCGGGCGTCGTGATCTTCCGTTCGGCGCCAGCCTTGCTGCGTGCCGGCGAGAAGGTGGCACGTCGTGGCCCGGTCTCGGCACGCATCGCGCTGCTCGGTATCGCACGGTCTCCGTCACTTCCTTCGCTGGCGATCGCGTTCGTCGCGGTCACCATCGGTCTCGGAGGGTCCGCGCTGGCGTATCGGGCGACGTTGATGCGCGGGGCGGCGGATCAGGCGGCGAACGAAGTTCCGCTCGACGCGGTCGTCTCGCCCGGAGCGGACTTCAAGACGCCGCTCGAGCTGGCGCCGCTCGGGCGATGGCGCTCGCTCGCTGGGGGCGCGGTTCTTCCCGTGCGCCGAACCGAGGCGAACTACTTAAGCGGGCCGGGCACGGTCACGGTGCCCGCGCTCGGCATACCCGCAAACGGGCTCGCGTCGATCCACGGCTGGCGGGAGAGCGACGGGTCGGCACCGCTGGGGGTGCTCGCTCGGAGGCTGCGCCCATCCGGACCGCTCCGCACTCCCGGGCCGACGATTCCGCCCGCTGCCCGGTGGCTCGCGCTACGCATCTCCACCCCCGCGCTAGATGTCTCGGTCACCGCGGACCTGCGCGGCCCACAGGGGACAGTGCGCCAGCTGGCAATCGGCACGTCGGGGACACACGCCGCGGTCCTGCGAGCGCGGGTGCCGCCGGGGCGGTGGGAGCTCCAGGCATTCGCGCTTGACGAGCCGACGGGACTTGAAATCAGCAACGGCCACCAGAACGCAGAGAGCCCCGTCCCGGCGACTCAGTTTCAGGCGCGCGCGGTGTTAGGCCCGGCGAGCGCGCTTTCAGGATCCGGGCGGCCGCTGATGACAGTCGCAATGGGTGGGTGGCGGGCGGTCGGCGCTGCCGCGACCACGAAGCTAGGCGCCGCGCAGGCGATCCTCAACTTCTCGACCACCGGCGCGCCCGGCATCGTCCGTCCCGTCCAGCCGAGCGACACCCGCCCCGTGCCGGTGCTAGCAGACCCACAGACGGCGGCGGGGTCGGGGCCCGGCGGCCGCCTGGCGCTGACCGTCGATGGCCTGCCTATGGCGGGCCGCGTCGTCGGCGTCCTGAACCGGTTCCCGACGGTGCCCGCGGATGCGCCGGGCTTTGTGATCGCGGACGAGAGCACCCTCGCCTCCGCCCTCGAGGCGCAACTCCCAGGCCAGGGCAGGCCCGACGAGCTGTGGATCTCGACCGCGGACCCGGCGCGGTTGAAAAGGGCTCTGCACACGGGCTCCCTGGCACAGCTGAGCGCCCCGTTTAGAGCCGAGTTCGAGCGTCAGCTGCGGACCGCGCCGATCGCACGGGGCGTGCTTGGCACGTTGCTCGCTGCCGCCGGCCTGGCGGCGGCGCTCGCGCTGTTCGGGCTGCCGACATGCATGCTCGGCTCGGGGCGCGACCGAAGGCTCGAGGACGATCTGGAGGCCCAGGGGATCGGACCGCGCGGTCTCCGCCAGCAGGCGCGAATCCGCCTCTGGCTGGCGGCTCTCCTGGGCGTGGCCTCCGGGCTTGTAACCGCCGTTGTGCTTACGACGCTCGCGGTGGCGAGCGTCGGCTCGTCGGGGATCGTCGAGAACCCGCGGCCCGCCTTGGTGACGGTCGTGCCGTGGCTCGAGCTCGGCGCCTGGGGCGTCGGAGCGGCGCTGGGGTTGGGCGTGGCCGGGTCGATCGCGACGGGCGCGCTGATGCGCGGCCGCCAGGCGCGCCGGCCGAATCCAGGCCCCGTCGTCGAGACCGCGGGGACCCTGAGCGAGGGCGTAGCCCGGTGAGGCAAACCGCGGTCGAACTTCGCGACGTCTTCTGCGTCCACCGGACGAACGAGGGAGACGCGGCGGCGCTCCAGGGGACCAACCTCGTGCTTGTCGAGGGGGAGTCGCTGTGTGTGCTCGGCCCCAGCGGGGCCGGGAAGAGCACGCTGCTGCGCGTGATCGCAGGAATCCAGCAGCCCTCCGCCGGGACCGTGCACGTGCTTGGGTGCGGTCTGGCGCGGATGTCGCCTCGGGCTCGGGCGCGGCTGCGCCACACTCAGCTCGGCTTTCTCTCGCAGTACGCCGACGCCGTGCTGCCGCCGGACCTTCGCGCCCGCGAAGCCGTCGCAATCCCGCTTGCGCTGCGGGGCGTTCCGCGGCACCAGCGAGCCATCCGAGTTGACGCGCTGCTTAAGCGTGCCGGCGTGTCAGATCGTGCGGAGGCCGTTCCGTCCGAGCTCTCCGGTGGTGAGCGCCAGCGGCTGGCGCTGTGCGCCGCGCTGGCCCACCGGCCGGGCCTGCTGCTCGCCGACGAGCCAACGGGAGAGCTCGACGAGCAGGGCGCCGAGGGGGTGTGCGCACTGATCGCCGAGCTGGCCAGCCACGAGGGGACGAGTGTGATCGCGGCCTCCCACGACCCGGCGACGGCTCGGCTCGCCGACAGGACGGTCCGGATTCGCGACGGCCGCGTGGTCGAGGAGGGGCGCGACGGCGAGAGCGCCCGCGTGGTCGGCCGAGGGGGCTGGATCCAGCTCCCGCCCGAGCTACTGACCAAGGCGGGGATCTGGCAGCGGGCAATCGTGAGCGAGGCCCCCGGGACCCTCGAGATACGCCGGGCGCGGATCGACCCGGCGCCGCCGTCTGCCCTGGTCGCCGACGAGCCGCGCAGTGTCCGGCTAGAGCGGGCCCCGGCGCGGGTCGAGGTACACGGCCTCACTCGCGTGTATGGGAGCGGGCGCACGCAGAGAACCGTGATCGCCGGACTCACCCATGCGTTCGCCCCGGGTCGCCTGACCGTGGTCAAGGGACCCTCGGGCTCGGGCAAGACGACGCTGCTGCGGATCATCGCCGGGCTCGACCATCCCGACGGCGGGCGGCTGCTGATCGATGGGCACCCGCTGGAGCAGCGTGATGCCGAGGAGCTCGCGGCGGTGCGCCGCGAACGGGTCGGCTACCTCTCCCAGGAGCCCTACCCGGTCGAATTCCTGAGCGCCGCGGAGAACGTGGCGCTCGCGCTGCGCGTGCGCGGCATCCACCCCGCTGCCGCCGCACAGCACGCCAGCACGGCGCTCGCCACGGTCGGCCTCGAGGACCGCGCGGCGCAGCTCGTGCATCGGCTCTCGGCAGGCGAGGCACAGCGCGTGGCGCTCGCGCGGGCGCTGGCCAGCGCGCGGGGCCTGCTGATCGTCGACGAGCCGACGTCGCGCCTGGACGAGGCAAGCGCTCGCTCCGTGGCGTCACTGCTCGCGTGCGCCGCGGCGCGCGACGGCCACACCGTGATCTGCGCCACCCACGATCCAGAGGTGACCGCGCGTGCGGACCACGTGCTCGCACTGGGCTGAGCACGCCGCAGAAGACTTGACGCGCTAGAGCAGGGACAGCGTGCCGGGGGACTCCAGCCCGAGGTGCTCGAAGGCCCGCCTGGTGGCGGCGCGGCCGCGGGGAGTCCGCTCGATCAGCCCTTGCTGAAGCAGGTAGGGCTCGTACACGTCCTCGAGCGTGCCCTTGTCCTCCCCCACCGCGACCGCCAGCGTTGAGAGCCCAACCGGACCGCCGCCGAACTTCTCGCAGATCGTGCGCAGGATCTCGCGGTCGAGCCGGTCGAGGCCAGTGCCGTCGACCTCCAGGAGGTCGAGCGCCGCGGCCGCGGCGCCCGCGGTGATCGCCCCGTCGCCCCGCACCTGGACGAAGTCGCGCACCCGCTTGAGCAACCGATTGGCCACGCGTGGGGTCCCGCGACTCCGCTGCGCGATCGCGTGCGCACCGCCGTCGTCGATCGCGACCTCGAGCAACCGGGCCGAGCGGCGCACTATCCGGGCCAGCTCCGGTGGAACGTAATGCTCGAGCCGATGTTGGATCCCGAACCGCTCGCGGAGCGGCGTGCTCAGCAGACTCGTACGCGTGGTCGCGCCGACCAGCGTGAACGGGGGGAGCTCCAGCGTCACCACGCGGGCGCCAGCCCCCTGGCCGACCGTGATCGGCAGGCATCCGTCCTCCATCGCCGGATAGAACGTCTCCTCCAGAGCTCGCGGAAGCCGGTGGATCTCGTCGACGAAGAACACCGCCCGCTCGTCGAGCGCGGTCAGGAACGCCGCCACGTCGCCCTTTCGCTCCAGCGCCGGGCCGGCTGTCTGGACGAACTGCACGTCCAGCTCGGCCGCGACGATCTGTGCCAGCGAGGTCTTGCCGAGTCCGGGCGGTCCGGCGAGCAGCACATGGTCGAGCGCCTCGCCCCGGCTGGCAGCCGCGGCGATTGACACCGCCAGCTGATCCTTGACGGCCTCTTGGCCGACGAAGTCCTCGAGCCGGCGGGGCCGAAGCGAACGGTCGAGCTCGTCGTCGGGGAGCTCCTGCGGAGCCTGGATGCGCACTTGCGCCGAACTCATCTCCGCGCCGTCCTCAATGCATCGCCGATCAGGTCCTCAGCGCGCTCGCCGCTGGCGCCGTCGAGCATCGCGTCCGCCTCATTCGCGCTATAGCCGAGCTCGATCAACCCCTCGCGTGCCAGCGCCCGCGGGTCGTCCCGGCGCACGATCCGGATTGAGTGCTCGGGGAGTGCCGGGCCGACCTTCTCCCGCAACTCGACCACGATCCGCTCGGCGGTTCGCTTGCCGATCCCGGGGGCGGCCCGGAGCCTGGCGGTATCGCCGGCCGCAAGTGCCGACAGCAGCTCCCGCGGCGGGCCGCCCGAGAGAACCGCCAGCGCCATCTTCGGCCCCACGGACTGAACGCCGAGCAGCATCAGGAACAGCTCCCGCTCCTCCTCGGTCGCGAACGCATACAGGCTGAGCGCGTCGTCGCGGACGATCAGGTGGGTGTGGAGCAGAACCTCGCGGCCGACCGCGGGAACGTGCCGCAGCGTCTCGGCCGAGACCGCGACGCGGTAACCGACCCCGCCGCAGTCGACGACGACGTGGTCGGTGCGACGCACGGCGACGGTGCCAGCCAGCAGCGCGATCATGACATCCCCCCTCCCTGACCGGCGGTCAGCGCGATCGCGCGCGCGAGAGGTGCGCGGTTGAGGTCGCAGATCGCGACCGCGAGCGCATCGGCGGAATGCTCGGCGGCCGGCGGCTCGGCCATCGCGAGCAGCCGTGCCACCATCCGCGCCACCTGCTCCTTCCCGGCCCGGCCGTGGCCGCAGACCGCGCTCTTCACCTGCTGTGGGGTGTACGAGCGGGCGGGGATCCCTCTCTGCCCCGCCGCGAGCAGCGCCACCCCGCGGGCCTGGCCAACCGCGAACGCCGTTCGCACGTTGGCACCGAAGTACAGTTCCTCGATCGCGATCGCGTCGGCCTCGTGGAGGTCGAGCAGCTCGCCGACCCGGGCGTGGATCGCAGCGAGTCGCTGCTCCAGCGGAACCCCGGCAGCCGTCTGGATCACTCCATGGTCGATTGCCCGCAGGCGCGATCCGCCGCTCTGTACCACTCCGTAGCCGGTGTCGGCGGTTCCGGGGTCGATTCCAAGCACGATCATCCATTGTCATTCTGCGTGCCGAAGCGGACGCCTCCTTGCCTTGAGCACCGCCCTGCGGATGCCGATATCGCCTGGGGATGTTCGGAAAAGCCCGGCAGATGGAGCTGATGGGCGAGCTTGACCGGCTGCGAGGCCAGGTGGCGACGCTCGAAGCCGAGGTCGCGCGAGGCGTGCGCATCGATGGCGTCACCGGCCTGCTCAGCGCGCGCGCGTTTCGCGGACGGCTGGCCGAAGAGATCACCCGGGCGCGCCGCTACCAGCGGCCACTGTCGCTGGCGATCGTGACAATCGACGATTTCGCCGCGATCGAGACCGTGCATGGGTTCAAGACCAGCGACGAGGTGCTCGCCGCGATCGGGATGCGGCTGAGCCAGCTGACCCGCGCCCATGATCTCGTGGGGCGCACCGGCCCGGCGGAGTTCGCGATCCTGCTGCCCGAGACGGACGCCACGGACGCGCGGGACGGGCTCGGACGGCTGATCGTCGAGATCGAGGCGGTGGCGGAGGGCACCGTCAGCGGTGTGGGCACTTCGATCGGGATCGCGGGGTTCGAGCGCGGACTGAGCGCGGAAGGGATGATCGCCAACGCCCGCAAGGCGTGTGACCAGGCGCAGCGCCAGGGCGGTGGCCAGACGGCGCTCGCCAGCGACCTCGATCCACTCGAGGAGACGCCCACGCTGGCGCTGCCGCCCGATGCGATTCCGGCGCTCGCCGTCGCGCTCGCCGAGCGAGACCGATACACCGGCGAGCACTCCAAGGCGGTGATCGAGATGTCGGGCGGCGTGGCTCGGTATCTCGGGTTGCGCGACGCCGAGATCGAGCGGATCAAGTCGGCGGCGCTGGTCCACGACATCGGCAAGGTGGCGATCCCCGACGAGATCCTGAAGAAGCCCGGCCCGCTGACCCCGGCCGAATGGGAGCTGATGCGAGAGCACCCCGTGATCGGCGAGCGGATCCTGAGCGTCCTGCCTGGGATGAGCGGCGTCGCGCGGATCGTGCGCCACGAGCACGAGCGCTGGGACGGCCGCGGCTATCCGGATGGGCTCTCCGGTGAGGAGATCCCGCTTGGCAGCCGGATCATCTTCGCGGCCGACACCTACCACGCAATCACCTCCGACCGGCCGTACCGAGCCGCTCGCTCACACGGCGAGGCGATCCAGGAGCTGACGAGATGCGCGGGTTCGCAGTTCGACCCCACGGTCACCGCCGCGCTGATCGGGTACTTGTACGGCAGGCGCCAGGCCGGCGCTCTCGCCGCCGCCTAACTGCCCACGCAGCGGGTGCTCGAGCCGGGTGAGATCATCCGGTAGACGCGCCAGCGACCGGCGCGTGCGATCAGCTGTCGCTGCGTGAGCCGTGGATCGATTCTCGGCGGGCCACCGTCGATCGAGTCGTGGGGCCCGAGGAACATCAACCCCTGGTGGCGCATCGACGTGCCGACCCGCCCCAGTGTGACGTGGAGCTTCCAGGCGAGCGCCGTCTGGACCGAGTGATTGACGGCAGCGAAGCTCGAGTGGCAGGGGTACACGCCACGATGGCCACCGACCGCCGCAACCGCGGCTGAGAGCTGATCGAGCCGCGTCACCGCCCGGGAGGCGATCGGCTCCTGCGCGCGCGCCGTCGAGACCCGCGTGCTCGCGAACGGGATCGAGACCGCAACCAGCGCGAGCGGGACCGCCGGCCTCAAGCGCTCCATCGGGATCAGCTCGGCCAGCCGGACGATGCCGACCCCCGCGAGCACGCATGTCATCGCAGCCGGCGGGAGATAGAAGCGCTCGAGGCCCGGATAGCCGTCGAGCGTCATCCCCACGACAATCACCCACCACGCGAGCGTAAGGACGGCGAGCGCGAGGGTGAGGCGGTCGCGCTCGATGAATGCCGGGCGGTTCCGGGCGGCCAGAAAAACAGCCACCGCCGCCATGATCAGCGCCGGTAGCACCTGGAGGTCGACGCCGCGGCGCAGGACCGTGAAGAATGGGCTCGCGCCGAGGTGACCGTTGTACTCCTTGGCGTGGATCGCGGCCAGGAAGGGCTGGCCCGAGCCGATCCACGGCGGCACGAACCAGAAGAACGGAATCGCGAGTAATCCCGCCACGATCAGCGCGCGCCGCAATGGCTCGCGGAAGGACGGCTCGCGCAGCCACAGCCAGATCGCGTAGAGGCCCACGAACGGCCACGCCTCGGGCCGCATCAGCGCGGTGAGCACCCCCAGAACGAACGCGGTCGTCCTCCTCCCCGCCAGATGGCGCTCTACGGCCCACAGCGCCGTCCCGATCAGGATCGGCTCCGAGGTCCCGCGGAACATGTAGTACGCCCAGTCCCGGGTCAGGATGACGCCCGCTGCCGCGATCGTGCCCGCCGCTGCGCGCGACGCCCTGCCCTCGACCAGCAGCGTAGCCAGCCGATACGCCGCGGCGAGCCCGAGCAGACCTCCCGCCCGCGCGGCGATCACCCATAGCGTCGGGGCCGCCGCCCCGAACAGCCCGAACACCGCCGTGAAGATCACCGGCAGCGGCTTCCAGGAAGGCCCACCGCTGACCGAGAAGCTGAGGTGCGGGTCGAACAGCTCCCGCCCCCACAGGATCCACGCCCACGGGTCATAGCTGGGGACCGTCGGCAGCAGCGCCGCCGACAGCGCCGCGAGCGCCGAGCAGACCACGACCGCGACTACGAACGGCGAAAACGAGCGCGCCCGGTCCTGTGCCTCAGCGACCGGATGCCTCAGCTCGGCGAGAACCGACACCGCAGCAACGTCGCGATCACCCGGAACCCATCGAGGGCGGTCAGCTTCTTGCCCTCCTCAGTGGCGCGGGCGCGGTAGTGGACGGGAACCTCGAAGATCCGCTCGCCTTTCTGGACGAGTCGCGCGGTGATCTCGGGCTCGATCGCGAACCCCGGGGAGCGCAGCTCCAGGCTTCGGAACAGGTCCATCCGGATCATCTTCTGGCACGTCATGATGTCGTGCAGGTAGACGTTGAAGAGCAAGTTGCAGGCGAGGGTCACGCCCTTGTTCCCCAGCACGTACAGGAACGAGTGGCTGGTGTATCCGTCGAACGCCCGAACCCCGAAGCAGGCATTGGTCCTGCCGTCGAGTAGCGGCGGCATCAGCAGCGCTAGGTCGGTGGGGTCGTACTCGAGATCGGCGTCGAAGATCGCCGCGTAGTCGCCACCGGCCTGAGCGAGGGCGGTCTGAACGGCGGCTCCCTTTCCGCGATTCTGGGGGTGCTCGAATAGGCGTACCCGCCCATCCGAGTTGTGTTCGCGCAGGATCTCCCGAGTGCCATCGGTGGAGCCGTCGTCGACGACGATCAGCTCGAACTCGGTCGGAAGCTGGGTCTGGAGGACCTCGTCGATCGCCCGCTCGACGCGCTCCCGCTCGTTGTAGACCGGCATCAGGATCGACAGCATTCTTCGCCGATTGATAGCGGACGGGATCTGATTGAGGCAGGATGCCGCCATGGACTTCGCCGCCGCCGGTCTGCTCGACGGGCTCGATGGGGAGGAGCGGGACGCCCGCGAACAGCTGCTTAAGCGTCTCGCCAATGAGGGGTTCACGGTTGAGGAGCTGAAAGCCGCGGTCGAGGAGGACAGGCTCGCGCTGCTCCCGGTCGAGCGCGTCCTGGGCGGGCGCTTCACCGCGGAGGAAATCGCGAACAAAAGCGAGGTGCCGGTGGAGCTCGTACTCCGGGTGCGCAGAGCACTTGGCCTGCCGGAGTGCGGTCCCGAGGACAGCGTCTTCAGTGAGGACGATGCCGCCGCGGCCAAGTCCGTGAAGATGTTCCTCGAGGCGGGCCTTCCCGAGGACGCGATCGCCGAGGTCACTCGCGTGCTTGGCGAGGCGATGTCACGCGTGGCCGCGACCACCACAGGGGCATTCGCTGACGCGTTCATGCAACCGGGCGACAGCGAGCAGGACGTGGCGTGGCGGTTCGCCACGCTGGCCGATCAGCTCGTTCCCGCGCTCAGCCCGGTGCTGCTAGCGGCGTTCCGATCGCACCTGGGAGAGACCGTGCGTAGCGGCGTGATCAGCCGCGCCGAGCTGGCCGCCGGACAGCTCGCGGGCGAGCAGGAGATGGCCGTCTGTTTCGCGGATCTCGTCGGCTTCACGAGGCTCGGTTCGGAGCTGGGAGCCGAGGAGCTGGGCGGGATGATCGGCTCGTTCACGGAGCTGGCGGCGGACGTCGCCGGGCCCCCGGTGCGATTGGTGAAGACGATCGGGGACGCCGCGATGCTCTCCAGC
>Ga0066660_10001163_pt1 | contig 10772 bp, 10 predicted proteins | sample GraSoiAngelo_109_FD_75177 | JGI IMG/M metagenome (GOLD analysis project Ga0066660, IMG submission 75177) | Grasslands soil microbial communities from the Angelo Coastal Reserve, California, USA - 14_0903_12_20cm | ecosystem: Environmental > Terrestrial > Soil > Grasslands | place: USA...
CGTCGTCTATATGATTCTCACCACGCTTTGCTGGGTTGTTGCCACGGTCTGGAGAGCCCGTGAATCGCATGCTTCCCATCCCAACCACCACGCGAGTTGACCAGCAATGAAAATCTGCCGTTACCTCATGCGCGCCGCTTCCTCTTCGGACTCTGCTTCGCCGCGCTATGGACTGATCGAAGGAGAAAATGTCATCGAGATCTCTGGCCCGCCCTGGGCGCACTGGTCGCGAGGCTCGCGTTCTTCGCGCTTCGCCGATGTTCGGCTGCTCGCCCCGGTGGAGCCTTCGAAAATCGTCTGTATCGGCCGCAATTATGCCGCCCATGCAGCGGAGATGGGTAACGAAGTCCCGAAAGAGCCATTGATGTTTCTCAAGCCGTCTTCCTCCATCATCGGCCCGGAAGAAGCGATCGTCTTGACAACATATTCCCAACAGGTGGAACACGAAGGCGAACTCGCCCTGGTTATCGGCCGCCGCTGTTCGCAGTTGCGCGATATCGACGACTCACTGTCCTTCGTCATAGGTTATAGCTGCCTCAACGATGTCACCGCGCGTGACCTTCAGAAAAGGGATGTTCAATTCACTCGCGCCAAGGGTTTCGATACTTTCTGCGCCGTCGGTCCGCACATTGAAACCGCTCTCGACCCGTCGAATGTCCTCGTCGAGACTCACGTCAACGGTGCACGCCGCCAGTCCGGTGTCACCTCACTCATGACTTATCCGCCCGCGTTTCTTGTCCGCTGGATCTCCCGCATGATGACCTTGATGCCCGGCGACGTGATCGCCACCGGTACGCCCGCTGGCGTCGGTCCGCTCCTTGCCGGTGATACGGTGGAGGTCAGTGTTGCCGGTATTGGCGTGTTGCGCAATCCGGTGCACGCTCCACAAGCGTAGTTACACGTACACCGCAGGGTTTCGGTAGAATACACATCAGGGGGGCATCGGCGGATGCAGGAAGTCTTACCGCCGCACTGCGTGGACGCAATTTTTCGCGGCGCCGAGCGCAATCCCACCGATCTAAGACTACGGAGTCTGCTTGTTGAAGGCCTTGTTTGCCGATTGGAAACTAGTGCTCGCCATGGGTGGTGCAGCGATCGCTGCCCTGGCCATGATCGCTTATGCTTTCCTCCGTCCTGCCGTGAATCCCGAAGAAGAGGAGCGCAAACGGCGGCTCCATCTGAACCAGATCGGCCGCATTGCCGAAGGGCAGATCGTCGAGCTGGTCGAGCACCCGCCCGAATCGAAAGTGGCTCGCAAGGGTTTGTTCGGCGCAGGTGCGCCCCTGCTTCGAGACATGCGGCCGCGCCATCTCGTTTCCTACAGTTATTTGATTTCGGGCGTCACCTATCACACTGCGCAGGACATCACCGGCCTCGAAAGCCAGATTCGCCTGGAGCGCCTTGTCGCTGGGCAGCCCGCGAGCATCAAGTACGATGCAGCCAATCCCGCTGATTCCATCCTCGTCGCCGACGACTGGTCCGGTTTACGCTGAGTTTCGCAGCGCTTGCGTTAATCGTTCTCTCGCAAATGACCGTCTTCTGAGTTCTGCTTTCGCCTGGGTTGCGCTATCCTTTTGCATGCCGCCTCAGGGCGAGCCAATTCCAGTATCATGAAAATGATCATCGCCTCCGTTCTGACCACCATTCTGATCGTGGCGTTGACGCTCAGCGCCATGTTTGTCCTCGTCTGGGCGACAGAATACGTGACGTCACTGGAATCTCCACTTCACCGTGCCGCCGCCATGGGCGCGGAGCTGCTCCTGGGAGTTGTGCTGCTCCTCGGAACCGTCTGGCTCGCCACACACCTTGCCGTGCGCATTTTTACTCCGAAGGAATCCCCTTCCGAGGGAGGACCCGTTGTCTGAGCCCAAGCCCAGTTTGCTTCCCGAAGCCAGACACCGTGACCGTATGGAAGAACTTCGCCGCATTTCCGGGGAAGCCGAGGCCGGTGGCGGCCCGGAGCGTCGCGAGCGCGAACACAAAGCCGGCAAGCTCACCGCGCGCGAGCGCATTCACCTCCTTTTGGACGAATGCAGCTTCGAAGAGCTGGACAAATTTGTCCGTCACCGCTGCGTCGATTTCGGCATGCAAGAGCAGCGTCCCGCCGGCGACGGCTTTGTTACCGGCTTCGGCCGCATCGATGGGCGTCTGGTCTACGTCTTCGCGCAGGACTTTACCGTTTTCGGTGGTTCGCTATCGGAAACCAACGCGCAGAAAATCTGCAAGATCATGGACCTTGCCATGCGCGCAGGGGCACCCGTCATTGGCCTCAATGACTCCGGCGGCGCGCGTATTCAGGAAGGCGTGGCCTCGCTCGCTGGTTACGCCGATATTTTTCTGCGCAACACGCTGGCGAGTGGAGTTGTCCCGCAGATAAGCGCCATCATGGGTCCTTGCGCTGGCGGCGCGGTCTACTCGCCAGCAATCACCGACTTCATTTTCATGACGCGCGAAACGTCCTACATGTTCGTCACCGGCCCCGACGTCATCAAAACCGTTACCCACGAGGAAGTCACCAAGCAGGAACTCGGGGGCGCGATGACCCACAATGAAAAAAGTGGCGTCGCTCACTTCGTCTCGCGTGATGACGCTGATTGCCTGGTGATGATCCGCGAATTGATGAGTTTTCTGCCCTCGAACAATTTAGAAGATCCGCCGCGCCGCGCGACCTCGGACATCCCGGCTCGCCGCGATGAATCGCTGAACACCCTCGTTCCCGCCGATCCCCAGAAGCCTTATGACATTAAGGACGCCATTCACTCGGTTATTGATGATGGTTATTTCTTCGAAGTCCACGAACATTACGCCAAGAATCTTGTCGTGGGCTTTGCGCGCCTGGACGGCCGCCCCATTGGCATCCTCGCCAATCAGCCGGCGTTTCTCGCCGGCGTTCTCGACATCAACGCTTCCGTGAAGGGCGCGCGCTTCGTTCGTTTCTGCGATGCCTTCAATATTCCACTCATCACCTTCGAAGACGTTCCCGGTTTTCTCCCCGGCACCCAGCAGGAGTTCGGCGGCATCATCAGGCATGGCGCAAAGCTGCTCTTCGCTTTTGCCGAAGCCACCGTTCCGAAAATCACCGTCATCACGCGCAAGGCTTACGGTGGCGCGTACTGCGTCATGGCTTCGAAACACATTCGAACGGACGCCAATTTCGCCTGGCCCACTGCGGAAATCGCGGTCATGGGTCCCGAAGGCGCGGTGAACATCGTCCACAAGCGCGAGCTCGACAAAGTTCCCGAATCCGAGCGCGAAAAACTCCGCCAGGAAAAAATCGCGGAGTTCCGCGAACGCTTTGCCAACCCTTTCGTCGCCGCCGAGCGCGGCTACATCGACGCCGTCATCGAGCCCGCCGACACCCGCGCCCGCATCATCACCGCTCTCCGCGCGCTCGAAAGCAAACGCGACACGAATCCACGCAAGAAACACGGCAACATCCCGCTATGAAAACCCCTCGGTAATCCCGATCCGGTTAAAATGAATTGCTGAAGCATAAATTCACCTCGGTCATAGAGAGCGCGGCAAGATTGCGTATATCGAGGAAATTCCTGGCGTCAAAACGCCAGGGCCAACCCTTGCGGAAGCAAGACCCAACCCGAAGGAAGCCTTAACCTGAATCCTGCGTGGAAAATGGCCGTCGATTGAGCGAAATTCGCGTCAAAAAGGACTCTTTGTGCTTCCGGGGCTGCCACATCCAAACCTCACTTTTAGTGCGGTTTGCGTGTAAGAGGTCAAAATAGCCGTGGCTCACTTCAGCAAATACTCCTGCAGAAATTCCACTGTCGCGTAGAACTGAAAATCCTGGTTGGGCTTTTTCCTATACCCGTGGCCCTCGTCCTTCGCGATCAGGAGCCATACCGGCGTCCCCTGCTTTTTCAGCGCATCGGCGATCTGTTGGGATTCGCTTACCGGCACACGCGGATCGTTCTTTCCCGCGATCACGAACATCGGCTTCTTGATTTTCTCAATGTTATTCATTGGCGCGATTTTCTCCAGGAACTCCCGCATCTTCGGGTCGCGCTCGTCGCCGTATTCCGCGCGCCGCAAATCTCGCCGGTAGGCCTCCGTGTGCTCCAGGAAGGTCACCAGGTTGGACATGCCCACGATGTCCACCGAGCAGCGAATCCGGTCGCTGTAAAACGTCGACACCGCCAGCGTCATGTGCCCGCCGTAACTCCCGCCCGTCACCGCGATCCGCTCGCTGTCCAGTCCCGGCTGCGTTGCGATCCAGTCGAACAACGCATTAATATCTTTGTACGTGTCCTCGCGCTTGAACCCGTTGTCCATCAGCGAGAACGTCTTCCCGTATCCCGTCGACCCGCGCACGTTGGGATAGATCAGCGCGATCCCAAGTTCGTTCAGAAAGTAATTGGCGCGTCCGAGAAACGTCGGCTGCGACTGTCCCTCTGGCCCGCCATGAATCACCACCAGCACGGGGCGCTTGCCGGAGAACTTCGCCGGCGGCTTGTACAGGAATCCCGAAATCTTCTTCCCGTCAAAACTCTTCCATCGCACCAGCTCTGCTTCGGGAAACTCTTCCGTCCTAACCGCCGTTTCGCTCGTCGTCCATCGTTCCACTTTCCCATTCCGCACATCCAGAGAATACACATCTCCCGGCCCCCGCCCATTGTTCAGCGAGAATCCGAGCTCGTTCCCGCTTAGGTGCCAATGGAGGGAACCGATCACACCAGAGGGCAGTTTAGGAATTGACAGTTGGCCTTTTCCGCCTAGGCTAAGAACATGCAGAACGCTCGTGCCGTCTTCGTCCTTCATGTAGGCAAGCAGCTTTCCATCGCGCGAAAGATCAAATTGTTCGACATCCCACTTTGCATCGGGGCCGCTGAGCAAATATTTCGCCTCATTGCTGGCCAGGTCCCAATAGGCCAGATTCAAAAATTCGGAGTCGCGGTCTTCTGTCAAATAAATGCCCTTGCCATCCCTGGCGAAGCGCGCTTCTCCGATACCCACCTTTTCTCCGCCTGACATGCCTCCGAGTTGCAACCTCATTTTTTCGCCAGTTTTCGTGTCTACGAGCCACAAATACGCTTCGTTTATTGAGATTTCCTCTTTGAGCAAGATCCTCGTGTCATCCGGTGACCAATCCTCTGGTCGCCAACCGCCGCCCGCCAGTTGCGTCAGCAAATGATCGGTCTTCGAATCACTTGGATTCATCAACCACAAATCCGTATCTTTTCCCGTACGTCGGGTGGACATGTATGCGATCTGATTGCCGCTCGACGACCACGGCCCCGCAAGGTTTCGCGACTTTCCGTCCGTCAGCAGCGTCACGTCACCAGTGGCCACGTCGTAACGATAGAGCTGGTACCATTCGCCACCGCCAATGTCCTTCGCAAAGAGAATGTAGTCACCCCCATTCGGATGAAACCGCCCGCTCCCGACGGAGTCCGCGAAAAACGTCAACTGCTGCCGTTCCCCACCCGGCATTTTCACCAGATGGAGTTGCGGCGTCTCCGCAAACCGTGTCCCGATCAGCATCTCGCGCTTCATGGGATGCCAATCCGCAAGACTCGCGCTTCGATACGACCCGTATCGCCCCGCCGTGTCCGCCAACGACGCCGTTATCTTCGGCACGCCATCCACGAGCAAGTTGTCTGCCGGTGCGACGACGGGGTCCTGCGCGCGCCCCGGCGCAACCACGAAGAATCCCAGTGCGAGTAAGAAGTAGAATCGTTTCATCTTGGATCACCTCTATATGATGGCCGCAGGATTCTGTGTATACACCATCAGTGCCGCAACCGCGAAGAGTTGTTCGAACTAGCTCCCTCCGCGACAAATCCGGCAAGATGACTCATGGACGGAGAACGGACAATGCTTCCGTGCGATGAAGCTGGACTTTGGCACTTCCATGGCCATGTTAACCTTTACCGCTCGCCTCGCTTGCGGAAGCTTCCCGTGCACCTTCGAAAGTATGCCGCCGCTTGCTTGCTCTTGCTTTCGCAACAGCGGGCACACGTGCGCAGAATAAGACGACAGCCGAACGCCTGGGCGATCCGCCCGATTCGAAACTCCTGATCGTTCTTGCTGACCATCTTGCGGTCGCCCATTCCGTGGAGACCGCCAGCTTCAACGCCCTGAACAAAAAGGCCATCACTTCCGCCAGCATCATGGTGCCCTGCGCCTGGCTCACCGAAGTCACTTCCTACGCGAAAGACCATCCGGATACGGACCTGGGCTTGCACCTCACCTCACCAGCGAATGGAAAGCGGATCGCTGGGGGTCGGCGGAATCAAAAGACAAAGTCACAAGCCTCTTCGATCCCTCCGGCTATCTGTGGCGGGACACTGTCTCCGCGGCCCGCAATTTGAGGCCCGAGGAAACTGAACGAGAAATTCGCGGCCAGATTGAGCGCGCCGTCGCTCTCGGAATTGATCCCACGCATCTGGACAGCTCTACATGGGCGTGCTCTTCAACACGCCGGAACTTTTCGCCCTCTACGTCAAAGTCGCTCATGAATACAAATTGCCTTTTTTTGGCTATCCGATTTCCCGACGCCCCCGCCGAATTTTTCTCCGCCCTCTCCGAAAAGGACGTCACTCTGGACTCGGTGGTCATTGCCAATCATTCCGTTCTCGCAAACGACTGGCAAGATTCTTATCTCCAGGCTGTGAAGAACCTGAAACCCGGTCTCACCGAAACCACCTCGGCTATGACGACACTGAACTGCAAGCAGTAACTTTGGATCGCCCGGACTACGGTGCTGCCGGGCGGCAGCGCGACTATGATTTTGTAACCAGCCCCGAATTCAAGAAGGCTTTGGGAGAAAATCACGTCATACTCGTCAAGCGGAGGGATTTCAAAAAGCTCGTGAATTAGTTTCGCCGAAGGACAGCAACCCTGCAGATTCGTGGCACTCCCTTCCCCCGTGCTAAACTCGCAGCTCGCTCAATGCTTCTATGTTCAAGAAAATCCTGATCGCCAATCGCGGTGAAATCGCCGTGCGTATCCTGCGCGCCTGCCGCGAGCTGGGTATTCGCTCCGTCGCCGTTTTCAGTGATGTCGACCGCAAATCGCTTCACGTCCGCCTCGCCAATGAAGCTTATCCCATCGGCCCGGCGCCTTCGCGCGAAAGCTACCTCTGCATTGACAAGCTCATGGACGTTGCGCGTCGCGCCGGTTGCGATGCCGTCCATCCGGGTTATGGATTTCTCGCGGAAAACGCCGCGTTACCGCGCGCCTGTACGGACGCGGGCCTCACCTTCATCGGGCCGCCAGCCGACGCCATGGAATCTCTCGGCTCCAAAACTGCGGGCCGCCAGCTTGCCCGCCGCGCCGACGTTCCCACGGTTCCCGGGACGAACGACCCCATCGAAAATCCCGCCGCAGCGCAGGCCCTGGCGCACCGCATGGGCTACCCCATTCTTCTGAAAGCCGTCGTCGGTGGCGGCGGCAAAGGCATGCGCCTGGTTTACAGCAACGCCGAATTCGAATCCGCGTTCCGCGATGCTGCTTCCGAAGCCATGAATGCTTTCGGTGACGACCGCCTGCACCTGGAAAAATATCTTAACCGGCCTCGTCACGTGGAAATCCAGATATTCGCCGACGCCCACGGCCGCGTCGTCTCTCTCGGTGAGCGGGAATGCTCGGTCCAGCGGCGCCATCAAAAGGTCATCGAGGAATCGCCCTCGCCCATCATCACGCCTGACCTGCGCAAGAAGATGGGCGACGCCGCGGTGCGCCTGGCGCGCGCCAGTGGCTACGTCAACGCCGGCACGGTCGAATTCCTCGTTGACGTCAATCTCAATTTCTATTTTTTGGAAGTGAACACGCGTTTGCAGGTCGAACATCCCGTCACCGAGCAGGTTACCGGCCTCGACCTGGTGAAGCTTCAGATCGCCATCGCTGCAGGCCACCGCTTGCCCTTCGCCTGGGAATCCATCACGCCGCGCGGTCACGCCATGGAAGTTCGTCTTTACGCCGAGGATCCCGATAATAATTTCTTCCCGTCACCGGGAAAAATTATTACTCGCCAGGTTCCCAGCGGTCCGGGCATTCGCCTGGACGACGGCGTCTACGAGGGCTGGACCGTGCCCAACGATTACGATCCGCTTCTCAGCAAGCTTATTGCCTGGGGCAATAGCCGCGAGGAAACCATTGCTCGTCTTCGCCGCGCCCTCGAGGAGTACACCGTCACCGGCATCAAGACCAACGGCGGTCTTTTTCGCCGCATCCTTGATGAACCCGATTTTCTCCGCGGCGAAATCCACACCGAGTGGCTTGACGAGCTGCTCCGCCGTCCGCTTTCCACCGCGCCTCCTGCGGACGTAAGTCAGCCCGGAAGCTCCGCCTCCGATGCCGCCGCCATCGCCGCTGCAATCTGGCAGGCAAACCAGTGGGACAGACATTCTTGTTTGTCCTCTTCTTCTGTAGACCAACCCTCTCGCTGGAAGCAGGAAGGTCGTCGTGCGCAATTGGACCGCCTGCCATGAGGTACGAAGTCCGACTCGCGTCTTCTTCCTCCGGAGAAAAAAACTGCGTCCTTGAACTCGAACGCGATGCTTCCGGCTGGCGCGTCATCCTGGATGGACGGCCAGTCGCAGTGGATGCGATCGAGATCGCTACCAACACGCTCTCCATTTTGCTTGAAGGGCAATCCTTCGAAATCGGCGTGACGCCGGCTCCGGACGGCAAACTGAACCTCCAGACCGGCACGCAGGAATTCACGGCCGAGGTTATCGATCCTCGCGCCTGGAGCGGCCGGCGCCACGGCAACGTCGAGGCCGAAGGCCGCCAGCAAATCGTGGCACCTATGCCTGGTAAAATCGTGCGTCTTCTCGTTAAAGCAGGAGACCACGTCGAAGCCGGCCAGGGCCTTCTGGTTGTCGAAGCCATGAAGATGCAGAACGAAATCCGCTCCCCAAAGGGCGGCACCGTCGAACGGGTCCTCGCCAAGGAAGGCCAGCCCGTCAACGCCGGCGAAGTCCTCTGTGTCGTCTCTTAAGCTGCGATGGGAAACTAGCACACCAACACTTGTGTGAAGGGTTCGCAACAATCCGAGGTTATTGCCGCACTCGATGAACTCGGCCGTCCTGCCTATGTTACGATTCCGGCGGATGGATGGTGGTGTACGACCAGGAATGCGACAACTTTGACCTGGATTTAATCGAATCTCTTGCACTGACAATTTCAATGCGACAATCGTGCATGGCACTCGCCAGCTTCAACGCCGACGATGACATTCTTTGGTTGGGATCAGCGAAAACGGGCAGCTCGCCAAGCGGTATTCTTCTGGACGAAAACATTTTGAAGACTCCGGCGAGTTTCCACCAATTCAGGACGTTGCGGGCGTGCACGGCGATCTAGCAGAAGCTCTCGGCATACCCTTTGGCTCTGTTGGTCTTGGCTAGGAGCCCGTGAATCGAGGTGAAACGCGGCCGCACATGAACCGCGAGACACTTCGGCGAACGCTAAAGCGGCTAGGGAAAAATACGCGAAGTGTTACACAACTCAATTCTCGCCCAATGAAATCAATAACTTAACTTAGGCAGGTTATGCAATACGCTCCAGTCATTGCTTGGAATTAGTGCCCGGGGGACCGTTGCGGCATGGTGGTCTTCGCCGCGTCCGGTAATTTGCCTGCCGCTTCGATGACCTGCTCGGCCAGGAAGTTCGTCACCCTGGCCCCATCCCGCGCGATCGCCAGATATGCTAGGCGCAGCAACTGTTCCTTGCGGTTGTGCATCGTATCGCGGATGGTTTGCTGCACTTGCGGTTCGGCAATGCCGCGCAGTCCGGGGGATTCACGGGTCATGAGCTTCAAGATCACGATGCGCGCGCCGTCTTTCGTCTGAACCTGAATCGGCTGGCTCACTTGCCCGGCCTTCAATCCAACCACAACCTTTTTCAGCGCCGGGTCAGACTGATTTAGGGACGATTCCGGAACGTAGCCCAGGTCGCCGCCCGTTCCCGCGGTGTTCACATCTTCGGAATAATCCATCGCCAATTGTGCGAAGTCTGCGCCGCTGTTCAGCCGGTCCATGAGCATCTTTACCTTCCGCAGGGCCTCGGCTTCATTGGTTGCGTCGTCGTTTTTCCGGTTGCGAATTTGTTGTTCTTTCCTCGGTGTCACCAGGATCTGCGCAATGTGGTATTGCGGCTCCGCCACGTTGAACTGCGCTTTGTTCGCGTTGTAAAAATCCGTGACGTCCTGGTCGGTGATCGAAATCTTCGCCACCACTTCACGGTTCAGCAATTTCTGGATCGAAAGCTGGCGCCGCAACTCGAGCTTCAAATCCTCCACCGTCATAGATTGATCTTTCAGCCGCCGCTGAAATTCGTCTTCGGTGTACGGGCTCTTCAGCTCGGTGAACCTGTCTTCCACCTCGCCGTCGCTCGCCTCGAGGTTCAGCTTCTTCGCCTTTTCCAGCAGAATTTCGTTGTTAATCAGCTCGTCAAGCACGTTCAGCTTCTGGGACAGCGATTCTTCCTGCGAAGGCTCCTGCCCCTCCGGATTTACCCGCGTGCGATAGTACTTGTCGACTTCCTCCCGCTTGATCTCTTTTCCGTTTACTACCGCCCACACGTCGGGCGCATGGCGCGTTTCCTTGTTGCAGCCTGCGGCAGCCGCGAGCACCGTCGCCGCCAGAGGCAGCAGCCATGCTGCGGCGCGCTTCACTCCTTTTGAGTGCTTCATCGGACGCCCCACGGAATGCAGGTTCGCAACGGTCAAGTTCAAGGTTGGAGACTCAAGCGGCTTTCATTACCTTGCCGGCGCGGATGCACGCCGTGCATACACGGACTTGTTTCCTCACGCC
>Ga0066660_10001164_pt1 | contig 10769 bp, 11 predicted proteins | sample GraSoiAngelo_109_FD_75177 | JGI IMG/M metagenome (GOLD analysis project Ga0066660, IMG submission 75177) | Grasslands soil microbial communities from the Angelo Coastal Reserve, California, USA - 14_0903_12_20cm | ecosystem: Environmental > Terrestrial > Soil > Grasslands | place: USA...
CGATGGTACACGTGAGCATGGTCCGCGAAGGCGAGAATGCGCCGGTGAGCTTCACTCTGACGCGCGATGAGATTCCGCGCCATGCCGTGGACGTCGCATTTCTCGTGCGGCCGGGCATCGGGTACGTCCGTCTGACCGGATTCGAAAGCGAAGATGCAGACAGTGATGTGGCAGGTGCCCTGAAGGTGCTGGACGTGGCCAAGCTCGATGGCCTCATCCTCGACCTGCGCGGCAATCCCGGAGGCTTGCTCGACAAGGCTGTCGCGATCGCGGACATGTTCCTCGATAAGAACCAGCTGATCGTCTCGCATCATGGACGGGCATCCCAAGAACGACGCTACTACGCCGTGCACGGAAACCGCGGAGTACAAGTGCCGCTCGTCGTGCTCGTCAATGGCGGTTCCGCGTCGGCTTCGGAAATTCTCTCCGGCGCGATTCAGGATCACGATCGCGGACTCGTGTTAGGGGAGCAAACTTTCGGCAAGGGGCTGGTGCAATCGGTTACTCCGCTCAGTGAAAACACTGGCCTGGCTCTTACTACTGCGCGTTACTACACTCCCAGTGGCCGCCTCATCCAGCGCGATTATAAGGACGTCTCCCTTTACGATTATCTCTACAACCACAAGAACCCGCACCCGACCGAGGTGAAGCTCACCGACAGCGGCCGGCAGGTGTACGGAGGCGGCGGCATCACCCCTGACGTTGTATTCGCCGAACCCAAGCCCAATGACTTTCAGCAATCTCTGCTCCGCCGGGACGTTTTCTTTCCATTCGAGGGCAGCGTCGGTAATTTCACCACCTTCATTCTCGGTACCAAGCCTCAAGTCACAAAAGACTTTGAGGTAAATGATGCCGTTCTCGGGGCCTTCCGCCGCTATCTGGATAACAAAAATATCCACTACGGCGAGGCGGACATTGCCGCCAATGTTGATTGGATCAAGCGGGAGATCAAGAAAGAAGTCTTCGTCTCCGTATTCGGCCTGCCCACTGGCGACGAGGTCGAACTCGAAAACGATCCGCAGGTTCTGAAGGCCATCGAGGGCCTTCCGCAAGCGCGGGCGCTCTATGAGAATGCACGACGCGTGTTGGCCCAGCGGCTCGCGGCACCCGTTGCGCAACCCTGAATTCGACGCACGGCCTTAGAGCGCGAAAAGCGCCGTGATGACTTCTTTAATTCCTCGAAGCTTATCCTGTCCGCGTGCCCGCCCCTGGCGGCGAACGCACTCGGTTGAAACGCCTGCCAATCCTGCCAATAAAAACTCTTGACACGATATCTCCTAGAGTGATATTTGGGCACGCGTAAAGACTCCGGCAAGCGACTCCTTGCCGGGCATTCGACGAACTGTACGTTTGCAAGAGACACTCCGGAGGACTTAACGGCTCCGGATTTGCGGTTCGCAGGTTTTACTCAGCAACACCCCACCCACCCCGGGAGGTGGAAACGCTCAGTTTTCACCTCCCTTTTTTATTTGCCTTTTTAGGTGCTGAAAACGACGTGAACGTTGTTGACGCGCCCGCCCGACGCGGGCTCCTGATCGCCATGACTTTCGCGTGAAGAAGCCCTTTTTGCGGCCCGACAACCGCAATACGTCATGCTCATAGCGCACCACCTGCAGCGGCGGCGAGCGCCTTACGCTCACGGGAAATTTGGTTCACAAAGTGATCGGCCTCGCGCGTGGGCCGCGGAATGCGGAATCCGTCCCCCACCGCCAACGTAAATTCGATCGCCCTCTCGAGCGAAAGGCGATGGCCCTGCGATATGTACACTGGCCTCACCTCGCTGGCCATGCGAACCGCGGCGCCGATTTGTTCGCCCGTGTGCGCATCGACCAAAACAGAGGTACTTCCGGCTCGCCGCGCCGGCTCCTTGCACTTGCCAATAAGGAGCGATTTGGCGACGCCGATCGATGCTACGTCCAGCAAAACGCCCAAATGACAAGCCAATCCGAACCGCCGTGGATGCGCATACCCTTGTCCATCGCAGAAAATCAGATCGGGGGAAACATGCAGCGACTCAAAAGCCGCCAGCAGCGCTGGAACTTCGCGGAAACTGAGCAATCCAGGAATATAGGGGAATCTCAAAGACTGGATTGAGCTGGCCCGATCGACTTCCTCCATCTCAGGAAAACGATAAACGATCACTCCGGCAATCGCTCGTCCTTCTCCTGTGCGCCACGAGCCCCTCCGGCCCAGCTCGAACGCAAGATCCGCGCCCGCCACATGCTCGACGTCCGGAATTCGGTCCTCACGTTCCATGCGCTCACGAAGCTGGAGCTGTATCTCCCGCGCTTCGGCCGCGGTCACGTCCCAACCATGCAGGTCCAAGGCCTTCATACGAATTTCTTCGGGGATCCATCCTTGCCCGCAGCGCGCCGGCCCCGTTCCAGGCGGATCGGGTGGAACTTACGTGCCTTTCTTCAATTCGGCCAGGACCAGTTTGGCCACTTCGCGCAAGGTATCGAATACACCCTTTCCCTCGACCGCCACGGCTTCCACGACGGGCTCTGCTTTCAGCCGTAGGTGCTTGCAGAGGGCATCCTTGGCCATGACGTTGGGGAGATCGCGCTTGTTCAGCTGCAATACATAAGGAATTGTGCTGAACTCGAGCTTCTGCTCCCTAAGGTGCTCTTTCAAGTTCTCCAGCGTCTCCAAATTGGCGTCCAGCCGCTCTTCCTGCGAATCCGCGACAAAAACTACTCCGTCCGCGCCCTTCAAAATGAGTTTGCGGCTTGCTTCATAGAACACCTGGCCGGGCACGGTATACAAATGCAAGCGAGTTTTGAAACCTCGGACTGTGCCGAGATCGAGCGGAAGAAAGTCAAAGAAAAGCGTGCGATCGGTTTCCGTGGCGAGCGAAATCATTTTCCCTTTCAAGGCCGTCCCGGTGTTGTCGTAAATCCATTGTAGATTAGCGGTTTTCCCGCCTAGGCCGGGACCGTAATAGACAAGCTTGCAATTGATCTCGCGCGCAGGAAAATTGATGAAAGGCACAGTGCCCCGGGGCTAGCCGGGAGTGTATTTATAACATAGCGAGCTTGAGAGCCAAAGCATGGCACCGCAACGGCGTAGCCAATTGACAACAAAAGTCAGCTGCAAGAGTCGGGTTTACAATGGCTTGTCCGTTTGTCGGGTCTTGGCGGCGCCATGCTCCGCCAGCACCCGGATTGACGCGCTCTGGAAAGCTATGCTAAATATGCGCGAATGCGCCGTGCCGGAAAATCCCATAAAACCAGGAAAGCAAGGCGGGTCACCGCCCCCACTCAGGTCAAGCTATTTAGAAAGAAGGAGTTAAGGGAGGGAAGATCCAAGGAAGTGAGTCGCCCCGCAGTCGACCCCGCGATCGAGCAGCAGTTGAGAGCCTTCGAGGAAGCGGTGCAGAACTTCCAGCAACAAAAGTATGCAAAGGCTAAGGCCGTCTTCGAGAAGGTTCTTACTGGACCCGGGAAAGATCTCGCGGATCGGGCGCGTATACACCTGCGCATCATAGAGCAACGCCTGCAGCGTTCAGATCCCGTCGTGCCGCATTCGCCCGAAGAGCATTACCAACAAGGTGTCGCCATGATGAACATGGGACGCTGGGACGAGGCTAGGGAGCATTTGCTCCGCGCGCGAAAGTTGGCCCCGAAGGCCGATTACGTCATCTACGCTATGGCGGCTCTTGATTGCCTTACGGGAGAAGCCGAATCGGCTATGGAAAACTTGAAGCTGGCCATCCAGCTTCGTCCCGAGAATCGGTATCACGCCCGCAATGATGAGGACTTCGCCTTCCTTCAGGAAGACCCCAGATTCACGGAACTGCTCTACCCGGATCGGGACGGTTCTGGAACCTGACGGTTTCCTGCACGTGAGTCATTCACGGTTTCAGCGCGCTAGTCCGGCACGGATCGTCGCGATCGGCGGCGGCACGGGACTTTCTATGCTGCTACGCGGCTTGAAAAGTCACGTGGCTCCCCTGCACCGGAACAATTCTCACCATCCCATTGCCGACCTCGCGGCGGTCGTGACTGTCACCGATGACGGTGGCAGCTCCGGTCGTTTGCGGCGCGAGTACGGCGTCCTTCCTCCCGGTGACCTTCGCAATTGCATGGTCGCATTGTCCGAAGACGAAGCCTTGCTTAGCCGGCTGTTTCAGTATCGTTTCCAATCCGGCCGCGGCCTGCGCGGGCACAGCTTCGGCAATCTCTTCCTCACCGCATTGAGCCATATTACCGGCGATTTCACGCACGCAGTGCGTGTCACCAGCGAAGTACTGGCTATCCGCGGCCGCATCTTCCCTTCCACCAATCAGCTCGTCTCGCTCGAAGCCGCGCTCGAAAGCGGCAAAGTGATCGCCGGAGAGACTCAGATCGGCGCCACTCGCGTGCCCATTCGCCGCGTTCATTTGGTTCCGCGAAGAGTGAAGCCACTGCCGGAAGTCCTGCAAGCAATCGCCTCGGCGAATCTGATTCTGCTCGGCCCGGGGTCACTCTTCACCAGTATTATTCCCAATCTGCTGGTGTCGGGCGTCGCAGAAGCCATCGAGAAGTGCAACGCCAAGCGAGTGTACATCGCAAACTTGATGACCCAACCCGGTGAAACGGTCGGTTACACCCTTGTCGATCACGTGCGCGCCATTCATCAGCACACCGGAAGGAAGATCATCGATTGCGTGGTCATTAATGATCAGCCTCTGGCCCCCGAAGTCCTGCGGCGATACAAATCAGAGGGTGCCGAGCCCGTCTTGATTGACTCCGCCGCACTGAAGCGAATGGGCCTCCAATGCGTCTTCGATAATCTCCTCGAAGTTCATGGCGTGGTGCGTCACAATTCCGGCCGGCTGGCTTCCCTCCTGATGGAAAAATTCGTAAAAAAATAGCTTCCGCGCTCCTTCCCCTGGTTTCTTAATTCGTGCAGTGATCCCGTACAGGCGCGGGGGCCCGTCTTCAGGCTCGAATGCCACCGGCCGGTGAAGGGCTTCGGCCGCGAAGCGCCGCGCTCCCCGCTCGCGATCAGCTTGCACCGCCCGGCACGTGTTCGTATACTGCGATTCTCCGCGCGCCGACGGCACTAAGAGTGGATAGAATCCATTGGAGCCTTGAAACCGGAGGTGAAGTTCGCTGTCTCGGAGCCCGGAACTGCGGACCTCAAGCCCGCGGAGAAGAGGTTATGCCTACGCCTACCTTGTCGCCTCACGATGCAATGAATGTCTACGCTTCGGCGGAAGCCCGCTTCGAAATCGCTGCCAGGAAGCTCGGACTCGAAGAGGGCGTCTATCGCTTCATGCGCCATCCGAATAAGGAAATCACTGTCTACATTCCAGTCACGCTGGATAATGGGCGCCTCGAGGTTTTTGTCGGTTACCGCGTCCACCACTCCCTAGTTCGTGGGCCTTGCAAGGGCGGTATCCGCTTTGCGCCGAACGTGACATTAGACGAAATCCGCGCCCTGGCGAGCGAAATGACCTGGAAGTGCGCCGTGGTGAACATTCCCTTTGGCGGCGCCAAAGGCGGCATCATCTGCGATCCTGGCAAGCTTTCCCGCGGCGAACTCGAACGCATCACCCGCCGCTACACGGCCGAGCTGATCGAATGGTTCGGCCCTGAGCGTGATGTTCCGGCGCCGGATCTAGGGACAAATGAGCAGGTCATGGCCTGGATCATGGATACTTACTCCATGCACGCCCGCCGCACCACCACCGCAGTCGTGACGGGAAAGCCCGTGGAGATGGGCGGATCGCAGGGGCGCCACTCCGCCACCGGCCGTGGGTTGCTCATCGTTTGCGACAAAGCCATGGCTAAGTTTGGCAAACGGCGCGGCGACGCGCGCGTCATCGTGCAAGGCTTCGGCAATGTAGGCTCAGCCGCAGCTTCGCTCATGCACGCTGCAGGTTACAAAATCGTTGGCCTCGCCGATATTCACGGTGGGCTCTATGACGAAAAAGGCTTCGATCTGCCAGCCGTAGAAAATTGGGTCCTGCGGCAGCAGAAACCGCTCCCGGATTTTCCCGGCGGCGGCACGCAGATGTCCGCGCAAGAGGTCCTTTTCCAGCCCTGCGATATCCTCCTGCCCGCCGCCATCGAAAACCAAATCACCAGCGAGAACGTGGACCGCATCCAGGCCAGCATCCTTTGCGAAGGCGCCAATGGGCCTACCACCGCCTACGCCGACGATGTGCTCGACGCCAAGGGTATTTTCGTCATTCCGGACATCCTGGCCAATGCCGGCGGTGTCACGGTCAGCTATTTCGAATGGGTGCAGGACCGCGAAGGATTCTTTTGGCGCGAAAGCACGGTTAACGAGCGGCTGAAAGATGTCATGGAGCACAGCTTCGACGAAGTGGTACGCTATTCCGAGGCGCATGCCGTTAATAATCGCATCGCGGCGTATATGCTGGCGATCGATCGCGTCGCATTTGTGCTGAAGCTCCGCGGCATCTATGCCTAAAGTGAACCATGCTTCCCGAAGCCATCATCCCGGGCAATTCCAAGACCGAAGACACGCACCGGCGCGAAATCTGTACGGCGGGACGGTGGGTTCACGCGCGACATTTTGCGCCAGCCACTGACGGCAACATCTCGGTCCGCCTCAATGCTTCACGCGTGCTCACGACTCCTACTTGCATCAGCAAAGGCATGATGACTCCGGACGATCTGGTCGTCACAGACATGCAGGGCCGGCCCCTTTCCGGCGCGCGCCCGCCGTCCACCGAACTTGCCATGCATCTTCTGATCTACCGTTTTCGGGCGGATGTTTGCGCCATCTGCCATGCCCACCCGCCCATTGCGACAGGATTCGCGGCTGCGGGCGTGCCGCTCGATAAAGCCATTCTTAGCGAAGCTGTGTCTTCACTCGGGTGCGTTCCTTTAGCTCCTTACGGCACGCCAGGCACGTCAGAATTGTGCGATTCGATCGAGCCGTTGCTGCGGAATTACGACGCCATACTCCTGGCCAATCACGGTGTGGTTACTTACGGGCCCGATTTGCTTACGGCGTTTTTCCGCATGGAAACAGTTGAGCACGTCGCCATGGTCTCGCTCGTCACGCAACTCCTCGGCAAGCAAACCGTGCTCTCCGCCGGTGATATCGAAAAACTGCTCGCCACCCGCGCCCACCATGCTGGCAACGCATCCGAATCTAACCGCCAAACCCACACGCCCTCGAACAGCGACCTCCCTCCGTTAAAACCTGCCCGCCGCTCTAAGTGACCCTCGTCTACCAAGTTACTTGGCCCGTGGAGCCAAGGCGTTTGCCCTTGAAGCCCGTGGCGCGGGTTCGTTAGAGCCATGGCTTCGTGCACCTAGACATGTTATAGACAATAAAGGAGTAGGCTGCCTCGTCTGCCCTAGGGTAAAGACTCCTGGAGGGTGCCGAACAGTGCTGGAGAGGGAGCAAAAAGATCACTTTTTGCTCCCGTACCGGGATACTCGCGTGTATAGTGCTGCCTTTATTCACGCGCGTTCAACCGGCAAGAGCGGATGCGCATCGAGGATAACTTTTGCCGCTAGGGGAACAACCTAGACCCTTGACCAGTTCCACTGCGCAGACTAATCGCCCCGAGTCAAAACGCAACCACTGGTTGTTCAGCGTTGATCCACACAATTACCACTGGGACACTTTATTTGTTAAAGGCAAAGAGATGTGGCGCGGGGCGGGTTCGCGGCCGGACGCTTTGAGGCAGCTCAAACACATACGTCGCGGCGATCGCGTGCTCTGTTATCACGCTGCCCCGGAGCGCGCTCTTTATGCACTCGCGGAAGTCACACGCGATCCCTATCCCGATCCGCACGATCCGGAAAAGAAAAGCTTGGTGGCGGATCTGCGCGCACTCGAGCGTTTGCCACGGCAAGTCAGTCTCGCGGAGCTGCGCGCCAACCCGGGGCTGCGAAAGCTGAAATTCTTGAAGAACGTTCGACTGATTATTTCCGCGGTATCTGACGAGGAATACCAGGAAATCTTACGTATGGCCGGTATTGTAGCGTCTCCGGGTCTGCCCCTTCCGTAATTTATTATCCATGCGTATGCGAAGATGGGAAGGCGGCCGCTTCCTTGTGTAGGCTGCAGTCGGCCAGCATTTGAACATGCCGGAATTGCCCGAAGTCGAAACGATTGTGCGCGGGCTGCGAACCGTGTTACCGGGGCACACCATTGTGTCGGTGCGTCTGGGAAAGACCGATTTCATCGAAGAGCCGCTCGCGTTGGCCGAATTGCTTCCCGGACGTCGCATAGAAACGGTCGAGCGCCTTGGCAAGTTCATCCGGCTACAACTGAATGCGGGCAGCGCTGCGAAGAGTCCCGACCGGCCGATCAATCTCCTCGTACATCTCGGCATGACGGGATGGCTGGGCGTGCGCCGGCCCGAAGACCCTGTTGCGCCGCACACTCACGTATTCTTCGAACTCGAAGACGGCCGGGAGCTGCGCTACACCGATATTCGCCGGTTCGGACAAATGCGGATGGTCGCCGGCGATCAGATCGACGCCTTCCGGGATAGTCTTGGGCAGGAGCCGCTGGAAATTTCTGCCGGCGAATTCCACAAGCGGCTGGCAGGCCGCCGAGCCCGAATCAAAGCCTTGCTGCTTGACCAAAGGGTCTTTCGAGGAATCGGAAATATCTATGCCGATGAAAGTTTATGGCAGGCGCGCATTCACCCGGCGCGCCTTGCAGCGCGGCTCCATTCCACAGAACTCGGCCGGCTTCGCCAGGCCATTCGGCGGGTACTGCAGCATGCCATCGCGGATCGCGGTTCTTCGATAGCGACTTTCGTGGATGCGGAAGGTCAACCCGGAGAATACCAGCAGAGACATCGCGCCTATGGCCGCGAGGGCAAACCTTGTTTTCGTTGCGGGGCAAAGATCCGGCGCGCCATCGTCGCCGGACGAAGCAGTTATTTCTGTCCGCACTGCCAGACCGCGCCTCGGCGAGCGCGTGCCTCTGGGAAGGCCGAGGCGCGAGTTTGAAGAAGGACCATGCGAGCCGTCATTCAACGAGTTCGCCATGCACGCGTGAGCGTTGATGGACGCACCGTTGGGGAGATCGGCGCCGGAATCGTGGTGTTGCTCGGAATAGCTAAGGGCGATTTGAACGAGGCCGCTCATCACCTGGCAGAGAAAACCGCACACATGAGAATTTTTGATGATGCTGAGGGAAGGATGAACGTTTCCCTGCTTGAAAGTGGCGGGGCGGCGCTGGTGGTTTCACAATTTACGCTTTACGGCGACATGCGCCGGGGCCGCCGGCCGGGTTTCGAGCGCGCGGCGCCGCCCTCCGAGGCGAATCGGACATATGAAGAATACATCGCCCGCCTGAAATCTTTAGGCGTTCCCGTGGAAACAGGTATTTTTCAGGCGCACATGGTTGTCGAGCTGGAAAATGACGGGCCGGTTACGATTCTCGCAGATTCCGAGAAGGTGTTTTAAAACTGCGCCTTCGGCTAGGGGTCTTCTTCTACGGAACGCGGCCCGATTGTTTTGGGTACGACCTTATCGCCGCACGATATAATTAAGGTCGATGAACCGCTCCAGCAACACTGCCGAATATCAAGCCCTTGCGCAGTTCCGCTTTCTAATCCGGCGCTATCTAAATAACAGCGAAAAGGCGGCCCGGTCGGTGGGTCTCGAACCGCAGCAGTATATGGGCCTGTTGGCGCTGCGCGGACTGCCCCCGGACCACGAACCAACCATTCGCAGCCTGGCCGAACGGCTGCAGATCCAGCATCACAGCGCCGTTGAGCTCGTAGACCGCATGGAAAGGCGGGGGCTTTTTCGTCGCGAACGCTCTCAGCGAGACCGGCGTCAAGTGCACGTGCACGTGACGCCGCGAGGAGAAAAGCTGCTGAGCCGGCTGGTGCGGCACCGCATTGCCGAGCTACGCGTAAGTGCACCCGAACTGACGCACGCTCTGCAGGCGGTGCTGGCGGCGGCTTCACAGGAACCCGGCTCGAGCCGGCGGCGAAGGGCGTATGAGCAGGCGTCTGGAAAACGGCAGAAGCAATCCCCTTATACCTGAGTTCATCCTTCCGTTGATCCGCCCAGATTGCAGAGAGAAGAGGAGAAATCTATTTGACTGATACCAACGGACGGGTGAGTGCGACAACCAACAACACCGGGGTACCGGCTGGGATTCGTATCTCTGACGGGGGCCGCCATCGGATTGATCGATTGATCGCCGGCTGATCGCATTCATCTTGTACAACCTGATTGGCTTCTTCACGAATGTGACGTTCTATCACCAGTGGTCCTTTCATTTCCGCATTTCCGATCCGAAGCGACTCAACTTGGGCCCTGGGTGATTGTGATCCCCGAGGTGGTTGTGTCAGGAAGACGCGAAAGCGTCATGCTGTGCGAAAGATGAAGGAGGACCCTTCGGAGCCGCCTTGTAGGAGGGGGCTTCAAACTGCCCTAAGCTGCTTCGCTCCCCAAAGGCCGCGGTGGTGAACGTTAGGGTTAAAAGGCGTGACATTAGATCACGTCATGTGTGGATAAGAGAGATGAGTGCAAACGATCCGCTGATGAAGCGTCGAAAGGATCTTTGATGACACCGAAACCAGGGTTTCCACCTTGTCCTGGAAGCAGTATGGAAGGGACCTACTTACTGGCCATGCGGGGTCCGGCGTACAGGCGGCATGACTCTTATCTGGGCCTTCGTACGGAACTTGAGAACCGGGTCGGTGATGCTAAGGGAAAAGGCCCAAGTGGACACCCCACGAGGCCGAAAGTACCGATGCACCGATCAGGGGCGCACTGCTTCGTAGTAGCGCGGAAGCGGGGTAATGCCCGTGGAGCCAAGGGAGC
>Ga0066660_10001165_pt1 | contig 10764 bp, 6 predicted proteins | sample GraSoiAngelo_109_FD_75177 | JGI IMG/M metagenome (GOLD analysis project Ga0066660, IMG submission 75177) | Grasslands soil microbial communities from the Angelo Coastal Reserve, California, USA - 14_0903_12_20cm | ecosystem: Environmental > Terrestrial > Soil > Grasslands | place: USA...
CTCAGATGTCTACATCTTCAACTTCGTCGCAACCAACACTATCGAAGGGATCATCCTGGAGCGCCTCTTTACGAAGCTAGAAGAGATACGCGGACAACTCGGTGACCTGTAATGGCTACTTGGGACATCCGTTGGAAAAATGACCACTTTCTCCTCCCCAATCACGCTTTTCCCTTGGCACCGAACTCGACGGAGAGACAAGGAGGACGTGCGCCTTTCGCTCTTTCAGAGAGGAAATCCTCCTCATGGTAGAAACACTGCTTTCTGGCAGCATGGACTCAGGGAAACTCTGCACATACAGAGCAAGAGGTCTTCTTAGAACTTCTCGACTCGTGACCTTCTGGACGATTCCGTTTTGCCCGCTTTAGGCCACCTTTCGGTAGTCATGGTGCAGTCCAGCCAAGATTGGATCGGCAACCACCTTGCTTCCTACTTGCGCCGTAGCACGCGATGATCCCAAGCATTGGGGTATCTGCTGGAGTTGCCTCTCATGGAAGATCAACAGATCGTCCAGGCATTCCTGCCGCACGCTCCTTAAAAAACGCTCACAGACAGCATTGGCTCGTGGCATGTGAACCGGCGTTTTGAGAAGCTTGACGCCACTGGTCGTTGCCATCCGGAGAAAACAGGATCCAAACTTGCTGTCGTGATCACAGATCAGATACTTGGGTGCTTGCCCATAAGGCGTCGCTTCCCGGAGTTGTTGCGCCGCCCAGGCATCGGTCGGCGAGCGAGTGACGCCGACCTGGATCACCTTCCTTGACTTCAATTCGATGAGGAAGAAGGCAAAGAACGGTCGAAAGAACAGATCGGTGACCTGCAGGAAGTCACACACCCAGATCTGGGCCGCGTGCGTGCGCAGAAACGTGCTCCGCTTTTGCCCACGTGGCTGCTGGGTGCGAACGTTCCTCATGTACTTCTGAATGGTACGTTTGCAGACGCGAAGACCCAATTTCAATAATTCTCCCCGAATCCTTTCAGCGCCCCAGAGTCGATTGTCTTTCGCCATTTCCCGGATCAAGGCGATGGTTTCGGCGGCGACCTTGGGCCCGTGAGAAGAGGCCTTGGACTTACGCTTCCAATATAGGCGGAAGAGCTCCCGATGCCAGCGCAGCAGGGTCTCGGGCTGGACAATGAAGAGCGCTTGTTTCCAGGTCCGAACGAGCCGTGCTAACAAGACGAGGAGCACGCGATCGCTCCTGGTGATTGATGGCCGTTTGACCTGCCGTTGGAGAATGGTCAACTGGTGTCGCAAGAGGACATTTTCTGCCACGAGCTCTGATTTGCTTCGGCCAAGGTCGGCCAGGGTTTGCAGCGGCAATGAGGTCCCGAGTGGTTTGGTCCAACGAGTAAAGCGAGAGGAGAGCGCATCCAAGAAGCCATCCTTCAGCCGCTGGAGAGAGGTAAAAACACCGGCCATAAAAAATCTTCTCCATCACATGAGAGTGTCGTTGTTCGAGCATAAGGATGCTGTCGACGACGTCTGATTCTACACCAACCCTCCTGTGTTTGCAAGCAAGGGAAGGAGATCTTTCTCCCTCTGGACGTGCCCGTTTTTGAACGGATGATCCAAGTAGCTAGTACATAGATGATAACCACCCCATACCTAAAGGATCATACTAAAATAACCCAATGTCAGAACCTGAATAGCTCGCAAAAGAAAGCGCCTGGAAGAGAACTCTATCCAGGCGTTTCTGTCTGAGAAGCCTTTATTATTCCTGTTCTGACTTGGGAGTAAGCGTATTGAGCAAGCGCAAGACCTGATCGAGCTTCTGTCCTTGTATCGTCAATTCTCCGCGAACATCAGCAAAGTGTTGGTCTTGTTGCTCAAAGCGTTGACGCATCTCGGTTTGTAACCCCACACTTTTCCCGTCCAGTTCGATCATTTGAGTTTGCAGATCGCCGAGACGTTCATTGGTCAGCTGATCATGACTCATCAGCGCATCAAAGATTTTGTTATTGGTCTCACGCAAGGCCTCGAACGCATCTTTTGTCACCAGTGCTCGCAGCGCGATCGTTTGCAATTCATCTGATTTTTTCAGCGCCGCATTCTCTTGCTCAAGGGCAGTTAAGCGTTCCTCAATGCTTGCCATAGGATCTGGTCTTTCTCTTCGCACCTCATCATGTGCGAATTATACCATACTCTTCCTGAAAGCTATAGGGGTGTAACAACGCATGTAGCAACTTGGGTCATCCGTTCAAAAAAAGACAGACGTAGCTTCCTAATATTGGCTCGCTGAGACATCTGGTGGCAAACGAGCCGTTGAGATGAGTACGATGTCCCTTTTCTTCCCCTTCGTTACGACTCCATGATAGAGGCAAGCGCACATCGTCTTGTAGCTTGCGATACAGCTTGCCGTGCGGCTCGAGAAAGTGGATCAACACCGGTGAGAGAGTACTCGATGCCCGTCGGTTCCGGTGGGTTCCGCGATCATGCCCAAGACCTGAGAGGAGTCTTGGGCATGTCTTTTTCCTCTTCCCTCGCTCTCGATCAAGAGGGCTGTGCGGCACACACGCACGGGGACCAGGCTGGGTAGGAAGTCGCGCCCTCTGCTCAGCTAAGGCCAATTCGACGAGCTGCTCATCTTCCGTTCCCGCCATCGCCCAGCCGAGCACCATACGCGAGAGCAGATCCAGGATCACCGCCAGGTACAGCCAGCCTTCTGCTGTTTCGACAGCCTTGGTGTCCGTCACCCATTTGCTATTGGGCTCTCCTGCCGCAAACTCGCGGTTGAGACGATTGAGTGCAAAGCGAGCACGAGGATCACCTTTGGTCGTCGGCTTGCGAGACCTCTTGCGTCTAGCCGACAAGCCCAACCGCTGCATCAGGCGCACCCCGCGCTTGCGTGAGCAATGCACCCTGCGGGCTTTGAGCACGGCGTGAATGCATGGACTGCCGTAGACCTGGCGATGCTCCAGAAAAATTTGCTGGATGTGGGCTGCGAGTTGGGTATCTTCTCGGCAATGCTGGCTCGTCGGGCGGCTTCTCCAGGCATAATAGCCACTGACGGAGACCTCAAGCGCCTAGCAAATGATGCAGCGTGCTGTCTGCGATCCCTAAATCCCTTGCGATTTGAGCTTGTGATTTATTGCTTGATCGCACCAGTTGGACCCCTTCTTGCTTAAATTCCCGCGTAAAGGTTCGTTGTTCCTTTTGCATGTCCTTTCCCTTCCCGTGCCAGGTCCACTTCTTCAAGTTTACCTTCCACACTTTTCTGGGTCAAGACCAAGGCTTGCTGCACCTCTTTCTCTATCGCTATAATCTAGACCGGGCTAACCTTCTCACATGAGCCACTACCTGGATGTGAATTAGAGCAATCCGAGTTCTCGTGCACGTGCTACCGCCTGCGTGCGATTGTTCACTGGTAATTTGGAAAAAATATTGCCTACATGGCGCTTGACCGTACTGACCGCTACTACAAGGTGCTCGGCAATCTCGTAATTCGAGGCACCACTCGCCAGCAAATGCAAGACTTCCAGTTCTCGCTCGCTCAGTGGGTCAAGCAATGGTTGAAGTGACCTGGTAGGAGCTGCCCTAGACGCTATCAATGGTGTAGCAGGGGGCTCATGTTCATGGAGGCCACCTGCTATAAGCAAGGTCTGAAGATATCCACTCGCATCACGGTGTGTCGCTTGCAGTTTGGAGAGTAGGAGTAACATCGGCTCGCCTTCGTTGACGAAGATGCGAAAGTAGCCCTCCGGTTCGGCGAGGATGAGAGCGCGTTCCAGGGTGGTTAGCGCACCCGATTGGTCACCTTGTGCGTCCAAGGCGAGGGCTCGTAAGACGAGGATTTCAATCACACTATGGACTCGTGCTTTGCCCTGGGCATCGTGTAGGAGACGATCCAGAAGCACCAGGGCGTCCCGAAGGAAGGGAGCCGCCGGATCATTCCGTCCCTGGGCAATGCGTACTCGCACCAGGGTTAGATACTGCCCTTCCTGGGGATAGCTGAAGTCGCCATCGACGAATAAGCTGCTGGCACCCGCCCAGCGGCTGGCTGTCGCCAGATTGCCCTGCGCCAATTCTATCTGTGCTTGTGCGGCTGCTCCACGCTCGAACAGATGAGAAACGAAGGAGCGCTGACGTGCCACCTGTACGAACTCGTCCAAAGTTGCAAGTGCACTGATGTAATCACCCTGTGCCTGCTGGAGGTGAGCCAGAGCAATGTGGCCCTGCGTGATTACCTCGGCATCCACCGTCAACGTCCCTTTGATCTCCTCCATACCTTGCATCAGGTGACGTTCGGCAGCGTCCAGGTCGTTCCACTCACGTAGCACATCACCCAGGCCAAACGAGTAGCCTGGACTATCGATCAGGATCTGTACTCCCCCTGGTCCTGATGCCATCTGCACCGCTTCTCTATAGGTGGCCACAGCCTGGTGAAGCCGACCTTGCAGCACTTGCCGTCTGGCCAGGTTGGTGAAGCTTCTCAAGGTTGCAGACAAGTTGCCCGAGGCTCGTATAGGTGCAGTCGCTTCCGCTGCCAGTCGTTCCATGGCGGGCGTCACATCCCCGCTCACCAGGTAAGCGTGATCCACATTTACTATGGCGCTCGCACGGAAGATCACTTCCGTCTCCGGCAATAGATCAAGCCCTTGCTGCGAAAGGGTGACACAACGAGCGAGATCACCGGAGAAGCGAGCCATGTTTCCGCGTACTGTGACGATCTGGCCCAAGATGGCACAGGTATGGTCGGCAGGCACGTCATTCTGGAGGCATCGTTCGGCATCCTGCAATCGGGCCTCAGCAGCCTCCAACTGATTGGTGAACATCAGCGTTACTGCGTGGTCGATGCAGAGAGTGGGGCGTGCGCGTAGTAGTGCATCTGGAAGCCTCTTGAGCCAACCAAGCACTGTGTGGATCTGTTCCAGAATCCCGACTGGCAGGCCGACCTGTTCGATCAAGCGGGCAGCACACTCGAAATCGGGAGCTGCCAGTGCATGCTGCACGGCTTCGGTGAGCAGCCCGTGCTGCTCGTACCAACTGCTGGCCCGACGATGTAACTCCGGGACCAATTTGGGCTTGACCTGCTTCAGGCGGCTGCGCAGCACAGCCGCAAAAAGGTGGTGGTAGCGATACCAGCGCCCCTCTTCGTCCAATGGGGTAAGAAACAGGTTGGCGCGTTGCAAGTGCTCCAGCAGAACATCAGCGTGCTGGACTGGGTCGGGGTCAGCTTCCCTTTGCTTGATGGTCAAAAGAGCATCACACAGGGGGGCGCTCATGCAGTCGAGAATGGAAGTATAGAGCAGAAAGGTCTGCATCTCGTCTGATTGTTTCCCCAGTACTTCTTCGGCAAGGTACTCTACCACATAGCGGTTGCTACCCGTGAACGCATCAACAAACTGTTCCAGCTGCCCCACTGGACGTCCCTGTGCCGAGAGTGCGGCTAATTGCAGACCAGCAATCCAGCCTTCGGTGAGTGTCTCTAATGCAGCAATTTTCTCTGATGAAAGCGGGAGTTCCATCACCTCCCTGAAAAAGGCAGCGGTTTCTTCAAAGGTGAAACGTAAATCAGAAGCCCGCACTTCGGTCAAGGCTCCTCGCACACGCAACCGTCCCAGAGGCAGCAGCGGGTCAACACGAGTAGAGATGATCAAGTGCAACCAAGGTGGAAGATGCTCGAGCAGAAAGGCCAGTGCCTGGTGAATCGGCAGAGCCTCGATGACATAGTAGTCGTCCAGCACCAATACGGTTTCCACGGGAAGGACAGCCACTTCATTCAGTAGGGTCGTTAGCACCGACTCCATCGATGGCGGCTGGGGCAAGTGCAGCAGTGCCAGGGTCGTTTTCCCTACTTCGGGATGCAAAGTATTCAGGGCAGTCATGACATAGGTCCAGAAGCGAGTAGGGTCATTATCGCCTGCATCGAGCGAGACCCAGGCTACGGTGTAGCCGCTACTACTCGAATCAGCATACCAGGCGCTCAGCAGGGTAGTCTTACCCCACCCGGCAGGGGCAGTTACCAGCGTAAGGGCGCGCCGTACACTGGCTGTGATCTGAGCGATCAGGCGGGGACGCGCCACCAGCGTGGGGGCAGGAGGTGGGATAAACAATTTTGTGGCCAGGAGCGTCTGTTTATATGATTTCACCCTGGTGGCTGAAGATAACCGGGGCACTGGACCTGGGATCGCAATTGATGTTGGGCTGGTGGCATCAAGCTTCTGATGCTGGGCCACTCTATCTGTCACCAGAGTGGCTGCCACCTCGTGGAGCCGCAGGTGAGTCAATTCTTCCGACTTGCCGAGATAGGCTTTGTGGAGGTAGCCATGCTGGGTGCGGTAGGCATACCAGTACCAATAACCGTGTTGTCGTTCACACCGTGCTGTCAAAGTCCCCTGGTCACTGCGAAAGGCAAAGGACTGCACGGCAGTATCATTGAGCCAGGTATACCATGTGGCAGAGCCGACCAGGATCGCACACGGAGGGCCATCAGTATCATTGAGCAGATTGAGTTGGTCATCAATTACCTGGGGAATGCGATGCCGAACCATAATTATGCGCCTCTCATAGGAAAAAAAACCCTAGGATGGCAATCTTGCCTTGAGATGAGCGTGAAATCGCCTTTTGTATTCCCTGTAAATGAGCATACGTCAAGATAGGCTTGCCATCCTAGAAAAAAAACTACCTACAGAATTACCTAAACAATTACCTACTTGAGAGGAGGCGCAGCCCTCTTAGCATTTCCAAACAGGCGATACGGGAAGAAGTTATGTCTTCCTGCTTCGAGCGAGCATTTCTTGACGAGCAGCGAGCCATGAGAAAAACTGTACATTAACTCGTCTACAGTATACTCAATAGTTCTTGTTGTGTCAATTGACCAAAATCTGGTGATTACCCACAAACCTGCGAGATAGCAGACGAAGTGCCACGTTCAAGGTCAGCATATAGCTTCAGTTTATGCTGACAGTATGAATTGATCCTGTGAAAATGCTGAGATGAAACTGAGAAGGGTTGAAGATATGAGGAATCTGGCCGGGCGAGACGAGGGTTCCTTTTCGTTAGGGAAGCGGAGGAGCTTCGTCGAGTGCTGGAAGATCGAGCGTATCACGGTACTCAGCTGCCGGGGTGGGTCGTGTTGGGTCGTCGGGATGCCACCACCATAAGCGCTGAATGGCTTCCTTTTTTTCCGGAGTCCACTGAAAACCAACGTCGCCGATATTGGCGTAGCCAACGATGAGCATACCAGCTTCCCAATGGCTCAACCATTCCTGCCGATGTAATAATACGTCTGCCAGGATAGCTCTATCTCTTTCTAGTCCACGCACCAGTAGCTCTGCTTCGTGCTCCAGTAGTTGTGCGCCCCTTGCCACCTTACCTATCAGGGCGTGGGCTCGCTCACGAAGTGATTCCGGGGACAAGAGTTGTTGGAGCACTATTGTCTCCTGCGCCGCCAACGCCCTATTTACCTCTACAATCCTCGCTTCCTTAGTATCTGAAGGCGACTTATGAACGTTGACCTGGTAATACATGTTATGCAGGTAGCGCAATTGGTAGCTTCGATCAGGTGGCAGTGTATCGAACGCTCCCTGCGGCCACCCCTGGGCAGGTAAGACCAGTGCGTGGGGAGATCTCCATAAATCTATAAGCCTCGGTATTGACCACCAGAGTTCATAGCCACGTGACCTCACCATTTCTAGGATTTTATGTAGTACCTGGGTGCTATCAGTGAGCATATCCCAGGCAAAGAAGTCGACTGCTGGCATCTCTCCTCGTTTTAAAAGGTTAAAGATTTCTGGATATCCCATGGCCAGGGCAGCTATTTCTGAACTGTTGCCTTCATTGCGAAACGGACTAGACGTGTAATTGACAATCTTCGCCGTCGTCTTCGAGTGACGATCCCAGTACTTTAGACTCGAGCCAAAGGCATAATGGACATCTCCTGAGAGAATCACGACGCGCTTCATTGCACTGATAGCCTTCAGGAAGTTCTGAAACGTGAATCGTTCTAGTGTCCAGGCTTCTGGATCGACCGTATTGTTTTCCTTGGAGAGCATCCGGCTCCAAAATTGGATGGCTTCAACGAGACCTATGCCGAGGACGGGCGTGGCTGAGACCATGAGCGTGATTTCCGCATCCTCGTGGGCAGCAGCGACCACTTGTGCTGCTATAGCCCGAGGAGACAAGAGCCCTGGAAATGCATCGGGTGTCAGATAGATACGCTGGGTGCGCGTGTCCAGCACGATCACATGATAGTGAGGACCAGAAAACGTATAGTTCCAGCGGAGTGCCTGCTCCGAACGTTGCAGCTCGCCGCTCCCAGCGAAAGAAGCGGGCAAGCCAACTAGCTTGCCGATGTCGGTTGCTTGCCTATCCGACTCGTCTCCACGCCATGCATTTACAGCATCTAGGAGAGCAGTACCATGCGGCTCATCAAATTGATCCGGGGTGTTCCCCCACGCCTGGAACAGGGCATAGGCGAGGAGCCCGTTGCGCACGATACGCCGTCCCAGTTCACTCCCCAAAACGTGTTGGCACCATTTCCCGTCAAGAAACCAGTCGTCGGTCACATCATGATCATCACAAATCATGTAGGTCGCAATGTTCGCCAGCGCTCGCCGCACCTGAGCGAGTGTTGAGCGAAATTCGTGCAACTGCTCGGTTTTGTGAATGTACTCCTGCTCCATCTGCTGCTGCTGCGCAGACGGATGCTGGGCATGGCTATACTCTGGGATGGGTAAGTCGTCAGGCCAGAGAACATCGGACCAGGCAAACAGATACATGGCATAGTATTCAGCCAGCGCTAACAGGTGATTTTCCGGCATGTCAGTGGTACACATGGCCACGTTTCGTACAGGATTGGTACGCTGCCCCGGTGCCAGCATGCGAGCGGGTACATTAACCAACGGAAGTACCTCTTCCTTGTTTCCCGTGAGCAAAAAATTGCCAGCGTCTGTCAGAGCGAACAAGAGGGATTCAGCCACGTCATCGGCATAGATTTGATCACCTGTTAGAAAAAGCTGCTGGGGGCGGTGCACTCCATTTTGCACTGCATCTTCAAGAATGAGGTCGAGCGCGGATAACATTTCTTTGCCAATACCATGAGGCTTGCGACATGAACCATGAATTATCCTGAGTTGGTTCAAATCTTCTGACGGTAGAACAAAGCTGGGAAGTGGATGCCCTGGATAGACCAATTGCTTCAGTGGATCAGCCAGAGAGGGATCAATGTTGAGGATACCCGGCGTGCTAAGATGAGCGGCTGTTACAAGTACATGATCGTCAGATGAGCTATCAGTCTGAAAGAACAGGTCGTAGTAGTATAGTGCGCCCCACGCGAGTTGTTCACCACTATACCTGGCACGAGCGGTGACAGCGACAAGATACAGATGGTCACCAAGGCGCACTGTGCGGCGCGTCCCGGCAAACTGTTCATTGAGATTGCCATCCTCACCTTGCGCATAGATGCGCAAGGTGACCGTTTGGGACTTTTTTAATGCGAGCCATACGGTGACTGCCTGCGGCTCCGTGCGTCGCAGGATTGGACCTGCAAGGATCAGGGGGAATGTAGGGAATCGCTCTGCTATTGGTGTCCAAGACATGATAGAGCTCCTTTGCCATATGCGAGGCATAGCGGGAACATGGCGTAAAGCATTTCAAGTCCCTCATTCACTTCATGAAGTCTCTTTCCGGCGTTGTTGCCTTATTATTGTGAGCAACACAAAGCTCATACTTGTCAGCGCGATGAACGAAAAGAAGACCATTCTTGGTCCAAAAAGGTCATCAGTGGAGTGGTTCGGCTCTCCGGCAATCATATCCGGAGCTTCGGAAGGAAATGAACATTTTTCAAAGGGTTGCATGATATGTAATCCTTGTCACGATAGGGGCAAGCCCTACCACTATTCAACTGACTGCCAGCATTTTCATGAGTACGTACTCAGTGTACAGTGTATTGGCAGGGACGTCATGGCACTTGAGTAGTATCAAGACGATCAATGTATCGAGGAAAGGAGAATACTACTTAAGTAGCATGATTCCCCTGCCACTTGCCTGTACACTGAGTACGTACTTACGAAAAGAAGACAGGATTATTCGCGTAGGAAGAAACACAACTAGGTGAAAAAGCAATGGTTGTATTAGCACAAACTGTTCTTCCCCAGACTGCATTCGATGGTTTTATCATTATGAGTGTTGTGTTGGCGATAGTAGGTACCCTCTTCCTGGCATATGACCTGCTCGGGCGCGAGAATGGACCACTGCGCTGGTTCACGTTAGTTATTATCTGCGGGCTCGTAAGTGCCTCTGTACTCGGACTGGTCGCTACGATAATTCAAAAACTGCTCAACAACACTTTCGATCTTAATTTTATGTTGCAAGCGCTGGTAATCGGCGGTTTGATGGGGTTTTTCACAGTCATCTTACTCGAATTACCTTCCTCGAACACCAGGCCACCAATCTTTTCGCGCAAAGGGAGTTTGATTGGACTTGCACTTGGACTTTCGTTTTCGTTCGTCGTCGTCTTTATCTTTCGTGCTCACTTGTATAGTGCACTTGTCATGGGCGTTACATGCGGGATGTTCGCGAGCATCTGGCAACGCATCACCTGGGAGCCATCAAATGCCACTCTGACAGCGCAGGGCAGCTGGCAGTTCGTGTCCTGGGACGCATCAAACACCGCGTTCGTTCCACTAGGTAGTTGGCAATTTGTCGCGTGGAAGCCACTACATCCTAAACCACACCTCCTTTCGCACAAAGGGTTTTTGATCGGACTGCTGCTTGGGCTCATCTTCTCGTTAGTTGTCTTCTTCACAGTCAGTAAAGATATC
>Ga0066660_10001166_pt1 | contig 10762 bp, 8 predicted proteins | sample GraSoiAngelo_109_FD_75177 | JGI IMG/M metagenome (GOLD analysis project Ga0066660, IMG submission 75177) | Grasslands soil microbial communities from the Angelo Coastal Reserve, California, USA - 14_0903_12_20cm | ecosystem: Environmental > Terrestrial > Soil > Grasslands | place: USA...
AGCTTGATCTTGTAGTCGCCCTCGTCGGTCGCGGGCCGGAACTTGATCTCCTTGACCTGGATCTGCTTCTGCTTGAGCTTCGCCTCGTGCGCCTTCTTCTGCTCGCGGTAGCGGAACTTGCCGTAGTCCATCAGCTTGCAGACCGGCGGGTTCGCGAGCGGCGCGATCTCCACCAGATCCACGTTTGCTTCCTCGGCAAGCCGGAGCGCCTCCATGACCGACTTGATTCCCAACTGATCACCGTTTTCCGCTACCAGTCGCACCTCCGGGGCGGTGATTTCCCGGTTGATGCGCTGCGATCTTTCGAGTGCGATGAGTGAAAAGCTCCTCGGTAGGTTGAAAAAAACAGCCGTGCTATCGCGCTCGCCGGGGCTTCGCCCCGGGCTCGTCTCCGCGCTTCGCACGGCCACCTATGTTGCAGAATTTTATCGTTTTTCGTCGCCTGCGGCTATGGTCCGACGCGCGCTTCGGACTCAAGGCGCGCAATGAATCCATCGAGGGGCAGCGCGCCGAGGTCCTCGCCACCGCGGGTACGCACCGCTACCGTGCCTGCCTGCATCTCCTTGTCGCCGACCACGAGCTGGTAGGGCAGCTTTTGCAGGCTGTGCTCGCGGATCTTGTAGCCGATTTTCTCGTTCGTGACATCCGCCGTGATACGAAAGCCCGCGGCCTTGAGGCGCTCGGCGACCTCCCGGGCATAGCTCGCCTGGCGCTCGGTGATGGAAAGCACCACCGCCTGTACGGGCGCGAGCCACAGCGGGAAAGCGCCCGCGTGATGCTCGATCAGGATGCCGATGAAGCGCTCCATCGAGCCGACGATCGCCCGGTGCAGCATCACCGGCGTATGGCGGGCGTTGTCCTCGCCCACGTACTCGGCGCCCAGGCGCTCGGGCATGAAGAAATCCACCTGCATGGTGCCGCACTGCCAGAGGCGGCCGATGCCGTCCTTGAGTGAGTACTCGACCTTCGGCCCGTAGAAGGCGCCCTCGCCCGGCGAGAGCGTGAAGGCGATTGCCGACTTCTGCAGCGCCTGCTTGAGCGCCTCCTCGGCCTTGTCCCACAGCGCGTCGGCGCCGATGCGGTTCGCCGGGCGGGTGGCGATCTTGTAGATGATCTCGGTGAAGCCGAAGTCGCGATAGACCTTCTGCAGGAGCGCGCTGAACGCGACGCACTCCGAGAGGATGTGGTCCTCGGTGCAGAAGATGTGGCCGTCGTCCTGCACGAAGCCGCGCACGCGCATCAGCCCGTGCAGCGCGCCCGACGGCTCGTTCCTGTGGCACGAGCCGAACTCGCCGTAGCGCAGCGGCAGGTCGCGGTAGCTCCTTATGCCCTTGTTGAAGATGAGGATGTGGCCCGGGCAGTTCATCGGCTTGATCGCGTAGTCGCGATTCTCCGAAGCCGTGGTGAACATGCTGTCCTTGAAGTTCGCCCAGTGCCCGGTCTTCTCCCAGATCGTGCGATCGAGGATCTGCGGCCCGCGCACCTCCTGGTAGCCGTTGTCGCGGTACACGCGCCGCATGTACTGCTCGACCTGCTGCCAGAGCGCCCAGCCCTTCGGGTGCCAGAAGACGAGACCGGGCGCTTCCTCCTGCATGTGGAAGAGATCGAGCTGCGTGGCGAGGCGCCGGTGGTCCCGCTTTTCCGCCTCCTCGAGCATCTTGAGGTAGGCGTCCTGGTCTTCCTTCTTCGCCCACGCAGTGCCGTAGATGCGCTGGAGCATCTCGTTTTTCGAATCACCGCGCCAATAGGCACCGGCGACACGCATCAACTTGAAGTTTTTCAGCTTGCCCGTCGATGGCACATGCGGGCCGCGGCAGAGGTCGATCCAGTTGCCTTGCCCGTAGAGCGAGATGGTCTCCTTCTCCGGGATGGACGCGATGATCTCCGCCTTGTATTTCTCGCCCTGGTCGCGGAAGAACTTCACCGCCTCGTCGCGCGGCATCTCGCGGCGCTCAACCGGCAGGTCGCGCTTCGCGATCTCGGCCATGCGCTTCTCGATCGCGGCGAGATCGTCCGGCGTAAACGGACGCTTGTAGGAAAAATCGTAGTAGAAGCCGTTCTCGATGACCGGCCCGATCGTCACCTGCGCATCGGGGAAAAGCTCCTTCACCGCCTGCGCGAGCAAATGCGCGGTCGAGTGGCGCAAGAGATCGTTCGCCTCCGGATCGCGGTCGGTGACGATGGCAATATCTGCGTCCTGGGTGAGGCGATAGCCCGTGTCGACGAGCTTGCCGTTCACCCTGCCAGCGAGCGCGGCACGGGCAAGGCCCGGGCCGATCGCGGCGGCGATCTCGGCTACGGTCACGGGTCCGGGAAACGACTTCGACGAGCCGTCGGGCAGACGGATGTTCGGCATCGGGTGCGAGCCCGATACTAGCAGGTCAGTCGGCCTTGATGCCGAGGCTGCGGATGAGTTTCCCGAAGCGCTCGTGATCGCGATGGATGAGCGCCGAGAAGTCCTGCGGCGAGAGCTCGAGCGTCTCGAGGCTTCCCTTGCCCATGAGGCTCGCCTTCACCTCGGACGATTCGAGCGCGCGGCGCACCTCGGCACGCAGCCGCTCGAGCACGTCCTCCGGCATGCCCGCGGGGCCGAAGAGGCCGAGCCAGATGGAATTCTCGAAGCCGGGATAGAACTCGCCGATCGTCGGCAGGTCCGGAAAGGTCGGCGAGCGCTTTGCGCCCGCCACCGCAAGCGCGCGCAGGCGGCCCGCCTTGATCTGCGGCGCGGACGAGGTGCCGGAGAACATCGCCGCCACCTCGCCCGCCATGGTCGCCGCCGTAGCCGGCGCGCCGCCGCGATAGGGCACGTGCACGAGGTCGATGCCGGCGCGCGCTTTCAGCATCTCCATGGTGAGCTGATGCTGGCTGCCGTTGCCGCCCGAGGCATAAGTGAGCGGCGGATTGGCCTTGCGCGCGTACTCGATGAACTCGGGAAAGGTCTTCGGCGGGAGCTTCGGGTTGATCGACAGCACGAACTGGTTGGACACGAGGCTCGCGATCGGCGTCAGGTCCTTCAGCGGGTCGATCGGCATGCTCGAATACACATGCGGATTGATCGTGATCAGGCTGTCGGCGCCAAGGAGGAGCGTATGGCCGTCGGGCGCGGCGCGCGCCACCTCGGCGGCGGCAGCGTTGCCGTTGGCGGCCGGCTTGTTGTCGACCACGACCGGCTGGCCGAGCGCGGGCGAAATCTTCTCGGCGAGCACCCGCGCGACGATGTCCGGCGCGCCGCCGGGCGGGATCGTCACCAGGATGTGGATCGGCCGCGACGGAAACTGGGCGTGCGCCGCAGCCGACAGGGCGAGCGCGGCGGCCGCGGCGCTGAATCTCGGCATTCGACTACGGACCTGCTTAGCGGGCGATCAGTTCCTCAGCGCCCGGGCTTCGCGGCATGGCGCGCCTGCAGGCGGCGCGCCCGCTTCATGATGAGCTCGGCGCGCGCCAGCGCGCCGGCGTCGCCCTGCGCGAGGCCCTTCGCGAGCTCGCGCTTGAACCAGGACTCGAGGTCGAACCGGCGCTCGATGCTGTCTTCGAGGCCCTGCGCCAGCGGGTCGTTAATCCGGATCTTGACCACTTCTCTCCTCCGCATTCTGGTAGGCGCGATTGGACTCGAACCAACGACCCCTACCATGTCAAGGTAGTGCTCTAACCAGCTGAGCTACGCGCCTGTACCGGGGAGGCGAATTCTATACTAGCCCCATGGATTTGATCCTCTGGCGCCATGCCGACGCGGAACCGGGCTCAGACGACATGGCGCGGCGGCTCAGCCCGGCCGGCGAGAAGGAAGCGGCGGCGATGGCGAAGTGGCTGCGCGCACACCTGCCGCGCAGTCACACACTGCTGGCAAGCCCGGCCGTGCGCGCCCAGCAAACCGCGGCGGCGCTCGGCAGCCCGATCGTCACCGAAAGCGCGCTCGCTCCCGGCGCCTCGCCGAAGGACATCCGCCGGGCGGCCGAGAAGCACAAGGGCCTCGTCATCGTCGTCGGCCACCAGCCCGACCTCGGCCGCGCAGCGGCCAAGTTTGTCGCCGATGCGCACGCCGAATGGTCGATCAAGAAGGGCGCGATCTGGTGGCTCGAGGGAAGCGAGCCCGCGCGCATCAAGGCGGTGCTGTCACCCGACCTGCTTTAACACCGAAACTTTCTTCTCGGACAGGCCGGTCACGGCGAGCCTCATCCCCACGGCGCGCCAGTGCTCGGTTTCGCTTTCCAGCGCGGCCGCCGACAGCGCGTTCTCGTCGAGCCAAGCCTGCGGCAGGTCGATGGCGAAGCCGCCCGCGTCCGCGGCGACGCGCAGGAAGGGCACACGCGCCTCCGACCGGCTGCGCAGGATGAGGGAGGCCGTGCGCAGCGCAAAGACGAGCTTCCAGTCCGCCGCGTCGAGCCCGGCGTCCTGCATCTTGCCGAGCTTGCCGCGATGCGCGAGCACCAGGCGCGCAAGCCGCGCCTGCTCCATGCGCGAGAAGCCCGGCATGTCGGCGTTGGAGAGCACATAGGCCGAGTGCTTGTGGTACTGGGCGTGCGCGATCGAGAGGCCGATCTCCGCCAGGCGCGCCGCCCATTCGAGGAGCTGCCGCTCGGCGTCCTCGTCGCGCTCCGCGCCCGGCGTGAGCGCATCGTAGATCGTGAGCGCAAGGCGGCGCACGCGCTCCGCCTGCGCCGTGTCGACGTGGTAGCGGCGCATGAATTCCGCGACGCTCGCTTCGCGCATGTCGCGATGCTCGACGCGGCCGAGAAGGTCGTAGAGCACGCCGTGGCGCAGCGCGCTGTCGGACACCGTGAGCGCCTCGATCGCGAGCTCATCGAGCAGCGCGCCCAGGATTGCCACGCCGCCCGGCAGCACCGCCGCGCGGTTCGCGCGCAGCCCCGCGATGCGCTTGGGCTCGGCGGCCTCTTCCTTGATCAGCAGCGCGCGCAGCCGCTCGAGGCCCTCGCGCGTGATGCCCTGCGCGGCGAAGCCGTTCTCGCGCAGGATGCTCTCGATCGAGCGCGCGGTGCCCGAGGAGCCGACCGCCTCCTCCCACCCCGCCTCGCGGTAGGCGCGCACGATGCTCGCGAGCTCCTGGCGCGCGGCAAGCTCCGCCGCCTTCATGCGCGGCTTGTCGATCCTGCCGCCGGGAAAGAACTTCAAGCTGTAGCTGACGCAACCCATGTAAAGCGATTCGGTGAGCCGCGGTTCGACGCCCGTGCCGATGATGAGCTCGGTCGAGCCGCCGCCGATGTCGAGGACCAGGCGCCGCGCGCTCGAGGCGGGCAGCGAATGCGCGACGCCGAGATAGATGAGGCGCGCTTCCTCGCGGCCCGAGATCACCTCGATCGGGAAACCGAGCACCGCGCGTGCTTCGCGCAGGAAGGCGCTGCCGTTTTTCGCCACGCGCAGCGCGTTGGTGCCGACCGCGCGCACGCTCTGGCGCGCAAAGCCGTGCAGGCGCTCGGCGAATTTCGCCAGCGCCTCGAGCGCCGCGGCCTGCGTCGCCCGATCGATGCGCTTGTCCACGGTAAGCCCCCCGCCAAGGCGCACCACTTCGCGCACCGCATCGAGGGGATAGATCTGGTGCTCGACGACGCGCCCGATCAGCAGGTGAAAGCTGTTCGAGCCGAGGTCGACCGCCGCGAGCGTTTCTTGCTTCGCCATCGTCTGAGGACGGTAACACGGAACGCTTAGAATCAACGCCCCCATGAATCGCCGCACGGTGACGCCGGCGCAGTTCGTCAATCGCGAGCTCGGCATCCTCGCTTTCAACCGGCGCGTGCTCGCGCAGGCGGCCGACGACGCGGTGCCGCTCCTCGAGCGGCTGCGCTTCATCACCATCGTGTCCTCGAACCTCGACGAGTTCTTCGAGATCCGCGTCGCCGGGCTGAAGGAAAGCATTCGCCTGGGCCTGCATGACGCGGGCCCCGATGCGCGCAGCGCGGCCGAGGTTTTCGATGCGGTCAGCCGCGAGGCGCACGCGCTGGTGGCGGAGCAGTACAAGCTCTTGAACGAGGTCGTGCTTCCCTCCCTCACCCGCGAGGCCATCGTCTTTCCGCGGCGCGAGGAATGGACCGCGGCGCAGCGCCAGTGGATCCGCGACTACTTCTTCCGCGAGCTGCTTCCGGTGCTCACGCCGATCGGGCTCGATCCGGCGCATCCGTTCCCGCGGGTGCTGAACAAGAGCCTCAACTTCGCCGTCGAGCTGCAGGGCAAGGACGCCTTCGGGCGCAGCTCGCGCGCGGCGATCGTGCAGGCGCCGCGCGCGCTGCCGCGGCTGATCCGGCTGCCGCAGGCGCAGGCCGGGGCGGAATACGGGTTCGTGTTCCTCTCCTCCATCCTGCATGCGCATGTCGGCGAGCTCTTCACCGGCATGAACGTGATCGGCTGCTACCAGTTCCGGGTGACGCGCAACTCCGACCTCTTCGTCGACGAGGAGGAAATCCAGAACCTGCACACCGCGCTGCAGGGGGAGCTCCTGCACCGCCATTTCGGCGACGCCGTGCGCCTCGAAGTGGCGGACAACTGCTCGCAGGCGATGGTCGAGTTCCTGCTGCAGCAGTTCGGCCTGCGCGACGCCGACCTCTACCGGGTGGAGGGTCCGGTGAACCTCTACCGGCTGCGCGAGGTGCACGACCAGGTCGAGCGCCCGGCGCTCAAGTACCCGCCATTCACGCCCGGCCTGCCCGCGGCGCTCAATTCGCCGGATCTCTTCGAGGTGCTGAAGAAGCAGGACGTCCTGCTGCACCACCCGTTCCAGTCTTTCCTGCCGGTGATCGACTTCATCCGCACCACCGCGGACGATCCGAACGTCATCGCCATCAAGCAGACGGTGTATCGCACCGGCACCGATTCGGAGCTGATGGAGATCCTCATCGACGCGGCGCGCAAGGGGAAGGAAGTGACGGTGGTGGTCGAGCTGATGGCGCGCTTCGACGAGGAGGCGAACCTCAACTGGGCCGCGCGCCTCGAGGAGGTGGGCGCCCATGTGGTGTACGGCGTGGTCGGGCACAAGACGCACGCCAAGATGTCGCTCATCGTGCGCCGCGAGGACAAGACGCTGAAGCGCTATGCGCATCTCTCCACCGGCAACTACCACCCGGCGACCGCGCGCCAGTACACCGACTTCGGCCTTTTCAGCGCGCACGAGGAGCTCTGCGCCGACGTCGCCGAGGTGTTCCAGCAGCTCACCGGCCTCGGGCGCGCGGTGCGGCTGAAGCACGTCTGGCAGTCGCCCTTCACGCTGCACCGGCGCATCGTCGCCGCGATCCGCAACGAGGCGAAGCTTGCCGCCGAAGGCAAGCCCGCGCGCATCATCGCCAAGATGAATGCGCTCCTCGAGCCGCAGATCATCGAGGAGCTCTACGCCGCCTCGGGCGCCGGCGTGAAGATCGAGCTCATCGTGCGCGGCGTGTGCGCGCTGCGCCCCGGGATCGAAGGCCTGTCGGAAAACATTCGTGTGCGCTCGGTCGTCGGCCGCTTCCTCGAGCATTCGCGCGTCTTTTACTTCGAGAATGGCGGCGCCGAGGACGTTTACCTCGCGAGCGCCGACTGGATGGCGCGCAACTTCTTCCGGCGCATCGAGCTCTGCTTCCCGGTGCTCGACCCCGGACTCAAGCGCCGCGTCATCCGCGAAGGCCTCCATCCTTACCTCGAGGACAACTCGCAGGCGTGGGTCATGCACGCCGAGGGCAACTACGAGCGCCTACGCGCGCGCCGCGGCACGAAGGGCCGCTCAGCGCAGGAAGAGCTGCTCGCGATGCTGCCGACGGGGAGCGGCGAGACGCGACCGGTGACGCCGCCCGTGCTGGTGAAACCGGCGCAGCCCGCCTAGGCGCGCGAAACCCGGATCACACCCTTCAGCTCGCGCACGACGGCGAAGGCGCGCTTGAGCTGACTGACATCCGTCACGTCGAACGTGAAGCGCATGAATGCAAGCTCGTCGCGGGTTTGCGTGCGCACCGCGCTGACGTTGATGCGCTCGCGCGCGAGCGCGTCGCCGATATCGCGCAGGAGCCCCCGACGGTCGGTCGCCGTGACGATCATGTCCACCGTGTAGGTGCCGGCGCCCTGGCCCCACTCCGCGTCGATCAGCCGCTCGGGCTGCCGCTCGGCCAGGCGCTTCAGGCTCGGGCAGTCCTCGCGGTGCACGGACACGCCCTTGCCGCGCGTCACGAACCCGCGGATCGGATCCGGCGGCACCGGCTTGCAGCATTTCGCGAGCTGCGTCATCAGCCGATCGATCCCCCCGACGACCAGCACCCCGCTCCTTGCCGCAGTTCGGGGACGGCGCCCGAGCTGGGGCCTATCGCCAGCAGCGGGAGTTCGGGCTCCGTCCCCGAATTCACGCAGCGCGGTCTGCAGCTGGCGCAGGTTCACTTCGTCGCGCGCGACGCCGACGAATAGATCTTCCGGCTTCTTGAAGCCCAGCTTGCTCGCCAGCGCCTCCAAACTAGCGTGCGCGGCGCCTTCGCGCTTGAGCTCCTTCTCCACTATCGCCCGGCCCGCGGCCACGGTTTCGGCATGCGCCTTGGCGTTGAACCATTGCCGGATCTTCTGGCGCGCGCGGGCGCTTTTGACGAAGCCGCGCTCGGCATTGAGCCAGTCGCGCGATGGGCCGCCCGATTTTGCGGTGATGATCTCGACGCGGCTCCCGCTCGCGAGCGGCGTGTCGAGCGGCACGATGTGCCCGTCGACGCGCGCGCCGCGGCAGCGGTGGCCGAGATCGCTGTGCAGCGCGTAGGCGAAGTCGATCGGCGTGCTGCCGGCGGGGAGGTCGATCACCTTGCCCTGCGGCGTGAGCACGTAGACGGTGTCCTGCAGCCCCGCCTGCCTGGTGGTGCTCGCCCAGTCGGCGACCTCGTCGCGCCACGCGAGGAGCTCGCGCAGCCACGCGATCTTCTGCTCGAAGGCGCGGTCGGCGCGCTCGGGCTTGCCGCCCTCCTTGTAGCGCCAATGCGCCGCGACGCCGAACTCGGCGTGACGATGCATTTCTTCGGTGCGGATCTGCACCTCGACCGTCTTGTCCTGCGGGCCAATCACCGCGGTGTGCAGCGACTGGTAGAGGTTGCCCTTGGGCCGCGAGATGTAGTCGTCGAACTCCTTAGGGATCGGCTGCCACAGGTTGTGGACGACGCCGAGCGCGGTGTAGCAGTCCTTTATCGAAGGCACGATGACGCGCAGCGCGCGCACGTCGTAGACCTGGCTGAAGTCGAGCGACTTCGTGCGCATTTTGTTCCAGATCGAGTAGATGTGCTTCGGCCGGCCGTAGATCTCGGCCTTCACGCCGACGGGCTCGAGCTCGCGCGTGAGCACGGCGATGGCACGGCGGATGTACTGCTCGCGCTCCAGGCGCTTCTCGTCGAGCATGCCGGCAATGCGCTTGTAGAGCTCCGGCTCGAGGAAGCGGAACGACAGGTCCTCGAGCTCCCATTTCAGCTGGAACACGCCCAGGCGGTTCGCGAGCGGCGAATAGATGTCGAGGCTCTCGCGCGCGTAGGCAGCGCGCTCGGCGCTCGGGTTGCGCGCGAACCAGCGCAGCGTCTGCGTGCGGCTCGCAAGGCGGATGAGCACCACGCGCACGTCCTCGGCCATGCCGAGGACCATCTTGCGCAGCACCTCGTTCTGCTCGACGGGGTTGGCGCGCGTGGCAAGTCGCAGCTGGTAGAGCTTCTCGACGCCCGCCGCGAGGTTGGCGATCTCGTCGCCGTAGTCCTGGCGGAGCTTCTCCAGCTCGACGTATTTCGGCGCCGCGAAAAGAAGCCCGGCGATGCGCCCCGGCGCGTCAAGCCCGATGGCCGCAAGGTTCGCCGCGAGGCCGAGCGCGTGAGCCCAGGTCGGCTCGCCGGTCGAGAGGAGCTGCCCGGCATAAACCGGCTCGGCGAACGCCAGCGTCTGCGCGAGGCGCGCCCGGTCCGCCGCCGCCAGGCCCTCGGCGAGCGCATCGAGCGCGCCCGCCGCGCTGCTCGGATGCAATTGCACTACGGAGACCATGCGCTATTTTACGGTCCATGGGCTGGCTCTCCGAATGGCGCCGCCGGCGCGTGCTCGCCAGGCACCGCATCGACGATGCGCTGTGGCAGGCGGCGAGCGCACCGCTCAAGTTCCTGCCGCGCGCGCCGAAGCTGCGCGAGCTCGCGCTGCTTTTTCTGGCGGAGAAAGAGTTCACCGGCGCCCATCAGCTGCCGGTCACCGACGTGATGCGCGTGTCGATCGCCGCGCAGGCGTGCACGCCGATCCTCGAGCTCGGCCTCGACTGGTATCGCGGCTGGCGGGGCATCGTGGTGTACCCGGGCGACTTCCGCGTGCGCCGGCAGGAAGTCGACGAGGACGGCGTGGTGCACGAATGGGAAGACGACCTCGCGGGCGAAGCGATGCCCGGCGGCCCGGTAGTGCTCTCCTGGGACGCCGCGGCGCACGACCCGGCGATCAACGTGGTGATCCACGAGTTCGCCCACAAGCTCGATATGCTCAACGGCGAGGCGGACGGCGTGCCGCCGCTGCACGCCGGCATGGACCGGCGCGAGTGGCGCGCCGCATTCGCCGAGGCATACGACGGCTTCTGCGACGCGGTGGACCGCGGCCGCGACACCTGGCTCGACCCGTATGCGGCGGAGCATCCGTCTGAGTTCTTCGCGGTGATCAGCGAAGCGTTCTTCCGCGAGCCGCGCGAAACCAAGCGCCGCTATCCGGACGTCTACGAGCAGCTCGCGCTCTTCTACCGGCAGAATCCCGCCGGTTCATAATTAGCCGCCATGGCGCCACCGCTCCCACCGCCGCCGCCGGGCTCCGA
>Ga0066660_10001167_pt1 | contig 10759 bp, 10 predicted proteins | sample GraSoiAngelo_109_FD_75177 | JGI IMG/M metagenome (GOLD analysis project Ga0066660, IMG submission 75177) | Grasslands soil microbial communities from the Angelo Coastal Reserve, California, USA - 14_0903_12_20cm | ecosystem: Environmental > Terrestrial > Soil > Grasslands | place: USA...
ACCACCGGCTGAATTGCCGCCGGCCCGAACGACTCAATGACGCGGAGCTCCGGTCGCAGCTCCGGGTGGCGGCGGAGCTCGAGCTCGAGCACCTGGGAGTCGATGGCCGAAGCGTCGACCTCACCACTGGCCACTTTGCGGATCGATTCCTGGTGCGACCCGGCGGCGACCGCGCGACCGAAGAAGGGCCCCCTCTCGCCCATCCTGGCCAGGTGGTAAAGCGTGGCGAGATATCCGGAGTAGGAGGTGGGCTCGTTGAAGGACCAGGAGTGCCCGCGAAGGTCCTCGAATCGCTCGACCGGGCTGCCGGCGCGCACGATCACATCGGAGAAATAGACCGGCTTCCCCTGGTATCGCAAGCCGCTGAGGACGGGCGCCGCCAGCAGCTCGATCCGGCCCGGGTTTTGCGCGACCAGACGCACATAGGGCCAGCCACAGATGAAGGCAACGTCGACAGAGCTGTCGAGGAGCTCATCGTAGCTCCGGCCGACCACCAGCCTGGCGCCCCGGCCGGTGACCGTGCCCACCTGTTCCGCCACGAAGCGATAGGCCTCTACCGAGGAGGGTGCGAGGTAGGTGCCGAAGATGAGAGGATCGCTAGATGCCCGGGAAGCGATTGGGGCATCTTACCCGATGAATCCGAAGACGGCCGACCCGTTTCCAGCCTATGACGCGGAGATCCGGCGGCTGCGCCGCCACCTGCACAGTCTTGATCCCGCGGGCTGGCGCCGGAAGAGCCACTGCGCCGGCTGGAGCGTGAAGGATGTGGTGGCCCACCTCTGCACCGACGAGCTCTACAACGAAGCCTGCCTCGATGAAACCCTGGGCGAGCTGGCTTTTCCCGGAAGCCTGAATGCCTGGAACGAGCATGGCGTGCGCCAGCGCCGCCATCTGACTCCCGCCGAAGTCCTGGCGGAGTGGGAGCGGCGGCAGAAGCGAGTCCGGCGCGCCTGGGGGCGGATCGGGGTTCGGGGAAAGGTCCCGACCTCGGTCGGTCCGTATCCCTTGCGGCTGCAGGTCTGGCACCTGGCGCGCGAGTACGCGATTCACGCGGACGACATCGAGCTCCCGGTACCGGCGCGCTCTAAAGCGGCTCGGGCTCGCTGGCGAATCGACTTCGGCCTGTTTGCCGCCGAGGAGGAAGGCGAGACGGTCTCCGCTCGGGTAAGAGACGGCGTGGTTGAGCTGGCGCAGGGGCGTAAGCGGCACGAGCTCGACCCGGAGAGCTTCATCGCCTTCCTGACCGACCGGCCCCAGCAGCTGCGCAACCCGGAGCAGCGCCGGCTGGTGGAGCGGCTGACTCGGTCGCGCTAAACGCCTTAGCCTGAGGCCCAGTGTCGCAAACCCTGGTTGGCGTGGTGGTTGCGCTCGGGGCGCTGCTCGTTATCTGGTACCTGGTCGGCAACGAGGTCATGCGCCGGCGAGGACGGACGCTCGCGGTCTGGTGCAAGCGCGCGCTCGATCCGCTTGGAGGAAGGCAGGCCATCCAATGGATCACCACCCACTCGTTTCGGCTCGAGGTCCAGGGGCTCAAGCCGCCCTTCACGGAGGGATCTCTGACCGGCCTGGCCGAGTCCTGGGACGTGCCCATGATCTGGGCCATCAACCGCATCAACGGGCGCCGCGACATGGTGCTGCTTCAGCTCGGCTTGCGCCAGCAGCCGATCTGGGGTCTCGAGCTCTACCGGCCGGGTTCAGTGCTCGCCGGCGACGCCCGGCACGCGGCCGCCCAGGAACGCTGGACCGAAAGCCCTCTAAGTTCATTCCGCCTGGCGTCGGCCGGTGGGGAGCTTCCGCGCCGCCTAGCAAATGACCTGATCTCGGAGCTGGGAGATCAGGCTAAGAACCTGGTACGGCTGTCGATCCGGCGCCAGGGGATGCACCTGACCCTCGCCATGAACGTTCCCGATCGAAGCAGCCTCTCGCCGGACGGCTTTGCCCGGCTGGTCCACCAGCTCTCGCGAGCTACCCTGCGTTACGCGACGCCGCCTCCGCCGGGCTGAAGACCTCCCGGGCCAGTCGGCGGAGCATTTCGGACCCGCGCACCTCGTCTTCAAAGAGGGGAACGATCGCCCGCACCTGGGAGTCGAACTTTTCCCAGATGGTCTGCATGTGCTCGTCCTGCATGGCTAGCCGGTTGCGGACGAAGGCAGCGCTTTCCGGCGTCACCACCGAACGGTCGATCCGCATGTTGACCAGCACCCCGCCGACCGGGATTCCGAACTCGCTGAACCAGTTGATGAAGCGGGTGATGACGGCGATGGGCAGCGCCTCGGGCAGGGTCACGAAGAAGAATGCCGTCTTCTTGTCGTCGGTCAGGAGCTCGCGGGCGTGCTCCATCCGGCCTCGGAACTCGACCAGGTAGTCCATCAGTGGGTCCTGCTCCTTCTTCTTGGTGAAGGAGAGCATCTCGCGCAAGCTCTGCGCTTCCTCGCGGCTCTTCATCATCTTGTTGACCCAGAGGGAGTAGACCTTGCTCATCCCCAGGAGCCGGCGAGCGTTCGCGGTTGGGGCGGTGTCGAAGACATACACGTCGTACTCGTTGCGAAACATCAGGTCGATCATGTTCTCGAACATGGCCGACTCTTCGAAGGCCGGGTTCATGGTGGCCGACTCGACGAACTCGTCGGCCTTGGTGCTGATCTCGGCGAATTTGAGGAACCACTGGATCTTCTCCCGGATCTCGCGCTTCGAGCGCTCGATCGTGTCCCGCGTGTCGATCTCGTAGGCGAACAGGTTGGCGACGCCGTTGACGGGCGTGTGCTTGCCGAACACGTTCTGGCCGAGCAACCCGGAGAGACTGTGCACCGGGTTGGTCGAGGCCAGCAGCGTGCGCCGCCCCTTCTCCGCCGTCCAGACCGCGGTCGCGCCCGCCATCACCGTCTTCCCCACCCCACCCTTGCCTCCGAAAAACACGTACTTCAGGTCGGGATGGGTCTCCAGGTATCCGGCCATCGGGTCGGTCACGGCACGCGCGCCGGCCGGCGGGGCCGTGCTCATTGGCCGTACATGATGGTGGCGAGCCGCTCGATCGCCTCGAGCCCGGTGACATGGCGCTCCAGCTCGGGCACGTAGGCGAGCACATCCTTGCCTAGCGTCCTCTGGATATCGCCCATGTAGCGCTTCTGCATGGTGATCCGCTTCTTCAGGTATTCGGGCACGTTCTGGCCGGACAGCTCCTCGGGGAGCACCCGGTTGACCACATATCCCGAGAGCGGAACGTCGAAGCGGGCGAACAGCTCGGCCGCCTTGCGGGTATCGAGGATGATCATCTCCTCGGGCACGACCACGAAGAAGAAGGCGGTCTTGACCCGGTCGGTCAGGATCCGGGAGGACGTGTTGATCCGCTTCTTGATGTACTGGAGCTCGGCCAGGATCTGGTCCTCCTCGGTCACCTTCTGCCGCTTCATCACGCTGGCCACCTGCTCGTACTCCCGCATCTGCTCGCGCAGGTGGGTGATCTTGTTGATCCACTCGTCGTAGACCTTGGCCATCGACAGGTAGTAGAGCGCGTGACCTAGCGGGACCAGGTCGTAGATGTAATAGTCGTAGTCGCCCTTGACCACGATGTCCACCACCGCGTCGAAAATGGCGCTCTCCTCCATGGCCGGCTCGGCGCTGGCCGCCTGGATGTAGTTCTCGACCTCTTCCGGAACCTCGGTGAGGCCATACATATCGAGGATCTTCTGGCGGATCTCCTGCTGGTATGCCTTGATGTGGGAGTCGGCATCGATCTCCTGGGCGAAGAGGTTTTCCATGATCTGGACCGGGCCCTTGCCGAAGATGTCCCGCTGGAAGATGTCGGAAAGGCTGGCCTGGGGGTCGACCGAGAAGACCAGCACCCGCTTGCCGCTGCGGGCCAACCAATAGGCGGTCGCGGCCGAGAAGGTGGTCTTGCCCAGCCCGCCCTTGCCCCCGAACATGATGTAGCGACGCTCCGGGTGCTGGTCGAAGACCCATTTCAGATCTGTCTGCTTGGGGGACTCGATGGCCATCGAGCTTCCTCTAGCCGAGCACGTCCTTGAGATCGCGCTCGCGCAGCAAACGGCGCTTCCAGGTGCTGATCTGGGGGACGACGTAGGGCATCAGGCGCAGGCTGTAGTAGGGCGGCAGGATGGGAACGCCCAGCAGGTCCCCCATCGTGATCAGGATGAAGAGGTGCTCCATGCTCGCCCGGGTCCGCAGCGCCGTGCGAGACATGTCGTGGGAGGCCATCCCGTACATGACCTCTTTGGCGGTGCCGAAGACGCCGAACAGACCGCGCTTCTTCTTTTTCTCAGACTCCATGCAGGTCAAACTCCTCGTGTTCAAAGGGGTGCCGCTCCCGGAGGACGCGACGCCGCCAGGCCGGTACCGTATTCACAAGATAGGGCACCAGACGCACGGCGTAATAGGGCGGCAATACGGGAACCCCTACCAGCTCGCCCATGATCATGAAGGTGAAGAGGTTCTCCAGGTCCGCCCGGGAATGGGCGGCCTGGCGTTCGAACTCGAAGCCAGTGAAGCCGTAAAACACCTCGCGCAGGGTGCGCAAAAGCCGCCTTCCCTGGTGCAACACCAGGCTGGGCAGCGAGGGCCGGCCCCCCGGGCCGGCCCTCTGGTCCACCGGTCGCTTCGACCCGTCCAGCTGCGCTACGCGGTCACCCGGCCGGGTTCCGGCGCGGTTGCGATCGGCTGCCGCCGATATCGCCGGATCGCCCGGACGCCGTCGACCGCAATCAGGAGCGCCGCGACGAATAGAAGGGCTGCGATTGCAACCGTGAGGAAGCTGCCGACGACCGCGATCTCGTGGCCGGCCTTGCCCAGCTGCTTGGTGAAGATCGTCACCCAGAGGTTGTAGCCGGTGACGAGGGTGGCCGCCATCGTCGTCACGTACATGAACACGGTCGGGAGCGCGGCATAGGTGGCGTTGCGATGCGTCGCAACCAGCCAGACGGTCACCACCAGCAGGCTGAGCGAAGCCATCAGCTGGTTGGATGCCCCGAACAGCTGCCAGATGTAGATCCAGGTGCCGCTTACCACCAGGAGCGTCGTGGCGGCCATGCTGATCAGGGTGCCCACGTGCTGGTTGCGGAAGATGGGCGCGCGGTCGCCCAGCCACTCCGCGAGCGTCACCCGCATGATGCGGAAGAGCAGTTGCGTGACCGTGATCACGATCACCACGAAGGCTGCCCGGGCGATGGCGCTGCCGTAGACCTTGCTGATCCCGAACACGTTGAGGAACCCCGCTATCCCGTCGGCAAACCGGCCGATGGCAACAGCGGTCGATGTTGTCCCGGCGGTGGTGACGGCGACCGAAACGGCTAACAGCGACAGGAGGCCCAACGTGAACTCGCTGAACATCGCACCCCCGCCAACCGGGAGCATGTCCTCCTCGCTCTCGATCTGCCGAGCCGTGCCGACCGAGCCGATCAGGGCGTGCCAGCCGGAGATGGCTCCGCAGGCGATGGTGACGAAGAGCATCGGCCACAGCGGCTGGATCGCGCCGCTAACCGCGAGCACCTTGGTGGGCCCTCCAAAACCTACGAACGTCGGGATCGTGAACGTCGAGACGTCATGTCCACCGGGCTTGATCCAGAACGCGAGGATCGCTCCGAGGCCCGCCACCACGACAGTCAGCGCCGTGATCCAGAAACCGATGTAGTTCACGGGCTGGGCGTACCGCCAGATGGGCAGGATCGCGCCAAGGTAGCAGAACGCAAACATGAACAGGAGCCAGAACACAAGGCTCACCGTGATAGCGACGTCCTGCTGGCCGGCCGGCCGGGTCGGGTCCAGGACCGTGATCAGGGCTCCCTTGGGCGGGGCGAAACCGTTCAGCCAGGCATTGAAATTCTTGAAGGCGGTTGCCACCGCCCCGGTCGCGCTGGCGTTGAGCAGCACGGCCAGCAGCGTGCCGCCCACGGCAATCAGGGTGACGAGGATCAGGTCGAGCTTTGCCCGGTAGAGCAGCTGACCGGCAAGCATGCCGAACACGCCCAGGGCGATGATCCCCAGAGGAACGATCGGATTGTTGAGCGTGGTCGCCACCAGGGTGCCGAAGGCGCCCGCCACCAGGAGCAGGTAGAAGAAGATGAAAACGAATAGCACCTGCCTTGTGCGCGGGTGAATCAGCTTATGCGCGATGGCGGAGAGGGAGTTACCGTCGTTGCGGACGGACAGCGCGATGGCACTGTAGTCGCTCGCCCACCCCATGAACATCACACCCAGCACGAGCCAGACCAGGCTCGGAAACCATCCCCAGAGTGCCGCCGCGGTGATGGCGCCAACGATCGGGCCGGCCGCGGCGATCGACTTGAAGTGGTATCCGTACAGGACATTGCGGCTGGTCGGCATGAAATCGACGCCGTCCATGTACATCTTGGCGGGCGTGGCCCGCTTCGGGTCTGCCTGGATGACGAGCCGGTCGATCCGCCGGGCGTAGAAGTTGTAGCCGACGAAGATGGCGACAATGCCGATGACGATCGCGACCAGCGTGTTGTTCAAATGATCCCTCCTTATTGAAGTCAGGCGCGCGTGTTGGCCAGGCTCTCACCTCCTTCGCCATCGCCCAGGCGGCTGCGCAGGGCGGCGTCAAGTCGCCGGCGGTCGAAGCCGATGATGCGGTCGCGACCGTCGATGATGAAAGCCGGGAACCGGTGGGCCCGGTAGCGGATCGCCTTGAAAAACCCCTGCAGCGATGCCGCGTCGGTGACCCTTACAGTCAGGCGCTCGCCGAATCGGTCAAAGGCCTCCCGCACCCAGCCGGAGATGGCCGCATACTCCGCCTGCAGGTCGTCCGGCAGGGCGGTCTTGCGCTCCTCGGCGTGGAGTTTTCGGCCAAAGCCGATCTGCCCCCAGACGATCTCGCAGTGCTGGCAGTGGTAGAACTCCGTCGGGGCATAGGCCAGGATCTCGACTTGCGTCGTGATCGGCTTGACGATCCGCAACCGCCGGCTGGGATCTGGCATGGGAGCCTTCCTTACAGCTCAGCCTTAAAGATACTCCCGGCTCACTGGGGGGTCAATTGACAGCCGAGGTGGCTCTTTGAAACGGCCGCTTGCTGTGCTACAAGAAGGGCTGTGGAAGAACAGATCGGCAAGGTGACCCACTACTTCGGGCAGCTCGGGGTGGCGGCCGCCCAGCTGACCGGCGAGCTCAAGGTGGGTGACCAGGTCCGGATCAAGGGGCACACGACCGACTTCAGCCAGCCGGTCGACTCGCTAGAGGTCGAGCACCAGAAAGTCGACCAGGCCGGGCCAGGGGACAGGGTCGCCTTCAAAACCAAGGAAAAGGCCCGCGTCGGAGACCAGGTTCACCGGGTCCGGCCGGGCTAGTCCGTTAGCGGGTAGCGGCGGCTTCCAGGTTTTCGATCGCGACCGGCTGGACCGGGTCGGCGAGCTCGAAGCCAAACACCTTCGAGTAGAAAAATAGCTCGCCCTCCAGGGCCCGTTTGATGTTCGCCGCGATCCGAAAGCCGTGCTGCTCGCCTTCGAAGGCGATGTAGGCGAAGGGCAGCCGCTTCCGGCGAAGCGCCTCGACGATGATCTCTGCCTGTTTCGGTGGCACGATCCTGTCTTCCAATCCCTGGAAGAGGATCACCGGCGCCGTGATGCGGTCGACTGAATAGAGCGGCGAGCGATCGTGGTAGGTCTGTCTCGCCTCCGGCCAGGGACCGATCAGGCCCACGTCGTAGCGCGATTCGAACTTGTGCGTGTCCCCATGGAAGACTTCGAGCTCACTGATCCCGTAATGGCTCGCCCCCGCCGTGAAGAACTCGGTGGTGGTCAGCGCCCGCAGCACCGTGTAGCCGCCCGCACTCCCGCCCGTGATGGCCAGGCGCTTCGGATCGGCCAGCTCCCGATCGGTCAGATACTGAGCCGCGTTGACGCAGTCCTCGACGTCGACGACACCCCACTGCCCGTTGAGGCGCTCCCGATACTCGCGCCCGTAGCCGGAGCTCCCGCCGTAGTTGACATCGACGGCTGCCAGGCCCCGACTCGTGAAGTACTGGATCTGGAGGTCGAGCGCATCGGATACCGCCCCGGTCGGCCCGCCGTGGACGTGCACGATGAGCGGAGGCCGCTCGCCGGCCGGTGCCTGATAGCCGGGGTTTTGGGGCGGGTAGTAAAAGGCGTGAGCCGTCCTGCCGCGCTCGGTTGGAAACTCGATCGGTTGTGGGACGGAGAGGTAGGAACGGTCGAGCGAAAGCTCGAATGACCGGCGGAGCACCTCCACTCGCCCGGTCGAGCGGGCGACCTGGACCAGCGCCAGCGGTTCGGTGGCCGAGCCCGCGACGAACACCGCGCGCTGGGCCCCCACTTTGACCATCGGCATGATCACCGTGTACGGGGTGGCGATGGTGGTCAGCTCTTTGGAGTCGAGGTCGAGCCTGGCGAGCCGGCTGACCATGTTGTCGGCCACACGGCAGACGATCTGCTGCTCGGACTCGAAGCCATAGTAGGACTGGCCAAACTCCCACTGCGGCCCCGCCATCTCCGACTGGACCTCGAATACCGGCTCAACGCCCTGAGCGCGCCAGCGGTACGGGTTCCACCAGTTGCTGCGGTCTGACACGAAATACAGGACTCCCTGCGGCGACCACTCGGGTTGGGCAACCGACTCGCGCTCCCCGCCGGCGACTTTGCGGGGCGCCCGGATCGTGCCATCGTCGGTCAGCTCGGCCACCCACAGCTCGCAGCCATCCCACGGCATGTTGGGGTGGTTCCAGGTAACCCAGGCGAGGTGCGAGCCGTTGGGGCTCAGCCGCGGGGAGGAGTAGAAATCGTTGCCTGAGACCAGAACTGCAGGCTGCCGTTTGCCATCGAGGTCGAGGCTCACAATGGTGTTGACTGCCTCTCCTCCACGCGAGTGATCCTCGCGAACGCATACGAGGCGGCCCCGCGGGCGGTCGACGACCGCGTCCGCGTATCGCAGGTCACCGTCCGGGCTGATCGGGCGGGGCGCCGCCCCGGGGTCCTGCCGGTAGAGTCGCTGGTCGGCGTAGTTGGAGAACCACACCACCCCTTCCGAGACGGCGTAGGCGCCGCCTCCGTACTCGTGGACCCGGGTCCTGGCATTGAAGCCCGCCGGCGTGATGTCGCCGGTACGACCGTCGGCCGTTCGGCGGACGATCACATTTCGCCCGCCTTCGGAGGGCCGCTGCTCCACCCAGTAGGTGTCGTCACCGTCGAGCTGGACCAGTCCGAAGCCGATCGAGCCAGCGACGATCAGGTCGGACGAGATCGGAGAGCGCCAGGAGCCGAATGGGGCCGTCTGTGGACCGGCGGCGGGTCGCGCGCTCATCCCCGGTAAGGGTAGCGAACCCCCGGGGGCAGGGCTCAGGCGGCGAGGCTTTGCTCGGCCGCGAGGGGGACGGTGAAGGTGAACGTGCTCCCCTTCCCCACCTCGCTCGCCACCGTGATCTGACCGCCGTGCAGCTCGACGAGCCGCTGGGTGAGCGCCAGGCCCAGGCCGGTTCCCTGGAACTCGCGGCTGTCACCGCTGGCCAGCTGCTGGAACTCATCGAAGATCCGCTGTTGATCCTCGGAGGCGATGCCCACACCGGTATCTTCGACCGAGATCACGGCGAAGCCCTGGCCGGCGGCGGCTCGCAAACGCACCGATCCTCCCGCCGGCGTGAACTTGATCGCGTTCGACAGCAGATTAAAGATCACCTGCTTCAGCCGGATCACATCACCCGTCACACACAGGCTCTCGGACGTCTCCTCGGCGTCCAGGCTGATCTCTTTCCGGTCGGCCATCCCCTTCATCACGGTGGCGGTTTCGCGCAGGAGGTCGCGGACCGCCACCCGGCCCAGCCTCAGCTCCATCTTCCCCGCCTCCACCTTCGAGAGGTCGAGCACGTCATTGATCAGGGTCAGAAGATGGCGGCCGCTGCTCAGGATGTTGTCGACGTAGCGGTGCTGCTTCGGCTGCAGCGGTCCGAACGCCTCACGCTGCAACATCTCGCTGAAGCCGATGATGGCGTTCAGCGGGGTGCGCAGCTCGTGAGACATGTTGGCCAGGAACTGCGACTTGATCCGGCTTAGAGCCGCCAGCTCCTTGTTGGCCGAATCCAGGTCGGCGTTCTTATGGGTCAAGGTCTGATTGAGGTCCGCCAGCGTCCGATTTACCTCGATGAATCCACGCTGCGCCATCTCGAAGGGAGAGAGCGCCTCGGCCATGAAGTCTGCGGCCACCGCCGCCAGCCTGGCTTTCTCCTCGGCCGTGCCTGCCGCCCGGAGCGCCGCGGCCACGGCTTTTCCGTGCACCGCGGCCAGCTCGATCAGGCCGACCCCGTCGGTGATCGCCTTGCGTCCGAGCTCGTAGGCTCGGAGGGTCGCCTCCTCCCCGCTGCCGGCAAGATAGTCGCGCAGCGCAGCTGCATACTCCGTCTCCATGGCGTCTAGCGAGGAGCTCACGCCTTCCCCCGGTATCGAACCACGAGCACGAGCGCGTCGTCCGTCCCCTTACCGCATCGTTGGAGCAGGCGGTCGGCCATGGCCTTCGCCGGGGCGCCGGCCACGACATGCTCGGCAAAGTCAGTCCGAATCCCGTCGGTGGCGACCACCAGCAGGTCACCCGGATCCACCCGTCTGACCGAGCTCATCAGCGACGGTAGCCGGTAGCCGACCACACCGCCGCGCAGCAGCATGGACTCCCGCGCCGGCCGGGCCGCGGGGTCGGCTTTCAGGAACACGCCCTCTACATTGCCCACGCCCACCCAGGTCATGGTTTTTGTGGCTTCATCAAATCCGGCAAGGCTGAGCACCGCACC
>Ga0066660_10001168_pt1 | contig 10755 bp, 6 predicted proteins | sample GraSoiAngelo_109_FD_75177 | JGI IMG/M metagenome (GOLD analysis project Ga0066660, IMG submission 75177) | Grasslands soil microbial communities from the Angelo Coastal Reserve, California, USA - 14_0903_12_20cm | ecosystem: Environmental > Terrestrial > Soil > Grasslands | place: USA...
GCGGTTATAGTTGTAAGCGTAGCCATTGCTGAAGGACTGTCGGTCGCCGCTCGCGGCGGCGACGAACAAGTTGCGCGAGTTATTCTTGCTCGTCAGCTCGAACGGCGCGAGGCCGTCGCTGTCCGTCGTGCGCCGCAGCTTGCGCCAGCGCCATTTACTGCCGTCGTAATAAGTTTCCCACAGCGCGACGCTCGCGCCCGCGACGGGCGCGCCGGTTACGGCGTTGCAGAAATAGACCAGCGCCTGTTTCGCCGACGACTTGAGGACGAGCGAGGCGTCCGTGACTAAAACGATGTCGCGCGCCGTGTGTGAGCCGCCTTTCGCCACGAGCAGGTACGCCCCGACCGGAAGTTTCCCTTCGACGCGCGTCTGCTCGACGAAAGGCTTATGATCGCCCCTGTCGGCGAGGGTTTTCGGCCACGCCTTGACCGGCTGCCGCCCGGCGACCTCCAGCTTTTGAATCCAGTTCAAGTTTCCGTCGCCTTCGCCCTCGTCGGCGTCGGCGTTCGCCGCGAACCGCACGTCGCGCGCGAGGTCAACACGGTAGAGCGCGAAGTCAACGCGGCTGACGTTGCGCGCGCTCAGGCCGAACTGAAGCTCTGAGTCGGGCAGAAAAATATTCGACACGCCCACGCTGATCGCCGGCTCGGTGATGCTCTTGATCTGCTGCTGGGCCTGATCGTAGTAGCGCGTCTCGCCCTTCGCGAACTCCCCGGTCAGGCGGTGGTAGAGTTCCAGCGCCTTGACGTAATCAGGCTCTTGCCGCCACTGCCCATTTTCCGCCTGCCGGATCGTGCCGTTGTTGTTCATCCACTCCGCGTAGTAGAAGAGGGCGTCGTCGTACCAGTCCGTCTGCCCGCCCGGCTTGAGCGCCGCCTCGAACTCTTCGGGGACGCGCTGGCGCGCTTCCCAGTCGCCGCCCGCGTAGCGCATCGTCATCGCGATGAGAAAATGCAGGTGAGCTTGTTCGTTTTCACCCGCGCTCACCTTCAGCGCGTTTTCCAGCACGTCGAGCGGGATGTAGTTGCCGTAGTAGGTGTAGAAGTAATACTCGCCCTGCCGCGGCGGCTCGGCGGCCTTGAAGACGATCTTGAGGTAGCGTGCGCGCGCGCGCTCGATGTCGCGCTCTCCGGCCCACCAGTCGAGCGCCTGCTGATAATGGGGCCACGCCGCGCCCCAGTTCATCCGGTCGCGCCGCGTCCAAAAAAGATCGGCGAGCGATTCATGGGCCTCGGCCCAGACCAGATCACGCTCTTCCTCTTTGTCGTTCGCACGGATTAACTCTTCCAGTTGCTTCTGCGCCTCGTCGAACTTCGTCGCGTCAGAAGTTTCCGTGGCCGCCTGCGCGCGCCACGAAGTGTCGGCCAGGCGGAACTCGACCCAGCGCACTTCCGCTGGCGGCAAGCCCGACTTGTCCGCTCCGGCGTAGAGTTCGTTGGCGCGCGCGTAAGAGCTGGAGGCGTAGAGCCGCTCGGCTTCCGTTTTGAGTTGCGGGTAATCAGCCTGCTGCGCGGCGGCGTTCGAGAGCGACAGCAGCGACAGCAGCGCGATGGAGAAGATGTACTTCATGGCGGTAAATTCGGGGTCTGAAAATTTGTTCTGCCTGACTGCGCGTACAACGGGCGCGGTGGTCGGCGGCCAGACCAGTCTGGAAACTGGCTGAAGCAGCCGCTTGATGAGCCTGAACCCTGGTGATCTTAGCTCGTTAGAACTGAATTCACGCTCCAGAGTTGTCCATCGTTCCTTTAATGAACGGGGCGGTCTGGAATGGCTTGCGCCGTGGTCATCGTCTAAATATGTGCGTGCTACTGCGGAATCGCCACGGCTCGGCGGACGGTAGCTTCTAACGGCTCGGCAGAGACGGCGGCGGGGAGTTCTGGCCTCAACAAACTCCGAATTAGATGCGAACGGCGCGGACAGTACAAACCGGCAGCAGGGGAAACCCCAATGAAGACGGGGATGCCGCGAACCCGCGCAGCATCCCCGTCTCTAATTTAACTCCGCAGGTATGACTCGAATCATAGCGGAGAAGCGAATTGTAGATAGACTCGCCCCCGGCTCTTATTCCTCCCGACTCATCAGGGTGCGTAGCGTCAACTTCTTGCTGCCGCGCATGGTCTCGTAAACCTCTAGCTGCCCATTGACAGCTCTAGCGAAAACCGCAAAGGCTCGGTTTGGGTGTTGCATTGCCTGTATCTGCTTAACGAGGGCGACAGAACACCCATCATAGTATTCGCTTTGACCGTAAACACTTTGACATTCATCGGCGAGCTTCGTCCGCAGTAGAGTAGCAAAGACTACCTGGATTCTCAGCTACAGCAACATAACTGTGTAGTCCTTCTTAAAAGCAATCGTATTCACAATTCGCAGTCTACAACTCTGGACGTGAGGTAATAGGTGTCATTTAAGTTACAACCATGGATCAAAATATTTACGTATCTCAGGTGACATCGGCTCGGTACGGTAATCAACTGTTACTTCTTCGCCTGGATATATATCTCTTTCAGCATAAATTCTCCGACCAGCGACATCTATCAACGCATTTGGGTTTCTTGAATGGTTAAGGAGAGAGTATTTGGTAAATCCTTTTGATACTATGCACATTTCGTTATCAATAGCAGTGAATTTTCCAGCTTTAAGTCTCCACTCTTCGAGGTCTTCGATCTTCATCAGGACGTAGAGATCGGGATCACCAAAGTCAACAATAGTCTCTCCGCACGAAATGTGTTCTTTAGTAAACAAACCGAAACCGTTGAGTTTACTTCTACGCGGCTCGCATTTCGGTGCATTATCTACTAACGAAGTCAGGTCCGCCTCTGTAAGCATACCGAAAGCTTCTTTGTCATGAAGTATTTCATCATTCATATTCCACACTTCTAGATTCTTGTAAAAGACTACTCCTTGATTAATGCAGATTCTTAACTATTTGAGTAACTCTGAAATACGGTAGGAGCGTTCCTCGTTGATTCAGTCACCAAGATCGGCTTTGCCCCCGTGAGGTGCTTTTCCTGTTATCCCCCAAATAAGCTGGCCTATCGGATCAGGATCCGTCTGTCGAAAATCAACCCAATTAAAAATTTTCAGAAAGGGCGGGATTTTAATTTCACTAGGACAGCCTAGAAGGTAAACTAAGCCCATGCGTATATCACGTTCAACGAACTCCATTAACAGGCTCCGGACTTCCATCTGTTCCCACGGACCTACTCCTGACGGACCAACAAAAATAGCAGCAGATTTAACCGTAGCGATTACCTTCTCCAATTCCTTTTGCCAGTCCACGAATGGAGGAAGATCTAGTTGATCTAGCCATGGGAGAATGCCTTCCGCCTTAAGCATCTGTCCAATCTCTTTCACCTTACTTTTATCGGCACTGTTGTGGCAGAGCATTACGTCATACGTGCCAGACTTGATCTTACCCTCCAGCGTGTATTTTGCTGCCTCCCTATCACGTTTTGCGTTTGCATTGCTTGCCATTTTTGCAACAGCAGAATCTCTCATTGATGTTTGGTCAGGATGTGAATCAACAATTGAGAAACTCGCGCCGCATACACTACAGGTTATAGAAACAAAGCCCCTTTCGCGCCGCTTCTCCACCTGCGATTCGGTCAACTCCGTATCGCAGCGTGGACATGCAAACCTTCGAACCCGCACGATAGAATCGGGCAGCGCCCTGCGCATCAAATGCGCGTATACAAACTCTTCGAATAATTGTTTATTATCATCGGTGACAGCGTCATCAAAGAAAATGCTGAGTTCCCCGCGTCCTTCAGAGGCCTCGCTGACCCTGATGCCGTACCTCCCCCCGGCGGATGTTGTATACTCAATGGTATTTTTCCATATATCATGTTTTGAGAAGACACCACTTTGCGCGATGCGAACAGCTAAAGTGGCATAAATGTTTGTTACTGGGCCCTCAAACCTATAAAGAACAGATTGCCCCTTTATCGGCATTTCCCTAGTTAGCTGGGTAGGGAAAACTATCTGGGCGCCTTCCTCTGAATATATTCTGAAAGCAACCTCGTATCGCAGCAAATCCTCTATCATAGCGAGCAACAATAGGGATTCCTGTTGTCTATCATCAATCCTCTCCTCTTCACGCATATCAAAACGTCCCAGCCGGGCATCATTTTCGGGAATGCTGCCGAGGCCGTTATTTTTTGCGGCGATGATTAATCTTGACGCATACGCGTCAAGCAGTTCGGGCTGTAAAAGAATTAAATTGCCGAAACTCAAACACCGGATTATGCCCTGTGAGTCGAGGCGATTGATACAAGTCTTGAAGTGCGCCCTCGAAGTGCTCTGAGTCTCGGTAGCACGTTTTGTGTCTAAATACTGATAGTAAAGATCCTCTTCCGTAGAAAGCTGCCGCCCGTCCCTTTTCTCTTTCTGCATGAACTCCTTGACCTGATAAAACATCTCGTCGGAAATTACGCTGGGCAGTGTATCCCAAGCAATGGAGTTCTTTATTTCCTGGGCTAGATCGGCAATTTGCAGATTTAGCTTAGCGCTTGTTTCAAAGTATGCTATGAACCCTAGCTCTTCAATGACCTTGTCGATGCTCTGACGATCGACGCCGACGCCCCTAATGTCCACCTTTGCTGCCACTAGGATTTTCTTCAGGCTTGATGAGGCATTTACTTGCTCCCTGCGCGATTGGCGTAAAGCCCTGTCCCAATAATGAGCGGCACCCAAAGGCTCAGAACTGCTGTACCCATCGAAGACAATAATGGCAACAGCAACATCAGTCAGGTATAGCTGGTGGATGAGACGGTAATCCGGCTGTCCGGCCAGATCCCATAAGTAGATTTCACGGAGCTCTCTCACTCCTGGCATTATCTCCACGTCGGTCTTATCAAGCAGCCAAACGAACCGGCCATGTGTCGTTTCTGTGTGCCTGAATGTGCGTCCGGTTAAGGCGTTGGCAAGACCGGTCTTCCCAGCTCCCCAATCACCCAGCATTAATACTTTTGCGCTACGATAACGAACAACGGCAGTCCTGATGTCTGGGTCCGCAGCACCTAAAAGTGAGTCTGTATCAACCTCCCACACAGCTATGTCTTCGAGCACTTCGCCCGGCGTTGCAAGCAATGGTCTCGCCGGATTGAAAGCCAATGTAGGCTCCCACCTATTAGAAGTAGCCACATTGATCTGGCAAACCGTTTTCCAAGTGTCACAATCCCAAATGCGTACTGTCCCGTCGATAGATTTCGAGGCGAGCAGCATCCCATCTGAAGAGAACGAAACCCATTTAACATGCCCTGTATGGCCCTCCAAAATAAACTTTGTGCGGCCATTTACCGGGTTCCAGATTCTGATGGTCTGATCGAGACTGCCGGAGGCCAGCAACAGCGAATCAGGAGACCAAGCGACGCTTGATACTTCAGCCGTGTGGCCTTTCAGGACCCTGATAGGATCAAAACTATTACCGTCCCAAATTCTTACCGTGCGATCATCTGAGCCCGACGCGACGAGCTTTCCATTCGGCGACCACTCTAAGCTGCTAATATCGTCCTCGTGATCTGTGATAGTCTTTCGCAGTTCCCCACTCTCTGCGTCCCAAACTCTTATAGTCGCTACGATGTCACCGGAGGCTATGATTTTCCCGTTAGGAGACCAATGCAGGCTATACACACCGAGTTCATGCCCCTGCAAGACCTTTACAGTTTGCCCGGAAGACGCATCCCATATCCTAACCGTTCTATCGTGCGATCCCGACACCAGCATTAGGCCGTCCGGTGACCATGCCACGCAGTAGACCGGCAATATATGCCCCGATAAGGTCCTTACGAGTAGACCGGAATCGGCATTCCAGATTTTTAAAGTGTTGTCGAACGACGTGGAGGCAAGGAGACTTCCGTCCGGTGACCACGCCAGCCTGTTCATGTGTGCTGTGTGGCCGCTTAGTGTGTGTTTGAGCCTAATGCCGTTATGAGAAGTCAATGCTTTAGCGCCTTGAGTCTCTTCCTTAGAACCGGCTGGGTATCAGTAATAAGCTACAACGGCTAAAGACAGCGGAACTGCTTACGCTCTGAAGCCTGATATTCGTCGCCCCCGTTGGTCTCTGTATAAAGTTGTCCCACTTCTACCTCCTCGATAGTTATTAACATCCCCGCCTCTTTCATCCCGTGGATCACATCTATGATTTCACTCCAACATGTATGCCACTGAGAGCATTCATAATAATCTTGGAGTTCCGCCAAACTTCTCGGACTCTCATTGAGAAACGTAAGAATTGGGCCAATATCTGCCGGAGCCCTATAACACTGCCTGTTACATACATTGACGACGACAACCTCCGATGTACCCTGTTCCTTCCATTGCCTCGCGATAACGAAAGATGAGAGCGACAACAAATCCGACCGCCCGATGGTTCGCTTATACTTAGGGCGACGAATTCTCGGTAGATCGCGGGCAGATGTGATGATGTGTGACTCCTCTATTTGCGTTAGAAAATAGCTGATGGCAGAACGATCCAGCAACGCCTTGCTAGATGTCCACGGCCGTTCGGTATGTTCTGTGGCCCAGAGCTCTTGATAGCAGTCCTTTTCCTCCTGTGACAGAAGGCACCCATATATTAATGAGGTGTCAGTTTTGAACGTCCCTAAGTAGCAATTCCCGAATAAATGGTCGAGATCGATATTGAATGTGGACTCCTGCTCCTCTGGATTATACGAATAGTGCATGAAATCTGCGTTTTGAATTGATGAGGCGTGCTGCTGAATCTTGCTCTTGTTGAGTGCAGTCTGGCTCAGCGTGACAGCTATCTGGTATTGGCCAAGACGCTCGATTCCCTGATTGTCCCCCTCAACCGTGCAATAGATATTCTCTGTTATGGGTCGATATTCCGACGCTAAATTAAGATACTTTTCATCCCACCCCAATGGTGTGAGCCCGTAGCGAGCGAGGTTGTTAAATATAGGCTGACCCGGAGCAACAACGAAGGGCTCAATACTGGTCGAGAGAAGTTCGGGAAACCTCTGTTGAAGATTACGAAATATGGTAGCGGTTTTAAGGAATCTTGTGCGGCTATCTCCGGGGAAGCCAGGGATAAATCCTGCCCTAACTGCAATTCCCGCCCCTAAGAATGCCTCCAGAGCCCGGAGGTTATCCGTCATTGTCCTTCGTTTATTCATTTCCATAAGAGTCTCGTCATCGAAGGACTCGATGCCGAAGAATCCTAGAACGCAACCAGCCTTTCTCAGCAGAGTCGCGGTCTCAGCGTCCATGTTCGCACGCATGAACCCGCCCCACTTAATCTTAATTTGTCTCTCCAGTAAGCCTTCGGCGAAAGCACGTAAACGAGGCATGACGCCGTTAAGCAAAGAATCAGTGAAGGCGATACCCTGGACACCGAACTCTGTTACCATCTGTTCGACTTGGCACAGTACATGTTCGATGCTATCGATGCGAAATCGCTCCCAAAGACCCCACTCGCTACAGAAGCTGCACTTATCTGTACAACCACGGGATAGCTGAAACGGTACTACTCTTAGACGTTGCCCCTTCCGCTGATATGCTGGTAAGTCCAATAACTCAAAACTTGGGGTTGGCAATTCTGTGATCTTAAGTAACTCCCGCTTGGAAGTTACAAACTCCCCAGACTGCCCCTCATACCGCATCGTGCCTGCAATAGTCCCAGACACTCCTTTACTGCTTGACCGAAAGTTTTCGTATATAGATCGTAAGGTCTCTTCACCTTCGCCCAGAGCGACGAGATCGAACAGCCCGCTTCTTAATGCTAGTTTGGCTGAGTTAGAACTTTCAGTCACGTGGGGGCCGCCCGCTACTATAAAAGGAGCTGAGCGGCGTCGTTTAAGGTGGGCAGCAGCCATGAGAGTAGTGAGGTAGTTAGAGTTCCAAACAGTAAAGCCAACAAACTCAAGATCCTCAAGTTGGTTAAATGCACCCTCCAAGAACTTATCCATCTGCGCCAGATAGGATTGTAAGTAGTCCGGGTTGATCCCGCGCTCTATGCAGTAGCGCTCGAGCAACTCATCACTATCCTCCCAAAGACGGCCTCCGTCCTCAAACGCCCGCAAGACTCGCAGAACCAAGGGTAAATCGGCTACATCGATGACAAATGATTCCCCGAACACACCCACCGGAGAGAATGTTGTTGCATAGGATTGCGGCACCCAAAGACGCAAGTCTAAGAAGTCGAATTCGTTGCACCCCTTCGCCTTAAGGTAAGCTAATAATGCGGCGGGGGCCGCCGGCGGGACAGTTATTGGGTAAGGAGGCACTATACAGAGCAAGTTCGGCTTATTATAGCCCATTGTTTTCTCTCCGAATCTCATTTTAGCTCTCCGTATCGGCATATTATGATTGTGTAGTGTCTGTCTCTAGCAGGACTAAGCATTGCCTGTTACATGTGAGTCACGATGAGCCCACTGAAAATAAAGATACATTGGTAAACCCATTGCAATTAACACGAGTCCTTTAATTGATTCGATTGGGCTCGTCCACAGCGTGTTCACGAGAAGCCAGCCAGCGACCAACATAAATATTAATGGAGTGAAGGGGTAGCCAAGCGTACGATACGAAGGTTTCGTATCTGGCAGCTTTCTGCGCAACACGAAGACTGATCCAGTTGCCAGCACATAAAAAATCCACAAAGCGAAGACCACAAATGTCGTTAGCTGGTCAAATGTACCTGATATGGCTAAGATGCTGGCCCATAATGCTTGCAATCCTATAGCCCATATTGGGGCCCGAGTCTCGTCGCTAAGTTTTCCTATTCTTGAAAAGAACAGTTTATCGCGCGCCATAGCGAAGGGTATCCGAGCCGAGGCCAGAATTGCACCATTAAGCGAGCCCAGAACTGAGAGCATCACCATGAGCGAGACAAATTCTATTCCCACAGGTCCTAAGAAGCTTCGTGTCGCCTTCATCGCTACGGGTAGCGCGTCTGGATATGCGTCTGAGCTGGAAGTTATTATTTCAGTGGCAGGAAGGGCATAGAAGTAGCCGAGGTTGATAAGGACATAGATTACAATTACAACAAGCAACCCAAGAATAAGTGCCCGGGGAATATTGCGCCCCGGATTTTTAACTTCACCAGCCACCATTGCTCCACAGTTCCAGCCGTCATATACCCAGAGGGCTGAAACCATGGCTGCCCCGAAGGCGCTCATCCCTTGCCACTTATTCGTATGATATGCACTCCTGAAATGCTCCCACTCGCCGCTTCCGGAAATGAGGAACATTCCGAGGGTGATGAATATCATGCATAATATCTTTGCCATTGTTAAAGCAGACTGCACCCTGCCTCCCAAAGCCACTCCCAAGCAGTTGACGATACTAAGGCAAAGAATTACTACGATGGCAACCACTTGCCGTAGCCCAATGCTCCAGCGGATCTCACCACCTATTAAATGAAAGGTGTGTTCATACCAGATATTAGTTGTTGGTAGAAAAGAAGATAAGAATAGCGCGAAGGTCGTACCCAAAATAGCTATTGAGCCCGTTTGTGCGACCGCAATCTGTGTCCAACCGTATAGGAAACCCATCAAATCACCATAAGCAGTTCTGATGTATAGATAGTCCCCGCCAGCCCCAGGTAACATGGATCCCAATTCAGAATAGGTAAGTGCTCCAGCTAGAGAGAGCAAACCGGCAGCGATCCATGCACATATAACCAAAATAGGACGACCAACTTCTTGTGTCATTGTCGCGGCCTTAATGAAAATAGCGCCGCCAATAACTGTGCCCACGACTACCGAGAAAGTTGCCGTAAAGTTTAGTTCTCTTACAGGCGAATATTTTTTAACCAGTGCGTTTCTAGTGTTCACAATGTTCTGAGTATGAGACGCTAGAAGCTAGCGGTGGCTCAAGTGAACTATACAGAAGGGGGGTCTCCGTCTGTATAAGTAGGGTTGACGGTAACACTAGAATATCTAAAAGAATATCCTTTAGCTTTCTAGCTTGTTAAAATAGCTTGCTCTATATGAGAAAGGTAATCTAGCCACTAAGGAGTGGTGGGTTGGTGTCCCCAGTCTGACGGAGCAGCCATTATATTTCTTAGGCAGATAAAATCAACATTTTTCTCGTTGAAAAGAGGTAAATATGCCAAAAAGAGACTCCGCTAGGTTGAAAAAGGTTTCCGTAAGTCTCCCTTTCGGAATTGGTTCGGCTGAATGGGAAGCCGATCCAACAGAGCGGAGGGCTGCATGGTCTCTTTATGTAAGCTCGTCACGCGGGTCGCAGTCGAACCACTAAAATCTAACGAAGGTCTTATTCGTGAGGCGCTGACCTCACTACACAGTCTTTTTGCCGCAACCCGAGAAATACTTAAGGATGCGGGTCCAGGAGTTGGAGCTTCACGAGGATCCGTAGGAGGTATCGCAATCCGCGTACTCAATTATGGATTACGTCCATTCTTGTCGAAGTGGCACCCTATCCTGCAAACATGGGAACTGCAACGCCCCCACAACTCAGCCCAAAGGAACACGAATTAAAGTGGTCACAAGAACCAGACATACGAGGGGAGTTAGAGGCTCTACGGGCCGAGCTTGAGCAATACGCTAGGGCCTTAGCGGTGATAGCTGGAGTGGATGAGGATAGCTGAAATATCCACTCATAGATAATCGCCATCACTTATTCAAGGGCCCTATTACTAGGCAGCAGATTCAGACACCTTCGGATCGGTGTTCTATAATGCTTTTCAACGGACTGTCTTCGGCTCTTATTCCTCCCTACCCATCAGGGCGCGCAGCGTCAGCCTCTTACTGCCGCGCATAGTCTCGTACACCTCTA
>Ga0066660_10001170_pt1 | contig 10753 bp, 10 predicted proteins | sample GraSoiAngelo_109_FD_75177 | JGI IMG/M metagenome (GOLD analysis project Ga0066660, IMG submission 75177) | Grasslands soil microbial communities from the Angelo Coastal Reserve, California, USA - 14_0903_12_20cm | ecosystem: Environmental > Terrestrial > Soil > Grasslands | place: USA...
ACCGAGAGCTTGACCTGGTTCGGCGTGTATTCGTGGACGTCAGCCCCGGCTTCAACCGCGGAGAGCAGGGCCACGCCGCGCGCCTGGCCAACCGCCATCGCGGTCCGCACGTTCTTGCTGAAGAACAGCTCCTCGAAGGCCGCGGCCTGTGGACGGATCTCGCTCAGCAGCGCGCGCAGCTGCTCGGCGAGTGACCGCAGTCGCTGCGGCTCCGCCAGGTTCGAAGGCGTCTTGAGCGTGCCGCAGGTGACGAGCGCCAGGCGACCGTTGAGTCGGCGGACCACACCGTAGCCCGTGTCCGCGAGCCCCGGATCCACTCCGAGGACCAGCAAGCCGTCGTTAGACGCGTTCGCTGATTCGCTCCAGAACGTCGGCCGGAACATCCATGTTCGAGTAGACGGACTGCACATCATCGTGTTCTTCCAGCGCATCCAGCAACTTGAGGACGGATGGAGCCGTCGCCTCATTCAACGGAACGAGTTGGGAGGCGTTCATCGTGACCTCCGCGGAGTCGACCTTGTAGCCCTTCTTTTTCAATCCCTGCTGGACCGGCTCCAGCTTTGCCGGGTCGGTAACGACATCCACCGTCTTGCCATCGACGCGCGCATCGCTGGCCCCTAGCTCGATGGCTTCTAACCCGGCCTCATCCGGGTCGCGTCCGTTGGCATCGACGACGATCTGTCCCTGCCGGGTGAACATCCAGGCCACGCTCCCGGTGGTGCCCAGGTTGCCGCCCGCACGGCTGAACAGGTTCCTGATGTCGCCGCTGGTGCGGTTGCGATTGTCGGTCAGCGTATCGAGCATGATCGCCACGCCATGCGGGCCGTAGCCCTCGAACCGAAGCTCCTCGAGCGCGGCGCCGCCCAGCTCACCGGTGCCGCGCTTGATCGCTCGCTGGACGTTGTCCTGCGGCATGTTGACGTCGCGCGCCTTCTCGATCGCCAGCCGAAGCCGGTAATTGCCATCCGGGTTCCCTCCACCCTCTCGCGCGGCAATGGTGATCTCGCGCGCCATCTTGGTGAACTGCTGGCCTTTCTTGGCATCGGTGAGGGCCTTCTTGTGCTTGATTGAAGACCACTTGGAATGTCCAGACATCGTCTCCCCGTCCGAGAGTTTATCTCACCTTCAGCCGGACGACTCGATGAAGTCCACGCTGCAGCACCATATCGTCGATCGGGATGAGCTTGTCATCGGCCGAACGTACCGGCTGGCCATTGACCCTGAGGCCCTTCTGCCCGACGAGCCGCCGCGCCTCGTTCTTGCTGGCCACCAGCCCGGCGTCGAGAAACAGCTGGGCGATCGTCCGCTCGGCCGGCCCGACGTCGATGGCTGCGGGACCGGCAGACTTGAAGCCCCCCGACTCCTCGCGATACTCGGTGGTCTCCGCGTTGGGGTGGAATTGCCGGACAATCCGCTCCGCCAGCCGCTGCTTCACATCACGCGGGTTCGCGCCCTCGCGCAGCGCTCGCGCTTCCGCGGCGAGCTGCTCCGAATCGACATCGGTCACCAGCTGCAGATAGCGAAGGATGAGTTGATCCGGCACGCTCATCGCCTTGCGGTACATGACCGACGGTGATTCGGCGATGCCAATGTAGTTGTCCAGGCTCTTGCTCATCTTCTGAATCCCGTCCAGCCCCTCGAGCAGCGGCATCGTCTGGATATCCTGCGGCGGCTGGCCATAGGCTTCCTGGATATCACGTCCGACCAGCAGGTTGAAGGTCTGGTCGGTTCCGCCAAGCTCCAGGTCGGACTTGACCGCTACCGAGTCGTAGGCCTGCAGCAGCGGATAGAGGAGCTCGTGCATGCCGACCGGGCGACCCTCTTTCGTCCGTTTGGCGAAATCGTCGCGGGCCAGCATCCGGGCTACCGTGTAGCGGCTTGTCAATTGCACGACGTCTTCGAGCCGCATCTTGTCGAACCACTCGGATTGGAGGCGAACCTCGGTCTCGGCTTCATCGAGGATCTTCCACGCCTGATCGAGGTAGGTCTGCGCGGCGGCGTCGACGTCGTCTTTGGTGAGTTGGGGACGGGTCACGTTCTGACCTGAAGGATCGCCGATCCGCGCCGTCCAGTCGCCGATGATCAAGACCGCCTGGTGCCCGTGCTGCTGGTAACGACGCAGCGCCCGGAGCGGCACCGTGTGCCCCAGGTGAAGGTCGGGCTTGGTCGGGTCGAGGCCCAGTTTGACTCGGAGCCGGTCGCCGCGCTCCACGCGGCTCTTCAAATGCGCGCGGTCGACGATCTCGACCGCGCCGCTGGTGACCGCTTCCCAGGCGCCGTGATCAAGGTTTTGTTGTTTCTTCATCGTTCCGTCACGCGTTCTAGACGCGAGTATATCGGCGGAACTCGAGATTGACTGTGCTTTTTTAGCGAACTGAACCGTTATAGACGCGGTGTCGCCAGACAAGCACCGGTTTGCCCGACTCGCCGCGATCCGCGTGCTCACCATCAGCCGGATCAAGCGCCGGCGTCGCGGCGGCCAGGCCGCCAAGGTCATCGTCGTGGGGCTGACGCTGGTCGGCCTGCTGGGTCTCGGTGGTGGCGCCGAGGCGGTCGATAAGTACCAGACCTACACCCGAGACCTGCCGGACCCCAGTTCGCTGAGTGCCAAGGAGCTGGCCCAGGCGACGAAGATCTACGACCGAAACGGCGTGTTGCTCTACGTCAAGCACACCGATGGCGTCGTTCGCACGGTGGTGCCACTCGCCGCCATCTCGCCGCACCTGGTCGAGGCGACCATCGCGCTCGAAGATCGCACCTTCTACACCAACAATGGGATCGATCTGCGCCGCATCGTCGGGGCCGCCATCGCGGACGTGACCCATCAACGTGCCGCCCAGGGCGGCAGCACGATCACTCAACAGCTGGTCAAGCGGATGTTCGTGGGCAACGATCCCTCGATCGAACGGAAGGTGCGTGAGGCGGTGCTCGCGCTGGAGCTCCAGCGGCGATTTTCGAAGAACGACATTCTGACGCTCTATCTCAACCAGATCTTCTACGGCCACGAGGCGTATGGAATCGAAGCGGCCGCTCAGACGTATTTCGCCAAGCCGGCCAAGGACCTCGACATTGCGGAAGCCGCCATGCTCGCCGGGATTCCGAATGCACCCTCGCAATTCGACCCGCTGAGCCCGGCCAGCGCCGCCAGCGCCAAGAATCGCCAGGACCTGGTCCTCGCCGATATGCTGCGCGACCGGTACATCAGCCAGCAGGAGTACGACAAAGCCCTCAAAGAGCCGCTCAAGTACCAGGACGGCGCGATCCAGAAGGACCTCAAAGCGCCCTGGTTCGTGGACTACGTCCTCCAGCAACTGAGCAAGCAGTACGGCGATGCGGTGGTGGCGGGCGGCGGGCTGCGGGTGACGACGACGCTGGACTACAACCTGCAAAAAGTGGCCGAGCAAGCCGTCAGCAGTAACGTGAATCGGTCCGACCTGCGCGCCCGTAACGTCAACAACGGCGCCGCGGAAGTCATCGATCCAAGCAGCGGCCAGGTGCTGGCGATGGTCGGCAGTGCCAACTACTACGACCAGGCCATCGGCGGGCAATACAACGTCATCACCGGCGGCCAGGGGCGGCAGCCGGGCTCCTCGTTCAAGATTTACGAGTACGCCACCGCGCTGGCCAATGGGATCTCGCCCTCCACCTTGATCAACGACACCCAGGGCAAGATCGATGGTCATCCGTTTGTCGACTGGGACCATCGCAGCGAAGGCATCATCACCATCCGGCGGGCGCTCGAAGAGTCGCGAAACATACCCGCCATCTTGCTGCTGAAAAACCTTGGATATGACCGGGTCTTCCAAACGGCCCGGATGATGGGCTTGACGAGCGCCAACCTGACCCCGGAGCGCGGGCTGGCCCAGGCCATCGGCGCCACCGAGGTGCTGCCGCTGGAGCACTTCAATGCCTACGGCGTGCTGGCCTCCGGTGGCATCTACCACGACCCGACCGTGATCCTCAAGGTGGTCGACAGTGAAGGCCGGGTGCTGCAGGAATGGAAAGCGAACCCGGGTGTGCGGGTGCTGCCGGCCCAGGTCTCCTACATGATCAGCGACATCCTGCGTCCCGTCGGGGCCGCCCTCAACATCAAGCGGCCGTTCGCCTCCAAGACGGGCACCACCGAGAACTGGCATGACTCCTGGTTGATCGGCTACAACCCGGACATCGTCATCGGCGCGTGGATGGGCCACACCTGCGCCGGCGGCTGCCCGTCGAACGTGAACTCAAACCTCAACGTGGTCTGGGGCGTTCAGGGCGCTGGACTGATCTTCCGAGACATCTTCAACGCCTATGAAAACGGGAAGCCGGTGCACGACTTCGCCGTCCCCGACGGCCTCAAGAAGGTCACTGTATGCAAGGCCAGCGGCCTCCTGGCGACGCCAAATTGCGCCGGCCAGACGATCACCGACTGGTTCATCGCGGGCACCGCGCCCACTCGCCAGGATGACTGGTACCAGCCGATTCGCGTCTGCACGACCGACGGGTTGCTCGCCACCCAGGACATCCCGGCGAACCTGATCACCGTCAAGACCTTTGTCGTCTATCCACCCGGGTATCCCGACGATATGAAGGATAAGAACAACCCGCAGCCGCCTACTCAGAACTGCCAGCTGATGACCGAGACGATCCCGCCAACGCTCGCCCTGGCCCAGGCGCCGCAGGCCGACGGCAGTGTCCTGGTGACGATCACCGCCACCGATGACGAGGCCATCAAGGAGGTCGACGTCTACCTCAACGGAGCCAGCAAGCCGGTTCGCCTGACGCAGGGGCCGTACAGCTTCACGGTGAAGGGCGCCTCCGGCAGCACCCATAAGCTGATCGTGCAGGCGTACGACTACAACCCGGCGAATCCCCCGGCGGTGCAAACGATCACCGTCACGCTCCCTTAGCCGACACCGACCGGCTGCCGATGACGGCGAAACGGTACGGCAGCTCGACGGCGCGCGCAATGCCGATGCGTCGCGAGATTGCGATCTGACGATGGCCTGGCGGCGTGCCGGCGGCAATCCCGAGCGACCCGCGGGTGAAATCGCGGCCGTTGTCTTGCAGCGTCAAGCCGAAGGCGCGCCCGATCTTGCCCGGCCCGCTCAGGAGCCTGGCCTCGGGTCCGTGGTCACCGCGCGACCGCATCACGTCGATGCCCGCCAGCGGCTCGAGGGCTCGGAGCAGCACGGCCCCCGCCATCCGCGGCTGGTCGGCCACAACGTTCAGGCAGTAATGCATGCCGTAGCTGAAGTACACGTAGGCGTGGCCAGCCGGCCCGAACATGACGGCATTGCGCGCGCTTCGGCCGCGGAAGGCGTGGGAGGCCGGGTCCGCCTCGCCGGTATAGGCCTCGGTCTCGACGATGCGGCCGGCAAGCAGGCCCTCAGCCGTGCGATAGAAAAGGATCCGCCCGAGCAAGTCGCGCGCGAGCACCACGGGATCTCGGGCGAAGAAGCTTCTGGGCAGCCTCGGGGAGACTAGTGAGTCAGAAGCTGGGTGAAGTACGAGCTAATGCTACCGGGCAGCACGAGCGAGAAAATCGTCCGGGTCAACGGCTCGAGCCCGTAGAAGTGCTGCGCCAGCAGCGAGCCGTTGAACCAGTCTTGCGCGGTCAGGAAGGCCGGCGGATAGCTGTATCCAGGCGGGAGCTGGGCCTTGACGACGCCCACGCCTACGATCAGCACGACCGTCACCTGGAAGGTCCCCACCACGGCGCCGGCCAGCGTCCCGGTCAAACGATCGAATGCCGGCGCGATCAACATGTCGAGGTAGCGCTGATAGACGGCGCCGAGCACCTCGAAGAGCAAAACGGCAAAGGTCACGATCACCGTATAGGTCACCACGTGCGCCCACAGCGCCGAGGTGATGCCGAAGCTGGTCGCGATGTACGTCGACGTGTTGGCGCTGGTCAGGGTCGCCGCGCCTACGCCCGCGAATAAACCCGCGAACGCGACCACCCGGCGCACCAGGCCAAACGCCCAGCCCAGCAGCACATTCACGCCCAGGATCACGACGATGATCAGGTCCAGGAAGTCCATCAGGACCGCACCTCGGCACCAAACCGCTGCTTGAGGCCCTCGACGATACGCTGCTGAATGCCCGCCACCTCGTCGTTGGTCAGGGTGCGGTCGTCCGCCTGGTAGAGCAGGCGGAATGACAGACTACGGGCATCGGCTCCGACCTGTGGCCCCTGGTATTCACTCTGCATAGAGATGTCCCGTAACGTGTAACCGCCCAGCTGGCGGATTACTTGCACGAGATCGTTACTCGCGATCTTGCCTCGAATTACCACCGTAAGGTCGCGCCGGACGCCCGGGAACCGAGGCAATGGACGGGCTTGCGGAACCCGGCGGCCGTCCGCCGTCAGGCGGTCGAATAACACCTCGGCGGCGACCGCGCGGCCGGGCAGATCGAGCTGCGCCAGTACGTCTGGATGCACCTCACCGACGACGCCGATCGGTTCTCCCTGATCGACGATCTCGGCGGTACGACCAGGATGAAAGCCCGTGGCCTGCGATTGCCGGAACTCGGTTGATTCGATGGCTAGCCGGTCGCGCACTGTCGCGAGGATCGCTTGAAGATTGCGGAGCTCGATAAGCGCCGCGGGCGCACCACCAGACGGGACATGCAGCGCGACCGCCAGCATTCGTGGCTCGTCGACGCGGTCCAGTTTGCCCCGCCAGAACGCCGGACCCACTTCGAATAGGCGGGCGCCAGCCTGGTCCTGTCGGGCATTCAATGCCAACGCCTCGAGTAGCCCCGGAAGGAGGCTGGCGCGCAGGGCATTGCGGGTTTCGGCCATCGGGTTTGTAATTCGGGCAAGCGATGCGGGCGCGGCCGGAAGGCGAATGTTCGCCGTTCCGTCCGCACTGATGAGGCTGTTGGTCACCGCTTCATCGACCTCGCGACCGGCGAGCACCTCGCGAGCGATCTCATCGGCGTCCTGGCGCTCGTATAGGTCACGAACGGGAACCCGCTCACCGGGCAAGGTGCTTGGCACCCGGTCATAGCCATAAATGCGACCGACCTCTTCCACGACGTCCTCTGGGATCGAGCAGTCCAGTCGGAAATCTGGCGGTCTTACTGCGAGCCTACCGTCCGATCGCTCAATCTTGAACTCCAAGCGCTCCAGAATCGATTCGGCGTCGGTGTGCTTGATGCTGAGGCCTAGCACCCGGTCGATCCGGTCGGGCGCGATCTCGATCAAGATCGCCTTGAGCGGGTCGGGATAAAGATCGACCGAGCTGGTTGGCTTCCCCCCGGCAAGCTCGCCGATGAGAGCCGCTGCGCGGTCGATGGCGGGCAGCGCCAGCGCCGGACTGAGTCCTTTTTCGAAGCGTTGGGATGCTTCCGTGCGCAGGCCAAGAGCTCGCGCCGTCCGGCGAATCGAGCCCGGCTCCCAGGTCGCCGCCTCCAGGAGAACGTCAGCCGTCTGGAGCGTGATAGCCGTCTCTTCCCCGCCGATGATTCCCGCCAAGCCCTGAGCATGCTCGCTGTCGGCAACCACGAGGTCTGTCGCTCGTAGAAGCCTCTTGAATCCATCAAGGCAAAGCAGCTCCTCACCTTCATGTGCCCGTCGAACCACGACGCGGCCGCCATTGAGGTGCTGGAAGTCGAAGGCGTGCATCGGCTGACCCATCTCGAGCATCACGTAGTTCGTGATGTCAACGACAATGCTGATTGGCCGGACGCCGGCCGACCGCAACCGAGCGGTCATCCAGGCAGGCGGGCGCGTCATATTGTTGACGCCCTTGATCAGACGGCCAACGAAGCGCCGGCACCCGTCCAAAGCCTCGATCGTTGTAAGCTTCGACGCCATTGGTGGCCGGTCGGATGGGACCGCTGGCGGCTTCAACGGGACGCCAAAGATGGCGCTGACCTCCCGGGCGATTCCGAGGTGGCAAAGGAGATCCGGACGGTTTGATTTGATCTCCAGTGCCAAGATCGTGTCGGCTGGGTAAACCTCGTGGAGATCGTGGCCCTCGATGCCGTCGTCCAGGATCAAAATCCCGGTGGCGTCCTCGCCCAATCCCAGCTCAATGGGGGAGCACAGCATGCCCTGTGACCAAACTCCGCGGAAAACCTGGCGCTTGATGCGCCGCTCGCCTAACCGGGCTCCCTCGAGCGCCAGGGGCACCCGGTCGCCGACCGAAAGGTTAGTGGCTCCGGTGACGACCTCAACCGTGGCTTGTCCGGTCCAGACGGCGGCTAGCTGCAGTTTGTCGGCATTGGGGTGAGGGCGAAGCCCCTTCACCTCGGCGATGACGACACCTTCGAAGTCAGCACCCTGATCATGAATGCGCTCCACCTCGTTGCCGGCGAGGGTAAGCCGCTCGGCGAGCGTCGCCACGTCAACCGAAATGTCAACAAGCTCCCTGAGCCAGCTCAGTGAGATAACCATCAGAACTGCCTCAGAAAGCGGACGTCGTTGTCCAAGAACAACCGCAGGTCATTAACGTTGTACTTCAGCATGGCTAGTCGGTCGAGCCCCGCGCCGAAGGCGAAGCCGGAGAAATGTTGGGGGTCGATGCCTCCGTTGCGCAGGACCTGCGGGTGCACCATGCCGGCGCCGAGGATCTCGAGCCAGCCCGCTTTGCAACTGCGGCAGCCTGCGCCATCGCAGAGCCCGCACGAGACCGACGCCCCAATGCTCGGCTCGGTGAACGGAAAGTGATCGCCGCTGATGCGGATTCGTCGATCTGACCCGAACAGTGAGCGGGCGAAGTATTCGATCGTGCCCTTGAGATCCGACAGGCGAATGTCGTGATCGACGACCAGCCCCTCGAACTGGTAGAACTGCGATCCATGCGACGGATCCGTCGCGTCACGGCGGTACACGGCGCCGGGAGCGATGATCCGGATCGGGGGCGTATGCGACTGCATGTAGCGGATCTGCACTGGTGACGTGTGGGTCCGCAGCAAGAGCTTGCCATCCTCGAGGTAGAAGCTATCCATCGTGTCGCGCGCCGGGTGGTCCTGGGGGATGTTGAGGGCCTCGAAGTTGTGGAACTCGTCTTCAACCTGTGGACCAAGGGCAACGTCGTAGCCGATTCGTGAAAAAATCGCCTTCACTTCGCGCAGGATGAGCGTGAGGGGATGAAGGTGGCCGCGCCTAATCGGATTCGGGACAAAGGTCACGTCAACCCATTCACGATCGGCAAGCGTCCCGATTCGCGTCTCCTGCAGCTGCTGCGCACGCGTCGCCAACAGTCCCTCAATCTCTGCCTTTAGCGAGTTCGCCCGGGCGCCCGCCGCCGCTCGTTGATCTGCTGGAAGCCGGCCGAGGCCCCGCAGGGCGGCTGTCAACCCGCCCTTTTTCCCCAGCAGCTCGACCCGCAGTTGCTCCAGCGCCACTTCATCCGGCGCGCTGGCGATGCGTCGGCGCGCGTCGATGCCAATCGCATCTAGGTCGCCAACGTTTACGCTCATCACACCTCCAGCCGCGCCTGATTCATCAGTCAAGAAAGAGGCCGGCTGTCGGGAGGCGTGAGCTGACCGGCGCTAGTTCAGCTCGAGCCGGCCCCGGGCCGGCCAAGTAAACATGAAGCGCTGCCCTTGGCGCATCGTGCTCGCCATGTTACGACTTGGGGCCCCCCTTGGCGACCGCGATCAGCTCGCTGAAGGACTGGGCATCGCGAACCGCCAGGTCGGCCAGCATCTTGCGGTTGATGCTCACACCCGCCAGCTTGAGACCGTGCATGAACTGGTTGTAAGGCAATCCCTGGCTGCGGGACGCCGCGTTGATCCGGGCAATCCAGAGCTTGCGCATGTCGCGCTTGCGGGCCCGCCGGTCGCGATAGGCGTATTCCAGCGCATGCAGCACGGCCTCGTTCGCCGGCCGGAACAGTGTCCGGTGGGTCATCCGGAAGCCCTTCGCGAGGTTGAGGATCTTTTTGTGGCGGCGCCGTGAGGGCACGCTGCGCTTTACGCGTGGCATCTCAGTCTTTCTCCTTCAGATAGGGCGCGACCCGGCGGATCCGCCGAGCATCCTTACCGCTGAGGAGCAGCAGCTTGCTGTACTGCCGCTTGCGACGCGGGCTCTTATGCCCGAGCAGATGACTCTTCTGCGCGTGCGGCCGCACGATTTTCCCGGTTTTCGTCACCCGGAAGCGCTTGGCCGTGGCGCGATGGGTACGGAGTTTGGGCATGGACTGCTCCCTTAATTCCTCCGCCCCTGAGCCGCAGGCGGAGGCGCGGCGGCGGCACCAGCCGGCGCCAGGATCATGATCATGTTGCGGCCCTCCAGCAGCGGCATCCGCTCCACCGTGCTGATGGTCTTCAGCTCCAGCGCCATCCGGTCGAGCAGCTTCTTGCCGATATCCTGGTGCACCATCTCGCGGCCACGGAACATGATCGTGAGCTTGACCTTGTCGCCCTCCTCGAGGAAGGACCTGACGGCGTGGAACTTGGTCTGGAAGTCATGTTCACCGATCTTGGGACGGAGCTTCATCTCTTTGACCTTGATGACGTTGTGCTTTCGGCGCCCATCTTTCTCTTTCTTGATGCTCTCGAATTTGAATTTGCCGTAATCCATGATCCGGGCGACCGGTGGCTGCGCCTGGGGCGCGACCTCCACCAGGTCCATCTCCCGCTCGACCGCGAGAGCCTTCGCGCGGTCGGTGGCCATGACACCCAACTGCTCGTTACGATCGTCGATGACGCGGACTTCGCCGGCACGGATCTGGTCGTTGATCCGAAGTTCCCTAAATGCCGTGGATCAAGCCTCCTTCGAAAACAAAAAAGATAGCCTCGAGGCTATCTTCGT
>Ga0066660_10001174_pt1 | contig 10749 bp, 13 predicted proteins | sample GraSoiAngelo_109_FD_75177 | JGI IMG/M metagenome (GOLD analysis project Ga0066660, IMG submission 75177) | Grasslands soil microbial communities from the Angelo Coastal Reserve, California, USA - 14_0903_12_20cm | ecosystem: Environmental > Terrestrial > Soil > Grasslands | place: USA...
ATGATCGGCAGCACATTGCGGAAGGATCGGAGCGGCGCGCAAATTCGCTCCCCCTCGATCGTGTGCTGCTCCATGATTTTTCGTTCCTCGGGAGTCAGCGGGCCGGGTTTGAGCAGTATGCTCTCCGGCACCGCCAGCTTGCCGATATCGTGTATGAGACCGCCTCGGCGCAAGGCGAGGCGCAGGTTCTCGGGCAGTCCCAGTTTTTCCCCCAGCGCGACGGAATATTTCGAGAGGCGGTCACAGTGCCCTTCGGTATAGGGATCCTTCGCCTCGATTGTCAGCGCGAGGCTAAACAACACCATCTCGGCGTTATCCAGCTCATCGGTGAATTGCTTCAAGCGCAGCAGGGAATGCACACGAGCCAGCAGTTCTTGCTTATTTACTGGCTTGTTGAGGAAATCATCGGCGCCGCACATGATCCCGTGAATGCGATCGGCGTCGCTGTTCAAACTGGTGAGTAATATTACGGGGATCAAGCGCGTTTCCGGCTTGGACTTCATCGCTTGACAAACTTCGAATCCGGTTGGGCGGGGCATCACCACATCCAGCAACGCGAGATCAATCGAGTCGCCATCCACCCGGGCTAGCGCTTGCTGGCCGTTCGCTGCGCAGACGACCTGGTAACCTTCCGCGCTCAGCAGAGCGGTGAGCAGTTCGCGGTTGGCTTCGTTGTCATCGGCTACAAGGATGATTCCTTCACGGCCTTCCGAAGCAGGCATATGGCCTCCTAAACGGAGTTCTCGCCGGACAGGAAGGATTGCGGAGGTCAATTCTTGCCGGTATTGAGGAGAATCCGTTCAGCCCCAGGCAATGAACAGCCATCGCATGAGGCCCATTCGGAAGTATCTCAAATTTGCAAGTGCTTCTTGTTCTGCCCCCAAGGTGTGCAACTAAGCAGTAAATAAGACGAGTGGAGTACTCACGGCCCCTATGGTCGCATTTATGGATGGACCATTCGCTTGGTGTCCAAAGTCCTCGCACTACGCGGGCGCCCAAAGACTTATCGTGCTGGCTCACAGAGAAGGAGTTTTCTCCGAAGTCTAAGATGTACATCGCACCAGAACTGGTTTCAACAGTAGATTCGGAAGGTTTCCCGTACGTTCTCCTCATCCGTCCCGGGAAGTCAGCATTTCGGAAAGTGGCCGCTAATTACTGGCGATGAATTCCCGTTTCACAACCGAATTGCGGGCAATAGATAACATCACGCTCGGACTGACTGGCAAAAGTGGACTTGTTCTCATGTCAGCGACCGTCTAACGTAGAAGTGCCGTTCGTGCCCGCCCATTCTGGGCGTATTGTCGGCAAGCGCGAAATTACGGCTAAGTGATGTAGGAGAAGACTTCAGGCAGCGGCGGAGGAACCGGCACCTCGAAGAACCTGGCAGGCCCTGGGATGAATGATGGTTTGGCCGCGCGAGGCTAGAAAGATGGCCATCCGTTCCAGGCCATCACGGGTCCAATCGCACAAAAATCGTACGGGATGCCGCCCCACCATCATAATTACGCGGCTATTCTCTCCTTTTTGCGCTTCCAGGATTCTCTCTCCAAAAACCATTTTGCCAACCATTGGGCACTTCCAATTTGGCTCCGTTCATGGCTATAATAGCCATGAGGAAGGAGCAGCCAAATGCGCAGTGTGAATGTGGCGGAACTGAAGAACCAGCTGAGCAAGTACCTTACATTCGCCAAAGGAGGCGAAGAAGTGGTGATCCGAGACCGTAATCTCCCGGTGGCTAAACTGGTTCCGTTTTCAGCGGAAGGTGCCGACGATCAGGAACTCGTGTTGGTTGCGGCGGGAAAATTGCGTCTCCCCAAGGTGCGACTCGATGTAAAGGAACTCTTGAAGATTCCAACGGGGAGCGTTGAAGGGAACAAGGCGATTCAAGCCGTTCTCGCCGACAGAGAAGAAGAACTGTGAAGAAAACGACCGCGTTCTGGGATGCCAGCGCGCTAGTTCCTCTGTGTGTTCACGAGGCCACGAGTCGTCATGCTCAGTCCCATCTGAGGAGATTTGCGCCCGCAGTTTGGTGGGGAAGCCTCGTAGAAGTCCACAGTGCTATTTGCCGCCTCCATCGCGATAAGGAGATAACCGATCTCGACAAACAAGGTGCGGTGGCACGCCTGCGTTTCCTAAACCGTGGGTGTAGGGAAATTCTTCCCAGCGATCAGGTTCGTGATTTGGCGACGCAGTTGTTGGATAAGCATTCCTTGCGGGCGGCCGATAGCCTGCAACTTGCCGCGTCCTTGATCTGGTGCGAACAGCGTCCGTCCAGGAGGAGCTTCATCTGCGGGGACCAGCGATTGGCCAAGGCCGCAGAGTTGGCTGGATTCTCAGTTCTCGAACTTTCAAGCGTTGTTCCCTGAACGAAATATCACGCCTTGTCTTTAGCACTTCCAGCTCAGACCTTCCGGCAGGAGATGGCTCTTCCATGCTGTGGTCTGGGATGTGTCGATGACAACGTCGAGTTGTCTTCTTCAACCGGCGATCCAGTCGGACGATACCCTTGCGAGATCGTCAGCGGCTAGTGAAATAACCGCCCGTGCTCTTCAGAGAACCTGTATTCCTAGGCGCGGGACCGACGACCTCTACGCTGATAAGGGCGAGGTCGGTGGTTCAAGTCCACCCAGGCCCACCTTTCGTTTCAGCAGGTTACTGGGTGTTGTTCCAAGAACCTCAACCCACAATCCAGCCCACACTTTACTTACTGCACCATAAGCGTACCCACTCCTAGCGCCGTCAGATATTCCCCCTGCGCCGCCCGTGTTTCATCTCTGTCGTCCTGCGCGTACAGATCGAGCGTCGTCTGGATTCTTGAATGACGCAGGATCCCCTGAACGGTCTTGGGTTCGACTTTCGCCTTGTTCACCAGCCAGTTGGAAAGCGAGTGACGCAAGTTGTGGAGTCCAAACCTCTGGCCGTCCTCGATGGGCACTCCGGCCTTCTTTGCCCGCCGGTCGCAGATGATCGGCGACGAAAACAGAGGCGGATAGAGGAACACGGCCGGGCGCTTTCAAGGAAGGGAACACGAAGTCCCCATCCTCCGCGTAGGGGCTTTGTTCCCGCCGGCATGGGAGGGAGCACGGCTGTCGCGGAGGCTCTCCCGAAGCGCACCGTTTGTTCCGGTGGCGACCCCCTATGGAAAGGACTGTGGCGTAAAAGAGGGCCAGAGTCGGAGTGGAAAGACGAATGTGGCGCGCTGAGGTTGGGCCGAGTTGGCCTGGCAGTCCCTGGAGCCACACGAGTGCCCAATCGCCGGTGACAGAGTCCCGAATGTTGCCAGCAAGCTCCGATGAATCACCGATATCTGTTGCTGTTTCGGCGTGCCCTACCTGGGCGAGGTGTGCAGCGAAAATTGCCCTCTACTATTACTAATGGGCAAAAACTTGTTCTGAGTGCTCGCCTTCCGCAAACTATTTTTTTTCTTATGTGGATTTTGGGCAGAAACGGCAAGCTCGCGAAAAAGAAGCCGTCCCTTGCCAAGAAACATTACCTGGGACGAAAAATGGTAATTCTCGGGAGAGAAGGCCTGAATACCATCGTTGCTTCACCGAGCATTGAGACTTTGGAGGCAGGAAACCATCCGCCCGTACAGCACACATATATAAGGACTTGACCCGAAGCTACCGCCGGCGTGAGGAATCCAGCAAGAGTTGCCTTCTAGTCTTACTAATGGACAAGAAGAGGGGAAAGTGTTTCAAAGAAAAATGTTTCACCTTCTGACTGTCTTTTTTCGCCTGGCTTCTCTCTAACACGCAGGATGCGCTGAGGGAGTCGCTCGCATTCCTTTTGCGGCTTGGGGCTGATCTTCATTCGTATCTAAGCGCGACCATGGGATCGACTCGCTTGGCGCGAAGTGCTGGAATGTAACAGGCGGCGAGGGCGACGAACGTAAGCACAAGAGTCAGACCTGCAAACATGAGCGGGTCAAATGGGCTCACGCCAAAAAGCAGAGTACCCATTAGCCGGGTGGGCATACATGCGATGACTAGACCTGTCGCTACCCCTGCTACAACGAGCCTCGTTCCGTGGCCCAGTACGAGGCTCAGAATGTTGCGTCGGTCCGCTCCAAGTGCCATGCGAATGCCCATCTCGTTGGTGCGCTGTGCGACACCAGATAGGCCATCACGCCATATATCCCAACGCCGACTATGGTCAAAGCCAATGCGGCGACTCCGCTCAACAGAGCAGCTTGCGTAGCCGTCGGCGAAGTCTCGCGATCCATGATTTCGCCGATGGTCATCACGTGGTTGAGCGGCTCTTGAGGGTCGATGCCAGCGACCAAGCGCAGGAAATCCAACTGGAAGAGAATACAGCTCCTCGGCTATGGCTATTTAGGGTGTGATTCACAGAATTGATGGCCGGTAATAAACAACCACTCGTCCAGTATCGCGGGATTCGCCGAGCACCAAGGCGGCAAGAAGTTCGCACCGCGCTGGCATCCAATCAATACGACCGAGTCGGAGCCCAAGACTTTTCGAGGAGCGGTTCAAATCCATGCTGCAGGGCTTCACCGCAAGGCTGGACCAGTTCGCTGATTGCTTGACAAAGGGTTGAATTCTCGAAGCACATGCTCGGCTGCTTGCACGATCGAGGCTGTCCGAATCTGGACAAAGCATCCCGAAATCGCCCAATGCGAGGGATAAGACGGCCTGGCGTATTGGAGTAATATGTTCACAGGAAAGAGCTTAGATTGATCGGTACGGTGGATTGCGAATTGCACCCCTATCTTCAATGTCAGTTCGCTAAGATGAGGGAAAACGCCTGTAATGCTAGTGGCTGCTTCTATCGCTTGGGATGACTGACTTCCGGGGAAGGAAGAGCAAAGTATGTCATTCGTTAGCAATCTGAGAGTTGCCTTCTTCTCGCTCATGCGGACGCAAGGGCTGGCGCTCACCGTGATCCTGACGCTGGCGCTTGGCATCGGGGCCAACGCCGCCATCTTCACACTGGTGCGTGGCGTTCTGCTGAGGCCCCTCGTCAACCGCGACGAAGACCGGCTGATCTACATCCGCCAGAGCGCTCCGGGAATGAGGGATGAGAATACAGCCTTCTCCGTGCCTGAAATCCAGGACCTCAAGGCCAGCGTTAAAGCCCTGAGCGCGTTCGGCGATTTCTCGGTCATCGAATTCACCATGGTCGGGCTGGGCGAGCCGCGCGTAGTTCAAGCTGGCGTCGTTAGCGGCACCTTCTTTGAAGTCATGGGCCTCCACCCCGTCCTCGGCCGTCTCATCGGGCCTCAAGATGATGGTCCCCAAGCAGCGGGCGTTGCCGTTCTCACCTATCGCTTCTGGGCGACCACTCTTGGCAAAGATCCTTCTGTCATCGGCAAAACCGTTCGATTCGGCAGCGGCCCCATGGGCGATCGCTCTGCCACCGTCATCGGAGTCCTCGAACCCTCCGTACCCTATCCGCAAGATACCGAAATCATCGCCAACGTCGTTACCAGCCCGCACCACCTCTCCGCAACCATGGTCACCGGTCGTTTACATCGCATGACCGAGCTTTTTGGCCGTCTGGCTCCAGGCGCCACTCTCGATCAAGCTCGCGCTGAGTTGCGCACTGTCTATGAGGCCATGACCAAAGCACATCCGGAAGACTATCCGGCTAAAGCGGAGTATCAGATCGGGGCCAAGCTGCTTCGTGAGCAGATCACCTCGGGCGCCAGGACCGTGCTACTAGTGCTGCTGGCAGCGTCGGCGCTGGTCTTCATCATCGCGTGTTCCAACGTTGCCAACCTGATTCTCGCGCGGACGGTTCGCCGCGAAGGAGAGCTGGCAGTCCGTACGGCGCTCGGCGCAAGCACAGGCGCACTGCGCCGGATGCTGTTGGCCGAAAGCCTTCTGCTCTGCGGCGCCGGCGCCGCCCTCGGCGTCATGAGCGCGCAGCCGCTGGTGGCTGTCCTGGCTCGCTACGCCTCGCGCTTTTCGGTCCGCGCGCTCGACTTGACTGTGGATTCCAGCCTGCTCTGGGTGGGAGCGGCGCTGGCCATCGTTGCGGCGGTGATTTTGGCTTTTGTGCCGCGCCTGCCGTCGGCCGACACGTCTAATGGCCTTAACCTGTCGAGCGGCAGCGTACGGATCACCGGCAGCACAAACCGCCGCCAGCGCATCTTCGCGGTGACACAAATCGCTGCATCCTTTGTGCTCTTGGCCGGTGCAAGCATGCTGATTACCACGCTGATCGCGCTGCAAACGGCGCAGACGGGTCTCGACACGCGGCACGTGCTGTCTATCAACGTTCCTGCGATGTCTTATGGGAAAACGCCGCAGCAAGTAGTGGATTTCTACAAAGAATCGATTCGCAGCATTGATGCGCTACCCGGCGTGAACAAGACCGCTTTCGGCATGGTTACTCCCTGGCGCGACAGCGGATTCGGCCCCGGCATGCAATTCTCAGGGGACGGTCATGTTCATGTCCCCGGTGAAGATGATCCTCGCGCGAAGTGGCGTGTCATCTCACCGGGGTTTTTTGCCTCGCTCGGCGTTCCTATCATCGCCGGGCGTGATTTCAGCGCGCAGGACGGTCCGGATAAAGAGCCAGTCGTTATCGTCAGTGAGACTCTCGCGCGGCGCATGTTCCCCAATCAGGATGCTGTCAATCGGCATGTCTATTGGACGGATCCCGTGCTGCAATTCTTCCCCGGGACGGAAGTCGAGAAGGCGCGTCTTGTCGCGCCGCACCGCATCATTGGTGTCACCGCCGATATTGACGACGAACACGTCGTTCCCGAGCCCATCGTCACCATCTACAGCACTTTTGAACAGAGCGCCATCTTTGGCGGTCGTCTTTTCATCCACACGAGTACAGATCCTTATTCGCTTGTTGCACCGGTCACCCGCATTATTCACGATATGTCCGCCGATCAGCCCGTCGAGCACGCCGCCACTCTCGAAGACGTCCGCGCCGAGGTGCTCACGCCCGACCGTTTGAACTCCCTGGTGTTCGGCGTGTTCGCGGCAGTCGCGTTGGCGATCGCGTTGGTTGGCGTCGCAGGCGTACTGGCGTTTTCGGTCAGCGCGCGAACGCGCGAATTCGGCATCCGGCTGGCGCTTGGATCACAGCCACGGGATCTCCTGAAAGATGTCATCGCAGAAGGCGCCGCGATGGCTGCGGGCGGCGTCCTCGCAGGAGCGGCATTCGGGTTCGTTTTAGCGCGTTTGGCGGGCAGCTATTTCCCAGACGTGAAGATGCCGGGCGTCCTGCCTGTGGTCTTCTCTGCGTTCGTGCTGTTGACCGCCGCAGTCGTCGCGTCGTGGCTGCCGGCGGCACGCGCCGCGCGCGTCGATGTGATACAAGCGCTCCGCTCGGAGTGAAATGCACAGGGGCATCCTGCCCGTCACTGCCAAGGGATTCCGGCTGCTTCGCTCCAGTTCGTGAGAAGAATCAGCGAGATCCACTCGTTGCATTTCTCGATGATGCAGGCCTCGCCGAGAACGACTTCCTTCGAGATGAGGTAATGCGTGAAGCCGTTTTCCTCATTTGCCATGAGGCACCTCCAGTTTTTTGGGTTTGTGGTTTTTGGTTATTCGAGTGACGGTGGTTGGTTCAGTTTGTGGATTGTTCAGTGGTGGCTTGGTCGGCGTGACTGCCTGTTGCGTCGATCTGATTCGGCAGGTCGTCGAACGGCAGGAATCCCAGCGGATCAGATTTTGCTGCGGCCTCGATGAGCGCGTCTGGTATTCCTAGTTCGCGCAACTTCTCTGGCCGGAAGACTAGTCGCGGCTCGGGACTGCGGTAGTTTGGATCGAACATCCGCAGGTCAACCAAAGTCGCTCCCGGTCTCCGATACGCCGGCCAATGCGTATTGTTTGATGGTCACTACGCGGTCGTACATGGTTTCACCTCCCGATGCCGTAGCCGCATTCCCGTCCGCCGAAGCTCTTGTAGGAGCCATCGGGCAGATCGAGGTACACGGCGTATCCTCGCGGATCGCTTTCGAAGTGGTTGAGGACCAAGCCCGCGCGTTCCAGTACGGCCTTGATCCGGGTTTGTAGGTTTTGCTTGCGTCGCTCTTGTCGCTCAGTGAGGCCGGAGTTGCAGGCGATCTCGTTCAGGCGATTGAGCGAGTTCGCGAGTCTGCAGAGTTCGGCGGCATCCTGAGCAGCTTCGCGCGGCGTACGTTTTCCGACGGACGTGATGTAGGCAGACAAGACTGCCTCCTGCGTGTTCGTTCCCATGGATTTACTCTTGAGTGGTGGGTTGAAACCGAGACGATGGAAAGAGGAACTCTGGAAGCGAATCTGCTATTGGAAAGCGGCAGAGATCGTTCTAGTCGTCAGCGGTTGTGTGTCAAAGGGATTGTGGGCTGAAACTGTCAGTTACTGTGATCGGTGGGCTTATTCTGGTCGCCTTTCAAAATGCGCACCACGGCCAGGATCGTGTTCCAGTTCCGTGTCGTTGCTGGCACGCCGAATAGCTTGTCGATCCGACCAAGATAGCCGATGGTCTTCATGTGGCGGCGGTACACTCCAAAGACGAATTGGTTTCTCGACGCGATGACTCGCACGAGCCACTCTCCGTCGGGCGGGAATGTGACCGGCAGCGCAGTGCGGAGGCCTCCGGCTTTCGATAGGATACTCACGAATCGAACGATGTCGCGGCGTACCAGCTCGGCTCCAAACGGATTCTCTATCTCCAGGCGGATCAGATCGCGACCATCGCAGAGAACAACCTCCGCCTCGAATGGCAGCTTTCGGAGCAATGCAGCGCGGAATTTGGCCTTAGAGCCGGGCTTACGAACGACAAATGTACCAGCAGCTCCGACATTCACGACGCCATAGGCGCTTAGACTTCTCGCGAGGATGCTTGGACGAAACGTCCTGTGCCCGCCAACGTTTACACCGCGAAGGAAAACGACGAGAGCCATAGCTGTCACCGGGCCGCCATTGTGCCGATCTTATCTTTGTGGTGGATTCGGAGATGTGGCTTCGATGTCAGGTAGTAGTGATTGCCTCCTTCGTCCGACTGCTCGTCAACGAGCAGGAGGCCCTCTGTATGCAGAATCTGCAAGTAGCGTTCGGCCCCCAGAGAAACTGACTCGCGTCTCGTCAGTATGTCTCGCCATGTGGCCTCTTCTTTAGGCGACGTAAACAGGAATTTGCCAGCGGGACTTAAGGAACTGCCGATTTTGCGAATCACGGTCGCCTGAACATTGGGTGGAAGCAAGAACATCAGTCCCACTGCAACCACTCCGTCAAACGCACGCCAGAAAAATTCAGAGTCTTCAACAGCGGCGTACTCGGCGTGGGCGTTCGAGAATCGCTCACGAAAAGCTGCGATCAACGTCGGCGAAGCGTCCACTCCATACACGTCAAAGCCTTCGTCGATTAGCACCTGCGAAATCGGCACTCCGTGTCCACAGCCGAGGTCGAGGATTGTGGAGCCACGCGCAATCCCTCGGCTCCATTCACGGACCGTGTGAGTGCCTATCTGAGGATTTCGCGACGCCATGAACTGTCTGGCGGCTGCCTCGTAGCCATTGCTCTTGTCTTGCAGACTCTCGTTCATCGTTGATGAATCCACCTATTCTCTTCTGTTCTGCTTCGTCGGTCTTACCCGAGTCCGTTTTTTCCGAACCGGCCTAGACAAGGCAGCACCAATCTCGTATTGACTCTGCACCAGGCCGCCCTTATAGCAGCGCGTCGTGACATGGCGAAGAATGATGTCGCGCGGCAGTGGGCCAAACAACGGGATGCCCACTCCGATCAGCACTGGCACGCGCGTGATCACCAATCGGTCGATGCATCCGGCGGCGAGGAATCGCTGAATGGTGATGCCGCCGTCTATATAGGCATGTTTGAAGCCGCGGGATTTGAGCTGCTTTACGATTTCGCTCGGTTCGCCCGACATCTGCTCGACCACTCCGCCTTTGACAGAGGAGAAATCGACCGGGCGACTGCTCAGTACAACTACAGGCTTCTTTCCGTAAAACCACTTACCGAATGTCAATACAACTTCGAAGGTCCTGCGACCGATCACGACCACATCGACACTGGCGTAGAATTCCTCGAAACCGTGAGGCTCCTGCCCGCCTGCATCTAAGAAATCGAGCGCGTGGTCTGGACGTGCCAGAAAGCCATCGATGCTCACTCCGCAGAAAACTGACAGGTTCACGGTGCCCGCCTTCTGATTTGAGTCACGCAAGTCTTCACATTTGACGGCAGCTCAAATAGTTCTTCGCATCAACACATTGTTTTTGCCGAGAGGAGCGACGATCTGGAATCCTTCCTTCTCGAACATCGACACCGCTCCTCGCCATTCTTGGTAGGCTCCCCAGCGTTTTATCGGATAAGCCTCCACCAAACCTCCTCCCTCATTTTGTATAGCAGCGAGTGCCGCCTTTAGAGCAATGCGTGCCACTCCACGGCAGCGAAAATTTTTGTGAACCACGAAGCAGGTAATTCTCCACAGCCGCTCGTTTCCGTTCCCATGCGCGAACTTCCGATACCGAGGATTGTTGTCAATCCGTGGCAATTCCTGACTCGGTCCATATTGACACCAACCCACAGGCTCGCCGTGTGCGTAGACGAGTATGCCGTGCGACCGTCCTTGCTTCACGAGCGTTTTCTTGTCGCGACGATTTCGCTCGATCAGTTTTGCGCGCGAATCTCCCTTGCTTTTCGTCTCAGGGCCCCGCCAGTGACAGTGCATACACCAACACGGATACGCTCCCGGCGCTGGATGAGTCTCGAAGAGGCGCTCGAAATCGCGCCATGTCCCTTTGGAGAGTTGCTTCGTCGAGTATTC
>Ga0066660_10001178_pt1 | contig 10736 bp, 13 predicted proteins | sample GraSoiAngelo_109_FD_75177 | JGI IMG/M metagenome (GOLD analysis project Ga0066660, IMG submission 75177) | Grasslands soil microbial communities from the Angelo Coastal Reserve, California, USA - 14_0903_12_20cm | ecosystem: Environmental > Terrestrial > Soil > Grasslands | place: USA...
GCGCGCATCGCCTCCCGCGCGCTCGACGCGTTCGATCGCCTCGTCGACCATCGCATGTTCCCACTCCTCCAGCAGCTCGTCGAGCAGCGCGCCGCGATTCTCGAAATGCCAGTAGAACCCGCCCTTCGTGACGCCCAGCGACTGCGCGAGCGGCTCTATGCGCACGGCCTCCGGCCCGCCGGCGGCAAGCGCGCGAAGCCCTGCATCTACCCAGCTGGCGCGCGGAGTGCGGGTGACCGCCATCTAGCTACTACGACCGGTTACGGCGAGGCCTTGACCGCATCACGTTGCCCGGGGACTTGACTGCATCACCACCATACGCTACCGTATGGATGGAGGTCCACGATGAGGCTCCCGGACAGCGCTCACTGCTCGCAGCCCTGGCGCATACACGAGCTGGCGCCCGACTTCCGCCTGGAGGACGTGTGGGCTCTGCCGGCGAAAGGCGAGCGCGGCGACTTCCCCCGCCTGGTGGAAGGGTTCGCACGCGGCAGCACCTCGCAGAGTCCCTCGCTTCTCTCGCGCGCGCTGTTCGCGATCCGCTGGAAGCTCGGCGAGCTGCTCGGCTGGGACGATCCGCGCCGCGGAGTCGGAGCGCGCGTGCCCACTCTGCGCGACCGGCTTCCGAGCGATCTGAGCGCCGCCCCGGGTCCCTCGTTCAAGGCTCTCCCGTTCACCCCGCTGTACCTGCTTGACGACGAGTGGGCGGCGGAGATCGCGAACGCGACCATGCACGGCGTGCTTCACCTCGGCTGGGTGCCGGAGCCGACGGGCGGATACCGCGGCCAGATGGCCGTGCTGGTAAAGCCCAACGGCGTGCTCGGGAACGCTTACATGGCGGCGATCAAGCCATTCCGGCATCTGATCGTCTACCCCGCTCTGATGCGTCAGGTGCAGCGACAGTGGCGCGACTCGGCGGCAGGCGCGACGAACCCGCTGCACGCGTAGCGCGCCTGCTATCACCCAGCTTCGCTCATGGATGGCGCGCCAGCCTGCGACGCACACCGCTGGGTCGTGCTCTACGACGGCGAGTGCGATCTGTGCAAGTGGCTGCTCGCGGGGATTCTGCGCTGGGACCGCGCATCACGTTTGCGTCCGCTCGCGCTGCGAAGCGCTGAGGCCGACGCGATGCTCTGCGACCTCGAGAGCGACGAGCGCATGGCCTCGTGGCACCTGGTCTCGCCAAGCGGCGAGCGCTGCTCCGCGGGCGCGGCCCTGTCGCGCGTTCTCGCGCTCCTACCCGGCGGTGCGCTGCCGGCGGCGGCGACGCAGCGCTTTCCCGCGCTCACCGAGCGCGCGTACGAGTGGGTCGCAGATCACCGCTCGACGGTCTCGAAGCTCGTGCCCGCAGCGAGCAAGCGGCGCGCGCACGCGCGTGTCCGCGGCTGTGAACAGGCGCGCGGGCAGCGCTAGCAGACGGCGGCGGAGCTGGAGGGGGTATCGTCCCCGCCGTGGTGCGGGTGTTTCACCGCGAACGCGCGGGGCGTCCGATCAGGGTGCTGTGGGTGCTCGAGGAGCTCGGTCAGCCTTACGAGCTTACGACGATGACCCGCGAGGAGGGCGGCGACGAGGAGCATCGCGCGCGTCATCCGCTCGGGCGCGTGCCGGTCCTGGAGCTGGACGACGGCTTCGTGTTCGAATCGGCGGCCGTCTGCCTGCACCTCGCCGACCTGCACCCCGAGGCTGGGCTCATCGGCCCGCTTGGCTCGCACGCGCGGGCGCTCGCGTACCAATGGTCGGTATTCGCCCCGGCCGAGCTCGAGCCGCCGTTGATGGAGGCGGCGATCCTTGCCGAGGCGGACCCCGAGCGCGCCGAGAAAGCGCGCAGGCGGTTCTTCAAGGCGGCCGATGCCGTCGCGGCAGGCCTCGACGGCGACGGCTATCTCATCGACGGGCGCTTCGGCGTCGCCGACGTGCTGGTCGGACACGCGCTCTCATTCACCGCGCGCGTGAACTTTCCGGAGGAGCTGCCGGGCTCGCTGCAGGAATACGTCGCGAGGCTGCTCGAGCGCCCCGCCTACCAGCGCGCGCGCGAGCGCGCGTCTGCCGCGCCGGCCTCGGCTTAGGCGTCTGCCGCCCCCGCCTCGGCGTAGCCAGGGCTCTGCGCCGGCTTCGGCCGCGGGCGGCCGCCGGGGAAGGCGAGGCGAACGATCGTGCGGTGGACGCTGCCGAGCTGCTTGCGCAGAGGGCCCGTGTTGTACGGCAGGCCGTAGCGGCGGCAGACGTCGCGCACGCGCGGCGCGATCTCGGCGTAGCGGCTGGACGGCATGTCGGGGAACAGGTGGTGCTCGACCTGGAAGCCGAGGTTGCCGCTGAGGAAGTGGAACAGCGCCCCGCCTTCGATGTTCGCGGCTCCGAGCAGCTGGCGCACGTACCAGCCGCCGCGCGTCTCCTGCGCGACCTCGTCCTGGCTGAACGTATACGTCTGGTCGGGGAAGTGGCCGCAGAAGATGATCGAGTGCGCCCACACGTTGCGCACGACGTTCGCCGTGAAGTCGGCCGCGAGCGTCGCGCGGAACGCACGCCGTCCCGACACGAGCGCCGACAGCGCGGGGAAGGCGAGATAGTCCTTGACGATCTGCCGCCGTGCCTTGCCGCCGATCGCCTTCAGCTCCTCGAGCGCCTGGCGCTTTGGCTTCTCCCCCGACTTGATCGCATCGAAGTTGAGGTCGTGCAGCGCGACACCCCACTCGAAGAACGCCATCAGCACGAGGTTGTAGAACGGCTGCAACAGGTAGACCGGGTGCCAGCGCTGGTGCGGGTCGATGCGCATGATCTCGTACCCGAGGTCGCGGTCCTTGCCGCGGATGTTGGCGAACGTGTGGTGCTCGTAGTTGTGCGAGTGACGCCATGCCTCCGCCGGCGAGGCGGTGTCCCAGTCCCAGGTGCGGGAGTTGATGTCCGGGTCGTTCATCCAGTCCCACTGACCGTGCATGACGTTGTGGCCGATCTCCATGTTCTCGAGGATCTTTGCGATCGATAGTGCGGAAGTTCCGAGCAGCCACATCGACTGCCGCGGCGAGCGCAGCAGGAGCAGGCGCGCTCCGAGGACGAGCTGCCTGTGCAGGCCGATCGTTCTGCGGATGTAGCGCGCATCGCGCTCGCCGAGGTCGGCGAAGACCTCGTCGTGGATCGCGTCGAACTCCCGTCCCAGCTGCTCGAGCTGCTCAGGCGACAGACGCGCGAGCGGGCTCTGCTGGTCCGATCGTTCCTCGCCACGCGCCGGCGCGGCAGTCGGAGCGGGGGCTGTCAGGGTGGCTGGCATCGCTGCTCCCTTCTCGTCAGAGGTCGATCTCGATCGCGCCCTCGGGCGCGTTCAGGCACGTCTGGACCATCTCCCCGGGCTGGCCATGCACGCGGCCGGTGCGCAGGTCGCGCACGCGGCCCGCGCACAAGCGCCCGACGCACGAGCGGCAGATTCCCATCCGGCAGCCGAACGGAAGCTGGGCGCCGGCGCTCTCGCCTGCGGCGAGGATCGGCTGCTCGCCGTTGCTGCGAGCGTCGATACCGCTTCGCAAGAGGCGAATCGTCCCGCCGCACCCTCGCTCGCCTTCGCCGACGGCCTCCGCGGTGAAGCGCTCGAGGTGCAGGCGCGCGCGCTCGCCGTGGTCGCGCCAGTGGGCGCTGATCGCCTCGATCAATCCCGGTGGCCCGCACAGGAACGCCTCGCGCTCGCGCCAGTCCGCGCACAGGCTCTCGAGCTCGTTCGGCGACAGGCGGCCCTGCTCGCTCGTGATGCGCAGGTGCAGGCTGTAGCCGTTGGCCGCCGCGTCGAGCGCGGTGAGCTCATTTGCAAACACGACGCCGTCGCGCGTGCGCGAGCAATGCACGTGTACGACGTCGCGTAGCCCGGGCGCGCGCGCGCCGCGGTCCGAGTGCAGCGAGCGCAACATGCTCGCGATCGGCGTGATACCGCTGCCGGCGCTGATGAACAGCAACCGCTCGGGCACAGGATCGGGCAGCACGAATGTCCCTTCCACTCCACCCAGGCGAACAATCGCACCGGGGCGCAGGCGCCGGTTGAGAAATGGCGAGACCGCGCCCTCCTCGACGAGCTTGGGCGTGATCGCGATGCAGCCGTCGGCTCGATCGGGCGCCGACGTGAGCGAGTACGCCCGCCAGTGCAGCACGCCGTCGATCTCGACGCCGAGGCGCACGTATTGGCCGGCCACGTGCCCTGGCCATTCCCACGCGGGTTTGATCAGCAGCGTGACTGCGTCGGGGGCCTCGCGCGTGATGCGCTCGACGCGCCCGCGCAGCTCGCGCGTCGACCAAAGCGGGTTGAGCAGCTCGATGTAGTCGTCCGGCGCGAGCGGCGAGGTGAACGAGTGGATCAGCCTGAGCAGGCGCCTCTGCGCACGCGGGACACGCGGGATGGCGCCGCGTTCGGGGGTCTGTGCAGCCAGCATCGTGTCCTGTTTCTATGCTACCTCAAATGAGGGTACATCAAACCCCGTATCATGCGGCTCGAGATGGCGAGTGTGAGCTTGGGCACGCAGAGGGGCGACCTCGCCGCTGACGCCGAGCTGACGATCGAGCAGCTCGCGGCGGAGGTGGGCATGTCGGTGCGCAACATCCGCAACCACCAATCGCGCGGCCTCCTGCCCGCTCCGGTGGTGCGCGCGCGCGTTGGCTACTACAGCGCCGAGCACGTCAAGCGGCTGCGCCTGATTCGCGAGCTGCAAGCCGACGGCTTCAACCTCAAGGCGATCGAGCGTCTTCTCAGCACATCGGGCGCGTCTGCGGGACGCCTCGTGGACCTTCGCGACGCACTGGCGGAGCCGTTTCAGAGCGAGACGCCGGAGATCGTCACCGCTGCGGAGCTGAGCGAGCGCTTCGGCGACGTCGACTCGAGGGACGCGGAGCGGATCCGCAAGCTGAAGCTCGTCACGCCGATCGGCGACGACCGCTTCGAGGTGTCGAGTCCCGCGCTGCTGAAGGCCGCCGAGGACGTCGTCGCACTGGGGATCTCGCTGCACGCGGCGATCAACCTCGTCGAGCGCGTGAGCCGCGACTGCGAATCGATCTCGCGCGCGTTCGTGAGGCTCTACCGCAAGGAGCTGTGGGAGCCGTTCGTCGACACGGGTCACCCCGAGGAGCGCTGGGACGAGGTGATCGAGGCGATCGCGGCGTTGCGCCCGATCGCGACGGAGGCGCTGCTGGCGATGTTCAAGCTGCGCATGACCGCGGAGGTGGACCAGCAGTCCTCGCGCCTGATCGAGCGCCACGCCCGGCGCTCGCGCTGAAGCTGCGGGTCGCACTCGACGCCTCGCGCCGTGGTCTCGCGCCGGCGCGCGCAGCCGCGTCACCGCGTGGCTTGAGCAATCAGGTCTCTGCGCAGGTCTCGCACGCGCCGTGCAGGACGATCTCGTGCTCGGCGACGTGCATCGGAAGCCGCAGGCTGAGCTCGCGGATCGCGTCCTCGAGGGTGTCGTCAGTGAACGGCGTGAGCGTGCCGCAGTTGTCGCACACGAGGTGGTGGTGATGACCGTCGCCCGTACGCAGGGGCTCGAAGCGTGTGACGTCCTGACCGACCTGAACCCTCTGCACGAGGCGCAGGCGCTCGAGCTCGTCGAGGATCCGGTAGATGCTCGCGCGCGCCACCGGGCGGCTGCCGTCGCGCAGCTCATCTTCGATCTCGATCGCGGACAGGGCGCAGCTCTGCGCGTCGAGCAGCTCGACGAGCGCCTGCCGAGCCTGCCCCGTGTGGCGCCCGTGGCGGGCGAGCACCTCGCGAGCGTGCTCTGCCCAGCTGCGTGTCCGCTCGGCGGCCATCGAATCCAGTCTAGTTTCGGCCGCCGGCGGGTTGAGGCGGCGCTGGCGCGCTCGACTCGACCGCCGCCGCGAGTAGCAATGCGAGCGCGTACAGGGCGGTCGCTATCGAGACGATTGCCGTGCTCGGAGGCAAGCTGGGGACCGCGTAGCTAAGCGCGAGTCCAGCCCACACCGACGCGAGCGCGAGCAGCGCCGACAGCGCTAGCGCGCGGTAGGGGTTCGCCGTGAGGCGATGCGCGGCGCCCGCGGGTGCGGCGAGCAGCCCGAGCAGCAGCAGCGCGCCGATCGCCTGCGTCGCTTGCGCGGCGGTCGCGCCGATGAGCACGAGAAAGGCGAGGCCGAGCGCACGCACCGGCACGCCGCGCGCGCGCGCCACGGCGGGATCGACGCTCGCGAACAGCAGCGGTCTCGCGATCGCGAGCACCGCGGCGGCGATGGCGGCGGCGATCACCGCGGCGAGCCGCGCCTCGCCGGCGCTGAGGCCGAAGATCGAGCCGAACAGCGCGCGCGCGCCGAGCAGCCCGTTGCCGCCGCCGGAGCCCTCGCTGAACAGGGCGAGGAAGAACACGCCGAGCCCGAGCACCCAGGCGAAGGTGATGCCGATCGCGGCGTCGTCGTCGCCGGCGCGGCGTCCGATGCCGCCGAGCACGAGCGCGACCACGGCCGTCGCCGCGAACAGGCCGACGCGCGTATCGACGCCGGCGGCGGCCGCTGCGAGCGCACCGGTGAAGGCGACGTGGCTGAGCGCATCGCCCGCGAACACCTGCGCGCGCAAGACCACGAAGTAGCCCACGGTGCCGCACGCGAGCGCGACAAACGAGCCCGCGAGGAGCGCGTTACGGAAGAACTCGTGCGCGAACATCAGCGGTCCGCCGCGAAGGGCCTCGAGCGCGAGATGAGCGGCCCCGCGCGGTCGGCCACGGCCGTGACCGCGCGCGCAAGCACGTACGCGGCGAACGCGATTGTCGTGATATAGAAACCGACGGGATAGCCGTAGAAGTACGCGAGCGCCAGCCCGATCCACGTGACGAGCACCCCGATTACGATGCTCAGTGCGAGGCTCAGCCCGATCCGCGGCGTGATCAGCTGCGCGGTCGCGGCGGGAGCAACGAGCAGCGCGAACACGAGCAGTGCACCGGTGATCTGCGCCGTCTCCGCGACAGCGAGCCCGAGCAGCAGCAAGAAGCCTACGCCGACAGCGCGGGTCGGGACTCCGCGCGTCGCCGCGACGCCCGCGTCGATCGAGGCAAACAGCAGCGGCCGGCCGGCGATCGCAAGCATGGCGAGCGCAGCTGCGGCGACGGCGGCGAGCGCGAGCACCTGCGAGCTCGTGACGCCGAGGAAGCTGCCGAACAGCAGGCTCTCGTAGTTGCTGAGCACGCCGTGGTAGAGGCTCAGGAAGAGAAACCCGCAGGCGAGCCCGAAGGCCTGTATCGCGCCCGTGAACGCGGACTCCCGGCCGCGGGTGTCGCGCGCTTCGCCGCTGGCGGCGAGACCGATCGCGAGCGCGACGAGGCCCGCGACGAGGAAGTAGCCGGCAGCGGCCGAGAGACCGATCAGCAGCGCTCCGCTGGCGCCCGGAAACGCCATCACCGACAGCGTGTGCCCGGCGAACGTCTGCCTGCGCAGGACCATGAACCAACCGACCACGCCGGCCATCACTGCGACGATCGTGCCGGCCTCGAGGGCGCTGACCATGAACGGGTAATCGGTCAGCTGCGCGAGGTCGTGGAGCGGGTCAAGCGACGGCCCGCTCGTCGCCGGCGGGCTAGCTATGAGCATGGCGGTCGGTGTGGTGTGCGGGCGCCTCGGGCAGGCCCACGACGACGAGCCGTCCGTCGGCCGCCTCGAGCACCTCGACCGGCGATCCGTATAGGCGGCTGAGCGTTGGCGCGGTAATGACCGCTCGTGGCTCGCCCACGACCGCGCGCCGCGCTCCGAAGTAGACGACGCGATCGAGATACGGCAGCAGAGGGTTGACGTCGTGAGCGACGAGCAGCACAGTGACCTCGCGTTCGCGGCAGATGCGGGCGACAAGCGCGGCGACGGCGCTCTGGTTGGGAAGGTCTAGGCTGTCGAGCGGCTCGTCCAGGACCAGCAATTCGGGATCGCCGACGAGCGCCTGGGCGATCAAGAGGCGTTGCTGCTCCCCGCCGGAGAGCAATCCGATCGGGCGCTTGGCATAGGCGGTCGCTCCGACGAGCGCGATCGCCTCGTCCACGCGCGCGGGGCTGGCGCGGCGCAGCGGTAGGCCCCAGCGTGCCCCCTCGAGGCCAAGTCGCACGAGGTCGACCCCGCGGATGCGCGTGCCCGCGTCGAAGTGCCGTCGCTGCGGCAGGTATCCGATTTGACCCTTGCGCGCGCCCGGGGGCGCTCCAAGTACCGTCGCGCTGCCCCGGGCAAGTGGAAGCTCGCCGAGCAGCACGCGCAGCAGCGTCGTCTTCCCCGACCCGTTCGGCCCGAGGATCGCGGCGAACTCCCCCCTGCCGATCGTGACGCCGACGTCGCTCCAGACCAGGTTTGCGCCGACGTGCGCCTGCCCGTGCTCGACGCGCACCGCCTCCGCCGGCGTCACCGTGGCGCGCGCACGCCCGTGGTCGGGGTGTGTCACCCGCGCCCCGGTGGGGCCAATGCCCGCCGTGCTCATCTGCCTGTCGCCTCGTGAAGCGCCGAGAGCAGGCTCCTAAGCTCGGCGTACTGCCACTGCTCGAACGTTGCCGAGGCCGGCGACAGCGTCTCGGTGATCGTCGCGATCGGGATGCGGGCGGCGCGAGCGAGCTGGTTGACGCGCTGCACGTCGGGGGTCGCGTTCTGGCGGTTGTAGATCCACACCTTGATCGCGCGCGTTTCCGCCTGCTTATCGACGGTCTGCTTGTCTTCTGCGCTCACGTCTGTCCCCTCCGCTATCGCCTTGGCGAAGCTGTACGGCGTGAGGAGCTTCAGGCCGAGCGCAGATCCCAGCGGCTGAAATACGCTCTCGGAATAACCGACTGGCAGCCCCGCGTAGCGGGAGCGGATCTCGGTTTGAAGGCGACCGTATTCGGCCAGATCCGCAGTCTCGAACGCGTTGCGCCGCGCGTCGAAATACGCGCTGTCCTTCGGGTCCAGACGCTGGTAGTCGCCGGCGATCGCGTCGATCACGCGCGCGACGCTCGCGGGCGAGTACCACTGGTGTGGGTTGTCTCCCGTCCTGAGCCCGAGCAGATCGCCGACGTCGAGCACCAAGCGCCCGCTCGATGAGTTCGCGGCGAGCAGCTTCGACGCCCATGTGTCGTACCCGATCCCGTTCACGATCGCGAACTGCGAACGCGCGATCACGACGCCGTCCGCGGCGGTCGGTTCGTAGGAGTGAGGGTCGGTGTTCGGGTTGACGATGATGCTCGTGACGGCGACCTTGTCGCCGCCGAGCTGCGCCGCGATGCTGCCCCAGAAATTCTCGGCAGCCGCCACGTCGAGCTTCCCCCGCCCCGTGGCACGGGCGGAGGAGGTCGGCGCTCCGCCGCACCCAGCCGCCGCGAGGGCCGCGCCCGCGGCGAGCGCAAGGAAGAGCGGACGGAGGGCTCGGTGCAACGCGGTTCGCATGCCGCAAATCAATCGTGTACGAATAGGAATCAGTCTTGATCCTATGTGCTGCGCTCGGTAAAAACAACCCCTCGACCAGCGCTCTAGATGGGCCGCGGCCGCGGATCCGGCGGGAGCGGCGATGGATCCGGCCTCGGACTAGGCGGCTGCGGATCTGGCGCCGGCGGCGCCGGTGGGCCGGGTGTAGGCGTAGGCAGGGGCGGGCGCGGATCGGGAGCGGCCATTGCTGTGACGTTACCCGCACCAGGGGTAGCAGCCCTCGGCTGCGGGTAGCCGTAGTGGCTAGAGCGAGATGGCCACACGCTTCGCAAACCGTCGCGCGGCGGGCCGCGAGCTCGCGCGTGACCTGGCGCGCTACGCAGATCGCGACGGCGTCATCGTGCTCGGGCTTCCCCGGGGCGGCATGCCCGTCGCGTATGAGGTCGCGCGCGCTCTGGACGCGCCGCTCGACGCCTTCGTCGTGCGCAAGCTCGGGGTTCCGTGGCGCGAGGAGCTCGCGATGGGCGCGCTCGCGTCGGGTGGCGTGTGCGTGCTCAATGACGAGGTGGTCGACGCGCTCGCCATAGACGACCGCACGATCGCGGCCGTGCTCGAGCGTGAGCGCGGCGAGCTCGAGCGGCGCGAGCAGCTCTACCGCGGCGAGCGCGCGGCGCTGGAGGTCGCGGAGCGGACGGCGATCGTCGTCGACGACGGTCTCGCGACGGGCGCCACGATGCGTGCTGCGATCGCGGCGCTGCGTCGTCGTCATGCCCACGCCATCGTGGGCGCCGTGCCGGTCGCATCGTCTGCCACCTGCGACCAGCTCGCCGAGGCCGCGGACGAGATCGTCTGTGCAAGCACGCCCGAACCGTTCGTGGCGGTCGGCCTCTGGTACAGCGATTTCTCGCCCACGACCGACCGCGAGGTGCGGTGTCTGCTCGACAGCGCCGTCGAGGCGACCGCGCAGCTGGGACGCCGATCCGGTTGCTGAGCCTGTAGCCGGAATGACGGCTCGCGAGCAAGGGCCGGTCTAGCTCGGCTCCCCGAGCGGCGCCCGCTTTAGCTCTTCTTGCCGCCCTTGCGCCCCGCGGCGGCCTTCTGCGCCTTGCTCCCGCCCTGACTCGTGGATTCTCGTTTCGTGCCGGCGCCGGAGCTTTTCCCGCCGCGTTTCGACGCGCCGGGACTGTTCGCGATCCGCGCGGCGCGTTCCTTGCTCATGCCCTTCTTGCGCAGCCCCTCGTACTGCTTGTCGTCCTTGACGCTGGAACCATGATTCTTCGGCATCGAAAACCTCCTCGCTGCGATTGCAGGCCTCTCCAGCGTTTGGTACCCGCGCAGCCAAGCGCCTCAAAACAGAGTGTCTCGTAGTCGCGGAACTTTGCGCGACGCGTAGCCGATCC
>Ga0066660_10001179_pt1 | contig 10731 bp, 10 predicted proteins | sample GraSoiAngelo_109_FD_75177 | JGI IMG/M metagenome (GOLD analysis project Ga0066660, IMG submission 75177) | Grasslands soil microbial communities from the Angelo Coastal Reserve, California, USA - 14_0903_12_20cm | ecosystem: Environmental > Terrestrial > Soil > Grasslands | place: USA...
ACGGACAGGTTGCCGAAGAGAAGGGACGGAACGAGACACAGCCAGAGGCCGATCTGGATGCGGCGGACGGCGAGCGCGTGGACGACAGCGCGTAGCGGCTGCGGCTCCTGCGGCGTCGCCGCCGGCGTCGCTGCGGCCGCTCCGGCCAAGACGAGCGCGATGCCTGCGACGCCGCCGAACGCCCAGCCCGTGCCCGTGTACGACGCCACGATCCCGAGCACCGGTCCGAAGAGAGCACCGACGATGGCTGCACCGAACGCCGTGCCGATCAGACTTCCTCTGCGACCGGGCGGGGCTGCAGTGACCAGCCACGCCAGCCCGCCGGTCCAGGAGAACGCGCTCGAGATTCCTTGCGCGGAACGAGCGAGGTCGAGTTCCCAGACACTGTGCGCGAGCCCAAAGGCAACCGTCGTCACCGCGAGCAACGACAATCCCGCGAGCACGGTCGGCTTCACTCCGAAACGCGCCGCGACGATGCCGCCCGGAACCGCGGCGACGAGCGCGCCGATCGGGTACATCGCGGAGAGAACACCGGCACCGGCTTTCGAGAGGTGCAGCGTGTGCACGTAGTGCGGTAGCAGCGGCGTCAGCGCCGCGAAAAACATCGTGTCGACGAAGACGACCGCGCCGACGAGGAGGAGCAGGCGGCGCATGTACTAACGCCAGCCGGGCGTTCGCTTCTGGAGGAAGGCGCGCAGGCCTTCTTGTCCCTCCTCGCCGGAGCGCAGCCCCGCCGCGATCTGCGCGGTTTCCTCGCCGGCAGGACGATCGCGGACGAGCTGCTTGGCGGCCAGCACGGCGTGCGGGCCAGAGGTGAGGAGCTCTCCGACCACGCGCTCGATCGACGCATCGAGGTCCTCGGCGAGCTCGTGCACGAGTCCGATGCGCAGCGCGGTTTCGGCGTCGAAGCGCTCGCCCGTGAGGAAGTACCGCCGCGCATGCGCGCCGATCTTCGGCAGGACGAACGGCGAGATCACCGCGGGAATGATCCCGAGCTTCACTTCGGAGAAGCCGAACGTCGCGTCGCGTGCTGCGACGGCGATGTCGGCGCAGGCGACAAGACCGGAGCCACCTCCGAGGGCGTAGCCGTGCACACGCGCGACGACGGGCGCAGGACATCGGTCGACGCGCTCACACATTCGATAGAGCCGCAGCGCGTCCTCGACGTTCTCCTCGTAGCTCAGGTCGATCGACGCGCGCTGCCATTCGACGTCGGCGCCGGCACAGAAGCTCGGCCCGTCTCCGGCGAGCACGACGGCGCGCGCATCGCCGATGTCGGCGAAGGCATCGTGGAGCTCGGCGATCAGCTCGGCGTCGAAGGCGTTCCGCCGCTCCGGCTTGGCCAGGGTGACGCGCAGCACCTGGCCGTCGCGCTCGATTCGCAGCCCGCTCACCAGGCGAGCATAGAGTTGGAGGCATGTTGCGAGGTGCATTCGCGGCGGCCGTCACGCCGCTGCGCGACGCGGGCGAGGCGCTCGACGAGGATGCGTTCGCGCCCTACGTCGACTTTCTCGCGGGTGCCGGCTTGGACGGCTTGCTCGCACTTGGCACGACGGGGGAGGGGATGCTGCTCTCGGTCGATCAGCGGATGCGCGCGGCTCAGCTCTATGTCGAGGCGGGACGCGGTCGTCTGGCGGTCGCAGTCCATGCGGGCGCACAATCGACGTGGGATACCGTCGAGCTTGCCGCACACGCGTCCGACATCCGCGCCGACGCAGTTGCGGTGATCGGGCCTCCGTACTTCGCGCTGGACGACGACGAGTTGCTCGCGCACTTCGCCGCAGCGGCGCGCGCGTGCGAGCCGACGCCGTTCTACGTGTACGAGTTCGCCGCGCGCAGCGGCTACGCCGTCCCGCTCACCGTGCTGCAGCGGTTGCGCGAAGCTGCGTCGAACTTCCGCGGGCTCAAAGTGTCCGAGACGCCGTGGGAAAGGTTTACGCCGTACCTCGTGGAGGGGCTCGACGTGTTCGTCGGACCGGAAGCGTTGATCGGGCGAGGCATCGACGCAGGTGCCGTTGGAGCGGTGTCGGCGCTCGCGTCGGCGTTTCCCGAGCTCGTGGTTGCCGCCGTCCGCGATCCGGCAAGCGCAGATCTCGGCTCGGCGCGCGAGACGATGCAGCGCTTCCCGTTCCAATCCGCTTTGAAGACGGTGCTCGCGCGTCGCGGCGTGCCGATCAATCCCGATGTGCGAAGGCCGCTGCGGACGTTGACCGACGTCGAGCGTGCGGAGTTGGAGGCATGGCTCGAATTGTCATTGCCGGCGCCGGCGCGATAGGCGCGTCGATCGCGTATCACCTCGCGCTCCTGGATGCGCGCGACGTCGTGCTGTGCGAACGCGCGGAGGTAGCGGGCGGCGCGACCGGAAAGGCGATGGGCGGCGTCCGACAGCAGTTCTCGACGGAGGCGGAAGTGCGTCTCGCCCAGGAGAGCGCGAAGCTTTTCTGCGAGCTCGGGCCGCCGCTCTTCGAAGCTGTCGGTTACGTCTTCCTCGCGACGAGTGAAGAGGGCCGGACGCGGCTCCGAGAACGGGCGGAGCTGCAGCGCCGGCTCGGCGTCGCGGTCGACGAGGTCGATCCCGGGCGGATTTGCGGGCTCCGCGACGACGACGTCATTGGCGCGGTCGCATGCTTGACCGACGGTGTCGCCGAGCCCGGGGAGATCACCAAGGAACTGGTGCGACGGGCATCCGAACGGGGCGTCGACATGCGTGAGCACACCGATGCGCGCGACGTGCCGCACGACACGCTGGTGATCGCGTGCGGCACCGCGTCGACCGAGCTCGCACCGCAGTTACCGATCCGTCCGCTCTGTCGCCAGCTCGTCGACGTCGGTCCGGTTGCCGACGTGCCGCCCGATCTGCCGATGATCGTGGAGGAAGAAACGGGCTTCCACTTCCGCCGCCGTGGCGACACGCTCCGGCTCGCGATGACGGAGCCCGTTCCGCGCTGGACGAGCCGCGAGGAGGTCGACGACTCGCTCGTCGGGGATTGGCGTCGACGCCTTGCACACCGTTATCCGGCCGCCGCCGGCGCGCCGATCGTCCGCGCCTGGGCCGGTCTCTACGACATGACCCCGGATGCGCACCCGATCATCGGCTGGATCGGCGACGGCGTCTACGCGGCCTGCGGCTTCTCGGGGCACGGCTTCATGCAGTCACCTGCGGTCGGCCGCGCCGTCGCCGAGGAGCTCCTGAACGGTGAGTCCGAGCTCGACCTTGCGCCCTACCGCCTCGAGCGGTTCGCGGAGGATGCGACGTTCCCGGAGACACTCGTGCTCTAGGACATTTCGAACGCGAGACCGAGCCGTGAGAGCTCCTCGACCTCATAGCGCCCCTCGATCGTCGCCTCGACGTCGAACGTCTCGCCGATATCCGGATCCTTGCCGATCAGTTCCCGGGCCCCGCTCGGCATCACCTGCTCGGCGGCTTCCGCCGACTCCCAGAGGTAGATCGCGCCCCAGCGCTCCGTAATCTCGTCCGAGACCCAGGCCTTGAAGCGCAGCCCCGGAATGTCGGCGTGCGCGTCCACGGACTCGTCGCGGAGATATCGGCGGAGCTCGCCGATCGTCGTCTTCGAGTCCGCAAGATTCCAGAGGACGAGCCGCAGGACCACTACGAGCTGCGCGGTTCGAGCTTCGCGATGAGCGACTTGAGCGCGCGCAGCACGTCTGCCTCCTCGTGCCCGAAGTCGTCGAGATACGCGTGCAGAGCCGCCCGCAACAGCCGCATCTCCTCTTCAGTGAGCTGAACCGTCGGCATGGCCTCCTCCTACATCCGGAAAATTCCGAACGTCGTCTCGGGAATCGGCGCATTCAACGCTGCGGAAATACCGAGCGCAAGCACCTGCCGCGTGTCGAGTGGATCGATGATGCCGTCGTCCCAGAGACGAGCGGTCGAGTAGTAGGGATTCCCCTCGCGCTCGTACTTCGCGCGAATCTCGTCAGGATCGGCGTCGCCCACCATCGTCAATACGATCGCGGCCTGCTCGCCGCCCATCACCGAAATGCGCGCGTTCGGCCACATCCAGAGCTGACGCGGCTCGTACGCGCGACCACACATCGCGTAGTTCCCGGCGCCGAACGATCCGCCGGTGATGACGGTGAACTTCGGCACGCGAGCGTTCGCGACCGCCATCACGAGCTTGGCGCCGTCGCGCGCGATGCCGCCCCATTCGTACTCCTTGCCCACCATGAAACCCGTGATGTTCTGGAGGAAGACGAGCGGCACACGTCGTTTGCACGCAAGCTCGATGAAGTGCGCGCCCTTCTGCGATGACTCGGCGAACAGGACGCCGTTGTTCGCGAGGATCCCGACCGGATAGCCCTCGATGCGGGCGAAGCCAGTGACGAGCGTCTCGCCGTAGTTCGCCTTGAACTCGTCGAAGCGCGAACCGTCGACGATGCGCGCGATCACCTCGCGCGCGTCCGTCTGCTGACGGAAGTCCTCCGGGATCAGCCCGTACAGCTCGTCGGGGTCGGCGGCCGGTGGTTCCGGCTCGCTCACGTCCCACGGGAGTTCCTTGCGTCCCTGCAGGTTGCGGACGATCTGGCGCGCGAGCGCCAGGGCGTGCTCGTCGTTCAGCGCGTAGTAGTCGGCGACTCCGGATTTGCGCGTGTGCACGTCAGCTCCGCCGAGCTCCTCGGCGCTGACCTCCTGCCCAGTCGCCGCCTTCACGAGCGGCGGCCCGCCGATGAAGATCGTCCCGGTGCCGCGCACGATGATCGTCTCGTCCGACATGGCCGGCACGTACGCGCCGCCGGCGGTGCACGAGCCCATCACGACGGCGATCTGCGGGATGCCCTTGGCGGACATCTGGGCCTGGTTGAAGAAGATCCGGCCGAAATGGTCCCGGTCCGGAAAGACCTCGTCCTGCAGCCGGAGGAAGGCGCCTCCGGAGTCGACGAGGTAGAGGCATGGAAGGCGGTTCTGCTCGGCGATCTCCTGTGCGCGCAGGTGCTTCTTCACCGTGAGGGGGAAGTACGTGCCGCCCTTGACCGTGGCGTCGTTCGCGACGATCACGCACTCGCGTCCCTCGACGACGCCGATGCCGGTGACGATCCCTGCCGCGGGCGCGGAGCGTTCATACATGTCCCAAGCGGCTAGGGCGTTGAGCTCGAGGAACGCGCTGCCGGGATCGACGAGCCGGTCGACTCGCTCGCGCGCCGTCAGCTTGCCGCGAGAACGATGCCGCTCGGTGGCCTGCTCGCCTCCGCCGCGCGTGACTTCGGCCGCGCGCTCCCGCAATTCAGCGACCAAGGCCTCCATCCGTTCGCGCCGCCGCGTGAACTGCTCCGACTCGCGCTCGACCTGCGTGGTGAGGACTGCCATCACGGGCAGCCTACAATCGCCCGATGTCGTTGGAGGATCTGCTTCACCGGTACGCAGAGCTCACGGTTCGCATCGGCGCGAATGTCCAGCCCGGGCAGTTCGTGAGCGTGTGGTGCATGTACGAGCACGCCCCGTTCGCGCGCGCCCTTACGGAGTCCTCGTACGCCGCAGGTGCCAGCAACGTGGACGTGCAGTACAACGACCAGCATGTCCGTCGAGCGTTTCTCGAGCACGCACCGGACGAGCTGCTCGAATGGTCGTCACCGTGGTCGCTCGCGCGAATGGACTACATCGCCGAGCAAAACGGCGCCTCGATCAGCGTCACCGGCGATCCAAACCCCGACATCTACGCCGACCTCGACGGCGCTCGAGTTGGGAAGGCGCGGCCAAAGGAGTTCGTGGAGCGGGTCATAGAGGTGTTGGATACCGGGCGGATCAACATGACGGCGGTCGCGTTCCCGAACCCGGGCTGGGCGACGAAGATGCTGGGGGAGCCCGACGTCGAGCGCCTGTGGGAGCTCGTCGGGAAGGCGGTCCGCCTCGACGAGCCGGATCCGGTGGCCGCCTGGGCCGAGCACGTCGAGCGGCTTCGCACGCGCGCCGCCCTGCTGAACGAGCGCCGCTTCGATGCAGTCCGCTTCCGTGGGCCCGGAACCGACCTCACGGTAGGGTTGTTGCCGCAGTCGCGCTGGGTGACCGGTGCCTCGGAGACTCCCGAAGGTGTCCGTTACGTCGCGAACATTCCGACCGAGGAGGTGTACACGACGCCAGATCCGGCTCGCACCCAAGGACGCGTCCGCGCGACGCGTCCGTTCGCGCCGACGTACGGGACCGTTGTGGAGGATCTCGAGCTCGAGTTCACGAACGGTCGGATCGCGAACGTTCGCGCGAAGAGCGGCGAAGAGGTCGTGCGCGGGCAGGTCGAAAGCGACGAAGGCGCCGCGCGGCTGGGCGAGGTCGCGCTCGTCGACGCGATGTCGCGCGTCGGCGAGCTCGGCGTCACCTTCTACGACATGCTCTTCGACGAGAACGTCGCCGCGCACATCGCCTACGGCAGCGCGTACAAGGACGCACTCGAGGATGGAGAAGGCGGCAACGAATCCACGGTCCACACCGACGTGACGATCGGAGGCATCCACGTGGAGGTGGATGGGCTCGAGCCGGGCGGCGCCGCCGTTCCGATCCTGCGTAACAACGAGTGGGTTCTGGGCTGAGCGTTCCCGCCGACGATCGGCTGCGCCGATACGCCGAGCTCGCGATCCGCGTCGGCCTCAACGTCCGCGAGGGCCAGGACGTCCACATCAGCGGCTTGATCGAGCACGCACCGCTTGCCCGGGCAGCGTCCGATGCGGCCTACGCCGTCGGCGCGCGGAGAGTCGACGTCTTTTACGGAGACCAGTTCGTCCGCCGCGGCATGCTCGAGCACGCGGCCGACGACGTCCTCGAATGGTCGCCTCCGTGGGCGCTCGCTCAGCTCGAGTACCTGCACGAGCATCGCGGCGCGGAGCTCGGCATCGGCGGCGACCCGCAGCCGGATCTCTACGCGGGAATCGACGGCGAACGAGTTGGCCGCGCACGCCCGCGAGAGCTCGGCCGTCGAAGCGCCGAGGTCATCTTCCGCGCGCGAACGATCAACTGGGCCGGCGTCGCGTATCCGACCGAGGGCTGGGCCCAGCGGATCTTCGGCACGCCGGACGTCGAACGCCTCTGGCAGCTCGTCGCACATGCCGTCCGGCTCGACGAGCCAGATCCGGTTGCCGCCTGGAAGGACCACATCGAGACGTTGGAGCGGCGCGCCGCAGCGCTGAACGACCGCGACTTCGATGCGGTCCGCTTTCGCGGACCGGGGACGGATCTCACGGTCGGGCTCTTTCCGCAATCGAAGTGGCTGACCGCCGGCTTCGAGACGGTCGACGGGCATCCGTTCATCCCGAACTTGCCGACCGAGGAGGTGTTCACCACGCCCGACCCCGCGCGAACGGACGGAACGGTACGGGCGACGAAACCGTTCTCTCCCGTTCCCGGCATCGAGGTCGAAGGACTCGAACTGCGGTTCGAGGGCGGACGTGTGAAAGAGCTGAAGGCCGACCGCGGCGAGGACGTGATGCGTGCACACGTCGCGATCGACGATGGTGCGGCGCGACTCGGAGAGGTGTCGCTCGTCGACGGAACGTCGCGCGTCGGCCAGCTCGAGGTCGTCTTCTACGACGTCTTGTTCGACGAGAACGCGGCCTGCCACATCGCGCTCGGCAGCGGGATCGACTTCGCCCTGCACGGAGAGGGAGCTGCGATGAACATCTCTGCGATCCACACGGATTTCATGATCGGCGCGCCCGAAGTGGAGGTCGACGGGATCGAGCGAGGCGGTGCGGCGGTGCCGATCCTGAGAAACGACGAATGGGTGCTCTTGTCGTGACGCCTCCACCGTTGTACCGTCGTTGCGACCGCCACGGGGTCGGCACCAACGACAAGGAGGATGCATGGAGGCTGACCAGATTCGAGTGGATTCCGAGCAGCTCGCGTCGTTCGGCTATCGCCAGCAGCTGACTCGAGCGCTTGGACTGTGGAGCAACTTCTCGCTCGGATTCACGTACCTGTCGCCGGTCGTCGGCGTCTATACGCTCTTTGCATTCGGGCTTGCGAAGGCGGGACCGGCGTTCATCTGGACGATTCCGCTCGTCGTCGCCGGCCAGTTTCTGGTCGTGCTCACCTTCGGTGAGGTCGCTTCCCAATATCCGATCGCGGGCGGCATCTATCAATGGTGCAAGCATCTCGTCGGAGATAAGTTCGCCTGGTTTGCAGGCTGGTTCTACGCCTGGGCTCTCCTCGTCACGATTGCTGCAGTGGCGTTCGGGGCGGCCGGATACGTCGCTGCGCTCTTCGGGTTCGGGCTGACGTCGGGAAACACGAAGGTGATCGCCATCGTGATCATCGCGCTCGCAGCTCTGATCAACCTCACCGGCGTGAAGAACCTTGCGCGCCTCGCGATCTTCGGAGTGGTGGCGGAGATCCTCGGGACGATCGTGTTCGGGATCATCTTCCTGGCGAAGGAGCACCACCACGGAGTCAGCGCCATCTTCCACACCGCCGGCACCGGCTCTGGCGGCTACCTCGGAGCGTTTCTCGCGGCGGCGCTCTTCAGCGTCTGGATCTTCTACGGCTTCGAGGCGTGCGGGGACGTCGCAGAGGAGGTCGTCAACCCTTCGCGCAAGATTCCGCGCGCGATGCAGTTGACGTTGCTCATCGGCGGGGTGACGGCGTTCTTCATCACGCTGTCGTACGTGCTCGCCGTCCCGAGCTTCGGCGACGTGATCAGCGGCAAGAACGGAAATCCGATCGTCGCCGTAATCAATGCCGCGCTCGGGCACGCGGGATCGAAGGTCGCGCTCACGATGGTCGTGATCGCGTTCGTCTCGTGCACGCTGGCGATCATGGCTGCAGCGATCCGCTTGATCTTCTCGTATGCACGTGACGGGATGATCTTCGGCTCGCGTCCGCTTTCCCCGGTGTCGCCCCGGTCCCACATGCCGCCCGGTGCCGTCGCGGTCGCGGCGGCCATCCCGGCGGTGATCATCCTGCTCGGATCGCACACCGTGGCACGCATCATCACGTTCGCGGTCGTCGGTATCTACATCTCGTTCCAGCTCGTCGTGCTCGCTGCGTTGATCGCACGGCAGCGCGGTTGGAAGCCGGCGGGCCAATTCCGTTTGGGAGCGCAGGGCTGGCTCGTCAATGCAGTCGCGCTCGCCTACGGCGTCGCAGCGATCGTCATCCTCTCGATCAAAACGCCGCCCGCGGCAGGCTCAGGCTTCTTCGACCGCTGGCTCGTGCCGATCTCCGCAGGAATTGTTGCCGCAGTCGGGCTCGCCTATCTGCTGATCTTCCAGCCGAAGGCGGTCGTTCGCCCCGATGCCAGCGTGGGTGCGGCCGACGCACCGGAGACGCCCGCAGTTCCGGCGCACTGACGATCGGCGTTGGGGGTGCGGCCTCGTCGGCCGCACCCCCTACGCTCTCGACATGATCGTCGCCCATCTCGACCTCGACGCGTTCTTCGCTGCAGTCGAGGAGCTCGAGAACCCCGAGCTCCGCACGAAGCCGCTCGTCGTCGGCGGCGATCCACACGGACGCGGTGTCGTTGCGACCGCGAACTACGAGGCGCGCAAGTTCGGGATCCACTCGGCGATGAGCTGTGCCGAGGCGCTTCGCCGCTGTCCGCACGCCGTCTTCGTCCGCCCGCGCCATTCGCTCTATCGCGACTACTCGCGCGCGGTGTGGGAGACGGTGCGCGGAGTCGTTCCGACCGTCGAGCGCACCGGGCTGGACGAGGGCTATCTCGACCTCGGTGAGGTCGCGGACGAATTCCTGCAGGCGCGCAAGGTCGCGGAAGCGGTCCAGACTGCTGTGCGCGCCGCTACGAGCCTGTCTTGCTCGCTCGGGGTCTCGTCGTCGAAGGTCGTCGCCAAGATCGCGAGCGACGCGCGCAAGCCGGGCGGGCTCACCGTCGTGCCCGCGGGCAGCGAACCGCGCTTCCTTGCGCCGTTCGACGTGCGGCGCCTCCCGGGCGTCGGCCCGAAGGCCGAGGAACGCCTTCGCGCGGCTGGGGTGGACACGATCGGCGCGTTGGCGGCTTTGGACGACACGGAGCTTCGCCGGCTCTTGCCCGGTTCCGTCGGCCGCATCCTGCGGGACCGTGCAAATGGTGTCGATCCTCGCAGCCTCGAGCTGTCGGGCGAACGGATCTCGATCAGCGTCGAGAACACCTTCGAGCGCGATCTGACCGATCGGACACAGTTGCACGCGGAGCTGCGCCGCATGGCGGAGCGCGTCGGCGAACATCTACGAAACTCCGGCCGAACTGCGCGCACCGTCACGACGAAGTTGCGCTACACGGACTTCTCGATTCGCAGCCGCTCGACGTCCATGCGCGTCGGTATCGACGACGCTGTCGAAATCGGCGAGCTCGCGTGCACCCTGCTCGACCGCGCGCTCGGGGATCGACCGGGCGCGCTGCGGCTGGTCGGCGTCGGCGTTTCGGGACTGTCGGACTTCCGCCAGCTTGCGTTTCCCGCAGTTTGCGACGCGGCCCCCGGGCATCCCCCGAACGAGGGAGCGCATGCCTCCCTCAACGCTGTAGACTCGCGCGCCGGAAGCGCACTGCGGCTCGCGCGGCCCTAGCCCTCACGGCCCGCTCAAACGCTTCCGTCGACGTACACAACGGGTCAATGAGGGGGAAGAGTATTGGCGGGTCCAGATCCGGCTGGTCAAACACAACCTGAGCCCGATCCGCAGCCGTATGAGCGACCGCCGGGCCAGTTTGTGTCCGACGACCTGAAGACGGACACGCGCCGCTTCCTCGAGGAGGTCATGGACGTGGTCCAACGCCGCTACGAAGCCGGATTAGGTCG
>Ga0066660_10001186_pt1 | contig 10713 bp, 9 predicted proteins | sample GraSoiAngelo_109_FD_75177 | JGI IMG/M metagenome (GOLD analysis project Ga0066660, IMG submission 75177) | Grasslands soil microbial communities from the Angelo Coastal Reserve, California, USA - 14_0903_12_20cm | ecosystem: Environmental > Terrestrial > Soil > Grasslands | place: USA...
CGCCCGTCCCGGATGGCGCTCGACGGCGATGATCTCGCCGCTGCCATCTTGCAGCGCGGCCATGTGCGTCGTCTTGCCTCCCGGCGCGGCGCACAGATCAAGGACGCGGTCCCCTGCCCTGGGCGCAAGCATCCGTGCCACCCGCATCGATCCGGTCGACTGCGCCATCACCGCGCCCTCCCGCCAGAGGTCCGAGGACCACACGTCGAACGGGCCTTCGAGCACCAGGGCCTCGGGCAGTCCGGAAACGGGCCGCGCATGCACCGGCAGGCGCGTGGTGACAGCGTCGGCGCTGCTTAGGAGCGTGTTCACCCGCAGCGCCGACTCGGCCGGGTCATTGATCCGCTCAAGCAGCGCTCGAGCCTCGTCGCCTCCGAGCTCGCGCCACCACTTCTCGGCCAGCCAGGTGGGCACGGAGTGAATGGTCGCGGCCCGATCCGGGGTGGAGTCGTCGAGCCGCTCGAGGATTGCCGGACCCTCGCGCACCGCCCGCCTCAGGACCGCGTTGACCAGCCGCGCTCCACCTGCCCCGCCTACCTTCGCCAGTTCGACGCCCTCGTTGACCGTGACATGCTCGGCCACTCCATCCAGAAACAGAAGCTGGCACAGGCCCGCCCGCAGCGCGGCTAGCACTGGCGGGGCGAGCTTGCGCACATCTCGCTCGGCCAGCCGCTCGACGACGTGATCAAGCGTCGCTCGCCGCTGGACCGTCCCGTAGGCGATCCGCATCGCCAACGCCCTGTCGCGAGGGGACAGTGAGCCGCGGCCGGCCTCCGCCGCGAGCGCCCGGTCGGCGTAGGCGCCGCGCTCGAAAACACGACGAACCACCTGGAACGCACATGCTCGGGCGGGGCTTACGTGAACTGCCGCGGCGGTCACCTCCGCAGCCCCCGAAGGTAGTCCTCGCCGGACATCGGCCTGCGCCCCGGGGGCTGGACGGCGAGCAGCTCGAGCGCTCCGTCGGCGCAGCCGAGCACCGGCCGGCGGCCGTCGAGTGACACGACGCCCGCGGGAGGGCCGTCGTCAACCGCCCGTGCTTCGCGCACCCCGAGCAGGCTCTCGTCCGCGAGCTCGACAAGAGCCCCGATGTGCGGCGTCAGCGCGCGCACCACCCGCTCCACCGCCGCGGCCGGCTGCGAGGGGTCCAGCCGCCGATCGGCGGCGCTGATCTTCTCCGCGTACGTCGCTAGGGAGTCGTCCTGCTCGACGCTCGGCGGAAACTCATCCAGCGTCCGCACCAGCAATTCGCCGCCCAGTCGCTCGAGCCGGACGGCGAGTGTCCCGTAGGTGTCGCCAGGGTCGATCGGCTCGGTCTCTTGCAGGTAAACGGGGCCGCTGTCCAGCCCCTCGGTGACCCGCATGATCGACACGCCGGTGAGCTCATCGCCGGCCATGATCGCCCGCTCGATCGGAGCGGCGCCGCGCCACCGCGGCAGCAGGGAGGGGTGCACGTTGAGCATCCGGTAGTCCGACAGCAGCGGCTCCTTGATCAGCGCCCCAAACGCGCACACGCACACCGCCTCCGGTCGCCGCCGGGCGATCTGTGCCCTAGCCTGCTCCTCGTTGACGGACGGCGGCTGGAGGAGCTCGATGCCCAGCCGGCGGGCTGCTTCGGCCACCGGCGGCGGGCTGACCCTGCGGCCGCGGCCTCGCGGGCGATCGGGTCGGGTGACGACGAGTAGGGGCGCGTGGTCGCTCCCAGCCAGTCGCTCGAGCACGGCTACCGCAAAATCGGAGGTGCCGAGGAAGACCGTCCGCACGCGCGGGGGGCGGCTACGCGGCCGCTTGAGCCTCGCGCAGCGAGCGGACGGCCTCCTTGCGCTGCTCTCGCGTGGTGCGATCGAGGATCAGCACCCCGTCCAGGTGATCGATCTCGTGCTGGATCACGCGGGCCTCGAGCCCCGTGGCCTCGACAACCACCTCGTCGCCAGTCTCATCGCGGCCGCGAACCCTGACGTGCAGCGGCCGCTCCACCTCGACGAGCACCTCTGGAAGGCTCAGGCATCCCTCCTCGGCGCCCTCCTGCACCTCGCCGGCCCACTCGACCTCTGGGTTCACGAGCGCGGCCACGTCAGACTCCGGCTGGACGCGATAGACCAACAGTCGATGGAGGACCCCGAGCTGGGTTGCTGCCAGGCCGACGCCCAGCGCGTCGTTCATGATCTCCCCCATCCGCGCCACCTCCTCGCGCAGGGCGTCGTCGAAGCGGTCTATGGGCCGGGCTCGAGTGCGCAGGACAGGATCTCCCCACTTCCGCACACGAGCCAGCGCCGCCGCGCGGCGTGCCGCGGTCTCGGGATCAAGCTTCTCCTCCTGCTCCTCTTGGGCTTCGATTGTCTGCTCGTCGGCCATCGATAATGGAGTTTAGGCGCGGCTTCTAAACAGGATCGACGTCGACGCTGACGCTCACTGCCGATCCGCGGCGCTCTCGTGCCAGCGACTGCACCGCCTGCCCGATCTCCTCGATCGCCGCGGCACGAGCTCGCGCCTTGACCACCACCTGACTGCGCGCGCGTCCTCGCAACGCGAACAGCGGAGCGGGGCCCAGGACGTCGGACTCGGGCGGCGCGATTCGCTCCCGCAGAGCGCTCGCGGCGGCCTGCGCATCGGCCGTCGCGGGCGCGGAGAACACCACCCGGATCAAGGAGGAGAAGGGCGGATACCCGAGCACCTCCCTTCGCCGGAGCTCTCCGGCCAGAAAGCCGTCGGCATCATGGCCGGCGGCGAACACGATCGAGCGGGCGTCGGGGGCGAGCGTCTGTACAAGGACCCGGCCGCCGCCATGGCCCCGGCCCGCGCGGCCGGCGAGCTGGGTGATGAGCGAGAACGTCCGCTCCTCGGCACGGAAGTCCGGGAACCGAAGCGTCTGGTCGGCGTCGAGCACGATCCCCAGCGTCACGTCGGCGAAATCGTGCCCCTTGGCCACCATCTGCGTGCCGATCAGCAGCCCCGCGGGAGCGGACGAGAACAGCTCGAGCGTGCTAGCGCGCCGGTCGAGGCCAGCGGAGTCCGCATCCAACCGCAGCACCGGGAAATCGCGATCGCCGATCGCTTCTCGCAACTCGTGCTCGATCCGCTCTGTGCCCGCTCCGTGCCTGGCCACCGTGCTCGAGCCGCAGGCGCCACAGACCGAGGGCGAGGTCTCGCGGTGCCCGCAGTGGTGGCAGGCGACGAAGCCCGGAGCGTCACCCACCCGGTGCAGCACCAGCGCCACCTCGCAGTTGGGACACATCCAGACCCGTCCACAGGATCGGCAGGAAAGGAAGTTCGACCAGCCGCGACGGTTGAGCAGGATGATCGCCTTGCCTCCGGCGCGCTCAAGCTCAGCAAGAGCGGCCCGGGTCTGAGGATGCAAGGGATGATTCAGCCCGCGCATGTCGAGCAGCTCGACCGGCGGAAGCGCCCGGCAGTCGATGCGCTCGGGGAGGCGCAATTTGACCAGGTTGTGGATGCTCTCGGGCCGGGGTGTCGCGCTGCCCAGGACGAGCACCGCTCCGTGGTCCTGGGCGCGCTTAGCGGCGACAGACCTGGCGTCGTAGCGGGGGTCGCCCTCGTGCTTGTAGGAGGCTTCGTGCTCCTCGTCCACCACGATCAATCCGATGTCTTTCAGCGGCGCGAAGGCGGCAGAGCGCGGGCCCACGCAGACCCGGGCCTCGCCCCGCGACAGGCGCAGCCACTCATCGCGGCGGGCAGCATCGGTCAGCCCCGAGTGCAATACGGCGATCGTCTCCCCGAAGCGGGCCGTGAACCTCCCGAGCGCTTGGGGAGTCATCGCGATCTCCGGCACCAACACGATCGCACCCCGGCCGCGGCCAAGGGCCTCGCTGACCGCCCGGAGGTAGACCTCGGTCTTGCCCGACCCCGTAACGCCATGAAGCAGAAACCTCCTCACGTGCCGCTCGCGGACCGCGGCGAGGATGGGCTCAAGCGCCGTCCGTTGAGCTTCCGTGAGCGGCGGGGGCGCGGCAGGCGCGGAACCGATCCGATAGCTCTTCGCTGCCCGCCGGGGAGTGCGGTTCTTGCGGGGGCGGCGGCCCTTTCTGGCGCCGGGAGCCAGCACGAGGGCCAGGGCGCGCGCGGGCGTCGAGCAGTACTCGTCTGCCATCCACCTGGCCAGCGAGACGAGGTCGGCGGGAACCGACCCCGGCAGCACCTCCTCCGGCTCCGCGAGACGATCGAGCGGCAGCTCCGAGCGATCCACCAGCTCGACCACGACGCCCACCGTTCGGCTGCGGCCAAAAGGGATCCGGACGAGCGAGCCCACGCCAATCCCAGGCTGATCTGGGCCAAGCCGGTAGTCGAATGGGCCCCGCACAGCACGGGTCAGGGTCAATGGCTCCACACGCGCGATCAACTCCATCTTCGGCTGCCGCAGGGTAGAGTGGGGTCAGGATGACGACCGATGAGCTTGGCCCCGAGCTCACGGGAGAGCGCACTGCCCTCACCGCCGCAGAGGCCCTGAGCATCTGCGATCACATCCTCGGGGAACCCGCCCGCCGCCGCCACCTGTTCGCCTGGCTTCGTGCTCCCGGGGCGGCAGCCGACGAATGGCTGCCGGTCGATGGCTACTACCCGGGCAACAAGCTGGTCGTCGTCTGGCACGCGACGCCCGAGGCCAAGGACCGCATCTACTCCGAGCTGGTACCGGCGCACGGGTTCAGGCTGCTCGAGCTCACGCCACGGGCGCTCGGCCGCGACCCCAGGGAGGCGGAGGCGCGGCTCCGGGCGCGGATCGACGAGCTGGGTCCGGCGCCGCCGCGAGCTCGGGAGGCGCAGCCCCGGGAGAGCGCGGTGGCCAAGGCGGTCTCATCGCTCGCACCCCAGCCGCACGAGGGTCGAACGGCGGCCGCCGCCCCAACCGTCGAAGTCGCCCCACTCGGAGCCGGATTCGGCGCCGTCCTGGGAGTGATCCTTCTAGCCATCCTGCTGGCCGAGGTCTACCTCGGCGTCGCGGTCGTGGGGTTTGGCCACGGACAGCCGCTGCTGGCCATCGCGTTCGCGCTTGACGCCGGCGCCCGTGCACTGGGCACGACCGCTGCCGGGCACGCAGGGTTGCGCGACTGGACCTGGTTGTGCGCCCTCGGCGGCAGCCCGTTGGTGGCTACGTTCGCCTCCTACCAGCGTCAAGGGGCGGTAGCCGTCGAGCCCGTGCCGCTGGCCGGCGTGATCTCGCTTCTGGCGATGGCCATGGCGGCGCTAGGCGGGCTCGTGGCCCTCGCCAGCGGCTGACATCCTTCGATATCCAATGCAGGAGATCGTGTTCTTCCGCGGCCACCCATCGTGGCGGTCGGCCCTCGACTTCCACGCCAAGGGCTTCGCCGTGGCGGTGATCGCCGGAGCCCTGGCCGGCGCGGTGACCGCCATCGCCTCGGGCCACGTGATGGCCGAATGGATCATGGTGGTGGTGCTGGTGATACTGGCGGGCGTGCTGCTCGCGAGCCTGATCAGCCGCACCCGCACGACGTACATGATCACCAGCGAGCGGCTCACGATTCACAGAGGCCTCTTGTCCCGTGACACACGCCAGACCCGTCTCGATCGCGTGCAGAACGTGAACGCCCGTCAGTCGATGCTCGAGCGGTTACTGGGGGTCGGGACCGTTGACTTCGACACCGCGGGCGGCGCCGGATACGACTTCACCTTTCAGGGGATTTCCAACCCTCGGGAAATCGTGCGCACGGTGGACCGTGCGCTCAGAGCCCGGTCAGCCCCCGACAGCGGCCCCTAGGCTTCGACGGCAGCGGCCCCCAGGCCGGCGGACGCGCGAAGCTCGCTGGCCTTGTCCGTCCGCTCCCACGTGAAATCGTGGTCCTCGCGGCCGAAGTGACCATAGGCCGCGGTCTTCTGGAAGATCGGGCGGTGAAGGCGCAGGTACTGACGGAACGCGCCGGGGCGCAGGTCGAAGTTTGATGATATGAGCTCCAGGATCCGCGAGCGGCTGACCTTCTCCGTACCGAACGTCTCCACCATGACGGACACCGGGTGGGCGACGCCGATCGCGTACGCGACCTGCACCTCGCAGCGATCCGCCAAGCCGGCCGCGACCACGTTCTTTGCCACGTAGCGGGCTGCGTAGGCCGCCGAACGGTCGACCTTCGAGGGGTCCTTGCCGCTGAAGGCGCCGCCACCGTGCCGAGCCATGCCGCCGTAGGTGTCGACGATTATCTTCCGCCCCGTCAGGCCGCAGTCGCCCATGGGGCCGCCGATCACGAACCGTCCCGTGGGGTTCACGAGGACGTTCCTGTGCAGCTTGCGCGGGTCGAACAGCTCAGGATCCTCACGCAGTACCGGCTCGATGACGTGCTCCCAGAGGTCGTCCTTCAGCAGCGACTCGGCGCCGTCCCGGTGCTGGGTGGAGATCAACAGCTTCTCGATCTCGACAGGTCGGCCGTCAACGTAACGGACCGTCACCTGAGTCTTCCCGTCGGGGCGCAGGTAGGGAATGATCTCCGCCTTGCGCACATCCGCCAGGCGCTTGGCCAGCTTGTGCGCCATCAGAATCGGGAGCGGCATCAACTCATCGGTCTCGTTGGTGGCGTAGCCGAACATCATCCCCTGGTCGCCGGCGCCGGCCAGGTCGAGCTCGTCGTCATCGCCGGGGTCGGTGCGAGCCTCATACGCCTTGTCGACTCCCTGGGCGATGTCCGGCGACTGCTTGTCGATGGCGTTGATGACAGCGCACGTGTTGCAGTCGAAGCCGTATAGGGCGTCGGTGTAGCCGATCCGCTTGATCGTCTCGCGCGCGATTTCCTGGATGTCGACATACGTCTCGGTCGTTATTTCACCGGATACGACCACCAAACCGGTGTTCACCAAGGTCTCGCACGCCACCCGACCGGTGGGGTCGTCGCGCATCACGGCGTCGAGTACCCCATCGGAGATCTGGTCGGCGATCTTGTCCGGGTGCCCCTCGGTGACGGACTCTGACGTGAACAGGAAATCGTTGTCGGAAAGCGTGGTCATGAGATCTGGAGAAACAGCTCCGCGGTCGAATCGGCCTCCCCCCTCGTCGAGGTCAGACCCACCGCCCGAACCCTCTCGAGGTCCGGCCGCAGCAATCGATATCGAGAGCCGTGGAACAGTCCGGTCTGCTCAGCGAGGCTGAGGAGCTGGTTGAAGTCGAGAAAGACTAGCGAGGACACCTGCTGGGGGCGAGAACCGAGCGCCGCCGAGTACGAAGGTTGATCCGCCAGCGCCCGGGCGTGCGACGCAACCGCACCGATCCCGTTGAGGCTGGTGGAGATGACGACCAGGCCACGGAACACCGCGTAGTCAAGCTCCAGACCCGGCGCCAGCGACAGCTGATGTGCGGTGACGCCATCGATCAGATGGTCGGAGAATTGAGGCACCTGGCCCGAGCCGGAGGAGGGCGCCGGGAACAGCTGCGACAACGGTACCTCCAGGTTCGCGAGCTGGGTTGCGGTCGCGCTCTCATGAGCCGTCCGGGTGACGATGATGAGCGGCGGCGAGCCTGAGCTGCCCTTGCGACGCGAAGTGGTGGCAGGTCCGATCGCGACCGCCGTCTCGCCGTGAAAAAGGGACACGATGCCCTTGACGTTGACCCCCTGCGATTGAAGCGCCGAGCCCAGCCGGCTCAGCAGCGGGCCGAGGCCTCTGACGACACCTCCGGTGGCGCCCGCCTGAAGCATGTGGGAGGCGATCCGGTCCAGGCCCGTGACATCGAGCAGCAGCATCGACCCCGACGGCATCACCTTGTCCAGTGTGGGCGTGAACTGCGCGTTGCGCGGACCCGAGGCCGGCTGGAGGTTGGGATCCAGCGTGCTGTGTACGCGCAAGTTCGCTCCACCGGCGGCTGCCGACACCGATAGCGTGACTCCCGTCAGCGTCGGCTGGTAGAGGAGGGCCCCGACGGCCGCGACCATGCCCCCCTGCGGCACCAACAGCCGGCGCACTCCGGCCGGCGAGGCGTAGGCATCGAGAACGCGATCCGCCGGCTCCCCGGCGGCCGCCCGCTGATAGGCGCCGTTGGCCGACAGCGGCTGCAGCCGGCCGGCGGCCGCGTCGATCGCCGAGCGGACGCTGGCCGGCTGGCCGAGCACCATGTAGTGCCTGACGAACGCCAGCTCGGTCCCGGTCCGGTAGCGGTATAGGCCGGTGCCCTCATACACGCCAGCCGATGTCGCACCGGCGCCGGCGATGAACGACCGGGCCTTGGCTGGTTTACGGACATCAAGCACGATCAGCGAACCAGCGGTCGAGCTCTGGGTATTGAGCAGCGCCAGCGCGGCCTCATTGCCGAGCCATGGACGGATGTCCCGCTGAAAGTTGACGCGGGTCCCGCCGGCGGCGACCGCCCCCAGTCGCCCGGTTAGCTGGCCGCTGAACAGCGCGAAGTCCGGGAGCTTCGCCGCCCTCTGGAGCGCCTGCTTCACCGCCTGGCGATCGGGATCCGTCGAGAGATGAATGTAGGCGAGTGCGTCATCGGGCACGAGCGAAGCGGCCCCCGTGGCCGGCGCCGCTTCTCTCGAGGTGATCACGACAGCTACCGCCGCCGCGACGACCGCGAAGAAGACTGCCGCGGCCAGCAGGAGCATGCGAACGCGACCCGGTCGCAATGTGGAGGGCGCCGACACGCCCAGGACTAAATCACGCCACCGCGGCCCTCGCGCCAGAGCGACGGCGCTGGCGCCGTTCGACGAAGTCGATCAGCAGCGGGATGCCCTCCAGGCGGTAGCGCTCTCGCAGTCGGTTCTCGAGGTAGTAGGCGTAGTCGCGCGTGACGCGACTACGCGAGTTGACCTGCACGGAGAACCGGGGAGGGCGCTCCCCGGTTTGGGTCATGAACAGAAGCTTGAGACGGTGGCCGCGGCGAGCGGGAGGCTGCCGAGCGGTGACCACCTCCGAAAGAAACCGGTTCAGCTGCGGCGTGGGGATCCGGCCTCTGCGGCGCTCCGCCAGCGCCACGGCCTCCACCAGCAGGCGCTCTACGTTGCGGCCTGTCTTGGCGCTCGCGGTCAGGGCCCGGGGCCGCAACCGGAGCTTTGAGTTGATTCGGGCCCGCTCGTGGTCCAGGTCGACGTCCTGGGCCAGATCCCACTTGTTGAGCACCAGCGCCGTGGCGCAGCCGCTACGCATGGCCAGCTCCGCGACTCGCAGATCCTGGGCCGTTACTCCGTCGGTGGCGTCGCACACGACCAGGGCCACGTCTGCGCGCTCCGCGGCACGCTGCGAGCGAAGCGTCGTGTAGTACTCGAGCGACTCGGAGACTTTCGACTGGCGCCGCAGCCCGGCTGTGTCGATCAACTGAAGCGTTCGCCCTTCGAAGGAGAGCGTGGAGTCGATGGCGTCTCGGGTCGTCCCTGGCAGGGGCGAGACGATTACCCGCGCGTCGCCCAGGAACCGGTTGACGAGCGAGGACTTGCCGACATTCGGACGGCCGATCACCGCCAGCCGGATCACCTGCTCGTCCTCCTTCGTCTGGGCCTCCTGAGGACCGAGCTCGACGACCCGGTCGAGCAGGTCACCGGTCCCCAGCCCCTGCGCGGCCGACACGGCGATCGGCTCCCCCAGCCCGAGCGCGTTAAATTCCGCGACCAGCGGCGCGTCGGTCTGGGTGTCCACCTTGTTCGCGGCCACCACGACGGGGACATCGGCGCGCCGCAGGAGGTCGGCCAGCTCGTGGTCGCCGGGCCGAAGACCGGCCTTGGCGTCTACGACTAGGACGGCGACGTCGGCATCCCGCAGCGCGGCACGCGCCTGTTCCTGGATCTGTCGGGCCAACTGGTCGCGGTCTGTCAAGTCGACGCCGCCCGTATCGATGAGCGTCAGGTCGCGGCCGTTCCAGTCGGTCGGCACCTCCTTGCGATCGCGCGTAACGCCCGGGCGCTCGTGCACGACGGCGTCGCGCGAGGAGGCGAGCCGGTTGACCAGCGACGACTTCCCGACGTTGGGATAGCCCAGCACGGCGATTTTCATAGTCTCTTAATAGCCTCCCGCGCCAGCTCCGCCACCCGTCGCACCACCTCGTCCAGCGTCATGTTGGTGGTATCAAGCACCACCGCTTCCGCAGCCGGCTCCAGTGGAGAATGAGCGCGCGTCCGGTCGCGCTGGTCGCGGATCGCCTGCTCGGTTAAAACCATCTCAACCGCGGCCCCGCTTTCCGCAGCCCGACGACGAGCGCGCTCCGGTGCTGACGCCGTCAGGAACACCTTGAGCGCGGCGTCCGGCGCGACCACAGTCCCGATGTCGCGACCTTCGGCCACCCAGTCACCCTCCGAGAGCAGCCGCCGCTGCATGGCCACCATCGCTTGCCGAACAGACGGATCGGCGGCCGCCCGCGACGCGGCCTCCGAGACCCGCGGGGCGCGGATCGACTCGGTCACGTCCTCTCCATTGAGCTCGACGCGCCCGCCTGAGAGCTCGATCCGCACCCGTGGTGCGATTTCGGCCGGGGGGCGTCCGCCCCTCATCGCGGCGAGCCCCACCGAGCGGTACATGGCGCCCGAATCCAAAAACGTGAAACCGAGCTCCTCGGCCACCGCCCTGGCCACGCTCGACTTCCCGGCCCCCGCGGGGCCGTCGATCGCGATCACCATCAGCCAGCCAACCTCGCGACGTCCTCGGCGAACCTCGGGTACGACACGTCCGCCGCTTCCATCCCCACCACCTCGACTCCCTCGGCTGACGCCAGCCCCGCGACGGCGCCCAGCAGCGCCAGCCGGTGGTCGCCGGCTGCGTCCAGGCGTCCTCCGC
>Ga0066660_10001194_pt1 | contig 10696 bp, 7 predicted proteins | sample GraSoiAngelo_109_FD_75177 | JGI IMG/M metagenome (GOLD analysis project Ga0066660, IMG submission 75177) | Grasslands soil microbial communities from the Angelo Coastal Reserve, California, USA - 14_0903_12_20cm | ecosystem: Environmental > Terrestrial > Soil > Grasslands | place: USA...
GATCCGGCTCGCGAACGTCTATGCAGAGCAATACACCCTGTTCAAGACGCGACTCGACACCTCCCGGATCAACGACGCGCTCGACACGCTGCAGACTCGCATCAACGCGTTGGCGAAGCTGAGTGTTCCGACGACGTCGCCGTCGTACGCGACCCTGCTCGACGACCAGAGTCGGCTGGAAACGGTAGGAAGGCTGCTGGCGAACAACACCCAGGTCGTGCGAACTGCGTCAATAGCGGCGCAGATCCGGCCCCGACCCAAGCGCAACGCGCTACTCGGCCTTCTTTTCGGCGGGCTTCTCGGCGTCGGTCTCAGCTTCACCGCGGAGGCGCTCGACCGCCGCGTGCGGTCTGGAAATCAGGCCGACGCAACTTTGGGGCTCCCTCTCCTCGGCCGCATTGCCCGACCGCCACGCCGGCTGGAGAAAGCGAACCGCCTCGTGACGATCGCGGAACCGAGAAGCGCCGATGCCGAAGCGTTTCGTCGGCTGCAGACGAATCTCGAGTTCGTGAACCTCGAGCGGCAAGCACGGAGAATCGCGGTGACGTCGGCGGCGGCGCAAGAGGGGAAGTCGGTGACGGTCGCGAACCTCGCGGTTGTCCTTGCTCGTGCAGGCCGCAAGGTTGTGCTCGTCGACCTCGATCTTCGGCGGCCGTCCCTCGACAAGTTCTTCTCCGTACCCGCGGCGCCGGGACTGACCGACGTCGTCCTCCAAAAGGCGACCCTGGCCGATGCGCTCCGCGCGATTCCGGTCTCCCGCGGTACGCCGCTCGTTCCAGTATCCGATGCGGATTCGGAGGCAGCTTCGACGTTGGCTGCGACGAACGGTGGGAGTTCACACGCAGGCGTGCTGAACATGCTGCCCGCGGGGATGCGGGTTTCCGATCCAGGTGACTTCGTCGGACACGGCGGCATCGGGACCGTCTTGGACGAGCTCGCAGCGAGGTTCGACTACGTCCTCGTGGACACGCCGCCGTTCGTCGCGGTGGGAGACACGATGACAATCAGCCGGCATCTCGACGCGATCGTCGTTGTGACAAGACTGCGGTACGTCCCGCGTTCCTTGCTCCGGGACCTCGCGCGCCAGCTCGACACGTGTCCTGCGGCTCCGCTCGGATACGTCCTGGCCGGCGCGGAGCTCGAGGATTCGTACGGCGAGACTCGCTACTACTACTCGTACACGCCGAGCGAAAGCCCTCGCGTCGAGGCTCGTCTCAAGTAGCGAAGGCGCAGACCCATCCGACCGGCCGGGGTCGGTCTAGCTCAAGGTCCATCAGCTGCAGTCAGCGCTCGGCGTACCCTCGGCCCCGTGCTCTTCGGCGGATCGCAGGGTTCCGATCAGGGCCAGCAACGACGCCCGTCGGCGTTGAGAAAAATCAACGCCAGGTAGGCCAGATGGCCCATGCCAACTGTTTGCATGACGGCTAACTTCGAAGGCGGCCCATCTCGGGGAGAGGAGCTGGTGGACCGCACAAACGAAACCGAATCGTCCGCTTACCAGACAGTTCCAGTGCTCTGGCCTGCCGCCGTTGCACAGGGTGCATCGAGCGACGGCGTCAGCGTCTACGCGACGCTGCCGCTCCAGGCCGCCGCCGAGCCCACCCGCCGGCGGCGTGGCTGGCTGGTCCGCCGCTTCCTGGTGGCAGCCGATGTCGCGGGACTCGCGTTTGCATTTGTCATTGTCGCCGGATTCGTCGGCGGCGGCGTTGACCGCCGCTTGGGTGTCACGGCGCAAACCGGGATGTTCCTCGCCGCCATTCCGTCATGGATCGTCGTTGCGAAGCTGTATGGCCTCTACGATCGCGACGAAGAGCGCGCGGCGCACTCCGGCGTCGACGAGTTCATCGACCTCTTCCATCTCGTCACCGTCGGCGTTTGGCTCGCCTATGCCTCCACGTGGATTCTCGGGCTGCACACGCCGAGCCCGCGGCGACTGATCAGCTTTTGGCTGCTCGCGATCGTCGCAGTGCCCGCGATGCGTGCGTTTGCGCGCGCCGCCGCTCGACGCCAACCTGCGTACCGTCAGCGTGCGCTCATCGTCGGCGCCGGCGACGTCGGGCAACTGATCGGCCGAAAGCTTCTACAGCATGCGGAGTACGGGATCAACCTGATCGGGTTCGTCGACGGTTGCCCGAAAGAACGACGCCCAGACCTGGGCGATCTCCAACTGCTCGGCGAGCCGTCAGACCTGCACGACATCATCCGCCGGCACGACGTCGATCGAGTAATCGTTGCGTTTTCGGCTCACGGGGACCAGGAGCTGCTTGACGCAGTCCATTCGCTGCGCAAGCACAACGTTCAAATCGACGACGTTCAGATCGACGTCGTTCCTCGCCTCTTCGAGGCCGTCAATCCGCGAGTAGCGATCCACAGCGTCGAGGGACTTCCGCTTCTCGGTCTGCCACCAATACGCATTCCCCGCTCATCTCGGCTCGTGAAGCGCGGTATCGACATCGCCATCTCGTCGGTCCTCCTCGTCCTCGCAGCACCGGTCATGGCCGTGATCGCCTTCCTCATCAGGCGAGACTCGCCGGGGCCTGCGCTCTTCCGCCAGACGCGCCTCGGCATGGACATGCGGGAGTTCACGCTCCTCAAGTTCAGGACCATGAAGGAGCACACCGATGCTGCGGAGCATCGCGACTACATCGCCAAGATCATGGACTCGTCCGCAGTCGCTGCCGATGGTTCGACGTACAAGCTCGAACGCCCGGACGCCGTAACGCGCATGGGCCGGTGGCTGAGGGCGACGAGCCTCGACGAACTGCCACAGCTCTTGAACGTGCTCCTCGGCGACATGTCGCTCGTGGGCCCGCGTCCGTGCATCTCCTACGAGGTCGGCTTCTTCGAACGCCACCACTTCGAGCGCTTCCTCGTTCCCGCAGGCCTGACCGGGTTATGGCAGGTCGAGGCGCGCGCACGCTCAACGTTCGTCGAGGCGCTGAACCTTGACGTGCTCTACGCGCGCGGGTGGTCCCTCGGCCTGGACCTCCGCCTGCTTCTCCGGACGCCGCTCATGCTTCTCCGAAAGGGCGTGACGCGCTGATGGCGTACCTTGGCAACGGACACCCGAAACGCGACGGGATCATCAGAGTGGCGGTCGTCGGACTCGGCTACTGGGGGCCAAACCTCGTCCGCTGCCTCGCCGATCTCGAAGGCGCCGAGGTCGGCTACCTCTGTGACCTCAGCCCGGATGTCCTCGAGCACGTCGCGCGCCGTTATCCGAGCGTCCCATGCTCGACGGACCTGGATGACGTCCTCGAGGATGCGTCGATCGATGCACTCGCGATCGCCACCCCGGTTGGCACGCACCATCGTCTCGCGTTGGCGGCACTCAGGGCCGGAAAGCACGTCTTCGTCGAGAAGCCGTTGGCGGCTTCATCCGATCAGGCCCGGCATCTGATCGAGGAGAGCGTGGCGCGCAACCTCGTCCTGATGCCGGGCCACACGTTTCTGTACAGCCCTCCGGTGACGGCGATCAAGCGGCTGATCGACTCCGGCGAGCTCGGGACGATCTACTTCATCTCCACAAGCAGGGTGAACCTCGGTCTGCACCAGTCTGACGTCAGCGTCGTGTGGGATCTCGCGCCACACGACTTCTCGATTCTTCATTACTGGCTCGACGAGCTTCCGAGTTCCGTTTCTGCACTCAGCCGGGATTGCATTGTTCCCGGCACGCCCGACGTCGCATTCATCGATCTCACCTACCCGTCGGGCGCGATTGCGCATGTCGAGCTGTCGTGGCTCGCGCCCAGCAAGCTCCGGCGGACGGCGATCGTCGGGTCGCACAAGATGGTCGTCTACGACGACACGCAGACGGAATCGGTCAGGATCTTCGACTCCGGCGCGACGCTCCGTGATCCCGAAACCTTCGGCGAATACAAGCTGAGCTATCGCACCGGCGACATCCTCTCACCCCGAATCGAGGCGGCGGAGCCGCTCGCGCTCGAGCTCGCCGAATTTCGATCCGCGATTGTCGATGGGACGCCCTTGCGCTCATCTCCACAGGTCGGACTCGACGTGGTTCAAACGATCGAAGCCGTCGACGGCTCCCTCCTCATCGGCGGCCGACCCGTATCGTTGACGGGCGAGCCTGTCATCTCTGATCTTTACCAAGCTGTACGTACGACGGCCCACCGAGCAAACGTCCGCGCAAACGGAAACGGAGCAAACGGCGCGGGAGTGGGTCGTCCGCCGATCGACGCCGTGCAGTCTCCTCCTGAAAGCGTTTGACTCTCGTTCTCGATCGTCTTCATTTGTAGCGGGAATCGATTTCGAAGCCCGCTCGCCGCAGCGTTCGTTCGGCAGCTGACGCTCGGATTGCCCGTCGAAGTGGAATCCTTCGGCACGTACGATCTGCCGGCCGCCGCACCCGCGCTAGCAGCGGCGTGTCAGATCGGCCTCCATTTTGGCCTGGACCTCTCGGACCATCGTGCGCGGACCGTCGCCTCCCACGATCTCTCGCGCGCGGACGTCGTGCTCGGTTTTGAGCCGGAGCATGCGCACTACGCAGTTGTCTACGCCCGCGCGCAGCGCGAACGGGCGTTCATGCTGCGTGAAGTCGTGTCGCTGCTGGAGGGAGTCGAGCCCATCGAGACGAACGACGTCGTCGTACGTGCCAGGGAGATTGTCGCCGCCGCATCCGCTCGCCGAGCGTCCATTTTCGGAGCGCAATTCGTGCCGATCGGCGACCCGATTGGACAACCTTGGCACGTCTACCGGGAGACTGTAGAACAAATTCGTGCGCTTTCGATCGCACTGGTCGAAGCGGTCTTCGACGTCCCGAACACCGCGCAATCGTCTACGTCGCCGGGGTTCAATGCCGACCGAAGGCCGCGAACGCAGCTGCCTTCGTGGTGAAGCGTTGAAAACCACGGTGATACACGGTGTTGCGCCAAAGCGGCGACGGCCAGCCATTCGACGGCTCCGTTCCCTCGTAGAGGAACTGTAGGTCGACTGTCCTAGCGGGCGGGGGCGTCCCCGCGTTCGTCTGGTAGGTGTCGACGCCGCTCGCCGACGCGTCGAGCGTGAATGAGCGTCCGCGTGCCGGGACACGCGTGTAGACCTGGTAGGCGCCGGTGTTGCTGTTCTCCCACTTGATGCCAATGACGAATTCCGTCCACTTGCCAAACTGCACGGGTTGTAGCCAATGATGTTCGCGGCTGATCGAACTAACGCTGCCGACGTTCCGGATCAGATCGAACCAGGACCGGCAGCGACGACTGTACGTCCAGCAATAACTGCCGTTCTGCTGGCGAGGCGAGACGTCCACACCCTCAGGCGGCGACGTCCACGCTGGAAAGTTGATCTCGAACAACAACGCCCACGTCGGCTGCCGCCAGCTATGCGGAATCTTCACGGCCAGCGCGTACCAATCCCAGCGGCCGAGACCTTGCGGCCGCCATTGCCCGAGGTCCGAGGTGCCGCCGTTCGGGCCGGGGTCGTACCCGAAGCCGTTCCACGACGAACCGTCAGTTGAATAGCGATACGCCTTTCCGTAACGCGAATCCGGAACGAGCTTCACGTTGCCGTGCACGTAGCAGAGGCAGTCCCAGACGAACGGTTGTTGTTCCTGATGCCCCGAGCCCCCGAGCGGGTCGATCGACTTCATCCGCGATGCCCGCCCGTCGAAGAGCGCTTGGTAGCCGGACGTCGATCTGGCACCGCTCCACGTGGGAGCGATGAGGGAGAGCAGGAGGATCAAGAGGAATAGGACGGGTGCGATCGGACGAGGCATCGGAGGACGTTGTACCTGAAGAGGCGGAAAACGCTTCGAATTGATCGGGGGGGCCGCTCTCTCGGCTTCGCGACGCGGGGTCTGGCAGAATGCGCGGCCGTATCGGCGGCGCGCTCGGCGACGTCGCTTAGGCCCTGCGGTCAAATGGAGATGAGGCGATGTCGGATGCAGCTGTTGTCACCCGCGTCCAGTGGCGTAAGAAGCGGTGAGCTCGACCCGCGGTCGATAAGCCCCGAGCTCGTGATGGTCGATCCCGAGCTGGCACGGAACGCACGCACGATGCTGAGCGAGCGCGCCGAGGAGCAGAACGCGGCGCGGCAAGACGCTCCCCCGCCGGCGGCGGAGGAACCGGTCAACCTTTCGCCCGTGCAGACCAATATCTCACGGCTAGAGACAGAACTCGCAGCGCTACGCACGGAGGTCGCGGATGCACGGATGCGGCTGATCGAAGAACCTCGCAAAGAGCGGCAGCGACAACTCGCACGGATGAGCGCTCGTGCGTCGGGCGCGTTCGGCGTCTTCTTCAGCGCGGTCTTGTTCGCGAGCCTGCTCATGAACCTCGGCTTCATCGGCTTCCTCGTCGGCGGCGCGAGTGACGGGCCAACGTTGGCGCCGTCCGCCGCACCTCCGCTCACCTCCGTCGTACAAACGACGCCGGGGCTTTCCGGCGCGCTGCTGCCGCTGACGCAACCGCCGTCGAGCTCCCTCGCAACGACGATCCCGCCGAAGTCGCGCGCGGAGCAGACCATCGTCACGCGGCTGCTCTTTCGGTTCCGATCACGCCTCCCGGCGATCCTTATCGACCGTCACACGGGGCTGTTGAAGAACAACGTCAAGATCATCTGCCGCAGGTCCGGCACTCCACGAAGCTTCCTCTGCGTCGTGCAGCCGCCGCATGCGGTTGGCGGGACCGGCCTCTATATCCGGTACCGGCCGGAAGTGCGCGGGGCCGGAAAACTCACCTTCCTCGGCCTGCGCCGGTAATTCGTCCTACACCGCTGAGAGCCCGGGGGGACCGGGCTCTCGCGGTACCCGCGAACGCTGCGGCCACGCCCGCTATGGGTACGAGGGTCGGCTGCAGCAAAGCTGCCGCCGTTTTAGGGGCATCCCAGCTAGTAGTAGGGCGTTCGTAGCCTCTCTCGCGCCGGCCAGGCGCGCAATGGGTCAAGCGGCGGATCCGCTGTTGATTCTTCTCAACGCTCGAGCAGCTCGACCGCGGCCTGCCACCAGCGGATAGCCGACAAACCAGAGCACGAAACGGACTCCGTCGAAGCGAGAGCATGGCGGGGATGAACCTCCCTTCCCAATCCGTGAGACCCGCGGGATACTCGGCAGATGTCGCCGGTATTGGACCCACCGCGAGCGGGGGTGGTCGGACGGGAAGCCGAGCTGACGACCATTCGCGAGTTCGTCGCCGGGATCTCGGCGGGTCCCTGCAGTCTTCTGCTCGAGGGCGCCGTCGGCATCGGCAAGACCACGCTTTGGCGCGCAGGAGTCCGCGCCGCACAGGAGTGTTCGTATCGCGTTCTTTCCTGCCGTCCTGCCGCGCTCGAGTCGCGTCTCGCCTTCGCCGCCCTGATCGACATGTTCGCGGACGTCGACGCCGCGGTGCTCAGATCCTTGCCGGCACCGCAGCGACACGCGCTCGAGATTGCGCTTCTCCGTCGCGAGACGAGGGCAGACGATCGCGTTCAGCCGCGCGAAGCCGCGGTCGGCGCGCTTGCGGCGGTGCGCGGGCTCGCACGCTCGAGTCCGGTCCTGATCGCGATCGACGACGTCCAATGGCTGGACGCACCCTCGGCAAGAGTTGTTGCGTACGCGCTCAGACGCCTGGAGGACGAGCCCGTTGGAGTACTCACCGCCCGGCGCGAAGAGACACAGCCGCCGTTTCGGTTCGAGCAGTTGCGCCCCGAAGAAGAGATCGTCAGGCTCGAGATCCCGCCGCTCACGCTTGGTGCACTTCACCATCTCGCGCGGGAGCGACTCGGCATGTCGCTTGCCAGGCCCGCCCTCACACGGCTCCTGCGAACGTCAGGTGGCAATCCCTTTTTTGCGCTCGAGATCCTCCGCTCACTCGGAGGTGAGTTGCCAAGCACTGCCGCCGAGCTGCCGATACCGGGCAGCCTTCGCGAGCTCGTTTCGGAGCGGCTGGCAGCGCTTCCACCGGCGGCGCGAGAAGCGGTGCTCGCGACCTTTGCGCTCTCACGACCGACGCGGACGGCAGTCGAGTCCGCTCTGCGGGCGGCTCGCCGCTCGCAAGGTGGCCTTACCGCCGCGATCGACGCAGAAGCCTTGGAACTTCGCAACGAGATCGTGCAGCTCAGACATCCGCTGATCGGATCGACGCTCTACGACGAGCTATCACCTTCCAAGCGGCGTGCTCTTCACGCCAGGCTCGCCGCGATCAGCGAGGACCCAGAGGAGCAGGCGCGGCACCGTGCCCTCGCAGCCTCGCAGCCCAACGCCGAAGTAGCTCACCTGCTGGACGACGCGGCGCGCCGTGCTCGCAGCCGCGGCGCTCCCGACGCCGCCGCGGAGCTGCTCGAGTTCGCGGTCGCTTTGACGCCGCCCGGCCTCACCGACGCGCGCAGCCGAAGAGAGTTCGAGCTCGCACAGGACCAGTACGTTGCCGGCGATCCCGAGGGCGCCCGGACTCGGTGGCGCCGGCTTGCCGACGAGGCACCGGCGGGCGCGCTCCGCGCAGAGGCGTTGTGGAGCTTGGCGCAGTTCATGGAGACCAGGCCTGAGGTGAGCGAACCACTGCTGGCGGAAGCGCTCGCGGAGTCCGGGGGAGAGCTCGCGCTCCAGGCCAGGGTCGAGACCACCTGGACGAGGATCGCCTGGTGGGCGGGCCGCTTCGACGACTCGGATTCGCACGCCAGGAATGCCGTTCGACTCGCGGAGCGAACCGGCGATCCGGCGGTGCTGGCGCCGGCACTGGCCGAGGCGGCGGTTGTCGCTCGGTACTGCGGACGCCCTCAGTGGCGTGAGCTGATCGACCGGGCAGTGGCCGTCGAGCGGCAGATCGAGAATCCCCCGCCGCTGGCGACTCTACCGACGATGGTCCGAGCGCTCATCTACCTGGCCGTCGGCGATGACGTCGACTCCACACGCGGCTATGCCCACGAGGTGCGCGCGCTGGCCCTGCGACGCGGCGACGAGTGGGCGCTCGCGAGCATCCTCGCACCGTTGTGCGAGTTCGAGTGTCGGGTCGGAGACCTCCAGAAGGCGGCGCAGTATCTCAAGGAGGGTCGCAAGTGGATGCGCAGTGCGGAGGTCACGCAACTGCTTGCGAGCTTCGCGTATGACGCGGCTCTCATCGATGCCCTGGCCGGCCGCCTGGACGAAGCGCGCGCCCAGGCGGAGGAGGCGCTCGTCGAGAGCCGAGACCTCTTTCCGATCAGCAGCCGTTGCAGCTGGTTGCTCGGATTCATTGCCCTAATGGAGGGACGGCCCGACGAGGCGGTAGAACGTTTCGAGCCGGATTTCGAGACGATGCGGACCACGCAAGGATTCACCGAGCCGTTGCGCCTCGAGACCGATCTCATCGAGGCGCTCGTGCAACTGGGGCGATTCGACGATGCCCATGAGTCGCTGTCGTCGTTCCTCGAGAGGGCGAGACGCACCGACAGACAGTGGGCGCTCGCCGCGGGCGCACGTTGCCGCGGCGTGCTACTGGCAGCGCAGGGCCGGATCGACGAGGCCTCAGATGCCTTGGAGCAAGCAGTACTGCAGAACGCAAAGATCGGTCACATGCTCGAGCTCGGCCGATCGTTGCTTGCGCAGGGAATCGTCGCGCGGCGGGCGAAGCGGAAGCGCGACGCCGACGATGCCCTCAGTCGCGCTGTCGAGTTGTTCGAGCGCAGGGGCATCGAGTTGCTCGCGGAACGCGCCCGCGCGGAGCGCGCACGTATCGGCCTCCGTCCACACGCCCCGAGCGAATTGACGGAGACGGAGCAGCGGGTCGCGGAGCTGGCTGCGGCGGGGCGGCGCAACGGCGAGATTGCGGTCGAGCTGTTCATGAGCGTCCGCGCGGTCGAGGCGAACCTTACGCGCGCGTACCGGAAGCTCGGTATTCGCTCGCGAAGTGAGCTCGCCTCGCGTCTGGCGTCGTTGCGTCGCAGCTGAGGCCGACAGAACGGCGGTTTTCCGCACTATCTCTACGGAACGTGCCGTCTTACGGTCGGCCGATGCTCGAATACCTCGCCGAGCGATACGAACCGGGAGCAACCGGCGATCAGATTCGCGCCGACGCCGCCCGGCTTGCGGCCGCGGCGCGAAAGCTGCGGGCCGAGGGACACCTGATCGAGTACCTCGGCTCGACCTTTGTGCCCGGCGATGAGGCAACCCTGTCGCGGTTTGCGAGCTGCTCTGCTGAGCTCGTCGTGACCGCGCATCGACTTGCGTCGGTGCCCGTCGAACGGGTCGTGGAAACGTTGTCGCTACCCGAAACGGCGGCCGACGAAAGGAGGGAAACGTAATGCGGCAGTTCCTCATGCCTTCCGGCCGGCGATCGGTTGCCGTTCTCGCCGCGTCGATTGCGGCGTTCGCCGTCAGCTCAATAGCTTCGGCTTCGTCACCCACCGACCTTGCACCGCTCGGGCCATCGCTCCCCAGTTGTGTCGCGGGCGCGCCCGACACGAGTGGTGCGCACATCTGCTGGGTCGTGCCGCTTCGGCCCGGCTGGCAGGCCTCCACGGGCGAATGGATCGTCGTTCGCCTCGGCAACGCGGCACCAGTGGATCCAGCCCATCCGGACGCGGCAAGAACACTGTGCGCGCAACTCCAGGCGTCGGTCGTCGCGACGATCACACTCGACGGCCAGTCGCTCCCGGTCGACACGATCCCGTGTGAGCTGCATCCCGGAAATCCCGACGTTTGGTTCGTCGATTGGCGCGCGCTCAGCCATCCGTTGACGCCAGGCGAGCACACGTTCAACGTGAGCTTGTACTTCACGCAGAC
>Ga0066660_10001196_pt1 | contig 10688 bp, 6 predicted proteins | sample GraSoiAngelo_109_FD_75177 | JGI IMG/M metagenome (GOLD analysis project Ga0066660, IMG submission 75177) | Grasslands soil microbial communities from the Angelo Coastal Reserve, California, USA - 14_0903_12_20cm | ecosystem: Environmental > Terrestrial > Soil > Grasslands | place: USA...
CAGGCCGGCCAGACCACTCGCCAGGATCGCGTCCTTGCGGGTATTGGTGAAGTGGACGTGGTCGATCTTCAGGCAATCACCACTGGCGGGACAGGCCACACTGCTGAAGTAACTGGCGACAATCCCGTGCGACCCGGTACCTGCGATGGAGCTGTCGCTGGCGCCGTCGCTGACTACGAAGATCGGAGTATCCGACGCATTGACCCCGTCGACGCTTGCCTCAGATATTGCGGTCCCCGTGAGGGTGAGCAGCGGGCCGGTCGACGGGCCTGACGCCGCATCTCCACTGTCGATCGTGATGGCGGTGACGCTGAAATCCAGGGCGGCGTCTCGAAGTGAACCATTACCTAGATTGCCTGCGCCGTCGTCGCTCAGCACAATTCCTCCCCAGTCGCCGCGGCTTCCGGTGCACGATGGGGTGAAGACCGATGGACAGGAGAAGACGCTGCCCGCTGTGGCGCTGCCAGCCCCGCTCATGTCTTTGAGGCTCGTGAATAGCTTGGCTCCGGCGTCGTCCGCCTTCAACGTGCCGCCGTTCAAGGTGATCGGGCCACCCAGACTCTTGACAACGTCATTCGCTTTGACCTTCAGGGTCCTGGGCCCGTCCATGGTCACTGAACCGTCGAGCATGTAGCCCAGCGCGTGGGTCGGCGAGAGTCCCGGAGTGACCCAGGTCAGGTCGCTGGTCACCGTGCCGTGGAAAACAAGCGCGTTTACGTAGTTGGCTGTTCCCACATTCCCTCGTACGTTTCGCACGAAATCGGCCTTAACGCCGTCCAGATAAATCGCCGAGAACTGGTTTCCTCCGCTGCCGGAAATGTTGTTGTTCCGCAGCACCAGGCTGTCGGCGTTCTGCAGATGGATGCCAAAGCCGTGCGCGTTCGCGATGTGGTTATCGGCGATCCAAACTGGATGGCCGCCCAGGACTTCAGCGAGGATGGCATCCGATCCGGTCTCCTTGAACTGGACGCCACTGACGCGAATTGCTGCGTCGAGAGCCACTGAGGACGCCAGGTTCACACGAAGGCCGTGGAGACCCTGGCCGGGCTTATTCCAGATGGTTGAATCGGTGACCGAGACCGGCGTGTCTTTGGCATTGATTCCATCCCCCGAGGATGGTCCGACGGAACTGTGGGAAACGGTCAGGCCGAAGACCGAGCTTCCGGCGGTACTCACCGCCTTGCTGTCGATCGTGATGCCGGTCGAGGCGTTTCGGATACTCGTGTTGACGAAAGCTCCGCTCGCATCGCCTGTCAGAATCAATCCACTCCACGCGCCGGCCACCGGCTCGCTTCCGGGTGAGCAGGTCGGGAGCAGCGACGACGGGCAGGCGATGACGCCGGCCGCGTTATCCGCCAGGCTCGTGAAGATTTTCTGGCTGCTGGACCCTGTGCTGTCGGCGCTTAGCGTGGCGTCGTTTGGCGTTGCCGCCGCGGTCAGTTTGATGAAGCCCTTGCCCACTTTGACGATGTCGCCGGCGGCGAGCTTTAGCTGCCCGTCCACGAGGAGCGAGTCGTCCAGCACGTAGCCCAGAGCTGGTGGGGTATTGACGTTCGAGCTGGGCCGGGCGGACTGCCAGGTCGTCAGGGCGCCGGTTGCCTCGCCGTGGAAGGCCAAGGCATTGACCCCGTTGTGAGCCCCGGTGTTACCGAAAATCTTGGTCGTGAAGTCGCCCTTGACACCGTCCAAAAAGATCGCGGGGAATGATGCCGCCGGATTGAGCGCAGGCGGGTTCCCGGAATTCACAACCGTGTTTTGAGAAACGGTCGGATCCGCGGCAGCCTGGAGATATATCCCGGAAGTCCCCGCCCCGCCGATGTGATTGTTCTTAACAGCGACGGTCTGCTTGGACAGAGAGTCAGCGAAGATCGCCTCCCGACCGACGGTGCTGAACGTCACGCCGTCGACCGTCAGCGCCTGGCCCGGGACAGCATCCGAGAAATCTGCCTTGACCCCGTGCTGGCCGATGTTGCTGAAGGTTCCGCCTGAGACCGAGATCGCCGCCGACTGGGCATTCACCCCGTCGCCGGTCACAGACCGGACATTGGTTCCCGTCATAGATAGGACCTGTGCGGTTCCAGCGTTGGCCGGATCGCCGACGCTGATGCCCACAGCCGCAAACCGAACCTCCGAGGTTCCAGCAGCGGCGGTCAACGAATTGAGCCCGGCGATATCGAGGGTCAGACCATTCCAGTCCCCGGGCGCCGCCGCCAGGCACGCCGTCGAGGGCTGCGGCAACAGCGGTACGAATACTGTGCCGCAGGTGGGAATCCCATTTACGTTGTCTCGCAGGCTGGTAAAGGTGGAGTCGGTCGAGCTGAGAACACCGCCCTTGACGGTGATCCCCCCGCTGAGAGCCTCCGCCACGTCGCCGTTGAGCGTGAGATTTCCGTCAACCTCGAGCGAGCCATCCAGCAGGTAGCCAAGGGCCAGGCCATTCTTGCCCACGGTCTGCCAAATCGTTGGGGTCGTGGCCTTCCCATGAAGCACGACGGCATTGAGACCATTCCCGGTGCCAGTGTTTCCACGGATCTTGCCAGTAGTGGTGCCGTTGCCGAAATCGCCCAAGACACCGTTCAAGTAGATGGCCGAGTGTTTGGGAGATGCAGTTCCGCTGGACGAGATGTCGTTTCCAGTCAGAGTCAGGTTGTCGGCGCCCTGTAGTTGAATTCCGTAAGATCCGGCGTTCTTGACGACCGTTCCCGTGATAGAAACTGTCTGACCACCGAGACCCGTGCCCAGGATCGCCTCATTCACGCTGCCCTGAAAGGTGGTTGGGCCGTGAATCGAAGAACCTACAGTCAGGCCACCGCCGAGGTGGGCAGGCGCGTTGGTGAAATCGGCGGTGACGCCATGGTCTCCCACGCTCGGACTGGCGCACCGACCGAAGTTGGGATCAGTTGGGACCGTGTCGATCGGGCACACGAACGTGTCTCCACTGAGAAGGATGGGGGTGCCCAGCGCCGACACGCCGTCTGAGAAAGTTGGCCCGATCCTGCTGTCGGTGACCACCAGGGCGTATCCGCCTGCCAGCGAGGTCGCCCCGCTGGTGGCGTTGATGGCCTTACTCGGGTACGCGATCGTCGAATTGACAATGGTCGCGGTACCCGTCCCGTTTGCGCCATCGACGGCGATCCCAGCCCACTCATGCGGTGGGAGTGTTGTCGGGCAGCTCTGGGCAAAGACTGACGGACAGAGCTTGAGGCCGACCGAATTGTCTCGGACGCTGGTGAAGGTCTTTTGCCCGGCGCTGCTCGCGTCCAGGATTCCGCCGGCGAGCGTGATCCCCCCGTCCTTGACCTTGACGACATCGTTGTCTTTGACCGTGAGCGTATGGCCATTCGCGTTCAGGGATCCGTTGATGAAGTAGCCCAGCGCACCCGTCTGGGCCGTGTTGATAGTTGGCGTCTGCCAGGTGACGTCCGCACCGGCCTTGCCATTGAAGGCAATCGCGTCGAATCCGTTTTGGAACCCGGTGTTGCCGGAGGTCCCCCCGTCGAAACTCCAGGTGACGTCATTGAGGTAGAGCGCGGGGTACTTCAGTCCCGTGCCCTGACACTGGTCTGCGATGGGGGTTGCCGAGCCAGTGCCGCTGCAGTCGAGAACGTTGTTTTGCAGCGTCAGGTTGTCCACGCCGAGCAGCTGAATCCCGTACGCCCCCGTTCTGAGGATCTGGTTGCCCGTGATGGAAACCGGCTGGTTGTGGCCTCTCGAGAAACTTCCGAAGATGGCTTCGTTCCCGATCGTGCCGCAAATCGGCTTGGTGGGATCGCACACCACGCTCGGCGGTGAAGCCTGAGCACCGAATGGTGCGGAGCTGCCGAATACGATCCCCTCAATATGGAGCGAGTCGGCCGTCGGTGTCGGAGCATCCCTGGAGAAATTCGCCTCTATGCCGCGCGACCCGATGTTGTTGATTGTGCCGAGCCGGCCGTCGCTCATCCCGGTCACCGAGACAGGGGTGTCCTGGATGTTGATCCCGTCGAAATACGAGGGGCCAATTCCACTGTTGTTGATATACAGCCCGTACGGCTGGACCACGGCGACGCCGCCGACCATCCGCTGCGTGCTCGTGGCGCCGCTGTTGACCGTGATCGCGGTTACGGCGTGCTGGATGCTGACGTATTCAAGCCAGCCGTTGCCTTTGTTACCGCCGAGATCGGCGCTGAACGTCAGGCCGTTCCAGGAAGGCACGTCGGGTTCCGCGTCGAAGGTGACGCTGTTCGCCGCACTCGTGTTCAGGGTCGACATCGATCCACCATCGACGTCGATCCCGACCCCGTGCGAGAAAACCTGGACCGGCCCGTTGCTTCCGTCGATTACCAGCTGCGAGCCGGACGGAACAGTGACCCCAGCGGCGCACGAGATCGTGTCCGGCAGGATCACCTGTAGCGAGCTGTTGGCGTCTGCCTTCCACAGGGTTGGACCCGAGGGCAAGTCGCCGCAGGGGATGGTCACGGATGTCGCCTTCCCTGTGACGTGCGTCAACTGAGGAAGGACGCGTGCGGCAGCAAGGGTGAGCAGCAGGAAGAGAAGGGCGGCGAACCCCCACAAGCCCATCAGCCGAGCGCTGGGAGATTTCGGCGCTCGGCGCCGCAAGAGCACGTCTACGCCCAGCCCACACCCTCCTTGACGCGCCCGTTATGGCCGCGGGCACACTTGTCCGACAGTGGCGAGGATCGAGATTATGCGAGCGTTTTTAGGCCGTCAAGGAATTGGACCCAATCTCGGGAGCATCATGCCCCTTTGGGCGCGGGCTCTTGCCCAAACGGCTCGGCCCGCTAAAGCAGCTTCCACAAACCCACCCCGTCGGCTATCAGGAAGGTGGCAGCCGCTGCTACCTAGAGTGCTTCCAGGGCTGGGGCGGCCTCGCCGGTGTAGGCGGACGCCTGCATCCGGAACAGGCGGGCATAGCGCCCGTTCAGGCGCATCAGCTGCTCGTGGGTCCCCTCCTCCACCAGCTGGCCCAACTCCAGGAACAGGATTCGATCCGCCCGGCGGACGGTCGAAAAACGGTGCGAGATATAGACGGCGGTGCGGTCCTGGCTGAGAGATCGCAGCCGTTCGAAGAGCTCGTACTCCGCCTGGGCGTCAAGCGCAGAGGTCGGCTCATCCAGCACCAGCACGCGCGCCTGGCGCATGAATGCGCGCGCAATCGCAACCTTCTGCCACTCCCCGCCGGAGAGATTCGCTCCCTCATCGAACCATTTACCGAGGACGGTGTCATAGGCTTCCGGCAGGGCCGCGATCATCCGGTCGGCACCGGCCTTGTGAGCCGCTCCCTCGATCCGCGGCCTGTCCTCGAGACCGTCCAGCGAGCCCAGGCCGATATTCTCCGCTGCCGTGGCCTGATACGTCACGTAATCCTGGAACATGGCTCCGATCACCGAGCGGAGCTGGTCCGGGTCGTAATCGCGGATGTCGTGCCCGTCCAGCAGGATGCGGCCCTCGCTCGGGTCATAGAGGCGACAGAGCAGCTTGATCAGGGTCGTCTTCCCGGCCCCGTTGCGGCCGACGATGGCTACAGTTTCGCCAGCGGCGATCGTAAAACTGACATCATGCAGAGCCTGCCCGGCAGCGCCTGGATAGCCGAACGACACATGATCGAACTGGATCTCACCTCTGACCGGCTGAGGCAGCGACCGCGGGTGCTCGGGGCGCGAGACTCGACTTGGCATAGCGAGCAGCTGGAACAGGTTGCTCAGGTATAGGTTGTGTTCGTACATCGAGCCGAAGCCGCCAAGCAAACCCTGGATCGATCCCTGGACCGAGCTCGCGGCGGCCGTGTAGAGGGTCAGGTCCCCCAGGGTAAGGCGGCCGGCCACGGCCTGGAGCGCAACATATAAGTAGGTTAGGGAGCCGGCCAACGTCGTTATCGCACCCCAGAGATATCCGGCGATGTATCGCGCCGTGACCAACCGCTGCTGGCGGTTGTAGTAAGTCTGAGCCAGTAGCCGGTAGCGATCGATGAAGAAGCCGCCCAGGTTGAACAGCTTGACTTCCTTGGCAAACGTGTCGGTCGTGACCAGGGTGGTGAGATAGAACATCCGGCGGAGCAACCGCGAGCTCCAGCGAGCCATGTTGTAGCCACGCCACCCGTAGCGAGTGTCGGAGATGAAAGCCGGCACTGGCGAAACCAGGGCGATCACCGCCAGCCAGGGGCTGACCCCGATCAGCAGCGCCACCATCGAGACAAATGTGAGCGCGGTCTGGACCAGGCCAAACGCGCCCGAAATCATGGCCACCGGCCGATTGGCCGAGTCGGTCTGCGCCCGGCGGAGGAGGTCGTAGGAGGCCGGGTCTTCGAAGAAAGGAAGGTCGAGCGCCGCGGCGTGGGTCATCACCATCAGCTGGATCCGCATCGACACTCGTTCCTGGAGAAGTTGCTGTGCGATGTTCCGTGCCGTGCTGAGAAGTGAGTTCGTGGCGTAGATGACAAACTGGATGGCCGCCAGCAGCACGATCACTCCGGTGGCGGTCAGCACCGGTGAGCGGAGGGTGGTGAATAGGAACGGGACGGAGAGGCTAGCCTGGTCCGGTAAATGTCTCTGGTGGATGATGATGGCCTGCACAACCGAGTTGATCAGAAGCTTGGCGGCGTAGGCACTGACGGCGGGCATCAAGCCCGCGACCACCGTGGCCGCAGCCAGCACTAGCGTCAGCGGCCGGCTCGCCTCCCAGACCAGACGAAATACGCGGGGGAGCGCCGCCAGCGTACCCGAGGTGGCCTCCCGCGCCGAGTTCCAGCGCCCACGCCAGGTCCGCGGCTGCCGGTCCCGCGGCGGCTCTTCGATCTCGGCCGGGCCGCTGAGCCCACTCCTCGAGCGCGGCCGCCCGTCATCAGCCATGTGTTGAGAACCTCCCGGGGCATCTTCCCATTCCCCGGACGGGGTTGCGGCTAGCCTTTACCTAGCAGGCGTAGTCGCCGTCGAAGCTCCTGCCCTGGTAGCTGGCGGTGTACTGCACCAACCAGACGCGATCACCCGTAAAGCTCTGGCTGCAGTAGGCCGGCGCCTGCTGGGCCGGCACCGCCGTCGCGACCCAATCCCCGGCGACCCCGGTGACCTTCCTCGAACCCACCACGCCAGCCCACTGCCCAGCCGTGGAATAGATCCCGACCGGAACCGACGGTGGCGAGCTTTGGTGAATAGTATCGACGAGTCCCTGGATCGTGTACTGGTTGAGGGCCGTGTTGTTGGACCAGCTGTTCGCTGTCTCAACGTCCAGCCACCAGCCTGACGGATACGTCGCGCCTTGCGAAGCCGCATAGGCCATCGATTTGGACGCCTCACTGCAGCCCACGGCCCAGGCCTTGCGCTGGGAGCTGTTCCCGTTGACGGAGCGCGACAGCGTGGCGCACTGGGTCGTGGTGTGATTGGCATCCGTATAAACGGTCGCGTAGCCGGTGTTGATGTAGAGGGCCGGACTGACTGTCCCCTGGTATTCCTGACCGAGGCAGCCGTTACCCGGATGCAGCGTAGAGATGAAGGGCCAGCCACCGTCCACGCCGATCACCCCGAAGTTCCAGGCCTGGGAGGGACTGGCAAGGCTGGGCGGGATGAATACCGGCGGCCCGCATTGCGGATAGCTGATGTCATAGCCATAGGTTGCGCTCGTATACGCGAACGCCCCGACCTGGTTGGGCAGGAGCCCAAAGATGGCCGCCCCCACGGGTAGCGCGAACTTAAGCCGGTGAAACAAGGTTCCGAGTATCAGGCCGGGCTCGCCGTTTTGTCAACGGCCCCCCATTTGCTGGTTTTCGACCTGAATTCGGCTCAGGGCATCAGAGCCAACGCCTTAGGCAGGAGCGACGTCTCCAGTGACATGTACAGCCAGGCTTCGTAGCGGTCATGGGACCAGCCCTGCTCCACAACCAGGATGTGCTGAATCTCGGGCGTCGCCAGGATCCAGTCTCGCTGTCCGCGCAGCCGGTCGTGCTGCTGCGTCTGACGCCCCAAGCAGGGTTTGACACCGCCAGGCAGTCCTTGACTCTATAGCAGTGACGGCGCTGGTCTCGTCGATGGCGGTGGATCATATCGCCGCCTTCGGGGTCCCACTGGATCTGCTTCCGTATGGCTGGGATCCGCCTCCACAAATCACTATTCCAGTGCTCCTGATGATTGGTGCGACGATTGTCCTGATGTGGCGCAGCCTTCGCGTCATGGACTCGAAACTCAGCCGGTACGCCAGCACCCCCCGGACCCAGGCACAGCTGCCGCCCGAGGTGAAGGCTGTCTATGACGAAGCGCGAGCTCGAGCGACGCGCGAGCCGGTGGACGCACCGAAAATCGCTCAAGAGCTCGGGCCGCAGGTACCGGACCGGTACCGAGGGAATCTAGTCCGGCTCATTTACTTCTCCGCCGGCTGTGCCCAAGGCATGGATCCCAGGGATGCGGTGCACTACGCAGAGCGCACTGTCAGCGGGTTAACGGGTCAGCCGCCGCCACCTTCAAGTGAGTGACGGGTAAGCGGGAGACGGGACTCGAACCCGCGACCACCTACTTGGAAGGCAGGTACTCTACCAACTGAGTTACTCCCGCGCGCCGAGGGTATTGTATCGGGGCAGCTGGTGCGCTATGGGCGGTCGTCGACCCAGGCCTCGCCTTCGGTGTAGACCTCCTTTTTCCAGATAGGCACCGTCCGCTTGAGCTCGTCGATCAGCCATTCACAGGCGTCAAACGCCTCGCCCCGGTGGGGCGCGGCGACGGCGATCACCACGCTGATCTCCCCGATTCGCAGGGTGCCGGTCCGGTGGACAATCGCAAGCTCCGTGATGGGCCAGCGGCGGCGAGCTTCCTCCGCGAGCGTTTGCATCTGCCGCTCCGCCATCGCCCCGTAAGCTTCATAGACGAGCGCCCGAACGGTTTTTCCACGCGAGTGCTCGCGGACCACCCCGGCAAAGGTGACGACCGCCCCATCGACATCCGTGCGGACAGTAGCCGCAATCCCGGCGAGGTCCAGCTCGCCCTCCCTCAGTTCCACCAGGCTCTTGCGCTCTCCGACGGCGCCCCCACTGACTGGAGGAATGACGGCGAGCTCGTCCCCATCCTTGAGAGCGTCCTCCCACTGCGCATACTCGGAGTTGACCGCGCATCGAAATGAGCGCGGCAGCGGTCCCAGCTGGTACTGGTCGCTGAGTTGCTGCCAGGCGTCTTTGGCAGTCGCGCCGGCGGGCAGGGATAGGTCAACCTTCGGCCGGCCGACGAGCTCCCGCGGCTTCGCGAAGAGAACGACACGCACGTTCATCACGAAATCATATCGCCGGCACCTCGGCGAACCTGGGCACCATGAGTTTTTCGACAACCAGCCTCTCACCAAAGGTCAGCCGAGCCATGGTCCGCTCCGTCCCGCCGAACTGCGGTCTGGTGGCTGTCCCGGGGTTGATGAACCGAATCCGATCGACAACTTCATCGCGCCAGCGGTGCGAATGAGCGTGGATGACCACGTCGAATCGTCCCGCCCAACCAGCGGGCTGCCGGTCCAGGGCGTGAACCATGCCAACCCGCCAGCGCCCGATCCTGCCCTCCATCGTCCTGGGGTAGCGCGGATCGTCGGGCGCGTTGCCATTAACGACGACCAGGCGCGCGAGCCTGGCCAGGCCGGTGAGAACTTCGGGATATCCCCAGTCGCCAGCGTGCCAGATCTCATCGACCTCGCGAAATTCCTGCCCGACGTGCCGGAGCAGGGCGTCGATGTCGAAGCGTCCCTGCGTGTCAGCGATCAGCCCGACCTTCATCTAAAGAGGTCGGTGGCGGGATCCCTTCGCAGGGCGCTCGCGTCGCCGACGCCGGCGACCTGAGCGCCGCGAATCAATGCCGCAGGCACGCGCTCCAGCTTGCCCATCACCAGCTCCGCTGCCGAGGCAAGCTCGTCCGCCACGGCAAGCACGGTCCCTTCCAGCCTGTAACCGTCCGCATCGGCGCCTCCACGGTAGTCGCGCAGACTCTCGACGCCGGCCGCTCCGATGGCGACATTCACCTGGCCCTCGCGCCATGGTCGCCCGAAGCTGTCCGAGATGATCACCCCGATCGCGACTCCCGACAGCCGCTCGAGCTCGTCGCGGAGGTGCGCCGCCGACGCGTCCGGGTCGTTGGGGAGCAGCACCAGCCGGTCCAGTCCGCCGCTGTTCGACCGGTCTACGCCGGCATTTGCACAGATGAAACCGTGCCGGGTCTCGGTGATCAGCACGTGTGGCGCCTCGCGCACCACCCGGACCGACTCATCGAGGATGACCTGAACGTGGCGGGGGTCAAAGCGGATTCGCTCGGCCAGCTCTCGCGCGGGTCGAGACGCGACAACTCGGTTAAGGTCGATCACCCGGCCTTCCGTTTTCGACACGATTTTCTGCGTGACGACGACGACGTCCGCTGGCTGGAGGAGCAGGCGGAGCTGTCGGATGCCTTTAAGGATCAATTCGGCGAGGGACACCCTCTGGTCGATCTCAGGGAGGCCGCGGACCGGATAGATGGCTAGGGGCGTCACCCGCGTCGGCTGGCGATTTCGGACACGCGATCGAGAACCTGCAACTCGCGCAGCAGTTGCAGCGTCGCCGTTTCGCGACCGAGCTTCATAAATGCCACTACGTCCTCCGGCCGATCCAGGTCGCAGGCAAGTCCGACGATCTCCATGACGGCAAAACTCCGGTGCGCACGCGCGGCTTCCGCCGCGTGGAGGCGAAAGCTCTCTTC
>Ga0066660_10001198_pt1 | contig 10686 bp, 11 predicted proteins | sample GraSoiAngelo_109_FD_75177 | JGI IMG/M metagenome (GOLD analysis project Ga0066660, IMG submission 75177) | Grasslands soil microbial communities from the Angelo Coastal Reserve, California, USA - 14_0903_12_20cm | ecosystem: Environmental > Terrestrial > Soil > Grasslands | place: USA...
CATGCCGCGAGGATGATGCCGCTCCAGCAGACGATGACGAGCAGCCGGTCGGAATACCGCACGTGGAACACGCTCGGTGCGTGGCGGAACGTTGTTCTCGCAAGGAACCGCGGGGCAGGCAACAAGCCGCGTTCACCGAGCAGCGGGCGGAACTGTTTGAGCGCAACCAGGAACGCGATGAGGTAGACGAGAGCGATTCCCCGCTGGAGCACGAAACGGCCGAGCCAATAGTGCTCGGCCCAGAGCCGGTTCATCGGCGGCTCGTCAAGCCCCAGGAAGCGACGACGCCTTCAACCCGGAGCGCCAGCACGTAATCGATCTCGATCGTCCGGTACTGGCGGAACTTCTTCTGGAGCACGCCGATCGCGAGCTCGAACTCTTTCCCGCGCTCGAGCTTGTATGCGCGCGCTCTCAGGATCACCCCGTGCAGACCGCGCCAGCTCTCCGCGTAATCGTCGAACGCCACGGATGCGAGCGGGCGCGCGCGGAGGTTCGTCGCGGTCCGGCCGCCGCGATCGGTTCCGACCAAGAAGGTGCGAGTATTGGCATCGTAAGCAGGCGACACCGGCGCGGTATGCGGATGCCCGTCGGCGCCGACCGAACCCACGTGGCAGATGCGCGCGCGCGCGACGTACGACCGTTCCTTGGCGTTGAGGTTCTTCCTCATAACGACCCCCGGCTCGTGCGATGGCGTGAGGATTCCATTCAACTAGCCGATCGGTTTCGCGAACGATTAGCGGAGTCCTTCTCATCGCTTGTACGAGTATGAACGCCCGACAATTAGCGTTCGACGCTCGCTCTTCGTGGCACGAAGACCCTCACGATTAACGGCGGACGAGGCGCAGAAACCGGATTGCTTGCGGTCACGGCAATCATCGTTGACGGTCTGCCTACTCTCGACCGGCCCACTACACGGCGGCATGGGGGCGTTCGCTTGTCGCAACCCCGCGCTCGGTCAGTAAATGGCAAGGCGGAGAGGGTCCGCAAGCCGGCGCGCGGTTTCGTAGACTCGGCCGATGAACCAAGTCGAATTCCAAGAGTTGGGGCTTTACGATCCCAACGCGCCAGAAGCAACCGAACGTCTCGCACTACTCGAATACCTGGCCGGGCTCGGCGCGACGAAGGAGGATCTCACCGAGTTCCGCAACGAGCTCCCGGGGCTCGCATCGGTTCTCAAGCTCCGATCGGGACGCGACTTGCTCACGCTCGACGAAACAGTCGCGCGATCCGGGCTTTCCGAAGATCTCGTGTTGCGGATCACCCGGGCCGCCGGGTTCCCCGATCCCGAACCGGGCGCGCGCCTCTTCTCGGAAAGACAGGCGGATCTGCTCGCCACGTTCGCGTCCGCCGAGCGCGTGTTCGGACGTGACGCGATCATCCAGCTCACGCGCGTGCTCGGGTCGGCTACCGAGCGGATCGCCGAGGCGGTCGTGTCCGCCTTCCTCATCAACGTCCAGGCACCCATCGTCGCCGAACGCGAAGACCCGCTCGCGATCGCGCGCGCGAACACGGCGGCTGCAGACTTGATACCGCTCATGATGGCACTCATCGACGAGATGCTCCGTAGCCATCTCATCGCGGCGCGCCGAACGTTCCGCGGTACGCTCGACGGCGTTGAAACGTTCCGGCTTGCCGTTGGGTTTGTGGATGTCGTCGACTCGACGGCGATGACGCAGCGTCTGGGGCTTGCGGACCTGGGAGCGGTGCTCGGCGCGTTCGAAGATCGCGCGATCGCCAGCGTGCGGGAACAAGGCGGCCGGGTCGTAAAGCTCATCGGCGACGAAGTCATGTTCGTCTCGTCCGATCCCAGGGCGGCCGCACTCGTGGCCCTTGACGTGCGCGCGGCGTTCGCGTCGCACCCAGTTGTTCCGGGCGTGCGCGTGGGACTGGCGCTCGGCGATGTCGTGGCCCGTGACGGCGATTACTTCGGTCCGACGGTCAACCTTGCCGCGCGCCTCGTGAAGATCACCCCCCCGGGGAGCGTCGTAGCGAACGAAGAGCTCGCGCGGGCGCTTGAGGGGGAGGCGTTCGAAGTGCGCGCACTCGGAAACGAGGCGCTCAAAGGTTTCGGTGACCCCGTGCCCGTCTACTCGGTGACCGGACCGCGATAGCGCAATTTCGGAGAGAAACCGGCCCGCAGGCCGACTCAACGGGAAGCTGTCGCTGCACAAGCTCTTGATGGTTGAGCAGCGAAACCGAACAGGCCGCGAGGTGCTACGGGCGAGGTAGTTCCTGATGGTGAGTATGGTGAATTGGTGTTCACTTCTCTGACGAGGGAAGCGATGCCCGTTATCCGCTATCGAACCCGCGATCTGACGCGGCTCCTACCTGGAACGGCACGAACAATGCGTCGGATGGAGAAGATCACGGGCCGTTCAGATGACATGATTATCCTGCGCGGAGTCAATCTGTATCCGAGCCAGATTGAAGAGCTAATCCTGCGGGCCCCAGAACTCGCACCTCATTTTGAGTGCGTGCTGACCCGGCCAGGTCGATTGGATGAACTCACCGTCCGAGTGGAACGCCGCCCCGATGTGGAAGCCGATTCGGCCGATGAAGCCGGCGTCGCCTTGGTGAGGTCCGTGACAGACAGCATCGGAGTGACAGTCAAAGTCGATGTGGTCGCGCCTCAGGGGATCGAACGGTCCGTCGGTAAGGCCCGACGCTTGATCGACCAGCGACCGCAACGGTAGAGCCCTCTGCGGGATGACTCTCGAGACCGACTCGCTCATGGTTTCTGATATTTCTTCAAAGCACCTGCTTAGTCGCTGCTGCTTGTGCGCCCGGAAGGACTCGAACCCCCAACCTTCTGATCCGTAGGTATGCCAGGCTGAGCGCTGTGCACCCACGCCTTTACCGAGCTGGGTAACGAGCAGACGAACCGAAGTTATCTGCTCTGCATTCGCGGCGGTATCGACTCCCTTTCATAACTGCGAAGCAGGCGTCCCTGGGGGGAGCGGCGAACGGTAGAAGCATCAAGACATCGTGGTTGGAGGACAAGTGCGTCCCGCTCGCTTTGCCTTCGCACTAGCCGTGGTCGCCGCGGGTCTGACCAGTCCCGCGCGCGGGGCGGCGCCGACTCCGCTCTACACCTACGCAACCATGTCGGACGGCGTGAAGATCGCGCTCGCAGTTTCTTACCCGGTCGCCTTCAATCCTCAACGCCCGTCAATCAGATGGCCAACGCTCTTCATGATGGACGGCTACGAGGGGGCGGCGTCCCCGGTCGACCCTGGTTCTTACGGCGGGCGGTACGTGACGGTGCACGCCTCGATCCGAGGAACCGGATGCTCGGGGGGACGCTTCGATCTCTTCGATCGCCGAAGCGCCGAGGACGGCTATGAGATCATCGAGCACTGGATCGTGCGGCAACGGTGGTCGAACGGACGCGTCGGAATCATCGGCCACTCTTATCCGCGTCTCACAGGTTTCCTCGTCGCCGAAACCGACCCGCCACATCTGAAGGCCATCGCTGTATCTGGTCTCATCGACGACTTCTACCGGGGCATCACTTACATCGGCGGCGTGCCCGACCCAGGATTTCCATTGTTGTGGTCTGCCTTGCTCCGGCCGGCCTCGGAATATTCCGGGAACGTCCCACGGTACGCCCAGGGCGATCCCGTGTGTGCGGAGAACATCGCGACACGCGAGCCGCCGAACGCGCTCGACGATCCGATCCTGAACGGGACCGCCGATCGCGACGACGGTCCCTGGTGGGCAGCGCACTCACTGATCACCTACATCCGCGGGATCACCAAGCCGATCTGGATCGCGCAGCAATATCAGGACGAGCAGACGGGACCCCGAGGCGGCGTCGTGCTGTGGCAGAACATCCCGACAGGCGTGCCGAAGCGTCTGGTTCTCACAAACGGCGTGCACGCGACGAACGACATCGCACACTCCGACCGGGTCGCGTGGCTCGACTGTTGGGTGATCCACGATGGACGCGGTTGCCCGGGCGGGATCGCCGACCCCTCTAAGCGCGTGCAGATCCACTTCGAGACGACAGGTCCAGGCAATGATCCACAACTAGACGCCGTCAACCCGGCATACGTCTCGAGCAACTACCCGCTGCCTCAGACGGTGTGGCGCCTGTACTACCTTCGGGGCACCGGTTCCTTGTCGACCCAACCTCCGACGCAAGGAGATGCGGGGCGCAGTTATCTGGACGCGCCCTTCGGCAGGCAGGCCTATCTGAGCGGGCCGGGTGTGGCCGACTCCCTCGGCGACCAGACAGGAAACGGCGTCGAGCAAGCCTACGCGCAGCTTTACGGTCCAGCTTCGTCTTCCAGCGGGCCCGACGAGCTCACGTACACGCTCCCCTTTGCGAAGGAATCGGCCATCGCCGGTCCGGTCGAAGTCACACTCTGGGCCACTACGACTGGACCCGACGCGGACTTCTTCGTGCAGGTCGTCGATCGCGATCCGCAAGGGAACCTGTCGTATCTGCAACGCGGATTATTGCGCGCTTCGTTTCGTGCGATCGACCCGCTGCGTTCTGATCGGATCGCGGGCGGCCCGCTGGCCGGAACCATCTATCGCCCATACCACCTATTCACGAACCCACAGGACGTGCTCCCCGGCCAGACGAACAAGTACGACATCGAAGTCTTCCCGATTGGATACGTCTTCCGTCCCGGTCACGAGTTGCTCATTCAGATATACGCACCCCCTGCGATGGACGAGTTCTATGCCTACGGTTCGGGCCAGCCGCCATCCATTAACACGATCTTGTCCGATCGAGCACACCCATCGAGCATCCTTCTACCGTTCATGCCTGTCATACCGCCCGTACACGCGCAGGCACCAACGTGCGGAAGCCAGACTGGCGTGCGTTGTGTCCGTCCACTTGCATAAGTAGGGGACCAAATGAAAGGGAACTGGTGCGCCCGGGGGGACTCGAACCCCCAACCTTCTGATCCGTAGGTATAACAGACGGAGCGCTGTGCCAACTGAAGTTTCCGCAGTTCACAGAAGCGCAACCGCCAAAGTTATCTGCTCTCCAAGGGCCGCTAACGTGGATGGTCTGGAGTCCCATCAGCTCCAGCCGACTGGACCCATCAGAGTTTGACGCGACGATCCTCGTAAGGAGATGCTCCGGCAACGCGGCGGGACGAGGGGGAGAACATGGCTGTTGCCGAAGACACCTATTGGGAGCGTTTAGCAGCCGTTTCCGGGCTCGCCGGTCTTGCGCTGACTGTGGTCGGCACATTCATCGTCGGATCGCCGCCCGCCGCCGACGCGACGATGGAAAGGATCCGCACATACTTCGCGGACAATCGAACTGGTTTGCTGGTTCAAATGCTCCTGTACGGTCTCGCCGCTGCTGCACTGCTCGCGTTCGTCGGAGGGTTGCGGAGTTACCTCCGACGCTACGAAGGCTCCTCGGGCCTTCTGTCGGGCATCACATTCGGTGGTGGCGTCACACTCGCCATCCTGATACTGCTCGGCCTGTTCCTCGAGATAGGGATCGTCTATCGGGTCGCCTCAACAGCGGACGATGCGTTGGTGCGCGTGATCTTCGACGCCATCACGACGAGCGCAGTGTTCTTCGGATTCCCCATCGCGGTCTTCGTCGGAGCTGCATGCGTCATCGCGAGACGCACGGGCGCGTTTTCGAAGGGTATCTACTGGCTAGGGATCTTCGTCATTCTCGCCAACCTTGCCGGTGCCGGTGAGCTCTTCATCGACTCCGGTCCGTGGACGCCCGGAGGCTCGGCAACGTTCATCCCTTCCGGCTTGCTCGTTGTGTGGGAGGTTGCTGTGGCAATCACGATGATCTCTCGTGCGGGCCGGGACCAGCAACGGCTCGCGGACTGATGCGAAACGTCATCTGAGATCGAGAGGATCTGTTATGCAGGTAGCGGCTGTTCTCTTTCCGGGCGTCACCGCTCTCGACATCGTAGGCCCCTACGAGGTGCTGCAGCGCCTCCCCGACACCGCGGTTGTTTTCGTCGGGCACGAGGTAGGTTCCGTCCGAACCGACAACGGATACCTAGGCTTGAATGTCGACACACATTCAACGAGATCACGCAGCCCGACATCGTAATCGTGCCGGGAGGCCCGGGTACCGACGCGCTCCTCGAGGACCGAAGGATCCTCGACTGGCTGAGGGAGGTCCACGCCACGACGCGATTCACCACCTCCGTGTGCACCGGGGCGCTCGTGCTCGGCGCCGCAGGCCTGCTCAAGGGCATCACTGCAACGACGCACTGGGGCCGAATGGAGGAATTGAAGCGCTTCGATGCGATCCCAACGACGCAACGCGTTGTCGAACACGTGGACCAAAGGATCATCACCGGGGCGGGCGTGTCCGCCGGGATCGACATGGCGTTATGTCTCACCGAACTCTTGGTCGACGACGTAGCGGCGAAAGCGATGCAGCTGATGATCGAGTACGACCCGCAACCTCCGTACGATTGCGGTCGTCTCTCAAACGCTCCAGCCGAGGTCGTCGGGCGCCTCGTCGAGTACGCCACGGCACGATAACCAGCAGATGACTCCGACTGCTGGAGTCAGGTTCATCATGGTCGTCGAAGAGTTCGGGCCGCCTGTGGCGGCCTCGGAGGAGATCCCTACTTTCCGACCCAACCAGGATTCTCGGCGTCTAAATCGAAGAGGACCACAGAAGTGCGAGTCCATTGGGTCGACTCGCGGTGCTGGAGGCCGATTGAAGAACCTGAGGCTCGTTGCTCTTGCCGCCGTGGTCGCGATCACCTCAGCCGTTGGGCTGCCCAGTGGGGCGGCGCCCGGAATGCAGCCGACCGGGCTCCCTGCGGTGCGTTCGGGCCATCGGCCGGGTCCCGACATCCTGTACAGGCCACTTGCGGTCGCGCCGCAATTGGAGAACGCGGCCCCGTGGACTGCTGCGCCGATCCTCGTGTCGGGTGCGACCGCATATCGCGGCGGAGAGTTCCTGTATCAGGATTTCCTGTACGACGACCACGGCGGCGCGGGTGCGCCGGATCCGAACGCTCCGATCGGACCGAGTGCATTCCTGTTCGCGCCAACCGCCGGCACGTTCACGTATCCGACGAACCCGATGTACGCGAACAACGCTGCCGACTTGGTCGAGTTCCGGGTCAAGCCGCTCGCCGGAGCAACCGCTTTCCGCGTGACCCTCAACACGATGAAGGATCCGCGGCTGGTCGCATTCACGTTCGCGCTCGGTGGTACGCCCGGAGTTAGCGTCGCGTGGCCGCACGGCGCGAATGTCTCGTCGCCGGCCGCGTTGTTCTTGACCGTTCACGACAGGAGGGCGGAGCTCACCAACGCGCTGACCGGCGCGCGCCTGACACCCTCCCCGACGGTCCACATCGATATGACGCGGCGCCAGATCGACGTTCGGATCGCCTCTGCCGCGTGGGATCCCGGTCGGCACACCGTTCGCATAACGATCGGCATCGGGTTGTGGAACGCAAAGGCCGGCTCGTACCTCGCGCCGGCTCATGGATCTGCAACCGCTACCACGCCCGGCGGGGCGACCCCAACCGCTGCGGCGATCGTGAACGTCGGACCGCGTTTGAACGAGCCGTATCCGGATGAGGCGCACCCCTCCACGTTCACACTTGCCGACTCGGCCGTCGGCGCAGCAGTCCAAGCACGATGGTGGCGTGAGCGTGCCCAAGCAGATGCATTGCGCCTCGGTGATGTGAGCCCGTTCTTCGCCAACGTCAACTTCGCCAAGCTCGCGGCGCGCGTCAACGACGACTCCGGCGTCCCCAAGACCGGCCCGATCAACCGGATCATGGCCAGTCATTACCAATTCGGCCAAGGCCTCGATCCGTCTAAGGTCTGCTTCGATATCGCCTCCAACCTCAGCGCGGGTCGGCAGTGCATCGGCCGGTTGGTCGGTCAGCTACAGTCGTATGCGCTGTACGTTCCGAACAATCGCGTGCCGGCCCGGGGCTGGGGCATGACGCTTCTGCTGCATTCTCTTTCGGCCAACTTCAACCAATACTCGGCCTCGAGGAATCAATCGGAGCTCGGTGATCGGGGACCGGGATCACTGGTTCTAACGCCCGGGGGCCGGGGCCCGGACGGCTTCTACGCGGGCATGGCCGAAGCCGACACATTCGAGGCGTGGGCCGACGTCGCGCGCCACTATCTGCTCAACCCCGATTGGACGGACGTGAGCGGATACTCGATGGGAGGCTTTGGCACGTACCGGTTGCTCGCGCGTTATCCGGACCTGTTCGCGCGCGGTTTTTCGACCGTCGGGATCCCAGGCGCCGTTGACCCGCAGATAGCAGCGTTACGTAACACACCGATCAGGGCGTGGAACGACGTCGGCGATGAGCTCGTCCGGATCGATCAGAGCGAAGCAGCGGAGCAACGTCTGGCCGCCGCCGGGTTGCGCTTCACTGAATGGTTGTTCGTCGCCTCAGATCATCTCACGCTTGCAACCAACGACGAATACGGTCCCGCGGCGAGCTTCCTGGGGACAGCCTTGGTCAATCGGAATCCAGCGCACGTCACGTACGTCGTTCAACCCTCCCAGGACGCAGAGAGCTATTCGGTCGTCGCGAACCATGCGTATTGGCTGTCAAATGTGCTCGTCCGCAACGCATCGGTATCGACGGGCACCGCCGATGTGCGCTCGGAGGGTTTCGGTTTCGCCGATCCGTCCGCACTCGGCGTTAAACAGGGTGTCGGCGCGCTCATGGGCGGGAATCACGGGCCGATGCCATACATCTCCCGCGAACAAGACTGGGGGCCAGCTCAGACGACTCCCGTGCGTGATGAGCTGGACATAATCGCGACGAACATCTCAACGTTGACCATCGATCCGCAGCGCGCGCGCGTCGACTGCAGCGTGCGGTTCCACGTGACGACCGACGGACCTCTGACTGTAATCGTTACGGGGTGTGGCACATACCACTTCTAAGAAGAGATCCGGTGTCGCGATCTTGCCCTCATCAAGAGATTGAGCTCGCAATGGGCACTCGCGTCCTTCGCCGGGGGACAAGGCTTTGGGAAGTCCGGGATTCGAGTTACTCCACGGCCGCGAAGATGACATTCTCACCGGGGAGCATCGACAACACGGCTTCAACGTGTCGGCCTAAACCGTAGCTAAACCAGAGCGACATGATGGCCTACTCCACCTCAGGGTCTTGGTTATCCAAACGAGCAGCCACGGCACGCAACGCTTGCGCGATCTGCGGGACCGCCGTGCCATCGATGTGATCGAACAAACGGCTCCGGGCGCTCGCGAGATGCGTCGGCCAAGCCGACTTCAGTTTGGTGAGCCCTTTCGGAGTGAGCTTTGCAAGGAAGCTGCGCCGATCCTCAGAGCTGGAGCGTTTGGTGACGAATCCACGTGACTCGAGGCCATCAACGACCCGCGTCGTTCGGCTGGGGGAGAGTCCTGCTGCGTCTGCGAGGACGGCCATCCGCAACGTGCGATCTTGCGCTTCCGATAGATGCATCAGCACCTTGTATTCACTGGCGCCAAGGCCGGTCGACCGTAGGAGATCGCTGTCCAGCCGGCGCGGCAAGGTCAAAACGATGCGCATGAGCGCTCGCCATAGGGCCTCTTCGTCTGGATTCAGCCGCTTAACCTTCGCCATCCTTCGAACATAACTTGCCGAGACAAGTATCGCCAGACTCGTCGGTTCGGTGTGCTTTATTTGCTTGCGCAAGAAAGTATAGGATACGCTAGCGTGGCACCGACCGGAAGGAGAGAGCTGTGGCCGATACCAAGACCATCGACCGGGTGGCGACCGCCCGTCGCTTCGTCGAGCAGGTGTTCAACGGGGCGAACGCCGAACTCGCGCGTGACTACTTCGCCGACGATATCGTCTGGCATGGGGGTGCCCTCGGTACAGTGAACGGCGTGGACACCATCGTCCCCATCCTCGGTGGGTTCATCGGAGCTCTGGACGACATCCATGCAGAAGTGCAGGACGTGATCGCGACGGACGATCTCGTGGCGCTACGATTGCTCGTCACCGCGGTACACACCGGCAATCTGCTTGGTGTCCCGGCCAGCGGCAATCGGGTGCAGTGGGATGCCGTCGATATCTATCGGGTCGCTGAAGACGGGAAGATCAGCGAGCAGTGGGCGTTCGAGGATTTGGCCGCGATTCTGAGCCAGGTCGGCGCGATCAAGCTCCCGTGGCTTGGCTGAAGTGACGAATCCGATTGGTGCTGCGATCGGGGCTGTTTCGCGGACTGTGTGAAACCTGTAATCGAGAAAAGGGAGCCGGTCTTTAGAATTCCGGGCTTCGACGGCGTCAGCCCCTAGTAACCAAAGGCATCTTGTGCGGTGTCGCGCCGGGGAGCGGCGACCGAAGCCTGTTCGACTTCGCCAGCTGAAGATCAACCAGAAGACCGGGATGGCCGAGATCGCGTACGCGTACAACCTCGGCGGGAAAGGTCAAGGTATCTTCGCGAAGCAGACGGCGGGCCTGAGAGCGCTGTAGCGATCTATCGTTTCACCTTCGAGCGGCCCGCCTTTGCGGGCCGCTCGACTTTGCCGTAGGCGGGATCAACGGCTGGACGCGACGCAGCGTGGCGATTTTTCCATCGACCTTCAGGCCGCGCGCGCGCGCCGTATCGACGTCGAGTGCCCCGACGAGCAGGCCCAGCACGAGCGACGGAGGTCCCGTGAGCGTGACCTCGGGGTCGGGCGACTGGCCGGGGTGCACACGGATGGTTCCATCACCGACGTCGACGAGCATCGGC